>ERZ1106952.169-NODE-169-length-41813-cov-15.861081_pt1 | contig 41813 bp, 39 predicted proteins | sample MGYA00403677_ERZ1106952 | MGnify/ENA primary metagenome ERZ1106952 (study PRJEB35170, sample SAMEA104062415) | human gut metagenome | biome: human gut; feature: human-associated habitat; material: faeces | place: Denmark | collected 2012-05-14 ...
GCGAGGTACACACGATTTCCAGTCGTGCTCCTTAGGCCGCTCAGACATCTCTGCATATGCGCTTTTATGCGCTACTTTATCTATTATAAACTTTTATTCGAGTTTTGTCAATCTTTCGGGCAGGTGTTTTACGGATAATATCGTTAAAATTCCGATAATCACGCCTGCGGCGACGCTGAACGCGCACACGAACGGCAGCTGCACATACAGCGACGGCGACTCGAGCATGAGCACCGCGACGCTCGTGCGGGCGATATTGCTGCATATCGCGCCCAACACGCTGACGGAAACGAGACTCACCTTCGGATAAAAGAGGGAATAGGTACCCGCCATCGCCAAATAGGCGCACACGCTCCCCGCCAGATTGAACGGGAAGGCAAACCACCCCGCAAACAGCGCCGTGAGCAGGTTCTTCGCCAACACGAAAACAAACGCGCTCCCCGCCCCGAAATACACGATGACGAGCAGCACAAAGGCGTTCGCAAGCCCGAGCTTTACATACGGCGCGACGGGCAGCAGCGGCGGCACCAGCGATTCGATGAGGAAGGCGATGCTCGCCGCAGCCAGAAGCATACCCAGCACCGCGACCTTTTTTGCGCTGATCCTCCCCTTCCTCATATGTCCGTACCGCCTTCGCTACGCTCCGCCGCAATGCGCATGCCGTGCGGCAGGCAGTTGATCTCCCCGCTGTCGGTGGAGCCGAACAGCACGCAGACGTGGTCGGAACAGGACGCCTCACGCACGCTCACCTTGCCGCCCGAAACTTCAATAATGTTGTACTCCTCGTGCGGCGAGCCTTCGTACGCTCGGACATACCCCTGCCCGCCCTCGATGTAAAATTCGTACACGGCATCCTCGGAGAGGGATGCCGTGAAAATCTTTTCGTTATTATAATATACGGAGAAGGAATCCGCCGGCGCGCCGCCGAATCCGGTAAAGGCGAACAGGGTAAATACCGCAATCAAAAGAAACGCCGCCGCAAACACGGCCGCGTCTCCCCAGGCGAAAAACTTCCCCTTGCGGATATGTTCGATTTTCTCTTCCCTATTCATGCGTACAGCTTTGCAACCTCTCGGATATATTCCAACTCCTCTTCACACGGCTCCACGATTTCGGGCGCATTATTGACTTCTGCGCGCAAAAACACATCCTTACTCCCCGCCGAAAAGTCGCTCGGGTCCAGAATATCGTAGCTTCCGACGACGTAATAGTTGAAATCGGCGGTGATGACGAGCGCGCCGACGCCGTACTTTTGCGCCATCTCCCCGTAAAAGGCGAGAGCTTCGTTCAGCGGCATGCAGAACCCCGCCGTGGAGAGCGCGTCGGCAAGCGCGCCCGCGTACGCCGCCCCTTCTGCTCCGAGCGGCACGATCGCCGTGATGCTGACGACGCCGTTGTCGGACGGTTTTCCCGTCTGCGGGTCGATTATGTGCTTATAGATTTTATCTTCCCAGACGTAGAAACGGTAGGTATCCGCGCTGGTACTGACGGCGACATCGGACAGATCGACGGCGACCGCCGCGCGGCTCGTGCCCGTCGTGAGAGCGCGCGGGTTGTCGATCTGCATGGTGTAGCCGCGCACGCCGCCTTCGGCGCTCTCGTCGTACTTCTGCCCGAACAGCACGGAGTTGGACATGACGGTCAGAATCCCGTCGACGCGCTTACCCGCATACCTTTCGCGGATCAGATTCGCCGCCGCGTCGCTCATGTACCCCTTGGCGATACCGCCGAGGTCGAGCTTGGTTGCGCCGTCCGTTTTGACGACGACACTGTTTTCCCGCAGTTCGATGTTTTCAAAGTCGGAGGCGGCGAGCGCGACTTCGACCTCTTCCGCGCCCGGCTCGGGGCGCGGGTCGTTGTAATGCCCAGCATGGTCGGGCGAAAAACCCCACAGTTCGCTCAAGTTATACAGCGCGGGCGAAAACACGCCCTTCGTTTCGGAATACAGACTTTTGCACAGTTCGAGCATGGCATAGGTATGTTCGCCCACGGAAATCTCCGCGCCCGCCTGCGCCGCGTTGATGCGGGAAAGGTCGCTCCCGCTCTTTTCGACGCTGATCTCGTCCTCGATCCCGTTCAGCAGGGAGCCGATCTCCTCGAGCAGAGCCGAACGCTCGCCGCGGGAAAGCGGCTCGCCGTCCACATAGAACTCGTCCGATAAACCGAATTCGACGAAATAGCCGCCTGTTCCGCCGCCCGCATTCTGCGGAAAGAACACGGCGGCGACGCATATGAGCGCGACGAGAAACGACGCCGCGAGCGATACGAGCAGAATGCCCTTTTTCCGTTCCAACAATGCCTCCGAAGGGAAGGCTCCCCCTCCCCTTTATCCAATGTATTCTGTTTAAACCTTGCGTAATTTTGACGCTATTTATTCCCGTAAAAGATCAATCCGAGGGTGCCGGGGCCGCAGTGCGCCGCAATGACCGGCCCGACGACCTGATAATCGACTTTGATGTCCTCGCCGAACTCCTGCCTGAGCGTCTGGACGAAGGCGTCGCCCGTTTCGGGGCAATCCGCCTGCAAAACCTCGATGCGATAGTCCTTCACGTTGCATTTATGCTCGCGCATGATGCGCACGAACTCCGCAAACACCCGTTTGGAACCCTTGACCTTGCCCACGCTCTGCAGAGAGCCGTCGGGCATGACGGAGATCATCGGCTTAATCCCGAGCATTTTCCCGAACGCCGCCGTGAGCGCGGAAATGCGCCCGCCCCGCTTCAGATACACCAGATCGTCGACCACGAAGTACACGACTGTGTGGTCGCGCACCTCTTCCAGAAAGGCGTCCAGCTCGTCCATCGTGGCGCCCGCGTTGTACTTTTCGGCGGCGAGGCGCACCTGAAAGCCCGCGCCGAGGCTGATGGACTTCGTATCGAAGGTGCGGATCTCGCGGTCGGGGTACTTCTCCTTCAGCGCGGCGACGGCGCGATCCATGCTCTCGAAGGTCGCCGAAAGCTTATGCGAAAAGGTGATGTAGTAGATGTCCTGCCCTTCCCGCAGAACAGGCTCGAAATAGTCGATATAGTTCTGCTCATTGATCGCCGAAGTGGTCGGCACCGCGCCCGCGCGCATGCGGTCATAGAAATGCTTGAAGTCGGTATTCTCGCCCAGGTCATAGTAAAATTCCTCGCCGTCGAGTACATACGGCATGCGGATGACGCGCAGCCCGAGCGCCTTCGCCTCGGTGTGCCAGAGTTCGCAGTTGGAATCACAAAACAGCTGATACATTTATTTTCCTTCCCTTCCGTTAGATTCCGGCGCTGCCGAAAATTTCCGTTTTGCGGCAACTGACTTTATTATACAATACGGGCGGGCAAAAATGCAAACGATTGACGCCCCGTCAGAATTTTTTATGCACCGGTTTCGCGCCGGCATCGTGTTCCCACAGCCAGCAATTGAACACGACGCCGATCACAAAACAGAGCATCAACAGGTACAGCCACAGCAAAAAGAGGATAAAGAACACCGCCGCACCGTACAGCTTTTCCATCGAACTGAACTGCGTGTAGACCGAAAACCCGAAGGACGCCAGTCCGCCCAGAAGCACGGTGAGAAGGCTGCCCCATACCGCGCTGCGCACGCCGATGCGATACGGACAGATATACAGATTCAGCAACAAAACCAGCGCAAACGCGAACACGCCGAACAGCGCGTATACGCCGATCTGCGCGACAAAGGAGGGAAAGATGCGCACAAGAATATCGTTGCCGAGCAAAAATACGCCGATGCCCGAAAAGAGAAGAAGCATGACGAGAAAGATCAGCCCGAGCGCCGAAAGGCGCAGCGCAATGCTTCCCTTTTTACGGCGGCTGTCGTAGATGATCTCACCGCTGCGACGCATATGATAAAAAAGATTCGTCGAGGAATACAGCGTGGTTACGAGCAGGACGACGGAAGCGCCCGCCGTGGCGCTCTGCGCCGAGTCGCGGAAATACAGGATCAGATCCTTGACCTCGCTGAATATGCCCAGCTCGAAAATGCGCGTAAAATCGATGTTCAGCCTGCCGAACAGGAGAGTCAGCCAGAACAGAAACGGGACGACGGACATGACGAGAAAGAACGCCATCGTACCCGCAAGCGTGGTATATTTTTTGGAGGAGAGGTAGGAAAACGCTCCGCGCACATTGCGGTACGCTTCCAGGATATGTTCTTTTATGCCGGTCATACCATTATTGTATGCGTTTTGCGCGCAGAAAATTTATCGCCCGCAGCTATCTGCCGGCGGGTCTGAAAAGAGCGGAAGGCGCGACGGCGGTCTGAAATGCGTAAAAAGAAAAACGGCGGAATATTCCGCCGTTTTGATTGAATTTTTATCAATTATGCCACGCATAGTACTTTCTTAACCCGCAATTCATGCAAAGAACACGGCAGAATATGCGCTTTTTCGCGGCAAAACGGTCAACGCTTTTTTTCGGGGATAATCAACCCGACGTCGCCGTTGTCGCGCAGGTAGACGACGCGCACCTCGCCCGTTTCCGCATCCTGGAAAATATAGAAGGAATGCCCCAGCAGGTCGAGCTGCTCTACCGCTTCGTCCGTCGTCATGGGCGTAAGGGCAAACGTTTTGGTTTTGACGAGCTTGCTTTCGGGAAGCTCCGCCTCGCCGAAGAACAGCTGTTTCTCCGCAAAGGCACCCTTTTTCAATTTGGCTTCCAGTTTGGTTTTGTGCTTATAGATCTGCTTTTCCAGTTTGGGGAGCACCTCGTCGATCGCGTCGTAAAAATTCTCCGCCGCGACCTCCGCGCGCACCATGTTGCCCTTGTAGTAGACGGTAAGTTCCGTCTTCACATAATTCTTTTCCTGCTTGAGATAGACGGAGCAAAGGTCGTCCTCGTCAAAATATTTTTCCAGCCGCGACACCTTTTTGTTGACGACCCCGGCAAGCTTTTCGCTCACCTTGCAGTTTTTCTCGATGATCTCAATGCGCATAACGATTTCCTCCCTTAATATTTTTCGGCGTTTCCGCCGTAAGATGTTTTCCGTAGTTACCCCCACCCCTGCTCCTCCCGCAATGAGCCGGCAAAGCGCCCTTTACGGCGCGCCCGCAGGCGGGCGCAGGCGCTTCCGCGCGGTACTCTCCGCGGGCGGTTTATTTCCCCTCGCGGAAGACGATTTTGCCGTCCTTCGCGTCGGCGAGCACCTTCTGCCCCGAAGCGATTTTATTCGCCAGAATTTCCTCACTGATCGCGTCCTCGAGCCGGCGCTGAATAACCCTTTTCAGCGGGCGCGCGCCGTACACGGGGTCATATCCCTCGTCCAAAAGAAGATCTTTTGCCGCGTTCGATACGTCGAGTTCGATCTCACGCTTTTTCAGGCGTTCACACAGCACGGACAGGAACAGGTCGCACACTTTCGCCGCATCCTCGCGGGAAAGTTTGTGGAAGATGATGATCTCGTCCACGCGGTTCAAAAATTCGGGTTTGAACTGCTCTTTGAGTTCGTCGGAGATCTTCTCCTTCATGCGGTCGTACTCCGCTTCATCCTCCTGCGAAGCGCCCGCAAAACCAAGACGGCGCATCTCGTTCACCTTGCCCGCACCGACGTTGGACGTCATGATGATGATGGTATTTTTGAAGCTGACCACGCGCCCCTTACTGTCGGTGAGCCGCCCGTCGTCGAGGATCTGCAACAGAACGTTGAACACGTCGGGGTGCGCCTTTTCGATTTCGTCGAAGAGCACCACCGAATAGGGTTTGCGGCGGATCTTTTCGGTGAGCTGACCGCCCGCGTCGTCGAACCCGACGTATCCCGGAGGCGCGCCGATAAGCTTGCTGACCGAATGCTTTTCCATGAATTCGCTCATGTCCAGGCGGATCATCAGCCGTTCGTCGCCGAACATCGCCGCCGCGAGCGCCTTGGAAAGCTCCGTTTTGCCCACGCCCGTGGGGCCGACGAAGATGAACGAACCGATGGGGCGGTTCGGGTCTTTGAGCCCCGCGCGGGCGCGGCGGATCGCCTTTGCTACGGCGGAGACCGCCTCCTCCTGCCCGATCACCCGCTTGTGCAGCTCATCCTCGAGATGCAAAAGCCGCTGGCTCTCCTCCTCGGTGAGCTTGACGACGGGGATACCCGTCCAGCCCGCGACGATTTTGGCGACATCCTCCGAGCCGATGGAAGCGTGGTTCTCGCCGCGGTTTTTCTCCCAGTCGGCGCGGATGGATTCGATCTCCCCTTCCGTCTTTTTGATCTGCTGCAAGATATTCTGGGCGGCGAGAAAGTCGTCCTTGCGCACCGCCTTATTCTTTTCGGCAACGAGCCGCTCGATCTCCTGTTCCTTTTCCTTGATGCCCGCGGGGCCGTTGTAGCTGTCGAGCCTTGCGCGGCTTGCCGCCTCGTCGATGAGGTCGATCGCCTTGTCGGGCAGAAAGCGGTCGGTGATGTAGCGGTCGGAAAGGCTCGCCGCCGCGACGATTGCGTCGTCGCTGATGGTCACTTTATGGTGCGCCTCGTACTTGTCGCGCAGACCGCGCAGAATTTCGATGGTTTCCTCCACGCTCGGCTGCTCGACGTTCACGGGGGTAAAGCGGCGCTCGAGCGCGGGATCTTTTTCGATATACTTGCGGTATTCGTCGATGGTGGTCGCGCCGATGGTCTGCAGCTCGCCGCGCGCAAGCATCGGCTTTAATATGTTCGCCGCGTCCATGCTGTTGTCCGCACTGGCACCCGCCCCGACAATATTATGAATTTCGTCGATAAACAGAATGACGTTGCCGCTCTTCTGGATATTTTCGATGATCTCTTTGAGCCGTTCCTCGAAGTCGCCGCGGTATTTTGCGCCCGCGAGCATCCCGGGCAAATCGAGCGCGAATACCGTTTTACCGAGCAGAAGGTCGGGAACTTCGCCCTTGACGATCGCCTGCGCCAGTCCCTCCACGACCGCGCTCTTGCCCACACCCGGCTCGCCGATGAGCACGGGATTGTTCTTTGTACGGCGGGACAAAACCTGAATGATTTTATCGATCTCCTTTTTACGCCCGATGACGGGGTCGATTTTCCCCTCGCGCGCTTTCTGCGTGAGGTCGGTGCCGAAGCGCAGATCGCTCGGCACGGGAGCTTTTGCGCGTTCCGCACCCGGCTCGCGCATGCCGCCGTTTTTCGCGTGCTGCTGGCGGAATATGCTCTCGTACATATCGTAATCGGGGTCAGGCTCCGGTTCGCCCATCTCCTCGTCGAGCGCGGAGAGGAGCGCGTCTATGTCGATACCCAGGGCGCGCAGAATCCGCACCGCGAACGACTCGTCGTCAACCAAAATCGCCAACAGCATATATTCGCTGCCGACAGGCGCGCCGGGGCCGTCGTGGTCGATGGCAAATTCGCAAGCCTTGTCGAACATGCTCTTGGTGCGCGGCGTGAATCCGCTGATTTTGGCTCCCTTGTTCAGCGCGCGGACAAACGCCGTGCGGTATGCGGGTTCGCGCACACCCACCGCCGTCAGGATTTTACAGGCGCGGCACTCGGGAACGTTGAGTATGCCGAACAGGACGTGTTCGCTGCCCACATACGTCGTTCCGTAATACCGGGCGGCATCCAGAGAAAGTTTGATGGCTTTTTGCAGATTGATGGAAAATTTACTGAAGTCGTACATATATCTCCGTGCGGGCAGCCGCCCGCTTCCGTTTAAAATTATGAAAGTTCTGTAAGCTCCCGCCCGCACGCGTATGCGGCGCCGCGAAGACGCGTCAGCGGCGGACGATCTTTTTCAGTGCCGCACGGCACTCTGCCGCGCGGCGTTTGTCGCGCTCGCCGGGGGTGGGTGGAGCCTCGAAATTCAACCCGACATTTGCGGGGCGAAGTTCGGAAACCAGTTCATCGAGCGCGGAAAAATTTTTTACGGACAGAAAACCGACCGCCGCGCCGAGTTTGACCGCCGAAATCAGGCGCTGAAATTCGTCGAACGAGATTTTATAGCAATTGGTAAGGATACCGAAAGCGCGCAGACATTCATCCTTGATCCCGTCGAAATCGGCATCGAGCATATTTTCGCGCGCCAGCGTTTCCAGCTTGACAATTTCCAGAACGGCGCGCTGCACCTCCGTAAGGATATAGTCCTCGTCCACCCCGAGCGTTACCTCGTTGCTGATCTGGTACATATACCCGTCGGCGGCACTGCCTTCGCCGAACACGCCGCGTACCGTATGCCCCAGTCCCGACATGATCCGCGCGACCGTTTCCATGTTCTTCGTGCGGGTAAGACCCGGGAGAAATAGCATGACCGACGCGCGCAGCCCCGTGCCGAGATTGGTCGGGCAGGCAGTGAGATACCCCAGCTTTTTGTCAAATGCGAAGCGGATGTTTTTGGACAGTTCGTCGTCCAGCGTCGACAGGCGGCAATAGGCGAGCATGAGGTTGAACCCGCGGATGATATACTGTTCGCGGAGATGGTCTTCCTCGTTGATCATGATGGAATACTTGCCGCGCAGCCCGTCCACGCCTTCGTCCTTTTCATCGATCAGGGCGGCGCCGCACGCACGGTTGGCGGCGAGATCGGCACTGATAAGATGATCGTCGCACAGCGCCTGCGCAACATTTTCGGAAATTTCGTCCATCGAATACAAATTGAACGGATGCAGGCGGATCGCCTCTTCGGATACGATGCGAACGATTTCCTTGCCCGAGGCGGGCGAAAGCCTGTTCGGGAAATTATACCCCGCAAGGTTGCGCGCCAACCGTACGCGCGTCGACGCTACCGTACTTTCGATATTATTGACCATCGCTGCCTCCGAAATCTTCGGAAATGGCGCGGGTGATCTCGCGTATGGCACGGTTGATCCTGTCGGCATCCTTCATGCGCTTTTCCTTGATCGCCTGTTCCAGTTCGGCGCGCAGCTTTTTCTGCTCGGCACGCAGTTCAAAAAGCACGTCGCCGCCCAAAGGCCGTTTGCCGACGTGCTGCGTTTTTCCGTGCATACGGATGGCGGGAATCAGCTCCTCGCTGAACACGCCGTAGCATTCGGGACAACCCAAAAGCCCCGTGCGCGTGTAATCGGAAAAAGATACGCCGCACGAAGGGCAGCGCTTTTCCACCTTTTTATCCTCTTTGAGAAAGGAAGCAAAAATGTCCTCGCCCACGAACTCCGCCGCATAACCGAGCCGCTCGTAACAGTCGCCGCACAGATGTAACTCTTCTTCGCCGCTTTTGACCGTATATACGGCAAACCTTTTTTTGCAATTGCTGCAAAGCATCGCGCTCTCCCGACCCCTTTTTCTTTTTGCCCGACAAATCCGATCGCATAGCGGGAAACGCCGGCGCGGCGGGACTTGTCCGCCGCGGAAGCCGCATAAGCGCGGCATTTTTCTAATCCGATTCTATTATACCATGCCTCTTGCGCGTTGTAAACCGTTGCGGAAAAGTTTGCGGCAAAATTTTCCGTTTTCGGCGGCACAGGCGCAAATCCAATATGTTTTTACATATAATCCCCGCGGTCGATACGCGCGCGCACCTTCTCAATAGCGCGTTTTTCGATTCGCGAAATGTATGAACGGGATATTTTCAGGAACACCGCCACCTCGCGCTGGGGCATCGGGGCTCCGCCCTTCAACCCGTAGCGCAGACACAGCACCGTATATTCGCGCTCGCAGAGCGTATCCTTCAGGAGCCGCATAAACTTCTCTCTGACCAGCCCCGCCTCGACTTTTTTGAACACGCCGTCTTCCTTTTCGAACAGGAGATCCATGAGCGTAAGCTCGTTACCCTCCTTATCCACACCCACGGGATCGGAAAGATACAGCGTGTTTTTGTGCTTTTTGTTGCTGCGGATGAGCATGAGGATTTCGTTTTCGATGCAGCGCGCTGTATATGTAGCGAGCTGCGTGCCGCGCCCTTCCTGATAAGTATTGACCGCCTTGATCAACCCGATACTTCCCACCGAGATCAAATCGTCCGTTTCCGCCGCGCCGCTGTATTTTTTGACGATGTGCGCAACGAGCCGCATATTGTGGCGGATGAGTTTGTCTTTCGCCGCCTTATCCCCTTCGCGCGCAAGCTTCAGGCAACGCGCTTCCTCTTCCGGCGGGAGCGGCTTCGGGAAAGAACCTTTGCCTCCGACCGCGGACGTAAAGAACACAAACCTGCTCAAAAGAGCGCATAGAAAATCGAACAGCATAGACCGATGACACCCCTCCCTTCGCATACCGCGGCGAAAACCGCGGCTATCATTAGTCTATGTGGCGGGCGGCTTGTACAATGCAGACGGCGGCGGAATATTGGCGCAATAAAATGCGGCAAAAGCGGAACATTTTGCCCTTTAACCGAATATACAGCAGTTTATGCCTGACATAGTACTCTAAAAACAGTGAAATTCTGACATTAAATGCCCGATACAGCCGGAATATGCGCATACAACTGCGAGCGGAAAGAAGAGAAAAAGAATACAAAAAGAATACAAAAAGGATACAAAAAGGACAGAAAAAGAATGCAAAAAGGACGGGCGCAACCCTGCCGGGTGCGCCCGTCCTTTTTTACTTTCCGATCAGGATACGCTGAACAGGATATCCCCGTATGTCGGGAAGGGCCAATACTTTTTGGCGGTGTTGAGTTCCATTTCGTCGGCATAGGCGCGAAGCCGCTGCATGGCGGGAATGACCTTATCCGCGAAGAAGCGCGCCGACGTCTCTGCTCCGACGGCTTCTTTCGCGTCGACGAGGAGTTTTTCGATCTCCCCTGCCGCGAAATACATCGCCTCGTTATCGGCGGAGAGTTTTTGAATGAGCTCGCGGTCAGATTTGGTATTGCCCCCCATCTGTTCCTTGCTCTGCGCTGCAGAACACAGTTCGGAAAGATATTCGTTAACGGCGGGATAGATGTCCTTTTTCGCCATCTCGACCATGGTGAGCGCCTCGATGGTAAGCACCTTGGAATAATTTTCGAGCATGATCTCCATGCGCGAACGAACTTCCCGCTCGGTGAATACCTTGCTGCGCTCGAACAGTTCGATATTCTTTTTGTCGGCGAAATGCGGGAGCGCGTCTGCACAGGTGCGCAGATTGGGAAGACCGCGCTTTTCCGCCTCCTCTGCCCATTCGGGCGCGTAGTTGTTGCCGTTGAAGATGATTCGCTTGTGCGCCTTCAGTTCCCGCGCGACCAGATCGTGCAGGGCGGCGTTGAAGTCCTTCGCCCCCTCCAGTTCGTCGGCAAACTGCCGCAGGGAATCGGCGACGATGGTGTTGATCATAATATTCGGGCCGGCGATGGAGAAGGTCGAGCCGAGCATGCGGAATTCGAACTTGTTGCCCGTGAACGCAAAGGGCGAAGTGCGGTTGCGGTCGGTCGTATCCTTCGGCAGTTCGGGGAAGGTATCCACCCCCAGCTTCATGACGCCCTTCTTTCTGCCCTTGTACTGCACGCCCCGCACGAGGGAGTCGATGATCTCGCCGAGTTCCTCGCCGACAAATATGGAAACAATGGCCGGAGGCGCTTCGTTGCCGCCCAGGCGGTGGTCGTTGCCCGCGCTGGCGACGGACAGGCGCAGAAGGTCGGGATACTCGTCCACCGCCTTGATGACCGCCGTCAAAAAGAGCATGAACTGCCCGTTTTCCGCGGGGGTCGAGCCGGGGTCGAGCAGGTTCAGCCCCGTATCCGTACTCATCGACCAGTTGTTGTGCTTGCCGCTGCCGTTTACGCCCGCAAACGGCTTTTCGTGCAGCAGGCAGTACAGACCGTGCCTGCTTGCGACCTTTTTCATCGTTTCCATCATCAGCTGGTTCTGATCGGAAGCGACGTTGGTGACGGTAAAGATGGGCGCAAGCTCGTGCTGGCTGGGAGCGACTTCGTTGTGCTTAGTCTTTGCGAGGATCCCCAGCTTCCACAGCTCCACGTCCAGATCGCGCATGAACGCGGAAACGCGCAGCTTGATGGGGCCGAAATAATGATCTTCCAGCTCCTGCCCCTTCGGGGGTTTTGCGCCGAACAGCGTTCTGCCCGAGAACACGAGGTCTTTACGCGCATCGTACATCTTGCGGTCGATGAGAAAATATTCCTGCTCCGCTCCGACGGTCGTGTGGACGTGCCTGACCGTTTTATTGCCGAACAGGCGCAGAATGCGCAGCGCCTGCTCGTTGAGTACCGCCATACTCTTGAGCAGGGGCGTTTTTTTATCCAACACTTCGCCGCCATAGGATAAAAAAGCGGTGGGAATGCAGAGAGTTCCGTCCTTGATAAAGGCGAAGGAAGTCGGATCCCATGCGGTGTAGCCGCGCGCCTCGAAGGTGGCGCGCACGCCGCCGTTGGGGAAGGAGGAAGCGTCTGATTCGCCGATAACCAGTTCCTTACCCGAAAATTCCATGATGACCTTGCCGTCCTTGGTGGGCGAAATGAAGGAATCGTGCTTTTCGGCAGTGATGCCCGTCATCGGCTGGAACCAATGCGTGTAGTGCGTGGCTCCCTTTTCGACTGCCCAGTCCTTCATTGCATTGGCGACCACGCCCGCGATGGTAGGATCGAGCGCCCTGCCCTCGTCGATGGTCTTTTTCAACGATTTGAAAACTTCCTTCGGCAGTTTCTCCTGCATGACCTGCAGGTTGAATACGTTTTCGCCGAAAATTTCGGGTACTTTCATGCTAATCTCTCTCCTTGTGTGAGTTCAAACGATCGGTATATAAAAAAACGCCGCATGACAAAGAAAGGCAATTCTCCGATGCGGCGTTTTCCGTCTTGAAAAGCAACCCGCCTTGCAGGGCAGCTTTACGCAAAAATGCGCAGATCGCCCGACAATGCGACAGTGACGATATCGACGATCCAAAAAACGATTTCGCCGATCAAGAGCAACTGCAACAGTCCCATAATCCAATGCCCGCGGGTAATGCGCGTGATACCGCCCAAAATCCAGCTGGTAACAGGGATGATCGCCAAAATCAGATTCAAGATCCAGGGCAGACCTAAATTCAGGTAACCCTTGCCGTGTTTTGCCATGTTCCCCTCCTATCCGGCTGACGCCGTTTTTATTGACACTTTCATTATATACTTTTATGCCGTTTTTGTCAATCATCTCGCCGAAACGGCTGATTTTTTTATTGCATAACTATTTGCAGCGCATAAACCGCCTTTCCGTGAGTTTTTTGATTTAATATTTGCCGTAACTCTGCGAACGGCTGCCTTGAAGAACGCAAAAAGGCATACCGACGCGGTACGCCTTTTTTGGGTTGGGGTTTTCTTCAAAGTCCCGACAATTTGCTTTGTCCGCTCGAAACAGATTATGAGAATCAGCTCTTTATAAAACTCGCCTGCGCGTCCAACGCCTGCCCCAGCGTTTCCACGCGGCGGTACTTTCCGTCCGCGCACAGCCGCTTCGCCTTTACATTGTCGGCGAGCATCGTCTGCATCATCGCGAATATCTTTGCTTCGATCTCTTTATCCAGCACGGGAGCGGCGATTTCCACGCGCTTATCGGTGTTGCGGGTCATCAAATCGGCGCTGGAAATATACATCACGCGGTCGCCCTCCCCGCCGAAGCAATACACGCGCGAATGTTCCAGAAACCTGCCGACGATGGAGATGACGCGGATATTTTCCGTCTTCCCCTCGACGCCCGGCAGCAGACAGCAGATACCGCGCACGATGAGGTCGATCTTTACCCCCGCGCAGCTCGCTTCGACCAATTTGTCGATGATCGCCTTGTCGGTGAGGCTGTTCATCTTCGCGAGGATATACCCCTCTTTGCCCGACTGCGCCTTTTCGATTTCGCGATCCATATACCGGATAAGCCCCGGTTTGAGCGTTTCGGGCGCGACGAGCAGGCGATTATATTCGTATTCCGTGTTGCAGATGGCGATATTGTGGAAGAACGCCACCGCATCTTCGCCGATCGCCTCGTCGGACGTGACGATGTTCAGGTCTGTATACTGTTTGGAGGTGGATTCGTTGTAATTGCCCGTGCCGAGATGGGTAATATAGCGGATGTTTTCCCCCTCCTTGAGGACGATGGAGATGATTTTGGAATGCACCTTGTAATTTTCCATCCCGTAGATGATGGTGCAGCCCGCCTCCTGCAATTTGCTCGCGTAATGCAGGTTGCTCTCCTCGTCGAAACGCGCCATCAGCTCGATGACGACGGTAACCTGCTTGCCCCGCTCGCACGCCTTGCACAGCGCATCGACGATGCGCGAATGATTCGCCAGGCGGTAGATCGTGATTTTGATCGCCTGTACCCGCTTATCCTTGGCGCATTCGTCCAAAAGATCCAAGACGGGCGACATGCTGTCGTACGGGTAAGAAAGAAAAATATTTTTGGAGAGCGCATAATCGATCAGCGAATCCGCGCCTTCCAGTTCGGGCGAAACCGCGCCCTTGAACGGAGGATATTTCAGCGTATTTGCCTGTTCGACGGGCAGAAATTTGCCGATCGAAAATAGAAATTTGTAGTCGAAGTAATGCTCCTCCGCAAAGCAGAACGCGGGGTCGAGCTTCAAAAGTTTGAGGACGAAATCTTTGAGGGGCGAATGCGCGTCGTCCACTTCGAGTCGGACGGCGGCAAGTTTGGCGCGGGATTCGATTTTCTGCTTCATGATGACGGAAAAATCGTGTTCGACGTCCGAATCGTCCACGCTGGTATCGAGATCGGCGTTGCGCGTGACGCGCATCATCATGCGGTTTTTGACGGTATAACCGGGGAACGCGAGGCTGCCGAACGCCTTGACGAGTTCCTCCGCCAGAATGATCTTCGCCTTTTTGCCCCCGCCGATGCGGAACATGCGTTCGACTGCGGGACTTAAAAACAGAATCCCGATCATGCGGCGCCCGTCTCTCTCCAGCTCGTACATCATGTAATTTTTCATGTTTTCAAAGGAAACCATGGGATGCTTGGCATCCAGTACCATTACCGACGCGAGCGGCAAAACGCGGGTCAGAAAATATTCCCTGCACTCCTCGCTCTGGCGGGGCGTCAGTTCCGCCGCCGTCAGGATGCGCACGCCTGCCTTTGCAAGTTCGCGCTGCAGCTTTATGTAGGCGGAATCGCGGTCGCGGTATCCCTTTGCCGCCACCGCGGAAATTCCCGCAAGCTGTTTCGCCGCGGTCAGTTCCGTCTTGTTGTCGACTGCGTTCGGAGCGGTAATGCTGTCGTTGTACAGACTGCCCACGCGCACCATAAAAAATTCGTCGAGATTGGAACAGAAGATGGACAGAAATTTACACCGCTCCAACAGCGGGTTGGAAAGGTCGTTCGCCTGGTCGAGCACCCGCTTGTTAAACAGAAGCCATGAATATTCCCTGTTTACATAGATACCGCGCATGAAGCGCTTTTTCGCCTTATCGGCGGATGTCTGTTCTTTCAAAATAATTTCCTCGCTCGGTCAATTTGCCTCACTGCTCAAACAACTCTTTCTTTTCCGTTATTGCTCTGTCTGCTCCGCTTCCTTTGCCGCAGGCTTCCTGCCGCGCTTTGCGGGTGCTGCGGGCGCAGATTTCGCATCCTTTGCCGCAGGCTTCCTGCCGCGCTTTGCGGGCGCGGCGGGCGCAGCTCCCTCTTTCTTTGCCGCAGGCTTCCTGCCGCGCTTTGCGGGTGCGGCGGGCGCCGTGCTTTTTACGACCGTTTCAAAACTGCCGCCCTTGGAAAAATCGTAGAACGCGCCTTCCAGTTTACCCGCGAGCGCAAGCTCGAGATAGCCTTCTTTTACGCCCCGGTCGCTGGCGACGATGTTCTCCGCTCCGAAACGTTTAATGAGCGTTTTTGCAACGACTGCGGCAATCCCGACGGAATGCAGCTTTTCGGGCGCCGTTTCCAAAATCAGTTTGGAGCGGCTTGAGCCGGAAAGGAGATGCTTTGTCAGCTTTTTGAACTTTTTATAGGACATCGTTCTGGCGCCGTCTTCCGGGGCATCGCCCGTATATTCGGCATACACGTCGTACAAGGCAAGATTCGTGGCTCCGACGAGGACGACGGTGTTGAACGCCGCATCGCCGGGCAGTTCCGATTTTTCCAGCTTACGCAGGACAAATTTTTTGATTCCCTTCGCCTCGTCTTCGTTCGGCTGAATTTCTTCCACAAACTTTTTGTGCAGATTTATGATGCCGACATCGAGAGAAACCATTTTATTGCGGTCATCCACCGACAAATCGCAGATTTCCGTGCTGGCGCCGCCGATATCGATGAGCGCCGCCTTTTCGTAGGAACTGTAAATCCGGTTCGCGACATAATCGCAATACGCCTCGGTGCGGCCGTCGATGAGGTTAACGGGCAGCCCCGTGCGCTCCAGAAGTTCGGCGCGTACCTGATCAAAGTTTTCCGCCGCACGCAAAGCCGCCGTCGCGATCAGGTACAGAACGTCTACCCCGAGTTCGGCACATTTGCCCTTCATTACGATGACCGCCTCGACCAATTTGTCGATGCCGCGGGCAGAGAGAGATTTTCCCTCCAGATAATGCAGCAGCGACAGGCTGGCACGGTCTTTGAACACGATCTCCGCCGAACGCGCCGTTACATCGGCTGCGATCATGGAAATGCTGCTGGAACTGATGTCGATGACTGAATATTTCATAAAAAACTCCTTTGTCAGCTCGGCGAAATCTTTTTGAAAGAGACAAAAATCTTTCGTCCGATTTGAGGGCGACACCGCCGTTCAAACGCTTCCGCGTTTTCTGCGGCGTTTTCTCCCTCTTTTTGCTCGTCGCAACAAGGGGAAAACCGCTCGGGTTTCCCCTCAAACTCTCGGCATTTCGCAGCCGACAGCTCGGCGAGAAATGCGAGAACCTTTTTTCGTGAACTCCCTATCTCCCCATGCACACGCCGATATCCTCCGCCGCACGGACGATTTCGGAAGCGGGGTCGACGAGCTTATATTTCCCCGCCACGTCCTGCAGGGCGTTGAAGGTAATTTTGCTGCCCGCCACGGCGACCGTGACGCCGAACCGCCCTTCCTTGGCGAGCATCCCCGCGTAGCTTCCAAGCCGCGTGGAAAGCGCCTTGTCGTATGCGGACGGATTTCCGCCGCGCTGGATATAGCCGAGCACCGTGGCGCGCGTTTCCGCGCCCGTGCGCTCGCCGATGACCTCCGCCAGGTGCGACGTGACCGTCGTTTCCCCGCGGGAAGCGCGCACAAAAGCCCGCTCTTTCTTCTTATACGGCGCTTCCGAATCGAGTACGGCGCCTTCCGCAACGGCAATTATGTTGCAAGGTTTGCCTGCCTTATAGTTGTTCAGAACCGCCTCGCAGACCTTATCGATATTGAAGGGAATTTCAGGGATGAGAATGGCGTCTGCCCCCGCGGCGATGCCTGCATACAGCGTCAGCCAACCCGCCTTGTTGCCCATCACCTCGACGAGCATCGTCCTGCCGTGGCTTGCCGCCGTAGTGCGCACCCGCTCGATGGCTTCCGTCGCCACGTCCACCGCGGTATGAAAACCGAACGTTACGTCGGTACCGTAAATGTCGTTGTCGATGGTCTTGGGCAGCCCGATAACGTTGCAGCCCTCCGCGCAAAGCAGAGCCGCCGTCTTGTGCGTACCCGCGCCGCCGAGGGTGAACAGGCAGTCCAACCCCATCTTCTTATAATTGGCACGCATCTTTTCCAGCCGCGTGGCGCCGTCCGATTCCTCCGCCGTCATCATCTTAAAGGGGGTGCGCGACGTACCCAAAATGGTGCCGCCCATATTGAGGATCCCCTCGAAATCTTCCTGCGTCATAGGCGCGCTTTCGCCGCGGATCAGTCCGCCGTAGCCGTCGGGAATGCCGACGATTTCCGCGTTTCTGATATTCCGGTAGGCATACAGACCGATCGCGCGCATGACGGCGTTTAAGCCCGCGCAGTCGCCCCCGCTCGTTAAAATGCCGATCTTCATACGAATACTCCCTATTTTGCTCTGTTTATCTATTTTATTTTACCACCGCAGCGGAAAATCGTCAAGGACTTTTACCCTCCTAACGGAAAAGAGAGGGGCGCCGCCCTGCCCGGCAGATCCCCTCTCCTTGCGCACCGATTTCGCAAGCGGAATTGTTTTACAAGTCGTCCGCATCCTGTACGGGTTTTCCGCCGTCCGCAGGCGTGCCGGTATAACTGCCGTTCACATCATACGGCGACCGCATCGCCCTTTTCCGGCGCGCTTTGTCCTTTACTTGCACGACTTCGCACCCGAAGAGCTCTTTGCGCTCGTCTTTGCCGCGCTTTTGGAGCCGCTCTGTGCCTTCGCCTTCGTGCCGCAATTCTGCGTTTTCGACTGCGTTTTGTTCTGGTTGGACTGATTGGTTTCCTTCATGTTTTTCATCATATTTCTCCTTATTCGTTGTCGAATGGTAAGGGTATTTCGACAAATCCCTGCTTCGCCTTGCACAGCGGACAAAGCTTCCACGCTTCCTTGGTGGTTGCGCGGTAACCGCATTCGCTGCAGATCCAAAGCGTCGGTTTGTCCCGCTTATATAAGGTACCGTCGCGGAGGGCGTCGCGCAGATAACGGAACACGATTTCATGCTCCTTTTCCACGCTCAGAACGCGCTCGAACAGGGCAGCGACGTCTTCAAATCCCTCCTCTCTGGCTTCCATAGCGAAAGCGGGATATACCTCTTCGAATTCCGCGCGCTCATCGTCGGCGGCGAATCCGAGATTTTCGGTCAGGGTGCCGAAATGAAACGGATACCCCGCGTTCAAATCGATATTTTCCTGACTCCCCGCTTTCAGCACGAGGGTATCGAAAAAGGTCTTCGCATGATACGTTTCGTTCTTTGCGATCGAACGGATGGTATCCGCCATGACCGGGTATTCTTCCGCCGTGGCGAGTTTCGCGATCAGCTGATAGCGCATTCCCGCCTGGCTTTCCCCCGCAAACGAGCGGGCAAGGTTGGTAAAAGTTTTCGTTTTGGTGAACTGCATGGGTATCCTCCTTACGCCCGTTAGTATTGCCCGCCCGTACGTCGCTTATACTGCAAAACGCGTGGAATTTTTTGTAAACGCCTTTCCCCGCCCTTCCCGCACGGCTCTAAAAAGAGCTGCCCGAAAAAAGGCAGCTCCGCATTTTTTATGCACGGCAAAAGCATGAATTCTCCGCAGTTTTTTCTGTTGTTCGCCCCGCGGGCAAAGCACACCCCGCCGGCCGATTTCTCGCGCAGCACCCCCGCGGGCGCGTTATCTGCCGATATTCTTCAGATACGCGAGCGCACACTCGACGCAGCCATCGATCCCCACCAACCCGCTGTCTAAACAAAGGTGATGGTTTTCCGCCCGCCCCCACTTCTGGTCGGTGTAATACTCGTAGTACTTTTTGCGCTTTTTGTCCGTCGCCTTGACGTGCTCCTCCATCTTTTCGGGCGGGATCCCCAAATCCATCGCGTTCTTGCGCTCGACGCGCTTGGCAAGCGGCGCATGGATATAAATTTTTACGCTGTCCTCCACGATGACGTCGGAACAGCGGCCGATAAGCACGCACGGCCCCTGCCCCGCCAGCTTTTTGATGAGCGCAGACTGCGCAATGTAGATCTGGTCGGTCATGGGCATCTGGTAATAGGAATACAGAGTGCGCGAAAAGATGCTCGGCGCACTCTCCTCGTAGTGCTTCATGAATTCGGCGGAGAGGTTGCTGTCCTCCGCCGCCATGGAGATGAGGTCTTTATCGTAAAAGGGAATCCCCAGTTCCTTGGCGAGCTTGATGCCGAACTCCCTTCCGCCGCTGCCGAACTGACGGCTGACCGTGATGACTTTATCCATGTTTTATCCCCCTTCCGCCGCCACTTCGGGCGGGCGCTTTTTATCTTATTACTATTATTTTAACCGCGAAGGAAGAAATTTGTCAAGACTCTTTTGAAAATTTTTACTTATTTTCCGAAGGAGTCGCGCTCCTGCCGCCGGCGGACGATATATTCGTAGCCCGGCCACGTCGGGTGTACGCCGTCCGGCGAGAACTTTTTCGGGCGAAAGTTTGAGCGAAAGCTCCGCAAACAACCCGTCACGCCCGCGGCGAGCGCGGCGAGGAAAACTCCGAACGCAAAAAAGGCGTACCAAATACGGTACGCCTTTTCGTTGGGATTGCCCTCAAAATCACGACTTTTTGTTTCATCAGCTTAAAACAAAAAGTGTGAACAGTTTTAATATGCCCTCGCGAACAGCACCACATGCTTCGCCTTTTTGCCGCAGCAGACGCACGTTTCGGCGTGTTCGTCCTCGACGAGCACGCGCGCGGTGGCAGCCGTCTGTTCCTTGATCTTATCCTCGCACTCGCGGCAGCCGCACCAGCCCGCCTTGACGAAGTTTCCGCCCTCGACGCCCTTTAAAAGTTCGTCGACATTCTCCGCAGAAACGACGCGCTCTTCCTTGCGCTTGCGAGCCATTTCCAATAAATTGGACTGAATGTCGGCGAGCAGCTTCTGCACCGTTTCGGCGGCGTTCTCCAAGGGCGCTTCCACCTTTTCGTGCGTGTCGCGCCGGACGAGCGTCATTTTGCCCGCCTCGATGTCGCGAGGCCCCAGCTCGATGCGCAGGGGCACGCCCTTCATCTCCCACTCGTTGAACTTCCAGCCGGGGCTGTTGTCGGTGGTGTCGGAATCGGCGCGGATGCCCGCCGCGAGCAGCTTCGCCTTCAGATCGGCGACCGCCTCCAGAACGCCCTCCTTTTTCGCCGCGATGGGGATGAGGATCGCCTGCACGGGTGCGACGACGGGCGGCAGAACCAGACCGCGCTGGTCGCCGTGCGCCATGATGAGCGCGCCGATGAGGCGGGTGGATACCCCCCACGACGTGGTGTAGGCGTACTTGTGCGTTCCGTCCTTATCCAAAAACTGAATGTCGAACGCCTTGGCAAAATTCTGCCCCAAATAATGCGAGGTGCCCGCCTGCAAACTCTTGCCGTCATGCATCATCGCCTCCATGCCGAAGGTGGCGACGGCGCCCGCGAACTTTTCCTTTTCCGTCTTTCTGCCCGTGAACACGGGGATGGCGAGGCAGGTTTCGGCGAATTCCTTATAGACGCCGAGCATCTTCATCGTTTCCTCCATCGCCTCCTCCTCGGTGGCGTGGGCGGTGTGCCCCTCCTGCCACAAAAATTCGCTTGTTCTGAGGAAGGGGCGGGTGGTCTTTTCCCACCGCATGACGTTCGCCCACTGGTTGATGAGGATGGGCAGGTCGCGGTAGGATTGCAGCCACTTGGAATACATTTCGCCGAAGATGGTTTCGCTCGTGGGGCGGATGACCAGAGGCTCGGTGAGCGTTTCGCCGCCGCCCACGGTGACGACCGCCACCTCGGGCGCGAATCCCTCGACGTGCTCCGCCTCGCGCGTCATGTAGCTGTACGGGATGAGCAGCGGGAAATAGGCGTTCTGATGCCCGGTGGCTTTGATGCGCGCGTCCAGCTCCTTCTGGATATTCTCCCAGATGGCGTAGCCGTACGGGCGGATGACCATCGTGCCCTTGACGGGGCCGTAATCGACGAGCTTGGTCTTGACGACCACGTCGGTATACCAACGGGGAAAATCCGTTTCGATGTCCGCAATCTGATTGACAAACTGATTGTCCTTTGCCATAACTCCCTCCGCTAAAAAACAAAAATATGGTGATACTCGTTCAAGTATACCATATTTTTCGGAAAGATACAATTTTATTTGCGCGGCTTCGCAAATTTTTTCGCTTTTGCACGCTTTTTCGCCGCCGCCATATACGCATACGGCATTCCGCGCGGTTTTCGGCGGTTTAATCCTGTCTAATCTCCTTCGTGAGCCAGATCATGGAAACAGAACCCGGCCCGACGTGCGACCCGATGACAGGGCCCATGATGGAGATCTCGGGGCGGTAACCCCAGCGCTTTTCCACCATATCCGCAAGCTCTTCGGCGTCCTTTTCCGCGTCGGTGTGCACGATGCGCATCATGCGGTTTTCCTCGACGGGTTTGAACTTTTCCGTTTTGGCGAGCGCATAGGCGAACGCCTTTTTCATGCCGCGCACCTTCTCCACCACCGTGAGCTTTCCGTCATTCGTGAAGGAAAGGACGGGCTTGATGTTCAGGAGGGTGCCTGCCGCCGCCGCGACCGACGATACCCTGCCGCCCCGCTTCAGATAATATAAATCGTTGGCGATGATGGCGTACTGGATATGCAGGGGCATATCCGCCGTACTTTGGGCGATCTCCTCGAAGGAAACGCCCTCCGCGCGCAGGCGCACCGCCTCGCGCACGAGCGCGCCCTGCCCGATGGTCGCCGCGAGCGAATCGATGGCTATAATTTTACAGTTCGGATACTTTTCCATGACTGCCGACGCGGCTTCCTTGGCGACGTTCGCCGTGGGAGAAAGCCCGCCCGACAGGCTGTAATGCAGAATTTTTTCCGCGCCCTCCTCCGCCAGTTTTTTGAAGTGCGCATAGTGGCTGTCGAAATTCAGCATGGAGGTGCGCGAAAAACCGCCCGCGCGCAGTTTGTTGTAGAAACCGACGTACTGCGCGTATTCGGTGAACGAATCCACGCCCTCCGTCAGCTGCCCGTTCTCCTCCATCGCATAATGGAGCGGCACGATGCGGATGCCGTGCTCAAGCACATAATCCGCATACAGATCGCAGGTGGAATCGCTCGAAATGATGATGTTTTCCATTAAATTTTAATTTCCCTTTTTGTCAGAATTCTTCCTCAATATTTTCCCCTTTTTCAAAAAAATTAACACCAATGCCGATTACAGAAAGCGAGCGCCGCGCAAGGCGGCTCTCGCTCTGGTTTCGATATATCAAGTTTAACCGTCGTTGCGCTCCTCGGCGCTCTTCCACAGCACGGCGACCGCGCCCGGCCCGACGTGCGCGCCGATCACCGGCCCCATAATGGAGATTTCGGGGCGGAAATTCCAACGCTTTTCGATGGCGGAAGCAAGCTCGTCGGCGTCCTTTTCCGCATCGGAATGCACGACGTGGATAACGCGCCCCTCCTCGACGGGCTGAAGCCGCTCCATCTTTTCGAGAGCGTAGGCGATGACTTTTTTCATGCCGCGCACTTTATCGACGACGGAGAGCTTGCCTTCGCGGGTGAAGGACAAAACGGGTTTTACGCCGAGCGCAGAGCCGACGACCGCCGCCGCGGCAGACACCCTGCCGCCCCGCTGAAGGTAGAACAGATCGTTCGCCGCGATGACGTACTGGAAATGCAGCGGGAGTTCGGAGACGATTTTATACGCCTCGTCGAGCGTTTTGCCCGCGTCGCGCAGGCGAACCGCCTCGTATACGAGTTCCCCCTGCCCGATCGTCGCCGCAAGCGAATCCACGGGTTTTAAATTGAATGCGGGGAATTCCTTTTTCACGTCCGCCGCCGCCTGCCTCGCCACGTTGATGGTGGAAGCGAGACCCGTGGAGATGGTGAAGTGCAGAACGTCTGTGGCTCCCTCCTCCGCCATCTTTTTGAAGTGATTGTAATGGCTCTCGTAGTTGAGCATGGAGGTGCGCGCCGTCGCCTTTTCGCGCAGCTGACGGAAGAAATCGACGTACTGCGAATAATCGGTAAAAGCGTCGAGATACTCGGTCATGACGCCGCCCTTTTCGATGGTGAACGTGAGCGGCGCAAGGCGCACGTCGTGCTCCTTTACATAGCTCGCGTACAAATCGGCCGTGGAGTCGGTCGATACGATAAATTTTTGCATAAATCCCTCTCAATGTCAGAAAATAGCGCCGATCGCGCCTATCTGCATTATAACACAAAAAAATGTTAATGTAAATAAATTGTGTGACAAACTTCCGCAAATTTTGCAAAGCGGCGCCCCGCCGCGAAAAAACGAACAAAAAACGCGCCGTATTTTCAAAAATAGCTTGTAAAAAGGAGGAAAACAGAGTATAATGGATAAGGAATACAAGACAAGGAGAACAGTATGATGCTTTTATCCCGGCTGAAAAGCGGGAGCGACGTACGCGGCACCGCATTGGCAAATTCCCCCGAGGAACAAATAGACCTGACGGACGAAGCCGTTGACGCCATCGTGCGCGCCTTTTGCGTCTGGTTTTCAAAGAAAAGCGGCAAAAGCGCCTTTACCGTAGCCGTCGGGCATGATTCGCGCCTTTCGGCGAAGCGGATTGCGGACTGTACGCTAAAAGCGCTGACCGAAAGCGGCGCAGACGCGCTGTTTTGCGGGCTTTCCTCTACCCCGTCGATGTTCATGATCCTGCAGGAGAAGGACATGGGCGCGGACGCTTCCGTCATGATCACCGCGAGCCACCTGCCCTACAATATGAACGGACTGAAATTTTTCACCAAAGAAGGCGGTCTGGAAGGCAAAGACATCTCTGAAATCCTCGCCCTTGCGGACGAGGGAGCCGCCCCGCACGCCGACAAAGGGAGCGTGAAAAATGTTTCCTTCCTCGGCAGATACAGCGAAAACCTCGTGCGGTTCGTGCGGGAAAAGACGGGCAGGGACAAGCCGCTCGCGGGCAAAAAAATCGCCGTCGACGCGGGCAACGGCGCGGGCGGGTTCTATGCCGATATGGTGCTTGCGCCCCTCGGCGCGGACGTTTCGGCGAGCCAGTTTTTGGAGCCGGACGGACGCTTCCCCAACCACATCCCCAACCCCGAGAACGCGGCGGCGATGAAGTCGATTTCCGACCGCGTGAAGGAGACGGGCGCCGATTTCGGCATCATCTTCGACACCGACGGCGACCGCGCGGCGTGCGTGGACAAGAGCGGCGAGGAGATCAACCGCAACCGCCTCATCGCGCTCGTTTCGGCGATTTTGCTCTCCGAAAAGAAGGGAACCATCGTGACCGATTCGGTGACCAGCGACGGGCTGACCAGGTTCATCGAGAGCCGCGGCGGCAAACACTGCCGCTACAAGCGCGGCTACAAAAACGTAATCGACAAGGCGAAGGAGCTGAACGCCGCGGGCGAATACGCCCCTCTCGCCATCGAGACGAGCGGGCACGCGGCGCTCGAGGAGAATTATTTCCTCGACGACGGAGCGTACCTCGTGACGCGCATTCTCGTGACGCTCGCAAAGCTATCCGCGGAGGGCAGGGAAATTTCCGACCTCATCGCCGACCTTCCCGAACCTGCCGAAAGCGCGGAGGTGCGGCTGGGATTTACCGAGGCTGGGAAGGCGGACTTTAAAGCCAAGGGCAACGCTGCCATCGAGGACATCAAAAAGCGCGTGCCCGCCCTCGCGGGAACGGCGCTCGCGCCCGACAATTACGAGGGCGTGCGCATCAACTTCGATAAGGAACACGGGAACGGCTGGGCGCTCATCCGCATGAGCCTGCACGAGCCGATCGTACCCGTCAATTTCGAGAGCGATTCGGCGGGCGGATGCCTTGCCATCGCAAAAGAATTGCAGGCGATGCTCTCCCCCTATGCGGCGGACATCGACATGACAAACCTCAACAAATATATCGAAAAATCATGAAAGGAGATACAGAAACTATGAACGTTCAGCAAGAAACGGTAAATGCGATCCGCGTGCTTTCGGCGGAGGCGATCCAGAAGGCGAATTCGGGGCATCCCGGCTTGCCGCTCGGCAGCGCGCCCATCGGCTACACGATCTTCGCGGATTTCCTCAAATTCAACCCGAAAGACCCGAAATGGGATGACCGCGACCGCTTTATCCTCTCCGCGGGACATGGCTCCATGCTCAACTATTCCCTGCTCTACCTGTTCGGCTATGACATTTCCAAGGAAGACCTGATGAACTTCCGCCAGCTCGGCTACAAGACGCCCGGCCACCCCGAATACGGCCACACGCCCGGCATCGAAACGACGACCGGCCCGCTCGGACAGGGCATCGCCAACGCCGTGGGCATGGCGGTCGCCGAAGCGCACCTTGCCGCCACGTTCAACCGCGAAGGCTTCCCCATCGTCGACCACTACACCTACGCGCTGTGCGGCGACGGGTGCCTGGAAGAAGGCATCTCCTACGAGGCTTGCTCCTTTGCCGGCACGCACAAACTCGGCAAGCTCATTCTCTTCTACGACGACAACGACATCACGATCGAGGGCGATACGGACATCACCTTTAAAGAGGACATCGCCATGCGCTTCAAGGCGCAGGGTTGGCAGGTGCTGAAAGTGGACGACGCGAACGACCTCGATCTTTTGAAGCGCACCGTCCGCAAGGCGAAGGCGGACACCGAACGCCCGTCCATCATCATCTGCAAGACGGTCATCGGCTACGGCTCGCCGCTCGCCGGCTCGCACGAGTGCCACGGCGCGCCGCTCGGGATCGAAAACCTCAAAAAGCTGAAGGAAAACCTCGGCTGGACGTGCGAACCGTTCGAGGTTCCCGCGGAAGTTGCCGAGCACTGCAACGCCATCGCCCGCCGCGGCGTGACCCGCCAGGGGCGCTGGAAGAGGATGTTCAAGGAATACGAAGCGCAGTACCCCGACCTCGCGGCGAAGTACAAGCTGTACATGAGCGGCGAGCTGCCCGACCTGAAAAACGACGCCGACCTGTTCGAGTTTTCCAAGCCCGACGCGACGCGCAACACGAGCTTTGCCGTTCTGAACAAGCTCGCCGACCGCATCCCCAACCTCATCGGCGGCTCGGCAGACCTTGCGCCCTCCAACAAATCCAACATGAAAAAGCGGGAAGACTTCACCGCCGAGAACAAAGCGGGTTCGAACATGCACTTCGGCATCCGCGAGCATGCCATGGCGGCGATCGCCAACGGCATGCAGCTGCACGGCGGCCTGCGTGCGTACTGCGCGACCTTCTTCATCTTCTCCGACTATATGAAGCACGCCATGCGCCTCTCCGCGCTCATGCACCAACCCGTCACCTATATCCTCACGCACGACTCGATCGGCGTGGGCGAGGACGGCCCGACGCATGAACCCGTGGAGCAGCTCATCGCGCTGCGCTCCATCCCGAACATGAAGGTGTACCGCCCGGCGGACGGCAAGGAAACGACGGCGGCGTGGATCTCCGCGCTGACGGGCAACTCCCCCACCTGCCTGGTGCTCACCCGCCAGAACCTGCCGCAGTACGAAAATTCGGGACTGGAAGCGCTCAAGGGCGGCTATATCCTCGCCGACAGCGACAAGAAAGTTCCCGACGTGCTGCTGATCGCGAGCGGCTCGGAAGTCGAGCAGTGCATGCAGGCGAAGGAAATTCTGAAGACGAAGGGCGTGGACGCGCGCGTCGTTTCCATGCCGTGCATGGAGGAGTTCGAAAAGCAACCCATCGCCTACCGCGAGAGCGTGATCCCGCCCGAGGTGAAGGCGCGCGTGTGCGTGGAAGCGGGTTCGCCCTATTCCTGGTACAAATACGCGGGCGACTGCGGCGAGATCATCGGCATGACGACCTTCGGCGCCTCCGGCCCCGCGAACAAGCTGTTCGAGATGTTCGGCTTCACCGCCGACAACGTCGTCGAAAAGGCGTTCCGTTCGCTCAACAAAGCGTAATCGACTGAATTTACAGCAAAAGGCTTTGCCGAAAATTTCGGCAAAGCCTTTTTTATCGCCGTTATTTTATTGTTCCGCGCCCGTTCTTCTGCCGCGGCAGAGCCATTCGGTGCCCTGCTCGACGATTCCCAACACCAAACCGGCGACAAACCCGCTCGCATGCGCCAAATTATGCAAAAGGTCGTAGGGATACCATTCAAAGCCGACGGAAGATGTTCCGCCGTTAAAGCACATGGCAAAATAAATCAACCCCAGCATCACCGCGCCCGCAACGACATTGATTAAATCGCGCTTGCGCCGCTGTAACAGGGTGAAAATATATTCGATGCCTATGTAGCCGTACAGACCGTAATTGATGCCGGAAAAACCAATTCCCCCGAATGATATATCGTTTGTACATGTTGAAAACTTCGTAAACAGCGACATCAGCGCCATAAACAACAGAAAAGGGAGGCTGCCTTTTTTGCGCTCGAGATATATCCCGGCAAATAAAAAACACAGCATATTCAAAAGCGTATGCTGCCAATTCGAATGCGTATAGCTGTTCACCAGCGCCTGAAATAAATTATTCACGGAAAAGCTGCCCCAATCCGGACGAACGCTGAAATCGCCCGTATCCGAACCGCACACGGCATAGAGAATAATGTTGAGCAACACAATCGCCACTGTAACGGCAAAACAATAATTCGCATTTCGCCATGTCGTGCATTTACAGCCGTCATTGAGTATGCGCGAACTTAAAAACTTTCCCTCTCTGGTTGGCTCTGCGTCCATTTTTCCATAACACCCCGTCCTCTTTCTGCAGCCATTATATCATATTCTTTTCACCTCCGCAAGAGGTTAACAAAATTTCTGCCCGAATACAAAACGGCAACGCCGCCTCTCCCGCAAAATTTTGCATGACTCTTGCATTTTGCGAACGTCGGTGCTATAATAATAACAAGAAGGAGGTGAAGGATATGAAAAAACTTTTGCAGATAATCGGCGCCGCCCTGCTGTGCGGCGCGCTGATGTTTGCGTTCGTCGGGTGCGGCTATGAAGTGGAGGGGCAGGTTCCCCGCGGCGAGGAAGGGAGCATGCTCTTTTTCGGCGTCAATTACAACCGCGAAAACAGCCTTTCCGAAGGGGTGAAGGTGGAGGTCAACTTCGCGCACGAAAAGGTGTTCGATGCGGAAACCCCCTATGCGATTTATAGCTATGTAGGTTCGGGCAGCAGTTATGAAGTAAAATCTGTATATTCCCTGCCCCTGGAATTTTCCACGAGCGAAAGTTACAACGCCAAGAGCGTAAACAAGGAGGAATTTCTGCCGGGTATGTTCGCCTATTCCTGCAGCTTTCCGCAAAAAGCCGTGGAAATTACCCTGCCCGCCGAGTTGTTTGCGGGCGAAAGCGGCAGCTTCAGCCTCGTGCTGGCGGCAAACAACGCAGATTTTTCCGACTTGAACGAGCTGAACGCCTACGATTTCGACTATACCGTCAACGGCGACACCGTCAGCCTCGAAAGCTGACCAAAAAATGCTCTGCACGCGCGGCTCCCGAACTTTCGGGAGCCGTTTTTTCGCCCCGCCGGAAAACGATGAATGCCGCCCCTTCCGCGAGGAATTTTACAGCACACGGCAAAAAATACGAACAAATGTTTGACTTTTGCTGAAAAAAGGGATATACTTGACATATCCGAAAAAACGGAGGCGCGGGGCAATGATCGATGCGGAGAGATTGAAGATATTGACGGAGAGCGCGAAGTACGACGTTTCGTGCTCCTCTTCCGGCTCGGCGCGCGCCAACCGCAAGGGCGGCATCGGCAACGCCGCGCCGGCGGGGATCTGCCATTCGTTCACGCCGGACGGGCGGTGCATTTCGCTTTTGAAAATCCTGATGAGCAACAAGTGCGTATACAACTGCCTGTACTGCCCCAACCGCGCGGAGGCGGACGTGCCGCGCGCCTGCGCCACGCCCGACGAGATCTGCGAGCTGACCATCGCCTTTTACAAGCGCAATTACATCGAGGGGCTGTTCCTCTCCTCCGCCGTGGACGGCTCGCCCGATTCCACGATGGAGCGCATGCTCGAAACGGTCATCAAACTGCGCAAGGTGTACAACTTTAACGGATACATCCACCTGAAGGGCATCCCCAGGGCGGACAGGCAGCTGACCTTCCGCGCGGCGCAGTACGCCGACCGCATGAGCTACAACGTGGAACTGCCCTCCGAGCACAGCTTAAAGCTACTCGCGCCGCAGAAGAGCAAGGAGAGCGTTCTTTTGCCCATGCGGGAGCTGGCGGCGGGCAAGCGGGCGCTCGCCGAGGAAAAATCCAAAAAGAAGCCGCGCTTTCTGCCCGCGGGGCAGACGACGCAGATGATCGTGGGCGCCTCCCCCGAGGCGGACGGGCAGATCTTGCGTTTAAGCCAGGCGATGTACCGCAGATTTTCCCTCAAGCGTGTGTATTTTTCCGCCTATATCCCCGTGGTGAAGCATTCCCTCCTGCCCGACAAGACGGCGGGGCTGCTGCGCGAGCACAGACTGTACCAGGCGGACTGGCTGCTGCGCTTTTACGGGTTTTCCGCCGAAGAGATCGCGGGCGAAGGGGAAAACCTGCCCGAGGAATACGACCCGAAGTGCGCCTGGGCGCTCAGGCACATGGAGCTTTTCCCCGTGGAGATAAACCGCGCGCCGCTCGAAATGCTGCTGCGCGTGCCGGGCATCGGCACCGTCGGCGCATATAAAATCATCAAAGCGCGCAAATTCGCGGCGCTGGGGTTCGACGACCTCGCCAAAATGCGCGTCGTTCTGAAGCGAGCCAAGCACTTTATCACCTGCGGCGGGAAGTTTTACGGCGCGGAGAACGAAACGGCGGTAAAGACGCTGCTCGCCCTCGAAGCGCGCGGGGAACGGTATGAGCAGCTCTCCCTGTTTTCGGAAGAGAATGCGCTTTCCATCCCCTCGCCTTCCGCGGCGGAGCGCGGGAACGGCGCGAACGAGCGGTATTCCCTCCTCTCCACCGCCGCGAATGCCGAGAGCGCGAGGACGGGTCAGCTATGAACGTATATCTCACCGACGGCACGCCCGCGTGCTTTTATACCGCCGTGTTTTCCGCCTGCACGGATAAAGACTGCATCGTGACCCCCGCCCGGGATTTTCAGATCCCGCTCGGAGCGGCGCTCGTTGAAGTTGCGGCAAACGAAGAAAAAGTGGCGCGCGTGCAGAGAAAGCTGCGCGCGATCGACGGCGGAGCCATCCGCGAAATTTCGCTGATTTTGCGCCGCGGCTGCGCAGAAAGGGAAATGACGGCGTTGGAGTATATCCGCCTGCTCGTCGAAAGAAAGGCGCCCGTGCGCGACATGCTCTCCCACCCCGCCGTGCTCGAGGCGCGCGACGCGATCAAAAAGGTGACGGGCGAAGCGCACAATTTTACCGGCTTTCTGCGCTTTATGGAGGGGGAAAACGGGGTATTTTACGCCCCCTTTTCGCCCGACAACGACATACTCGAACTTATCCTCCCCCACTTTTTGCGGCGGCTCGCGAACCAACCCTTCGTCATCCACGACGTCGCACGCCGCAAGGCGGCGCTGTACAACACGCGCGACTGCGTGATTGCGGATACGGACGAACGGGTGAGCGTGGCGCTCTCCGAATACGAGCAGGGTTTTCAAAATTTATGGAAAGAGTACTACCGCTCCGTGAACATCGCCCAGCGCCCGCACGAAAAACAGATGAAGGGTTATATGCCCGTGCGGTATTGGAAATTTATGCCCGAAAAACAGGGCGATACAACATAAAAAAAGCGGGCGCGTGCCGCATTTTGCGACAACGTATCCGCTTTTTTGCGTATTTTTGTCCGCTCGCGAGCGGATTATTTCTCCGCCTTGCGCATGGCGAAACCGTGTTCCGCCAAAAACTCCAGCGCAAGCTCCACCCAATGAGCGGCATGCTCGCTGACCCCTTCGCCTTTTCCGCAGCCCCACGCCGTTTCGGCACTGCAAAGGGAGAGTCCGTGCGCACCCTTTTCAAAGATGTGCAGCTCGGCGGGAACCCCCGCCCTGTGCAGCGCTCCGTAAAGCAGCAGCGAATTTTCCGCCGGAACTGCCGTATCTTCCGAGGTTGCCCAGATAAAACAGGGAGGCACGGAGGGGCGGACTTTCTTTTCCAGCGAATAGTCCTCCGCCTTGACCGACCCGCCGCTGAAATTGACGAAGGAACCCTCGTGCCAATACCGGGCGTCGCCCGTGATCACGGGGTAAGAAAAGAGCGCCGCGTCGGGGCGTATCCTCTCGCACTCTTCCTTTCCGAAGGCAGAAACGAGGGCAGAATCGTCCCACAGCACGGAGATGCAGCCGCACAGGTGCGCCCCCGCGGAAAATCCGACGGCGGCAATATGTTCGCCGTCCAACTCGAGCCGCGCCGCCTCTCTGCGCAGGTACAGCATCGCCATGCCTGCCTGCAGGAGCTGCACCGGGTAATGTTCGGGTGAAACGCTGTAACCGAGCGCAAAGGCGTCGTACCCTGCGGCATAGAAACGCAGCGCGACAGGCTCCTTTTCGCGGTCGGATACCATTGCATATCCTCCGCCCGCAATTACAAGCATTGCCGGGCGGATTTTTTTATACACCTCCGCCGACTGCCCATGGCGGTAAGCGGTGAGATACCCGCCCTTTGCCCCGCCGCGCGGAAGATGAAAATACTCATACAGGTCGATCGTTTCAATGATCATTCTTTGTCCCCTCCGTTGTTGCTGCTAAACTATTTTTATCGTAGCACAAACAAGGGGAAAAGTCAATCGCGCAAAGCCTCGGGGCGGAATAAAATGCGGGCACGGCACGATTTCCCGGCAGACCGCCGCGCACGACCGAAAGCGACCGGGATCGTCGGGCAGGCGGAATACCGGCAGCCGCCTGTGCGGCGGAGCCGTGCCTTGCGCCCCCTTATTCGTATTCGCCGAAATCCCGCCGCTCTTCGCCCGGAGGACAGAAACCGCCCGGGCGTTTCCCGCCGCCGGGGCGGTCGGGACGCATCGCCTTTAAGTCGACGAGGACGACGTCCGCTCCGATTTTTACCACATTTTTGAGCGAGATAAACAAGTCGTTGTTTTTAAAAAACCGCAGCCCGCGCTTGCCCGGAACGACGATGCCGAACACCTTCCCTTCGGGGAAGGAAAACACTATATCGCAGGTTCTGCCCAAATTGCGGCCGTCCGTTACGTTCACCACGTCCTTACACTTCAGTTCTCTGTACGATGTATCCATAGCTTGCGCCTCCCGCGGCGCCCCCCCGCGCCGTGCGCAAATTAAACATGGCGCGGGGCAGCTTTATACCGCTATGCTATCATACTATGCGGCAGACGGAAAAAAGGTGCGGAATTCCGACAAATTCCGCACCCGTTTTCTTTTTTTTACCGATCCGATTTCGATATTTTACTTTCTGGCAGACAAAACCTTGGTTTCGTACTCGCGAACCTTTTTGAACCAATCGGCTCCCGCAAAACCGCCGCGGCGCAGATACTCTTCCCAAATATCGCCGTACGGGAGAGTCTTCATCTCCTCCTGCAAGACCATCTGTTCGGTAAAGTTTGCCGCGTCCTGCATCTTCTTCAGCTCGTCGCCCGGCTGCAAGAGCGCGAACAGGAGCGCCTTCTGCACGTTGCGCTCGCCGACGACCCACGCGGAGATGCGGTTGATGCTCGCGTCGAAATAATCCAGACCGATCATCACCTTGTCCGTCGCATTGTTGCGCACGATCTCCTTGCAGATCTCCTTCAGTTCGTCCTCCAGGAGAACGACATGGTCGCTGTCCCACCGCACGCCGCGCGTGACGTGCAGAGCCACTTTGTCATAGAACGCCAGAAGCGAAGGAATCTTGTCGGAAACGACTTCCGTCGGGTGATAATGCCCGTTGTCCAAAAGGCAGCAGATACCGCGCGTCGCCGCGTAGTTCTGGTAAAATTCGTTGTTGCCCACGGTGTAGCTCTCCACGCCGATGCCGAACACCTTGCTCTCCACCGCAACGACGACCTTCTTTTTGTCATACGGAACGGAAAGGATTTCGTCCAGCGAGTCCTTCAGGCGCAGGCGGGGCGTAAGCCTGTCGGCGGGAACGTCCTTCAGACCGTCGGGGATCCAGATGTTCACAAGGCACTGGTTCTTGAACTCGTCCGCAAAATATTCGGCGATTTTCAGGCACGCCTGGCAATGGCGGATCCAGAATTTGCGCACCGATTCGTCGGGGTGCGAAAGCGTCAGCCCGTCCTTGACCATCGGGTGCGAGAAGCAGGTGGGATTGAAGTCGATGCCGTCCAGCCCGATTTTTTTCGCAAACTTTACCCACGGCTCGAAATGCTCGGGGCGGTAAGCGTCGCGGTCGACCTTGCCCTGGTCTTTGCCCAACAGGGCGTAGCTCGCGTGCAGATTCAGCCGCTTTTTGCCCGCCATCAGGGAGAAAGCGAGCTCGATATCCGCCATCAGCTCTTCGGGAGTGCGCGCGCGCCCGGGATAGTTGCCCGTCGTCTGAATGCCGCCGCTCGCGGCACCCGCGCCGTCGAACCCGACGACGTCGTCGCCCTGCCAGCAGTGTACGGATACGGGGATCCCCGCAAGCGTTGTAAGCGCCTTTTCGGTATCGACGCCGTATTTCGCGAACATCTCCTTCGCCTGTTCGTATCTGTTCATGTTCTTTTCCTCCGAAATTTTTCTGTTTTTTATTTGAATTTTTGAAATACATTTATTGGAAAACGCGCAGGGGGAAGGAATTTTTCACAAGCTCCCTGCCCTCGCCAATGCCGCCGATTTCCCCGCCCGCGATCATCTGCACGAGCAGATTGCCCAGCGCCGTCGCCTCCGACGGGCCTGCAATGACGGATACGTCTGCCGTTTTTGCGGTCAATTCATTTAAAAACGAATCGTTGCTGCCGCCGCCGATGACGTTGAGCGTTGCAAATTTTTTGCCCAGCTGCTCCCCCATCGCCGCGAGCGCGTCTTTATAACAGTGCGCAAGGCTGGCATAGATGCAGTACAAAAGCTGCCCGTCCGTAAGATCTCCCGCCTTCTCGCGCACCGCCGCGCACATGCTTTCCGGCGCGAGGAAGATTTCGTCGTTGCAGTCGACGAGCGCGCCGCACACGTTTGCGCGCGCCAGCTTTTCCGCCTCGGCAAAGTTCAGCCCCAATTCCTTGCGCGCCGATTGCAGCATCCAAAGCCCCATGATGTTCTTCTGCCAGCGGAAGGTGAAATTCGCGCCGCCCTCGTTGGAAAAATTCTCCTTGCGGCTGTATTCATCCGTATGCGCCTGCTTCTGCTCGATGCCGAGCAGCGACCACGTTCCGCTCGATATGTACGGCGAATCGAAATCGCAGGCGACGGGCGCGGCAATGACGGCGCTCGCCGTATCGTGCGTAGCGCACAGAACCGCGCGCATATCGCCGCCGACTTCCGCCGCGACCTCGGGCAGAAGCCCGCCCACATCCGAGCCCGGCTGCGCCAACTCCTTTTCAAACAGGCGCGCGGGCAAGCCGAGCGCCGCAACGATATCCGCGTCAAAGGCGTGCGTCTTTGCACTGATCAGCCCCGTCGAGGTAGCGTTGGTATATTCGCTGACCTTTTTGCCCGTGAGCTTGTACAGAAGGTACTCGGGCAGCATCAGAAATTCTTCCGCGCCGTCCAGCCTGCCCGCCATTTTATCCGCGTACAGCTGGTAGATCGTATTGAAGGGCTGGAACTGAATGCCCGTGCGCGCATACAGCTCGGCAAAAGGCAGGATGCCGTGAACTTTTTCGATTGCTTCCGCGGTGCGCCCGTCGCGGTAGGCGTAGCAAGGGAAAATTTCCCCTTCCTTGCCCAACAGGACGTAGTCGACCGCCCAGGTATCGATGGAAAAACTGTCGATCTTTCCGCATTTTTCCACCGCCGCGCGCATGCCGCGCTTGACTTCCTCCAAAAGGCGCTGCGCATCCCATACGAGATGCCCGTTCTCCGTCTTCACACCGTTGGGGAAGCGGTAGACCTCCTCGGTGACGAGCTTGCCCCCCTCCTGCCTGCCCACGATGTGGCGGCCGCTGCTCGCGCCGATGTCGATGGCGAGATATTGTTTCATGTTTTCTCCTCTGCGGCAGACCTTCCGCCTGCCCGCTTTGATACTATTATAACAAAATTATTTCCGTCAAACAAGGACATAATTTGCGCAAAAAAACTATCTTTATTTGACATTTTCGGCAAAATCGGTTATACTGTCGGTATGGATAAATCGATCATCGAGCGGCTCACGCGGCTGACGGAGGAGGAGCGGGAAATTCTGGCGGGGCAGGCGCTGCGGCGGGGCGACTATACCCTGTCGGACAAATTCATCGTGAACGAAAAGAAGCTGCTCGGCGAAGGCAAACAGCTGGACTTGCGGCTGCACACGCGGTTCGTCGACTTCCCCGAGCACGGCCACGACTATATGGAATTCATGTATGTTTACGCGGGGAGCGTGACGCACGTCATCGACGGGAAAAGGATACCGCTCGCCTGCGGCGACATCCTCTTTCTGAACCGCCACATCCGCCACAGCGTACTCAAGGCGGGGCAGGAGGACATAGGCATCAATTTTATCGTGTCGAACGATTTTTTGAAGCAGGTGTTCCGCAACGTGCGCAACGACCCCATCATGAGCGGCTTTCTCATGCGGAATTTCGAACAGGACGGCGAGGGGGAATACCTGTATTTTTCCACGGCGGACTGCTTCCCCGTGCGCAACCTGACGGACAACCTTATCTATGCGCTCGCCAAGCACACCCCCGACGACAGCGCGATCCTCACGCAGATCGTATCCCTTCTCTTTTCCTACCTCTCCTATTACCGCGAAACGCTCAGGAGCGGACTGCGCGTTACCTCCCCCGATACGCGGCTCAAACAGGCGGTTTCCGCCTACATATCCGAGCGCTACCCGAGCGCGACGCTGACCGAGCTTGCGGAGATACTCGGGTACAGCGCGGAGTACCTTTCGCGCAGAATTGCCGGATTGTTCGGCAAGACCTTCCGCGAGCTGCTTTCCGATGAAAGACTGGATGAAGCGGCGCGGCTCCTCAAGGAAACAAATCTGAGCGCGGCGCAGATCGTGGAGGCGGTCGGGTACGAAAATTGCAGCCACTTTTACCGCACCTTCCGCGAGCGGTACGGTATGACCCCGCGCAGCTACCGCCGCGGGAAATGAGCCGATTTAAAAAAACCAGAAAAGCGCCCGTCCGCAATTTTCGCGGACAGGCGCTTCCCTTTTTTCCGGCGATGAAATTTTTACGAATCGTAAGCGATGTCGCTGCGGATGGCGCTGATGGCGTTCTTTTCCAGCCGCGAGACCTGCGCCTGCGAGATGCCGACCTCCTCGGAGATCTCCGTCTGCGTTTTGCCCTCGTAGTAGCGCAGGAACAGGATTTTCCGCTCCCGCTCGCCGAGATGCCCCATCGCCTCGGAGAGGGCGGCGTGCTCCGTCCACACTTCGTCGTTGTTCTTTTCGTCGTAGATCTGATCCATGAGCATGAGGGTATCCCCCGCCTTGTTGTACACGGGGTCGAACAGCGAAACGGGGTCGGAGATCGCGTCCAGCGCGTAGACGACCTCCTTCTGCTGCACCTGCATCGCCTCGGCGATCCTTTCGATGGTCGCTTCCTTGTCCTCTTCCTCCAGCTTCTCGCGCGTTTTGAGCACCTTGTACGCCGTATCGCGGATGCTGCGGGGAACGCGCAGGGAGTTGCCGTCGCGCAGGTACCGCTTGATCTCGCCGAGGATCATCGGCACGCCGTAGGTGGAAAAGCGCACGCCGAGGTTGGGGTCGAAGCCGTCGATCGCCTTCAACAGCCCGATACAGCCCGCCTGAAACACGTCGTCCGCATTGGCGTTCTTCGCCCAGAACCGCTTGACGAGCGAAAGCACCAGCCGCATATTCCCGACCACGAATTTTTCGCGAGCCTGTTCGTCGCCCTCCTTCAGCCGCCGCATCAGTTCGTCGCTCTCTTCGGCGGACAGGAGGGGCAGCCCCGCCGTATCCACGCCGCAAATTTCGACTTTCTGCAACATATCTTTCACCTCCGCACGGGCGTCGCCCGTACAGGGGAGTATGCTCAACTTTTTTATTTTTATACGCGGACTGTTCCGCTTCCGCAAAACAGCGGCACAACCCCTATCCGGCTTGAAAACAGGCTGCGATCTGCTTGTCCATCAGTGCGGGGATATCCCCGCCGCCCTGCCACGCTTTTACCCATTCGACCGTCATTTCCACCGCTTCGGCGATATTCCAACGCGGCTTCCAGCCCAAAACGCGCTTGATCTTCGCGTTGTCCAGCCGCAGCTCCTCCGCCTCGCGCGGGGCGTTCTCTTCCCCTTCCGAGATCCAACGCAGACCGCCCCACTTTTCGCAGAACAGGGAAACCAATTCGCCCGTCGAGGTACACTCGTCCGGGCCGACATTGTATTCGCCTGCAAATTCCGCATTCTCCCACTGCTTTTGCGCGACGAGAAGGTAAGCGGACAGCGACTCGAGCACATGCTGATACGGCCGCACCGAACGGGGATTGCGCACGCGGACGGGTTCCCCCGCGAGCGCCGCGCGGACGCAGTCGGGTAAAATACGATCGGGCGCAAAATCGCCCCCGCCGACGGCGTTGCCGCTCCGCACCGACGAGATGCGCGTTTCCCCGCCCGCAAAAAAACTCTGCGCATAGCACCGCGCGATGAGGTCGGAACAGGATTTGGAATTGGAATACGGATCCACACCGCCGAGCGCGTCCTCCTCCGCGTAGCCGCGCGGGACTTCCTCCCGCGTGCCGCCCGCACGGACAGAGAGCGCATCCGCGCCGCCATCACCGCGGCACACGCCGTCCATACTTCTGCATTCTCGGTACACCTTGTCCGTCGTGACATTTACAAAGCTGCGCACGCCGCCGAATTTGCGGGCGCATTCGAGGAGATTCACCGTGCCCATAACGTTCGTTTGGTAGGTATAGGCGGGGTCGGCATACCCCGCGCGGACGATCGGCTGCGCCGCGAGGTGAAAGACGATCTGCGGCTCCGCCTCGCGAAACGCCCGCTCCGGCGCGGCGGCATCGCGTATATCGCCGAACATAGAGCATACATTCCCCTCCAGCCCCGCGCGCGGATACAGGGAGGAGCGTTCGGGCGGAAGTGCGCAGCCGTACACCTCGGCGCCCGCGCCGAGCAGGATGCGGCACAGCCAGCTCCCCTTGAACCCCGTATGCCCCGTGACAAGCACGCGCTTTCCTCTATAAAACGATAAATCCGTCCTGCCCATCGCAAAATCCTCCGCCTGCCCCGCGCCGCACGCACAATCGCATGCCGCGCCGGAAAAATTTTTCTCTACCATTATAACAGAACGGGGAATGCGCTGTCAATATACCGCCGAATTCGGCTCCCCTTTCCGCTTCGGTTTTTTCCGTTTTTTTCGCAAATACTGTTGACATATTCCTTCACAAAGGATATACTGTTATTGAACATTTGAAAAAACGTTCAAATATTGCGGAGGGAAAAGAAATGGAGCAGACTACGGAAAAGCGAGAAAACGAAACGGAGTGCATCCGCCGCGCCCTGCCCGACGACGATACCCTCTACGACCTTGCCGACCTGTTCAAAATGTTCGGCGATTCGACCCGCGCGAAAATATTGAGCTGCCTGCAGATACGCGACCTGTACGTCGGCGAGCTCGCGGAGGTGCTCGGCATGAGCGTTTCCGCCGTTTCTCACCAGCTCCGCGTGCTGCGCGGCGCCAAACTCGTAAAGGGAACCAAGGAAGGAAAAGAGGTCAAATATTCCCTCGACGACGACCACGTTACCAAAATCATGGAATACGGGCTCACCCACATCAATGAAGGCAAATGACTCGGAAACGGAAAACCGTTTCCGCTTTTTGCGGACAATTATTTGAACATTTGTTCAATAGTATAATCATTCAACAAAAATAACGCCGCGTCGCGGCGGAAAAGCAAAAAAATAATTCGGAGGGATTCGATATGAAAAAAGTATACAAACTGCAGGATTTGGACTGCGCGAACTGCGCGGCGAAGATGGAACGGGCGATCAACAAGATCGACGGCGTGGAGGCGGCGAGCGTGAATTTTCTGACCCAACGGCTCGCCGTCGAGGCGGACGAAAGCCGCTTTGAGGAGATCATGGACGAAATTGCAAAGGCTTGCCGCAAGGTCGAGCCCGACTGCAAAATTTTGCGCTGAAAAACTGCGTGCAATGCCCTGCCCTCTGCAAAGGTGCGCATCCGCGCATACTGCACAGGCGAACGCCGTAGAATTTGCCCGAATGCAAGTCTTTGCGGCATGTACCTTATAATATAAACAGAGAAAATATAAATCACCATGGAAAACGCAAAATTGAGCAAAAAGGAAAAGAAGAACCTGCTGCGCATCCTCGTCGCGCTCGCCCTCTTCGCGGCGGTATTTATTGCGGATAAGATCGTCTACCTCGGCGGGGTATTCGAAAGCCCCGCGGCGTGGGTGTTCCCCTTCTGCCTGTACCTCGCCGTGTACCTCATCATCGGGTACGACGTGCTGTGGCGGGCGATACGGAACATCGCGCACGGGCAGGTGCTGGATGAAAACTTTCTGATGTGTTTGGCGACTTTGGGCGCCTTCGCCCTCGCCATCTACCGCGGCGTGACCATGCCCGACAACATCGAGGGATTCGACGAGGCGTGCGCCGTGCTCCTCTTCTACCAGGTCGGCGAATTTTTTCAGGAATACGCCACGGGCAAATCGCGCAAGTCCATCTCCGCGCTCATGGACATCCGCCCCGATTATGCGAACGTAAAGCGCGGAAGCGGCACGGAGCGGGTCGATCCCGAAGATGTGAAGGTCGGCGAGGTCATCGTCGTCAACCCCGGCGAAAGGGTGCCGCTGGACGGCGTCGTCGTCAAGGGAACTTCGGCACTGGACACGAAGGCTCTGACGGGCGAATCGCTTCCGCGCGACATTGCGTGCGGCGATGAGATCGTGAGCGGGAGCGTAAACCTCACGTCGCAGCTGGAAGTGCAGGTGACGAAGGAGTTTTACGATTCCACCGTTTCGAAAATTCTGGAACTGGTGGAAAACGCTTCCGAGCAGAAGTCAAAGGCGGAGAACTTCATCACCAAGTTCGCAAAATATTACACCCCGATCGTCGTCGGCGTGGCGGTGCTGCTCGCCGTGGTGCCGGGGATCATCACCGCAGACTGGTCGACGTGGATTTACCGCGCACTCAGCTTTTTGGTCGTGTCCTGCCCGTGCGCGCTGGTCATCTCCATCCCCCTCTCCTTCTTTGCGGGCATCGGCGCGGCGTCGCGCTGCGGCATCCTCGTAAAGGGCTCCAATTACTTGGAAAAATTCAATAAAGCAAACATTTTTGTGTTCGACAAGACGGGTACGCTGACCAAGGGCAGCTTTGCAGTTACGAAGATAACCCCCGCAGACGGCGTAAGCGAGGAGGAAGTTCTGCGGCTCGCCGCCATCGCCGAACAAAATTCAAGCCACCCCATCGCAAAATCCGTCGTCGCGCGGTACGGCAAACCGACCGAGGGCGGCTACACACTGACCAATATCGCGGGCGAGGGCGTTTCCGCGACGGACGGGCGGACAGTCATCCTCTGCGGAAATGCGAAACTGATGGAAGAAAACGACATCTCCTATACCGAGGAAACGGGTACGGGTACCGTAGTCTATGTTGCAAAGGACGGCAAATTTATCGGCTCCGTCCTCATTGCGGATGAGATCAAGCCCGAATCCAAAGAGGTCGTCGGCGCGCTGAACGGCATGGGCTGCCGCACCGTGATGCTGACGGGCGACAATGAGGCGATCGCGGCAAAGGTCGCGGGAGAGATCGGTCTGACCGATTACAAGGCATCCCTCCTGCCGCAAAACAAGGTGGAAGAGGTGGAAAGGCTGCTCGCCGAAAAAGCGCCGAAGGACGCGCTCTGCTTTGTGGGCGACGGGATCAACGACGCGCCCGTGCTCATGCGCTCGGACATCGGCATCGCGATGGGCGGCGCGGGCAGCGACGCGGCAATCGAGGCGTCGGACATCGTGCTGATGCAGGACGATTTGCGCGGCATTTCGCTCGCCAAAAAGATCGCGCGCAAGACGATGGCGATCGTGTTCGAGAACATCGTGTTTTCCATCGCTGTGAAAGTTGCGATCCTGATTCTGTCCGCCGCGGGACTGACGAATATGTGGGTCGCGGTGTTCGGCGACGTGGGCGTGGCGGTCATCGCCATCCTCAACGCCATGCGCGTCAATTCGCGCTACGCAGCCGGGAACAGACCGCCCGTGCGCGACCCCGCGCGGGACTGACGCGGAAGGAAACGCGGGGACGCGGCAGATTTATACAGCGGCGGGGCTTCCCCTCCCCGCCCATCCGCCGGCGGAGAAAAAGTTGAAAATTTTGCCGAAGAACGGAGAAAAAATTTGTGATTCGGAAAAAAAGGCGGCAAAAACAATTGACAAAAAAAAGCCGTTTTGCTATAATAGCCTAGCGTTGTGAATGCGGGTGTAGTTCAATGGTAGAATTCCAGCCTTCCAAGCTGGCTGCGTGGGTC
>ERZ1106952.170-NODE-170-length-41811-cov-7.462353_pt1 | contig 41811 bp, 27 predicted proteins | sample MGYA00403677_ERZ1106952 | MGnify/ENA primary metagenome ERZ1106952 (study PRJEB35170, sample SAMEA104062415) | human gut metagenome | biome: human gut; feature: human-associated habitat; material: faeces | place: Denmark | collected 2012-05-14 ...
GGCAAAGCCTCCGCACGTCCCCGAAGCCTACCTTACGGTGGCGAGGGAAATTTTGGGCGTATCCGCCCGAAAGAATCCGCAAGCGCGGGTATATTTGGCGCACGCCTTAGGCGAGCGTTAGCGGTGCGCAAAATAAAAGGGTGTCGGGGATTTCATTAGGAAAGCACATCAAGATTACTTGGTGTTCTTTCCTTTTTGTATACTTTACTTGTTAATGAGCAAGTAACACAAAGTCAAGGACAGTAGCGATTGCGGAGCAGATGAACTTAATGTCAAGAAAGAAAATCAATATAATATGCCATTTTGTTTGACAATGAATATTTAATAGGTTAATATATCGGTATAATCAGGTGCGGGTACAGCCCGTACGCCCCCGGACTTATGAGCGCCGGGGATTTTTATATTTGGAAATTTTTCCGCAAGTATAAAGATTGTACCCGGTGTATACTTGCGCGCCGCGTTCGGTATCGTGCCGTAAGTACGATATGGCAGCGTAATTTGTGCATAAAGATTAGTTTAACTTAACTTTAACTTGACGTGTTTATAATAGCAAGCGGGTGGCAGTATTATGAAAAATAATTACTGAAACCTTGAAAATTCATAAAAGAGAGAAAGGGAGAAATGGAAGATAAAGATATCAGAAAATTTTTATCGCGCGTGATGGATACCGACGAAAGCGCGCCAGATCTGCTGCATACGCTGGAAGGTTTCAGATGGTATATGACGCTTTATCATTGCGCGATACGCGAAGTGCAGACCAAATTCGAAGTGCTTAACGAGGAGCTGTCGCTCGGCAACGTCCGTAATCCCATAGATCATATCGAAAGCCGCGTCAAAAGCGTGGAAAGCATCGTGGACAAATTGCGCAGGCTGGGGTGTAAGTTCAGCCTGCAATCGATGACGGAAAATCTCAACGACATAGCGGGCATACGCGTCATATGTCAGTATGTGGACGACATATACACCGTCGCGAAAATGTTGTGCAATCAGGACGACATCACGGTAATACGTATAAAGGATTATATAAAAAATCCCAAACCGAACGGTTACCGCAGTTATCACATGATAGTCGAAGTTCCCGTGTTCTTTTCGAGCAAAAAACATTTCGTGCGCGTGGAAGTACAGTTCCGCACTATCGCAATGGATTTCTGGGCGTCGCTCGAACACGATATACGCTATAAAAAGGAGATAGAAAATCCCGAGCTGCTTGCCGCCGATCTTAAAGAGTGCGCGGATATAGCGAGCTCCCTGGATACGCGTATGCAGATGCTGCGTGACCGTATACGTCCGAAACACCATACGCTTGCGGAAAAAACGGCGGAAAAACCTTCGGACTCCGAAACGCGCGAAGGACGTACCGCGTAATAACAAAGATCAGATAAACATAACGGAGCGCAAAAGCACGGATAAACGGGTTTTTGCGCTCTTTATATTTCAGGGCGTATGTTTTTTGAGCGTCATACATGCAAAATCGGGGGCAATTCGCTTGACTTAAACGGCTTTTATCATATATAATGAGTCGGTAACATTATGTCCGGTCATCGGAAAATAAAGATAAAAAGGAAGATATAAGAAGATGAAAAGAACTTACCAGCCCAAAAAGAGAACTCAGAGAAAAGTTCACGGTTTCAGAGCAAGAATGAAGACGACCGCAGGTCGCAGAGTGCTTAAACGTCGTCGCGACAAGGGCAGAAAGAATCTTACACCCAAGCCTCTCGGAAGAGGTTGATGATTCATGCTTAAACGGGCGTTCAGACTGCGAAAACGCGGCAGTTTCGCTTACGTCAGAGCGCACGGCGCGAAGTACAACGAACGCGAGCTGTCTTTCGTTGTCGTCCGCGGACGCGGCAAGCGCATCGGCTTTATAGTTTCCAACAAAATAGGCAAAGCCGTCAGGCGTAACCTCGTCAAACGGCGCATGCGCGGCGTGGCGGGTGAGATATTCGATCGCATATGCGACGGACAGATGATATTCATCGCGCGCGGCGGCATAGAAAAGCTGAGCTATGGCGATATAAAGTCGCGGATGCTGAGCGCGCTTACACGCGCGGGGATGCTCAAAGCATGATATTAAGACGTAAACGCAAACTCACGCCTTTGCGCGTGGTCGTTAATCTGATCACGCTCAGGTGGCTGTTTCAGGGACTAATATTACTGTATAAAAAGACCCTGTCCAAAGCCATAGGCAAGTCGTGCATATATTATCCGACTTGTTCGAGCTATATGTATCAGGCAATAGAAGATTGGGGGACGGTCGCAGGCATAGTAATGGGCATAGCGCGCATCCTGCGTTGTAATCCGCTTGCATGCGGAGGTTTCGACCCCGTACCGTTCAATCCAAGAGGAGAAACAAAATGGCTTTATTAACCGGACTGACATCGATAGTCGGCTCGATCAACGTAGAAGTATACAATACATTCCCGTGGGCGTTAATACTGAACTCGGGTATGTCGGGTATAGGTTTTTACGCGCTCAGGATCATACTGCTCACCGTTTGTCTGAAACTCATACTTTCTCCGCTCGACTTCTTCCAGCGTTATAAAATGCGTAAGAACCAGCTTATAACGATACGGCTCAAACCGCAGATGGAAAAGCTGGAAAAAGCCTACGGCGACAATCCCAAAGTGTTGCAGCAGAAGCAGGCGGAGCTCAACAAACGCGAAGGCATGAGCTATCTGGCGAGCTGCCTGCCCATGATCGTGACTCTCGTCATATTCATATGGTTGTGGAATTCGCTGCGCACCAACGCGGAATTCAAACAGTTCGACAATTATGTCAATATTTACGAAGTTTACAGCTCGGCGTATACCGAGAGCTTCGGGGACTATTACGACGAAAACACCGGTAAGCTTGCCGACGGGTTCGCCGTTGAATATGCCGACGCTTATGCCGACGAGATAGCGCCCGCGCTTTCCGACGGCACCGCAAGCAAAGATGAAGTGAGCGCGGCGGTCACTGCGGCAAGCGCGACCGTCAGCGGTTCGGATTTCGCGTCCGTCGAGTATTTCGACCTTTTCGCAAGCGTATACGGTGACGTTTACTCTCAGTATTACGTCGATCACGCGTCCGAAGCGGATGTTGCGACAAAGGCGGCGAACATGGCGCGCGAACGTGCGTCTGATTCGGTGAGCGATTATTGTTCGGTAGTGGCGCAGGACGCGGCTTATGCGTACTTTACGGGTACGGGCGCATACGAGAACAAAGGATACGAATACGATTCTTTCCTTTGGATAAAGGATATCTGGTCGCCTGATACGCCCTGGTCGAAAACGATAGCGGTCAGCCAGTCCGATTTCGCTTCGAGGATAGGTTCGTATGCCACGAACGCGTCTTTAAGCGGACTCGAACAGGAGCAGCTCGACGACATAGTCAATTCTTATGACGTTGTAATGGCGCGTATAATAGAAGAGGGCGATTACGGTACTAACGGATTCCTCGTGCTTCCCATAATCACGGTCGCGCTCAATATCCTCACGCAGATAATAACGCGCCGTCAGCAGAAGAGCAGCGGACAGGACGCAAATCTCGGGCAGAATAAAGGCTGCATGACCGCAATGGTTGTAATAATGCCCGTAATAATGGGATATTTCGCGATAATGTACTGCGCGGCATTCACGCTTTACATGGTGACGAACTCGACCATGAGCCTGCTCATCAACCTTGTGACCACAGGCATAACGAGAAAGATGATACCCGTTTCAAAGGGCAAGAGCGAAAGCGGGGAGATCGTGGAGCTTCACGGAAGACCGGATCCCAATTCGGATTTCGGTAAGCGCAGGAAATGATCCCGCGCGCTCGGAGAGGACAGACAGTGAAAGTAATCGAAACAGTGGGGAAAGATATAGAGGAGGCGCTTAAAAAGGGGCTTGCCGAGCTTGACTGCCGTCTTGACGACGTCGATGTCAAGATACTCGAGCATCCGGGGATATTCCGCAAGGCGCGCGTGCAGTTCACGTATAACGATAACGACGGGCGCGCGTCGATAAAGACCAAAGCGGACATCATGCGCAACCTCGAACAGCGCGCAGCCAAAGACGCGTCGGAAAACCGTCGTGACAGGCGTCAGGAATCACCCGACCGCCGTGACGGACGTCGCGCGGATCAGGCGAACGACAAGCGCAGGGACGGTCAGGCTCCCGTAAACGCACAGCGCCGCGCTCAGACGGAGCAGGCGCAGGCGGCGGAGACGCGCAAAAACGCATCGGACAAACCGAGCGCAAAACCGCCGGTAGCCGATACCGCGCAGCGCGCGCCCGAACAGGCACGCAAAAACGAATTCCGTAACGATTTCAGAGCTCAGCTCGCGGAAGCGAACGGGGACGTGCCCGCGCAACCGAACAAACAGGCGCGTAACGCGCAGAAAAACAACGCACAGAACGACCGCGATCAGTCCAACGCGAAGCAACAGCGTCGCGGAGAGCCGAACGCGGGCGATCGCCGTCAGAACGAGAAGGTGAGCGCAGAGGAACTGGAAGCTGCGGCTAAGCGCGCCGACGAATACCTCGGAAAGCTTATCTCGCTCATGAACGTGAAGGCGGAGAGGGAATGTGCGACGGCTGACGGCGAAATAAACGTTGAACTGAAAACGGAGGACGCGACCGTTATCGGACATCGCGGCGAAACGCTGGACGCGCTCGAATATCTTGCGACGATCGCAGCGGCGACTGGCGATGATAAATACGTACACGTCAACCTCGATTGCGGCGGATATCGTGCTAAACGCAACGAAATGCTTATAGAAAGCGCCATTGCGGCGGCGGAAAAAGCCGTGGCGACGGGCAAGCGCGTAGAGCTTGAACCCATGGGCAGCGTAAGCCGCAGAACGGTGCATGCCGTGCTCGGTAACCGCAGCGACGTTATGACCAAGAGCGAAGGCAGGGAGCCTAACCGCTATATAGTCATAATCCCGCGCGGGGCGAACAATGCCGCGGGAAATCAGGGAAATCGGAACAGGAACAACAACCGCAAACGTCATAAAAACGGTAACCGCGGACAGAACAACCGCGACCGTAAAAACGACGAGAAAACCGAATAAGGTAAGCGGAAAATGAAAAGAACTTTTGTGATATTATTAGTGACGGGAGCGGTTTTTACCGCTCTGTCGTTTTTATTGGCAGGCGCTGAGAGCGAGGCGGCGCAGAATATACGCTGGACGATTTTCGTCTTCGGAATCATCCTGACGGTTGTCAGCGCTCTCGTCCTTATAATCTCCGTACGTCGTGAGTACAAGGTAAAACTGATACCCGACGGCGCGGATTATCGCAAAAAACGCTCGCTCATGAGCGCTCCCGAGGCGGAGCTGTACCATACCTTGTGCGATATACTGATCGGTTCGCGTTATGCCGTTTTCCCGCAGACCGCGCTCGTATCCGTCATAGACAAGGTGAGCGGCGGCGGTTTCCGTACCGAGCTTTTCCGCGTTGCCGACTTCTGCATAACGGACGCGCGCACTTTCGAACCGCTCCTGCTCATAGAGCTCAACGACGCGTCGCATAAACGCGACGAGCGGAAACTGCGCGACGACAAGGTGAACGCGATATGCGATAACGCGGGCTTGCCCGTACTCACGCTGTCCATGACCGACGGCGCGGGGCGTATCCGCTCTCTGCTGAAAAAGTATTTATGACTATGATCAAGTCGTATATAATCATATAATTATTAATATATGATCGGAACGGAATATGATCGGGGCATCGGGAGAAATCGGTCAAAAAAATCACCGCGCGGGCGGTGATTTTTCGTTATATTTCGTTTTCACATATGTGCATTTATGCCGTTTTGATGTCGGAAGGCGTGTCGTTCTCATGCGTTTCGGACTTTTTCGCCGAATGTCTTTCGGCGAGATAGAACGGGAGGAACTGGATAGTCCAGAGCAATGCCATAATGACGGGGAATATCCAGAGATAACCGTATATACCGAAGATCTTTGTCATTGCGCGGAGCCAGCCTACGGTTTTGCCTCCGTTTATAAACAGGAAGTCCGTACCGATTGCTTTGTTCAGAATAAATATTGCCACTGCGGTGCCTGCAATAAAAGGGAGCGCGGGGCGAAGATGTCTGAACTGCGGTCTGTATCCGCCCGCTATCAGCATGACAGGGTACATTATGAGCAGCAGGTGATATATAAAGCTCGATATGCCCGAAAAATTCCAGAAAGGCAGTACAGACCAGTTCGGCGTGGCGAGTGCGAGCAAGGCTCCCGGCAGCGATATGGCGTAAGTGAGCGCCGCGGTCACATCGCTGTGTTTGCGGGCGAACGCGTGCGCCATTATGATGAACGCTCCGAAGTAGCACATGTGCAGCGGCAGATGATCGAGTCGCCATTGCTTTGTCACGATAAAGAACACCTGATGTACCGCTATATTTACCGCGAGCAGTATCGCAACGGTCAAGCGCGTTGCTCGCCTGCCTTTTTCGTGCATGTGTGCATAAAGCAGTGCTACAGCCGCACATGCAAGCGCGCCTAGCACCAGCCACAGTATATGTCCGAGGGAAAACAGCTTCCAGCCGTATCCCGGTTCTATCGATTCGACGGTTTCCCAGAATTTATCTTTCATAGTAATGACCTTATTTTGTGCAACGCATAGGAAGGATATTTATCCTATGTCGTAAAAACGCGCATTTTGCCGTAAGGAGCGAGTTGTTGCGACGAAAATCGGCAAAATCCGACACGATGGGGCATAAAAAACGGTCGGCACTCGTTTCATGCCGACCGTACTCTGTTCCGTTATGATTTATTCCGCAGCTTTTTTAGTGCTTTTTCTCGTTGTCTTTTTCTTTGCGGTGGGTTTTTCCGCCGTGTCGGCAGCGGCGGTTTTCTTTGTGGTCCGTTTAGCGGCGGTTTTTTGGGTTTTGGGTTTTTCCGCGGCTTTTGCGGCCTTTTCCTTTTCCGCTTTGAGCGCGGCGATATTTTCTTTCTTCATAGCCTCGTATGCTTTCGCACAGGGGTTTTCGTCCTCTTTATTGCATTTGGCGCAGAAACTGAATTCGCCGCACATATCGTGACCTGCCTGTTCGCTTTTGAGCCATTTGTCTACATCCATTTCGGCTTGCTTTTCGCTGAGAGCCGTTCTGCCTTTGGAAAGTGCCATAGTATAATGATCTCCTTTTTATAGTAGCGTTTGATCTTGATTAGATTATAACACTTAACTTGCGGCATGTCAATGGGTAATTTCGTTTTTTCTTCTTTAATGACATAATAGGCGCAGACCGCGTTTTCGGTCGCCGAAAGGGAAGGTAAAAATAAAGTGAAAAAAATTTTGAAAAATATCGAAAAAACATTTGACAAACGGAAAACGCAGTAATATAATACAGCTAAGAAAAGCAAAGGTGCTGACGAGACGTATTGTCGTTAGTGCCTTTTTATTTTTGTGCAAACGAGAAAATAACACGCGCCAGGCGTGCGGAAATTTTAAGAATAAAGGAGAAACAATTATGAACGTACCCGAACTTTTCGGAAGCATGGTCTTTAACAACAGGGAGATGAAGAAAAGACTGTCTCCCGAAACTTATAAGGCAATGAAAACCACGGTGTCTTCCGGTAAACCGATCTCACCCAAACTCGCGGACGAGATCGCGGAGGCAATGAAAGTATGGGCGATCGAAAAAGGTGCCACCCATTTCACGCATTGGTTCCAGCCCATGACAGGACTTCCCGCTGAAAAGCACGATTCTTTCATCGACCCGCAGCCGGGCGGTTCGGTCATAATGACGTTCAAGGGCAAAGAGCTTATCAAAGGCGAGCCCGACGCGTCCAGTTTCCCTTCGGGCGGTATGCGTGAGACTGCGGAAGCGCGCGGTTACACCGTATGGGATCCCACGAGTTACGCTTTCGTCATCGGTACCACCCTTTATATCCCGACCTGTTTCGTGTCGTTCACCGGAGAGGTGCTCGACAAGAAAACGCCGCTCCTGCGTTCCATGGACGCGCTCAGCGAAGTCGCGACCAAATTCGCGCGGCTGTTCGGCGTGGAATGTGAGCGCGTTAACTGCACCGTCGGACCCGAGCAGGAATATTTCCTCATCGACCGTGACCTTTACAACGCGAGAAAGGATCTCAGATATACGGGCAGAACATTGTTCGGCGCCGCTCCTCCCAAAGGTCAGGAGCTCGAAGATCAGTACTTCGGCTCGATCAGGACCCGCGTCATGGAGTTCATGGAAGATGTGGACGAACAGCTCTGGAAGCTCGGCGTCACCGCAAAAACGCGTCATAACGAAGTCGCTCCCAGCCAGCACGAGCTTGCTCCCGTGTTCAGTTCGGTGAACGTGGCGACCGACCACAACCTCCTTACCATGGAAGTGCTCAAAAAGACGGCGGAACGTCACGGGCTTGCGTGCCTGCTCCATGAAAAGCCTTTCAAGGGCGTCAACGGCAGCGGTAAGCACAACAACTGGTCGATATCCACCGATACGGGTGTGAACCTTCTCAACCCCGGCAAAGATCCCGCGAACAACCTTTTGTTCCTGGCGACCGTTGCTGCGGTCATCGAAGCCGTGCATAAGCATGCGGATCTGCTCCGTCTTTCTGTAGCGACCGCGGGCAACGATCACCGTCTGGGTGCGAACGAAGCTCCTCCCGCGATAATAAGCGTATATCTCGGCGATCAGCTTTCCGCGATATTCGACGCCATGGAAGCGGGCAAGAAATATAAGGCGGGCGCGTCCGGCAAGACCGAGATCCGCGTTTCCGCGGTACCCGATTTCGAAAAGGACAACTCGGACAGGAACAGGACTTCGCCGTTTGCGTTTACCGGCAACAAATTCGAGTTCCGTGCGCTCGGCAGCGCGCTCAACATCGGTTGCCCGAATACGATGATAAACGTGGCGGTTGCGGACGCCATGGAAGGCATGGCCGAAGTGCTCTCCAAAGCGTCTCCCGCGGATTTCGAAAAGACCGCCCGCAAACTTATAAAGGATACCTATGCGGCGCATAAGGCGATAGTGTTCAACGGTAACAACTATTCGGACGAATGGATCAACGTGGAAAGCAAGAAACGCGGACTTCCCGAGATCAAATCCACTCCCGACGCTCTGCCTTATTACACCAAACCCGAAAACGTGACGCTTCTCGCACACTTCGGCGTGTTCAACGCCCGCGAGTGCCAGGCGAGAAAGGAGATACTGCTCGAACAGTACGCAAAGGTCATCAATATCGAAGCATATACTCTTTACAAGATGACCGCGAAAATGCTTCTGCCCGCATGCGTGGAGTTCATGAACGTGCTTTCCGAATCCGTAAAGAACAAGAAAGACCTCAACATGACTTACGATTACGAAGGCAGCGTGCTTTACAAGACGGGCAAACTCGTGGACAAAGCGTATTCGCAGATGGGCGCGCTCGAAGAGCTGCGCAAGAATGCGGCGGTCATGACCGACGTGGAAGCTCAGACCAAATATCTGCACGACGTAGTGCTTGCCAAGATGGAAGAGCTTCGCGAGTCGCTGGACGCGCTCGAGCTTCTCGTAAGTTCGGATTACTGGCCCGTGCCTTCTTACGGCGACATGCTGTTCTATGCGGACTGATAAAAACGAACGCCTCACTCGTTGCGGGAAACAATAAAAGAATATATCCGTAAGAGCTCTTCCGATATGCGGAGCGGAAATACGGTCCTGGTCAGAACGCTGAGGCGCTTCCGACCGACTTGGAGGGAATACAAGGGGATCGATAATTCGTTCAATACTTTATTTCGGAGGATAGAAAAATGCAAGATGCCATGCTAAACGACATTTTTACCTCTACCGGAGTCTGGTATATCGTCGGCGCGATGCTTGTGTTCTTTATGCAATGCGGCTTCGCAATGGTCGAAACGGGATTTACCAGAGCTAAAAATGCGGGAAACATCATCATGAAAAATATGATGGACTTCTGCATCGGTACGGTAATGTTCATGTTCATCGGTTATTCTTTGATGGGTATCGAATCGCAGGTAGGACACTTTATAGGCGTTCCCTCGACGATATTCACTATGGAAGCGGAAAGTTATTCGACTTTCTTCTTCAACCTCGTATTCTGTGCTACGGCGGCGACGATCGTGTCCGGCGCTATGGCGGAAAGAACACGTTTCTCCGCTTACTGCGTATACAGCGCGGTCATAAGCCTGATCATATACCCCGTCGAAGCGGGCTGGGTATGGGGCAGCGACGGATGGCTGCTTAACCTCGGCTTCATCGACTTCGCAGGTAGCACCGTAATACATATGGTCGGCGGACTGTGCGCGCTCATCGGCGCGGCGATCCTCGGACCCCGTATCGGCAAATACACGCGCGACGAGAACGGCAAGGTGACCAAAGTCAATGCGATCCTCGGTCACAGCCTTACGATCGGTGCGCTCGGCGTATTCATCCTTTGGTTCTGCTGGTACGGATTCAACGGCGCTGCGGCGACGAGTACGGAACAGCTTGCGCTCATCAGCGTTAACACTACGATAGCGCCTTCGGTAGCAACCGTCGTATGTATGATATTTACGTGGATCATAGGCAAAAAACCGGACGTATCCATGTGCCTTAACGCTTCGCTCGCGGGGCTTGTGGCGGTAACCGCGTCCTGCCCTTACATCGAATTCTGGGCGGCTGCGGTCATCGGAGTCGTAAGCGGATTCCTCGTGGTCGGAGCGTGCGCGTTCGTGGATAACGTTCTCCACGTGGACGATCCCGTCGGTGCGGTGGCTGTCCACTTTGCAAACGGTATCTGGGGCACGATAGCTACCGGACTGTTCGTTAACAAAGCGCTCAGCGGCGGCGAACACAGCGGACTCGTTTACGGCGACTGGCATCTTTTCGGCGTACAGATGCTCGGAATGGTAGCGATCCTCGCATGGACGGGTATTCTTATTACCGGCGTGTTCTATCTGATCAAATACGTACCCGTATGGGTCGGCGCTATCAAGGACGGTAACGGACTTCGTTGCGCGGAAGAACACGAGATAAGCGGTCTGGATATTTCCGAACACGGCCTTGCATCCGCTTATGCCGACTTCCTTCCTTCCGCTCCTTCTTACGGGGAGACCGGAGAGCACGTTGACGTGTCCGACGTAAAACCCGTATCCGTCAGCGGTGCGGAAGGCGAAAAATATACCAAGATCACCGTCATCTGCAACCAAGACAGACTCGCTACTCTCAGAGATACGATGGCGGAGATCGGAGTACAGGGTATGACCGTAACGCCAGTCATGGGTTGCGGCGTACAGAAAGGGCATACGGCTCAGTACCGCGGCGTACGCAGTGCCGTCAACCTTATGCCGAAAGTACAGGTAGATATCGTCGTATCCGTTGTCAATCCCGGACTCGTCGTTGCGGCGGCGCAAAAAGCGCTTAACACCGGCAACGTAGGCGACGGTAAGATATTCGTATCGAGCGTTGAAGACGTAATGCGCGTCCGCACGGGCGAGAAAGGCGTCGCGGCGCTTGACAACGAAACCAAATAAGCCCCTTTATTCCCTCATGGCGGGTCCGCTCCGACTGCGGTCAGGGCGAACCCGTCTGATTTTTTTAACAAGGAGGTGCCGATATGGCAAGCAGACATAAAACGCAAGTGCCTTGCGACAGAAAAGGCAATCCGCTCAAACCCAACGATATCCCCTGGCAGAAAGCCATGACGCGTGCGTTGGTGGTACTGCCCGTCGGAGCCGCGCTCGTTCCCTTCGGACTGCTCATGTATCTCTTCTTCGAGCTGCCCGAATCGATACAGGGATTGAGAATGGTATTCGGTATCATGCTCTTCCTCGGCGTGTTGTTTCTGCTTTACGGTCTGTTGATACTCATACTTGCTCTCAGACAGCGGGCGAAAACACCCCCGCGCGATGAGGAGATACGTTCGGTCATGGCCGACGGCGAAAGCGCACTTGCCACCGTGGTTTCCGTAAAAAGCGGAAAGGTCCGCGGTAACGGCTCCGTCGAAAAATATAAAGTGACCGCTGAGTATTACGACAAGCTTTACGACTATAAGCGAGTGTTCGTATCCGACTGGTCGGACAAACGCGTGGGCGAAGGCGAAAAGGTCAGAGTGTTCTATCGCCCTGACAGCAATATCGGTTACTATGTGGACCTTCGTGCGTGACGGTCTTGTGAAAAAACGACACCGCGTCTTGACAATATCGGGATGCGGTGTTATTATGTCCATACAAACATACGCGGTCTTCGGCTGCACCAAGGAGGTATCATGAAAAAGAAGATAATATCGATATCCGTCTTTCTGCTCATGGCCGTTTCGGTCTGCGCGGTGTTCACCGCATGCGGAAAGCCGAAAGACCCCATAAGCGGCGATATCGATAAAACGCCTGAGCCTTATACGCTCAGATACAGTCTTTCCTCCGACGGATCTTATTATTCGGTAAAATGCACCGGGATGAACAGAATCTGCGAAGTAACAGTGCCGGAGGAGCACAACGGACTTCCCGTGAAAAAGATTGATTATTCCGCGTTTTGGAGTTACGGAAATTATCTTGTGAGCATAAATTTGCCCGAGGGCTTAACCGAAATAGGTGAGTCCGCTTTTTCGGGCTGTTACAGACTTTCCGATATAACCCTGCCTTCGACGCTGACAGAGATCGGCGGTAACGCGTTTCTGGGCTGCACTTCGCTTATCGAGATCCGCAACAGATCCGCGCTCGACATAAAGCTTTGGGAGGGTAATATACACGGCGGCATAACGTTAAACGCCGAAAACGTGTACACCGACAAAGAGGGGGAGAGCAAACTTACCCGTGACGGCGACTTCGTATTTTACGACGACGGGGAGTACCGTGCGCTCGTTACTTACAGAGGCAACGCCGCCGAATTGGTTTTGCCGACCGCCGACGATTACGAAATACGCGACTATGCGTTCCTTTACGATATCGGGCTCGTCGGTCTTACTCTGCCTTCCTGCGTAAAGGAGATAGGCGGCAACGCTTTTGCGGGCTGTTATAAGCTGACGGAGATCTGCAACAAATCCGCGTTAAATATTGTCGCGGGGTCGGAGGAACACGGCAACGTCGCGCAGTATGCCGAGAACGTGTACACCGACGGCGGTAAAAGCAAACTTTTCCGCTCGGGGGATTTTCTGTTCTACCGCGGCGAGGAAAACCGCCTTATGGCTTACACGGGAAACGATACGGAGATCGTTCTGCCGACAGTGGACGGCGGTTATGTGATAGGCAATTACGCGCTCAACGGGAATTTTTCGCTCAGGAAAATAACCGTACCGAACGGAGTGCGCGGCATAAACGAAAACGGCGTATCGTCGTGTCTGTATCTTAAAAACATCACTCTCGGTAATGACGTAAGATACATAGGCGCGTCCGCGTTTGCGGGTTGCGGAAGTCTTGAAAGCATAAATTTCCCCGCAAGCGTCGAAGAGATAGGAGAAAACGCGTTCGACATGTGCACTTCGCTTCGCACGCTCACCATTCCTTCTACCGTGAAAACAGTCGGGCAAAACGCGTTCATGTATTGTATGCGGCTTAGCGAAGTGACGGTATCCGACGGAGTCGCAGCCATAGGCGAGGGCGCTTTCGAAAATTGCAGCGAACTGAAAAAAGTAAATATCGCTGGAAGCGTCAGAACGATAAGCGACTATATGTTTGATTTCTGCCGCAAACTCGAAGAGCTGACTTTCGGCGAAGGCGTCGAAAGCATAGGCAGACAGATCGTCGTCGGATGCGACGCACTCAAAAGCGCGGTGATCCCGAAAAGCATAAAGATCTTGTACGGTAACTCCTTCGAAAACACAAACGAAATAGCGCTTTATTATAGCGGTACGTCTGCCGATTTCGCCAAAGTGACGGTGAACGGAACGCTTACGCAGACCGTGTATTACTATTCGGAAAGCAAGCCGACGGGCGGCGGAAACTATTGGCGCTATGTCGGGGGCGTTCCCGCCTTATGGTGAGCAACGGCGCAAAAGAAGTTAAATATGCAAATAATATAACACCGGACCTTGACAAACGTCGCGGTTCGGTGTTATTATATTATAAGAAACGGCGTCGGCATGCATTGCGAGCCGTTTCGGACAAACGAACGAAAGGGAACGAACCGCCTGCGCCCGCGCATACAGGGTGCATTAGGGGCGGCGGATTTTTATACCTTTTCGGACGTTGTGCGCGCATTTTTCGGGCATGTAGCCGCGAAAAAGGAGTGGGTTCAGTCGAATTTACGGTCGTCGTCCGTATCTCCCGTGAAATTCACTTTGCGCGTCGGATCGTTTTTCATGGGCAGCGTTTTGTTCTTACGTTTCTTCATGGGATTAGTTTGTCACACGGACGTGTCAATTATTCGCGGCGTATAAGCCGCAAAAAATAAAAGAAAATCAAAGATCGCGGGTCGCGCGGACAGCGCCGCGAAAGGAGCAGGTATATGGATATATTCACTTCTATCGACGAGATAATCGTTTACGCAAAGGAAAAACTGATGCTCGACGAGCTTGACGTCGATTTCGCACGCAACGGTATTCTCGCCGTAGCGGGGCTGGAAACCTACCGGGCGGGCGAGCCCGACGAAGAAAAAGCGATTTCGGAGGAAACGCCCGACAGGCTGCTCGCCGCATTCACGGGAGAATGCGTAAAGGCAGGGCTTATAAGCGCGGACAAAGCGGAACGCACGGGCGCGGCGGTGATGGAGCTCGTTTCTCTCAAACCCTCCCAGCTCAACGACATGTACGCCGAAGCGGGCGGCGCGGACAGCAAAAAAGCCCGCGACTTCCTCGCCGATTATGTCAGAGCAAGCGGGTTCGGCAAGTCGTCCAACCCCGCCTTCGTCGAAGAAACGACGGAGGAAGGCGTCAGCGTAAAAGCGACGGGAGAGGGTAAAGAGGAGCTCATAGGAGTATATCTCGCCATCGACGAGCTTATAGCATATGCCCAGAACAATCTTCTTCTCGACGAGTACGACACGGATTACACCCGCCGCGCGATATGCAACATCCTCGGATTGGACAGCTATGCGCCTCAGGAGATAGACAACGAAAAGGTGGAGGCGCTCGACCGCCCCGACCTTCTCATCGGTGCGCTTACCGACGTTGCGGAAGGACTCGGCATAATAAGCGCCGCAGACGCGCCCGTTGTTTCCGACATGATAATGAGCGCGCTTTCGCTCCGCCCGAGCGAGATAAACGACATATTCGATTCCATCGGCGGGAAGAAAGCGACCGATTTCCTTTACGATTACAGCGTAAAGAATTATTACGTGAAAAAGACCGCTCTCGAACGCAACATCCGCTTCAAGTCGGGTTATACCCGTCTCGGGCTGGAAATAACGATAAACAAGGCGCGTCCCGAGTACGCCGACGCGGCGAGCGCCGCGGCAGGCAATAAACCCAAGGGCGGTTATCCCGAGTGCAGCATCTGCGCGGAAAACGAAGGCTTCGCGGGTACGGGCAAGTGCGCTCTCCGCACGGTTGGCATAAACCTCGGCGGTGAAGACTGGTTCTGGCAGTATTCGCCTTACGGCTATATCGGCAAGCACGGCATAGCTGTCAGCCGCGAACACAAACCCATGTGCGTGGACGAAAACACCGTACTTCGTCTTATGGACTTCGTCGATCAGTTCCCGCACTTCTTCATAGGTTGCAATGCGGCGCTCCCCGGAGCGGGTGGCAGCGTGCTTTCGCACGAACATTTCCAGGGCGGAGAAGAAATGCTTCCCATACACCGCGCGAACGGCAAGATCAGACTGACTTATCCCAAATATCCGCTTGCCGACGTCGAAGTGCTCGACTGGTACGCGTCGGTCATCCGCGTGACATCCCAGTCGCGTCAGGTGCTCCGCGAGATAGAGGAAGACATACGCAAAGGCTGGGAAGCGTACAGCGACGAAACGCGCGGTATCAAAGCTCAGGACGCGGACGGAAAGCATAACGCGGTGAGCCTCACGATGCGGAAGATAAGCAACGGCAGGTATTGCCTCGATATCACCCTCCGCAGCAACATCAGGAGCAAGAAGTATCCCGACGGAGTGTTCCACACCCATCCCGAGTTCTCCGCGCTCAAAAAGGAAGCCAACGGACTGCTCGAAGCTCAGGGGTATTTCATCCTTCCCGGAAGGATAGAACAGCAGATGAAAACGCTTTCCGACTGCCTCGTGAACAAACAGCCCCTGCCCGAAGACATGAAGGATTTCTCGCTCATATACGACGAGATAATCAAAGACAACGGCACGGAAATGAGCAAAGTGGACGCGGGCATCTATATCAAAGAGGAATTCGGCTCGGTATGCGAGCGCATACTCGGCAACATAGCCGTATTCAAAACCCCCGAAGAGACGGCGGATTTCCTCGTCGGGCTGGGCAGTTTCAAAAAGGACTGAACCGCATTGCGGGAGGATGAACGATGAACGCAAAGGAACAGAAATATCTCGGATTGCTTAAACGCCTTATGCGGCTGGAATTGCCCGCGCAGGATAAGGAGTATCTGTCCGCGATGGGCGAGCTTGCGGCGTTCGATTACGGCGCGGCGGTGACTCTGTGGGAGTTCTTTCTGACCGAGTCGGAGTCCGCGCTCGGAAGGTCGGAATATGCGGAGCTGCTCATAGACAAAACGGAAAAGCTCATGGAAAACGTGTCGGTCACGAGATTCGTGCGCTGTCTTTCGGAAAGCCCCGTTGTCCGCGGCGCCGTATACCGCCGCTCCGCCACCGCGCTTTCTCGCGCCGAAACGATAGGTTACGAAGTGCAGTTCGTCCTCGGCGGTAAGTTCGCCGAAAGCGAGGACGTGCTCAAAAACGCGATGAAGAACAACGGCGGCGCGTATTACGGGAAGTTTCTTGCGGCGGTGGTCGACAGGATGATAATAGAACTCGTGAAGAAAAATCCCGCAAAACCGTCTTTTCCGAAAAAGCAGGCAACGCATATACTCGAATACTCCGAAAAGATAAAAGGCCCCGAAAAAGCGCTCATTGCGCAGCGCATACGCGAGCTGTAACGCAGACGGAGGGAAAATGATATTCAGCGTTGCGATCGTGGAGGATGAGAAGAAAGAAGCCGACAAGCTCGAAAAACTGCTTACGCGCAGCTTCGGGAATGTCGGACAGCCGTGTAAGATAAAGGTATTTCTCAGCGCGGTCACGTTTTGCGAGCAGTTTCGCGCCGATTACGACGTCATATTCCTCGACATTGAAATGCCGGACATGACGGGTATGGAGGCAGCGCGTTTCGTGCGGGAGCGCGACGGAAAAGCAGTCATCGTGTTCGTGACCAACATGATCCAATGTGCCGTGGAAGGTTATACGGTCAACGCGTTCGATTTCATCGTGAAGCCGATAAACGAAGGCAGTTTCGCCATAAAATTCGACCGCATACTCAACATGATCAAAAAGAATTCGGACGATACGATGATAACTCTCGGCGTTTCCGACGGAACGAAGCGTATCAAAGTAAGCGATATCGTATATGTCGAAGTGCGCAATCATCATCTTACTTATCATACGACGGGCGGAGAAATGACAGTGCGCGGCACTCTTGCCGAAGCGGAAAAACAGCTCGGAAACGATTTCGGCAGATGCAATTCCTGTTATCTCGTCAATATGAAGTACGTCACGGAATTCCACGGCGACTATATAACCGTGAACGGCGAAACGCTTAAAGTTTCACAGACGAAGAAACAGCAGTTCATGAGCGATTTTGCGAGGTATCTCGGAGGCGGAGCATGTTAGAAAACGTCCTGCCTTTGATGTTCATGGTCATAGAGCTTTTTGCCGCGGAGTACATTTTTGCGGCTAAACTTGCCAAGAGAAAGTTGTTTTACGTGCGCTTTTTCGGCTCGCTGACAGTATGCATGGAGCTCGTTTTCGTAATGCTGCTATTATACTATAAAGCGACGGATACGCTGTTCTCATACGGCGGAACGAACGACGCGGGTATGTCGGTATTCAAGTTCGTACTTTATGTCGTGATATTCGCGTTCAGCGTGGCATGCAACAAGTTTTGTTATAAAGACAGCGTCTGGATGATAATGTTTTATTGCTCGGGAGCTTACGCGACGCAGCACATGAGCAAGAACGTAGCGTCGCTGCTTTTGCATTTTACGGGCATTGAGGCGCTTTGGGCGTATTATCTTATCGAGCTTGCCGTATGCGCCGCGCTTTACGCGCTCGTGTGGCTCGTGTTCGTCCGCGGGCGTACCTTGCCGAAGAGCAAACAGGACGTAATAAGAAAAGTAATACTGTCGTTCATAGTTATATTCATCTGTATAGGTTTGTCGCGCATAAGCGTGGACAACGCGACGCGCGGGACCGTTTCGTTCATCGCGGAAACCATATACGGCGTGGTGTGCTGCGCGCTCGTGCTCGTGATACTGTCTGACATAAACAAGATAGACAACATGCAGAGCGACCTGAACATAATGACGGAGCTGCTCAGCCGCGAACGCGCACAGTATAAAATGAGCAAAGAGAACGTGGAACTCATAAACATGAAGTATCACGACCTCAAACATCAGCTGAGTGAGCTCAAAAGCGGGTATTCGCTCGCGCAGATAGAGAAAATGGAGAACGCGATCATGTTCTGCGGCAGCATAGCGCGGACGGGTAACGACGTTCTCGACGTCATTCTCACCGAAAAGAGCCTGTATTGCGAAAAAAACAGCATTTCGCTTACGTGCGTATGCAACGGCAGCGGGCTCGCTTTCATGGACAAATGCGACGTGTATTCGCTGTTCGGCAACGCGCTATCCAACGCGATAGAAAGCGTGAGCGAAATAGAGGACAAGGAAAAACGCAGCATTTCGGTCAACGTGCGACCCGTGGGCAACATTCTTTCGGTGCATATAGAAAATTACTATAACGGTGAGATAATCATCGAAGACAACCTTCCTAAAACGCGCAAGAACAAGGACTATCACGGGTTCGGGATCAAAAGCATGGATTATATCGCGCGTCAGTACGGCGGGCACATGAGCGTAAGCGCACACGACGGCAGGTTCTGTCTCGATTTCGTTTTTCCGCTGCCCGATACGGGTAATGCGGAGAGGGGCGAGACGGAAGGTCGGAACGGAAGATGACCGCATTCGGCACGCAGAATTTCATATCATAACGTAAAACAGCCGTAAGGAACGATCGCGCACGGCTGTTTTTTCGTTTTCAAAGCCATAAAAACCTATGAGTTACGCCACGCAGCGACCGAGTTACGTCAAAAATATTGAAATGCTTTATATTAAATGATACTTTTTCGGTAACAAATATAAAGGAGGAAAGATGAATATTCTGAAAGTTTTTTTCAAAAAAAAGACCGTCGGATTTTATCTGTCCGCTGCGGCGGCGCTTTTGTCGCTCGTTACCGCGATAGTATATGCGGCGGCATACGGCGGGACTCAGTATATGAGCTGGACGGCGTTCGCGCTTATGCTGGCGGCGTTTGTGTGTTTTATAGCGCTCGGCATACCTGACGTGACGGCGCGTTTCGCTCCCGTGGCGGTGGGCGTGTTCGGACTGATATCGTTCGGGCTTTATGTGCTTGCGACTTACATGTATCTGTCCGAGGTGTTTTATAACGGAGTGAGCGCGGCGGCGATGGCGGAACTCAACCCCGCGTATGTGTTCTGTCTGCTCGCGATAGTGCTCATCATAGGATTGAGCATAGCGGGCATATTCATGAAACAGACCCGCGGCGCAGTCGAAAAGGAGGGGCAAAATGAACAAGGCTAAATTTGCGCTTATATTCAAGATCCTCACCGTGATATTCGCGCTTCTTACCACAATAATCATAACGGCGGGTACCATAATGAACGACAACGCGGCTGCGGTCAGCGGCTTTTTAGGCGCAAGAACTCAGATTATATATGAAGAGGAGAGCGACGAAGAGGAAAACACGATATATTTTCCCACCGAATACGCGTCTGTGGCGGAAGAGCGGGCAAACTCCGAAAAACTTTGCCGCGATGTTGTAGCCGAGGGCGCGACATTGCTGAAAAACGACAACGCGCTCCCGCTCGCGGCGGGCAGTAAACTCAGCCTTTTCAGCGCTTCGAGCGTTAATATCGCGATAGGCGGCGGGGGTTCGAGCGTGACCAACGCAACCTCGGTCGGTCTCAAAGAAGCGTTGGAAGATCCGTCCGTAGGGTTCGACGTCAACGACGGATTATGGGAGTGGTACGGCTCGCATACGGAATACGGCAGAAAAACGGGCGCGGGCATAGGTGCGAGAAGCACGATCAACGAAGCGCCGTGGGACGTTCTGCCCGCGGCAAAAACGGAAAGCGCGGCAGCCGCGGTGTTCGTGCTCACACGCGTAGGCTCGGAAGACGCCGACGCGTATCTCAACAGCGGCAACGATACGGACATGACGAACGGAAACTACCTCGCGCTTTCTCCCGCCGAGATCACCGTTCTTAAAGGGCTTAAGGCGGAAAAGGACAAAGGTACGTTCGGAAAGATAGTGCTTCTGATGAATACCGCCAACCACATAGAAATGAATTTCGCGGACAGCGAAGAGTACGGTATAGACGCGATACTCTGGTGTGGCACGGTAGGTTCTACGGGCACGCAGGCGATAGCGGATATACTTGCGGGCAAAGTCAATCCTTCGGGAAGGCTTTCGGATACGTTCTGGGCAAATCACAGGTACAACCCCGTTAACGCCAATTTCGGCGATTACACTTTCGGCGGTACGATGGCGGACGGCGGCGATCCCGAAAATCTTGCCATATACGACTACGGTACCACATACCGCGTCGGATACGTGGTGTATCAGGAAGGAATTTATGTGGGCTACAGATATACGGAAACGAGATACGAAGATTACGTGCTGGCAAGGAACGGGGTCGGCGAATACGATTACGACGAAGTCGTGACCTATCCTTTCGGTTACGGACTTTCTTATACGACTTTCGATTACGGCGATTTCGATTGCACTTACGACGAGCAGTCGGATAAGTACACGGTCAGCGTCAGAGTGACCAATACGGGAGACGTGGCAGGCAAAGAGACCGTTCAGCTCTATCTGCAAAAACCTTACACCGCATACGACGTCGAAAACGGCGTTGAAAAAGCGTCCGCTGAGCTTGTGGGATTCGCGAAAACGGGAATACTTTCGGCACGCGGCGAAGAGGGCGACAGCGAAGTCGTGAGCATAGAGGTGAACAGGGAATATTTCGCGTCCTATGATTCCAACGGCGCTGAGACGTATATCCTCGATTCGGGCGATTATTATCTTACGGCGGCGAAGGATTCTCACGACGCGGTAAACAATATCCTTGCGAAAAAAAGGTCGGAAGGCGCGGTATTTGACGAAAGCAGGATAGTACACGAAGAAAACGCGGGCAACGGCAACGCGGAACTTGTCGAAAAGATAACGATGGATTTCGGATCCGACATAATCGATGCCGAAACGTATTCGGTATCCACTGCCGCGATGGAATCGGGCATTTCCGATTCGCCCGCCGAGATAACGAATAAATTCGACTATGCGGACATAAACCGCTATGCGAACAAGGGCGACAACTCGGTCACTTATGTATCGAGAAACAACTGGAACGATACGGTAAAATTCGGTATCGGAGACAATAACGAAGTATTGGAAAACCATGTCCGTCTTACGCTTAACGCTGGGTTGGAAAGCGACCTCAGGGAAGAAAAGTATCAAAATCCCGCTCCCGACGACATAGCATATCCGACTTACGGCTCGACAAAGACCAACTACACGCTTATGGATCTGCGGGCGTTCGAAGACGGCGATGACGATCCTTCCAACGACGAATGGATACCGTACGACCACGAAATGTGGGACGACCTGCTCGATCAGCTCACATGGGACGATACGGTAGCTTTCCTCAGCTGCGGCGAGCGAATGACGAGCGCCATAGATTCCATATCCAAGCCTCAGACGATAGACCATAACGGGGCGATAGGCGTCAATCAGAAATATAACGGCAATCCCGGCGTAAACAGAGGCTTCGCGGTCACGCTCAACGACCCCGACGCAAATTCTTATCCCCCCGCATACCCTTGCAACGGCATTGCCGCGGCGACGTTCAATACCGAACTGATGCGCGAGTACGGCGAGGCGTGGGGCGAAGATGCGCTCTGGGCTGGCTATTCCGGACTTTTCGGACCCGGGCTCAACATGCACCGTTCGCCTTATGCGGGAAGGAATTTCGAGTATTACAGCGAGGATTCTTTCCTTGCGGGAAGGATATGCGCAAATCTTTGTTACAGCATTGAAAAGAAAGGCATTTACGTTTACCTGAAACATCCGCTCCTTAACGATCAGGAGGAAGGCAGGCGCACCATTTCGACCTGGGCAAACGAGCAGACCATACGCGAGATCTACCTCCGACCGTTTGAAATGGCGATCAAGGAAGGCGGCGCGCGCAACGTCATGACGGGGCTCAATAAAGTCGGTCCTACGAGCAACGTGCTCAACGGTTTTGCCGACGACGTGCTTCGCGCGGAATTCGGTATGACGGGGTTCGTGATAACCGACTATATGCATAACGCTCAAAGTCAGATAATGCCGATAGCGCACGTTTACGGTACGGATCTTCCCGACAGGGATTATTCCGGAAGGAATGCTTACGCCCGCTTCGAAAAAAATCACGGAGAGATAGCATGGGCGATGCGCGAATCGGTGCACAGGATACTTTACACGGTGGTGCACAGCGCGGGAATGAACGGTTTTTCCGCAAATACCCGAGTTATCACGATAACTCCCGAATGGCAGTATTACCTCGGTCTGTTCACAACGCTTTCGATAGCATTCCTCATAGCGAGCGCGCTCATGCTCGTGACGTGTTATGCGTTCCCTGCGATCCCCGATGCGATCGTACGCTTCATAAAAAAGAGGAAAGCGTCGGAGGAAGGAGGTAACAATGAATAATGATAATAAGAAAAACTCCGTAAAAGAGTATATGTCTAAAAAAGATCCGTTCTATAACTGGATAATCCGCGCATTGATAGCGGCGGCTCTCGTCGTAGTCATCATAGTCAGTTCCGTTTCGGTAACGAGCGCGATAAATAAGGACAGAGAACTTTACGAACAGCTTGTCGGCGTAAACGAGGGCAGACTTTACGAGCAAAACGGCGGGGAAGGAGTCAAAAACAATTACTTCGAAGCGGAAAGCGCGGTGTTCGACGGCAGCATAAGCGACGAAACTTCCGACCTCGGTCATGCCTGCGCGGCATACGCGCACGTCGTAAACGCAGGCTTTGACGGAGGCATGGCGCTCCGCGGCATAGGAACGCCGAGCGCTGCGGATAAAGCGAATACGTTTACGTTTGCTTTCGTGTCGGACAAAAAAGTCCGTATCACGATGACGGCGAGAGTGGGCGCACTCGATGTTCAAACGCCCTTTTCGGAACTGTATACCGTTTCCGTTAACGGAAATGCTCCGAAAAACCATAAAGACATAACGATACCCGCGCGTTCGGATCCCTCGGTGACGGCAGTCGGCGGTTATTATATGGCTGACGTGGACATGGTCGTAGACCTTTCTCCCGGCGAAAATACGATAGTCGTGCAGACTGCGAAAAACAACGCCTGCGTATTCGACAGCCTGAACCTTAAAACTTCCGCGGCACTGACTGGTTATGCGCCTCATTACTGGCTGAACGACGTCGTATCGCTTAAGAAAGCGCCGACGGAATATGAATCGGGTGAGATAACGCTTTCCGACGAACATTGCACCGCGACTTATTCCGTGCCCGCCGTTATGGAAGGGCTTAGTACGGGCGCATATTCGAGCGTGAAAAATGCGGACACCGTGCAAGTAAAACTCGGAACGAGCGATCTTGTGCTGATAACCGAAAGCGCACAGCCTTACACTCTCACGGTGGACAGCGAGTATGTCAGATTCGGCGATTCCTTCAGTACGAACGTAACGGTATTCGATAAAATGCCCGAAGTCACTTTCAACGCTCCCGAAAATTACGAGTTCTACGGCTGGTACGAAAAAGGTGCGGTGGATAACGTATACGGCGAAAACGATTTCATAATGCCGAACAGAGATATTACTTTGGTGCCTGTTTTCGAAGACTACGATTATGCGGAAACAATGTCCGACGAGTTACAGAAGGTCAGATTGCTTCCCGAATCAATGGACGGGATCACGCCTATCCGCGAGGATAAGGGCAACGGGTTCGATCAAAGGAAACTTCGCGACGGCATAACCAAAGCGGCGATTACGACGGACGACCGCGCGGAAGTCGCTACCGTATACAATTACGGCAGGGTGGAAAAAGGCTGGTCGTTTATGACCATGAACGCCTGCGATTATGCGGTTTCGGGCACTAAGTCGCTTGTGTTTTACATGCGGAATATGGGGAACTCCCCGATCTCGTTCACGGTGTATCAGACGAGCTCGAGCAGCGATCCGACCGCCGTCAACAATCCGAGAAAATCGGTAACGCTTGAAGCAGGCGAAAGCGCCAGGTTCATACTCATGTTCTCGTTCGTTAACAATAATCTGCTTTCGTATTTCGAGTTCAACGAAGCTGCCGACGAACTCAGACTCGCCTGCGTGCAGTATATAGTCAAAGGCATATATACGTTCCCGGGGGAGCCGACCCTGACTTATACGGCGACTCTTAACGGCGACGCTCTGTTCTCAGGCGGGTTCAAAACCGCTCAGGTGGCCGTCGGCGGGAAGCTTCCCGATATCGTGCTTACGGGCGAAAACGCTGGAGAAGGCAAACGCATAAGCGGATTTGTGGTCGATAACGGCGCTGAAAAGCGTTTCACCGTCGCGGACGATTTCGTAATGCCCGAAACGAACGTGACGCTCACGCCTTACGTAACGCTTGACTGGGATTACAGCGTATCGGGCGGTAACGGCGTACTCGACTTTTCGGAAGAAAAGACGGTCAAGCGCGAAGACGGTCAGAGCTTTGACATGAGTTATATTTCCAACATAACCGTGGACAGCGTTTCGCGTACGGGACGCTATGCCATGAGAGGCGACGAGATCGGTACTGAGTATACGTTCACAGGCGAAATCGGCGACTATTTCAGGCTCATGCGGGCTTATACGATGAACGGCGAAAAGCGTGCGATAACGTATAAGTTCGTCAATAGCGGAACTTCGGATATATCTTTCACCGCATATCAGGTCAATTCCGGCGTAGTCACCGACGGTGCGCCGAGCGAGAAAGTAACGCTCGCGCCGGGCGAAGAAAAAACCGTAACGCTTACGTTTGCTTACAGCAACAAGAACCTTATGTGTCTTGTCGTGCTCGACGAGGCGGCGACGGACGCCGTGCTTTGGATGAGCGCGGAGATAACAACAGACGTGGGGAACGCTCACTCCGTAACGCTCGTCGGCGACGTGACGTTTGCCGACGGAAGTACGACGGCGCAGGTAAATGCGGGCGCAAAGCTTCCCGATATCGTGCTCACCGGTGAAAACGGCGGAACAGACAAAAAGCTTAACGGCTGGATATTGAGCGACGGACAGACCGAAAGTTACGTCAGCGCGGATGATTTCGTAATGCCCGAAACGGACATAACGCTCACGCCTTACGTGACCCTCGGATGGGATTACAGCGTATCGGGCGGTAGCGGCGTGCTCGACTTCTCCGAACAGCGGACGATCACGCTCGAGGACGGTCAGATCTACAACATGAGCCAGATAACGCCCGTGACGGTGGATAAAGTTAGTCGTACGGGCAGATATGTCCTCGATAAAGGCGAAGTGGGTACGGAATATACGTTCACGGGCGACACGGGCGAGTATTTCAGACTTATGCGCGCTTACGTAGTCGGAGGAACGCCGAGAACGGTTACGTACAAATTCAGGAACAACGGAACGTCAGGCATTGCTTTCACGGCATATCAGGTCAATTCCGGCGCGTCGACGGCGGGCGCTCCTAGCGGAAAAGTCACGCTCGCACCCGGTGAAGAAACGACCGTAACGCTTACGTTTTCTTACAGCAACAAAAACATAATGTGCCTTATCGTACTCGACGAGGCGGCGACGGACGCCGTGCTCTGGATGAGCGCGGAGATAACCGTGGATCAGGCATAAAATATCGGGTTACCAACTCCTATTATTCGCCGTCCGATTCCCGAGAGGGAACGGGCGGCGATTTTTCACGCGCAAATTTAGCTTTTTCGAGCGGACAGCGTGTCGACAGTTACGAAATATTTTCAGCGACAGGCGGCGGGAAAACGGACTTTTTATCGAGTTACGCTGAAAAACGAGGCACTTATGCTAAAAATAAACACATGGGGAGGGGTATATGCTATAATATACACGCAAAATGCCGTCGTAGTTACACATCGGGATTTTGTAAAAACATAAAAGGAGGAAGAGAATGAACAAGATAGCCAAATTGGTTATTAATTTCGCGCTTATCGTGATCATCGTCGTTGCTCTGGTAATCGGCAACGTCATCATGTACCGATATGAAAGCGAAATAAACACGGCGCTTGCCCCGCCCATAGTGGACAAAGAAGCATTGTCTGTCAGCAGCGAATCGGGTCAGGCGATGGCGGCGCGCATAATGGAGGAGGGGGCGGTATTGCTTTCCAACAAGGACAATACGCTTCCGCTCGATTACAGCACGGACAACAAGGTCAACGTGTTCGGCTGGCGTTCGGTGGACTGGATTTACGGCAGCGAAGGATGGAACGCGTCAGGCGGCGTTGCACCCGAAAACGACAATTTCGACGAAAACGTGGATATATACAAAGCGCTCAACAAATACGGAATAGATTACAACGAGCAGCTTTATAATATGTATTACGATTTTCGTCAGCCCGATCATCAGAGCGCGAATCTTAAAGGCGTGCACATAAGCACGTTGACTCCGCTCAAAGAGCCGTCCATCACCGATAAAAATTACTACACAGACGAATTGCTCTCTTACAGCAAGGAATATTCGGATACGGCAATAGTGGTGATAGGCAGAATGGCTGGCGAGGGCATGAACGCAAGTACGAACTCGCAGACAAAAGAAAAAGCCTCCAACGACAATACCAGACATTATCTCGAGCTTTCCACGGAAGAGGAAGCGTTGCTTACGTATTGCGGAGAGAATTTCGAAAAGGTCATCGTATTGCTCAACGTATCCAATCCTTTCGAATGCGGTTTTCTTGAAACCATACCGGGAGTCGACGCGTGCATGTATATCGGTTTTACGGGAACGCGCGCGGCTTCCGCATTGCCCAAGCTTTTATACGGCGAGGCGTCTCCTTCGGGACACACCGTGGATACGTTCGCATACGATCTTTTTACAAACCCCGCGAATGTCTTTACGGGAGGTCTTACATACACCGACTACGGCAGATCTTATGCGGATTACGTGGAAAACGTATATGTGGGATATAAATGGTACGAGACCGCCTACGCGGAAGGCATCTGGGAAGGTGTCGACAACGTGCACGGCAAAGGATACGAAGGCGTAGTACAGTTCCCGTTCGGCTTTGGCATGAGCTATAACGATTACAGCTGGTCCGTGGGCGATATAACGGTCGACGGAAAGCTTTACGCACCTGGAAACGCGTTTACCGATAAAACGAAGATAAGCATACCCGTTACCGTAACGAATAACGGGGATTATCCGGGACGCGACGTCGTCGAAGTGTATGTGGAGCTTCCTTATTACGGACACGACGAGCCGAGCGCGATAGAGAAACCCGCCGTGGCGCTTGCGGGCTTTACCAAAACCAACCTGCTCGATCCCGGAGCGTCTGAAACGGTCACGGTCGAGATCGATCCTTACGATTTCGCTTCTTACGACTGCTATGACAGGAACGGCAACGAGTTCAAGGGCTGGGAGCTCGAACACGGCGATTACACTCTCAGTCTGCGCACGGACGCGCATACAGTAAAAACGGTAACGTATAACGGAACGCAGACAGCAGCGGAATTTACTTTCCAAGTCGCCGATGAAAAAGGCATACAGATACTTCTCGATCCCGTAACTCAGAAACCCGTCGGCAATCTGTTTACGGGCGAAGACGCAGTCGACACCACTCCGCTCGACGCAAACGATGGCGATTTTGTTGCCGACATCCCCTGGCTCACCCGTGCCGATTTTATGGATCCGAGCGAATTCTCGGCTAACTATAAGGCAAGAAAGATCACGCCTTCCGCTAGAATAAGTTTCGAAGCCGACGCAGTAAAAGTGCGTGCGCAGGAATGGGATAAACAAACGGAAGATGAGTTCGGAGAAAAAGTAGATACTTCCGAAGTCGTCTGGGGAGCGAACAACAATAAAAAGCTCGCCGAAAACGGTATAATAACCGATCTCGGCAGGGAGCTCGGCGCGAATTACGACGACGAGAGATGGAAAGAGGTACTCGATCAGGTAACGCTTAACGAAGTCGTAACGCTCATCAACGGATATTACGGTTCCGCGGCTATAAATTCTGTGGGTAAACCCTGGCTTACCGATCTCGACGGTCCCAGTCAGATAAAAGGCTTTAATTACGCGCCGCGCGGCACGGGTTATCCTACAATGGTGGTTATTGCGGGCACGTGGAATCCGAAACTCGCTTACGAATTCGGTAAGTCATACGGCGACGACATGAAAGCCGTCGGCGTCATGGGCGTATGGGGCTGGGCGATAGACTGCCACCGCACCGCATGGTTCGGGCGCAACCACGAATCTCCGAGTGAAGATTCGATGCTCGCGGGCACGATGATAGCCAATGCCGTAAAAGGTCTCAATACTCGCGGACGTTATTGCTTCATAAAGCATTTCGCGCTTTACGGATACGGCGGTCAGAACATATGGGTGACCGAACAGGCATTCCGTGAGAACTATCTGAGGGCATACCGCAAGGCGTTCGTCGATGGCGGCGCGCTCGGCGCGATGACTACTTATCAGGGAATAGGCGCGGAAAACTCGGAGACTACCGTCGCGTTGCTCACGGGTGTACTTCGCCGTGAATGGGATTTCAAAGGCGCGATAACCACCGACTATATCGGACACAGACCGTATCTCGATCTTATCATACGTTGCGGCGGTAATTTCGGTATGGGCGTAACGCTCGGCAGCGTAAGCGATCTCGTTTACAATAACCCGGAAAACATGACGAGCCGTTTGCAGCACAGAATGAAAGAGATCGCCCATCAAGTGCTTTATATGTGGCTGCATGCTGATTATAACGAGCGGCAATATCTGGCGAATCCCGATCAGGACGATACGTACATCTCGTCCACTTCCATAAACAGCTGGGTATGGTGGAAACCGTTCATAACGTCTTTTGACATATGCGTCGGAACGGGTATGGCGCTTTGGGCTTCGCTCATAATAATCAGTGTCGTCATGCCGAAAAAGAAGAAAAAACGCGCAGTCGGCGATAACTTCGGCAATGCGGATGTAGGAAAAAAGGAGGGCAGATCATGAAATTCCTGAAACTTTTCCTGAATAAGAAATTCCTTGTTGCTTTCTGCATCGTTCTTTCGGTACTGATAATGATCATAGCTCCTCTGTCGATAATGGTACCGTCCTATATGAGTTACAAGGAATATTACGACAATATCATCGCGGAAAGAGAACATGAGAAATATCTCCAGAGCCTGCCGCTCGAATTCCTCGGGATCAGCGCAGAGCTCAAAGACGGAGTGGAATATTACGATAACGGCAGGTCGTATCCCGGCGTAGACGACTTCAACGTCACCGCGCACTTTACCGAAAAGGGCAGGGATTTCGACGAAAAACTCAGATCGGGGACTTACAGTATCACCGTACCCGATGATTTCGCAACGAACGGCGGCAATGTTACCGTAAGCTACACGTTCACTCCTGAGACAGAAGGTGCGGAATCGATCACCAAAACCACGAAGGTCGACATATCGCTCGTTCCCGTAGTCCTCAAAAAACTCGACATCACCGCAATGCCTTATCGCGTCGCGTATAAAGCGGGGATGACCTTCGATACGGAAGGCATGTCCGCCACGGCGGAATACAACGACGGAACGACGGTAGCGCTTACGGCTAGCGATATCAAGTCGGAAAGTGCGGGTGCGCTCACCGCAGGCACCGAATCGGCAAAGGTGTCGTACAGCGACGGAAAGACCACGATAGACGCGTCCGTGCCCATAAGCGTTAAATCGGAAGCGGAATATACCGACGGCGAAATACTTTCCATCGCTTCCGACGGCGAATGTTACGTCCCGGAAGGCAGCGCGCTTGCCGACGCGGATCCCGTTATACGGGCGACGTACAGCAACGGCAACCGGCTGATTCTCGATGAAAGCGAATATTCGGTGGCGGGCAACATCGATACGGCGACGTTCATGAAGAACTGCATACTCACGGTTTCGCTTACCGACGGTTCGGGCGTGAGCAGCCGCGTTCCCGTAGGCGTCAGGAACGGCATCGAAGCGGAAAACGCGACGGTTACGGGCGACGGTTACAAAACGAACGCCGTCGACGGCTATGTCTTCGAGAACGGGGAATACGTATCTGCGGGTTTGTCCACGGTCGTAGAGAACGCCGAAAAGATATCGTTTAAAATAGACAGCGCGGCGGTCGCTCAGACTTCTTTCTCGCTGCGTCTTGCGAACAGAAGTACGGACGCTGACGGCAACGTCGTTCCGGTCAGGCTTTCGGATATACTCGGGATCAAGGTGAACGGCAGACTCGTTCCCGTATACGTTTCCACGGTACTCGGCGGCGCCGACATAGACGGATATGTCTTTGAAGACGTCAGCCTTCCGGATATCGCGCTCAACAGAGGCAAAAACAACATAGAACTTACGCTGTCTTACGACGTCGCCGACGGAGTGACTCCCGCCGTTGCGATAGACAGGATAGATCTGTCCACGATGTTCGAAGGAAAAATTTACAACGATTTCAATGATTGTCTGCTTGCAGGACTCGAAAGCGGAACGGCGTCCGACGTTGCCGTGGAAAAGATAAAGGATTTCCACAGCGACCTCGGCGGGCCTTACGGTCACGCAATGTGCAACGACGGAACTTATATTTACGTGCCTTATACGAGCTGGTCGAGCGGGCTCAGGGGCATAACCGTGGCTAAATACGATCCCGCAAGCGGCGAGGTCATTTGCAAGAGCGCTAAGACGGACGCGTTGTTTGCGGAAGCTACAGCGGGCATCACTTACTATGACGGAAAAATAATCCTCTTCTGCGCTGACGGTACGCAAGTATATACGGACGCGGCGTCGTTCGAGGAAGGCTGCACGTTCGCGCCTTACGACGGATTCGCGTTCGAAGGGCTGGAAGATTATGTGCTCAGAGACGTTTACTATAATGCGGCTCTCGATAAATTTGCGGTATTCTACAGTACAAACAATACCGGCGAATGGACAGCCAATGCGGCTATATTCGACGGAGATATGAAACTCGTGTCGGAGCTTGCTTTGCCGGGTGACGCCACCGCAAATCCCGTTCGTCTGTCGGGCGGCAAAGAATTGATCTACGTCAATTATACCAAAGACGGCATATATACTCCCAAGCTGTACCTGTTCGACTGGGAAGGCAGCTCGCTCGGCAATGTTATAATTCCCAACACGATCGCGGTCATGGGCGGAAGTTCCGTCATCACACATCCGAACAGTACGAATACGCAGGGCTTGACCGAGCTGAACGGGGAGCTGTACTTCACAATACTCAAATTCGGCTCTAACCCCGGTGGCGATCAGACGATGTATCTCAAGGCGTCTTACCCCGAGATTCCCGAAGACAGAGAGCTTGTTCTTAACTTCGGAGAGAACATCGTCGCCAATACCGACCGCGGTTATTCTCCCGAATTCGACGTGCAGCCCGCAACCGGTTCTTACGGAGCGATAGAAGGCATAACCAAAGGCTCGACCATGGGCGGCGTTAGCGACGGAAAATACCTTTATGTATCGCTTAACCCCGGCGACAACACCAATACCATGGTATACAAAGTCGATCCGCAGACATACTCCGTAGTCGCACAGAGCACTACGATACAGACGGGTGCGACTGAGGCATGGGCAGGCGATAATTCGCAGCTGTTCATAAAAGACGGCACGCTGTATTGCGTGATGTTCGACAACAAGATACTTTCCGTCGGGCTCGACGCGTTCGGGAACAACTGCGATCTTACCGAAGCCACCGATCTTCCTTTCGAAGCGGCATTTGCGGCAATGACGGAAAGAGAGACTACCGTCAAAGGAGTGTATTGGAGCGACGCGGTGGGCAGATACGTGCTTGTAGACAAGGCAAACGGTATGTACATCCTTGACGAAAGCGGCGATATACTCGGTGAAATGGTTTCGCTTAAAACTTACTCCGGAATGAAAGTCACTTCCGTTACCGGCGACGATAAATACATTTACGTTGCGTACAGCGCGAATAATCAGAAGAGCGTACCTTTCGATATTTATACCTGGGACGGAACGTATGTAGGCACGGGCGCACCCGAAGGCGTGCATCTCCGTGAAGATATAGACGACGAAGGTTCCGATCAGCCTTATAATATACAGGCTATCTTCTTCCACGAAGGCGAAATGTTCGCTACTTTCTGCTCATGGACGGGATCGGGATACAGCGGCGAAACGGGAGCATATCTCTGGAAGATGAAAGCGCTCAACGACCCGCTTACCAAGCCTTATCTCGAAAGTATAGAAGTGACGGGAGAACTTGTCAAAAAAGAGTATATCGCGGGCGAACAGTTCAATCCGACGGGACTCGTCGTCACGGCGCATTACAGCGACGACAGCTATCAGACGATAGACCTTGCGGCGTGCGTGTTCTCTCCTCAGAGTCTCGTGAATCAGGGCGAACAGACGGTCACCGTTTCGTATACCGACGGCATATTGACATTCAGCGATACCGTAAGCGTTACCGTACTTGCGCCCACCGCTCTCGGCGATTACATTAAACAGTGCGCGGATAGCGGTACGGCCCCGACGTTTACCGTCGTTCCTTCCAAAGGCGATAACGGTCTTGCGATCGCCAACGGCGTGGGCTATACCATGGGCGGCGTGAGCGACGGCGAGTATATCTATATCTCTCAGAACCAAGGCGGCAACGCGAATACTCAGATACTCAAGATCGATCCGGATACTTACGAAGTGGTCGCTACGAGCGCTATGTTCGAAACGGGAATAGGCGATGAGTCAAAAGATAACTCGCGTTTGTTCATCAAAGACGGCAAACTGTACTGTGTAGTCACGGGACGCGTCGTTCGTTCGATAGAGCTTTCCGCGTTCACCGACGGTTGTTCGCTTGATATCGACGAAACGCTTCCTTTCAATAATGTCAGCGGTGATCTTATCGATGCCGAATATAACGGTACGTTACAGAAATACGCAGTGCTTTCGGCGCAGACGCTCAGTCTTCTTGACGGCGAAGGTAATCTGGTAAAACAGATAACGCTGTCCGGGAACAAGCCGAGCGAACAGGCAAGCCAGAATCCTTCTTCGATAGCAAGCGACGATAAGTATATTTACGTCTCTCACAAGCTTAACAATCAGAACGATGTGCTTATACTCGTTTACGACTGGGAAGGCAATTTCGTCGGTTCCTGCGCTCCGAGCGGTATCAGGCTTACGAGCGAAGGATATAACACACAGTCGATATTCATCCATAACGGCGTAGTTTACGCTACGCTTTGCACCTGGACGAATACCACGGGCGTTTATGTCTGGACAATATCATTCAGCGCTTAAGTCATGAGAGCTGACAGCGCAACTCCGTGATAACGGAAACGCCCCGCTTGAAAAAGCGGGGCGTTCACATCCGATACGAAATTAACGGCAGACCGTCGGGTCTGCCGTTAATGTTTTGACTTAAGTTATACGCGATTTATCTTATGTGTTTACGACTTTATTTCGCGAGTACTTTTTTAAGCTCTGCGAAACGGGGAACGCCGTTAACGAATTCGGGCGAGTGCTCGCCTTCGAGAAGGGGAACGACGTAGTCGAGGAAGTCTTTGGTTATCATATTGCCTTCGGCGTTGATATATTCGAGAGGCAGTTTCTTTTCGGTATTCGCACATTCGGAAAGCGGGAATTCTTCGATGGTCGTTTCGTACTTTTTGCCGGGTTTTCTGACGACGCCTACCATGATGTTGGACTTGCCCGCGACGGCGGCTTTGACTGCCGCGCATCCTTCCGCATACGCTTCTTCGACGTCCACTTTGGACGCGATATGAGCGGCGCATCTCTGCATGAGCGAGAACTCTATGGCTCTGTACTTGGTGTCTATGCAGTTGCGCAGATGAGAAACGAGGTAAGCCGCGGTACCGCCGAGCTGTACGTGACCGAATGCGTCTTTCTTGGCATTGACTGCCGCATATTCAGCGATGAACTTGCCGTCTTTGTCGTGTATGCCTTCGCTTACGGCGACTATGCACTTGCCGTTTTTCTCGTAAATGGCTTTGACGTCTGCGGTGAATTTATCGAGGTCGAAATCCACTTCGGGAACGTAGATGAGGTCGGGTCCGTGTCCCGCATAGGTGGCTACGGCGCTTGCGGCGGTGAGCCATCCCGCATGACGTCCCATTATTTCGATGACGGTTATCATGCCCTTGTCGAACACGCGCGCGTCGAGGTCTATTTCCATGCAGGTGGTCGCGATGTATTTGGCGGCGGAAGCATAGCCGGGGCAGTGATCGATGCCGTAAAGGTCGTTGTCTATGGTCTTGGGAACGCCTACGACGTTGCATTCGTAACCGTGAGCGTTGACGAACTCTCCGATCTTGTTGCAGGTATCCATGGAGTCGTTACCGCCGTTATAGAAGAAATATTTGACGTTGTGTTTCTTGAAGATCTCGAGTATTTTAAGGTAATCCGTCTCGTCGTCTTTATAGTCCTTGAGCTTATAGCGGCAGGAACCGAGAGCGGACGAGGGGGTGCCGAGCAGACGGTGGATCTCCGCGGGATCCTCTTTGCCCATATCGAACAGCTCGTCTTTGAGTATGCCGACAACGCCGTGAGCGGCGCCGAGCACCTGCGTGATCTCGCCGTGTTTGAACGCTTCTTCGAACACGCCGCACGCGCTTGCGTTGATGACCGACGTGGGTCCGCCGGACTGAGCGAACAAAAGTGCGCCTTTAAGATTTTTCATAATAATTCTCCTTCATGAATTTTCTTTACCGCTATATTTTATCATCATGCGCGCATAAATGCAAGTAAATTGACTCGGTCTGCGCCGCGTCGCGGCAAATTACGGGCAGTCGGCATGAATTTAATTGACACAAGCGTGGGAAAATGTGATATAATGAACCCGATAATCGGATCCGCGTCATCGCAGAGCGTTCCGATCAGATAATACGAGGGGAGGAATATGATAAACGTAGCTATCGTCGAAGACGAAAAAAAAGCCGCAGAGTTGCTTGTGAGCTATTTCGGAAAATACGGGAAAGAGTACGGCGTTGATTTCCGCACGGTTTGTTTCGATAATCCCGTTGATTTTCTGACCAAATATTCGGCGGGCTATGATATGGTGATGATGGATATCGAAATGCCCGACATTGACGGTATGGCGACTGTCCGTAAACTGCGTGAGGTTGATTCGGAAGTCATGGTCATATTCGTCACCAATCTCGCGCAATACGCCGTCAAGGGCTACGAAGTGGACGCGTTTGATTTCATCGTGAAGCCCGTCATATACGCGGAGTTCGCCATGAAACTGACGCGCGCCGTAAAGAACATCCGCTCGCGCGACAGCAGGGACATCTGGGTATCAACGCGAAGCGGCAAAAAAGCGGTGAATACGGGCAAACTGATTTACGTCGAGATAATGCGCCACGAAATAACATACCATACCGAAACGGGCACCGTAGTGGGCAGCGGAACGCTCGGCGGCGTGAGCGAATTGCTCAAAGGGCTTTCTTTTGCGCAGTGCAGCCGCTGTTATCTCGTCAATCTGAGGTATGTCACGGAAGTGACGGCGGACGAAGTGGTTGTCGGAGGAGAGCGACTCGCGATAGGCAAGACCCGAAAGAAAGAATTTCTCAAAGAATTCAACAATTACCTTGCGGGAGGAGGGCGCGTGCTGTGACGGCGTTTCAGGTCTACGAATATCTGTTCATGGCGGAGCTTATAGTCGCGGGAGCGCTATTTTCATACCGCTTCGCGCGGCGAAGTAAATTTCCGCTTCGCGTCATCGGTGCGATAGCCGTCTGTTATCTTGCCGTGTTCGGGCTTTCGATGACGGGCGCGGCAGGGGAAGGCTGGCAGGCTTCGCTGGTATTCATAGCAATGTTCGCGGTGTTTTGCGGTGCGTTTATGTTCGTCTACGATATTTCCGTAAAAGGAATGTTGTTCTGCACGATCGCCGCATATACCGCACAGCATCTTGCATACGAAATATTCAAACTCATATTCACTCAGTTTGATATCCTCGTTGCGCAGAATATGTACGGAAGCGATCCTTTCGATCTTTCTTCGATCGGAGCGGAAACGATTGTCGCCGCGCTTGTGTATGTGAATGTTTATCTTGCCGTATATGCAAGCGTACAGTTCGTGATCGGGCGCAAGATAGGCGACGGGAAAGACCTCAGGCTCAAAGGCGCGGGCATGTTCGTGCTTTCGGGAATGATACTTCTGATAGACGTGTTTCTTAACGCGGTGGTGGTGTACATCATCGACGACTATAACAAGATATACGATACCGTCGCGGGCATATATAACGTGCTCTGCTGTCTGCTGGTGTTTTACGTTCAGCGTAACATACTTTTCGAAAAACGTGTGGTCGGCGAGCTGGAAGTCGTCACGGAATTGCTTTCCCAGGCGAACAGGCAATACGCGATGAGGAAAGAAGAGATAGATCTCATAAACATGAAGTGTCACGACATAAAACACATGCTCGGATCGCGGCACGGCATCGGCGGACTTGACGACGAAGCATATAAAGAGATGAATGAAATAGTTTCCGTGTACGACGCTTCCGTAAAGACGGGTAACGACGTTATAGACCTGATACTGACGGATAAAAGCCTGATTTGCCGCAGCCGCAATATAAGGGTGTCTTGCATGGCTGATTGTTCCAATATGGGGTTTATCAGCAACGGCGATCTTTATGCGCTTTTCGGCAATATCATGGACAATGCCACGGAAGCCGCGGGAGAAGTGGAGGACGAAAACAAGCGTTGCATAGCGGTCAACATACGCGAAGCGGGCGGTTGGATATCCATTACGGAAGAAAATTATTTTTCCGGGCCGCTCACTCTGGATGAAAACGGATTGCCTGTCACCAGGAAACGCGACGCGAGCAGACACGGTTTCGGACTGAAAAGCGTGCGGCACATAGCGGAAAAATACGGCGGGAACGTAAGCGTCGAAACGGAAGGAGACATATTCAGGATAAGCGTTTTGTTGTCCGAACACAAGCCCGTGCGCGATAACGAAGCGGCGAAAAAATAAATTCCGTGCGTTATGAACGCCTTTTCGTGCGTTAAATGTTGAAAACGCAAAAAATATAAATTATGATTTCATCGGGAACGCTGAAGAAAGGAGGCGCGTTCCCGATGAGTTTTTTAGTATAGAAAAGCGAAATTTTCGCGCACATCGCGTCCGGTCGCTTTGAAGTGTCGGGTGCGATCGGAAACAAAGAAAGGAGAAAATCAGAGAAATGGTATTTTTTAAAAAAATGCCCTGGGGCATAGTTGCGGGGATCTGCGCCATAATAGTCGTATTCGCTACCGTGGGCGTAGTCGCGCTGGCTCTTGTTTTGGGCGGGATCGCCGCGCAGACCAACCAGGTCGCGGGCATGTTCGACGAATGGTATCAGGTGTTGCTGTTTGTCGTCGACATCATATGCGGAGTATTGATGATCGGTTCGATAGTACTTTTCGTACTTAAGAAACTCGGCATGTTCGATAAAAAAGAAAAGATGATGGAGGGGATAACTGATGCCGATTTTAAGTAAAATATGCAAACGGTCGATATGGGTATTGCTTACGGTGTTTTTCTTGATATGGCTGCTCGTTTTTATCATCGGCGGTCAACTTGCCGTATCCAATTCGGGTTGGATAAACGATTATTTTGATATAAATCCGTATGTAATGGTTATAGACGAGTCCGACGACCCGACGGAAGCAAGATATTTTTCGTCCGATTATGAGACTATGGACTCGGAAGGCAACGTAACGTATAATCATAACGCGATGCGCGCCAACTCAATGGATAAGGCTACGAAAGTAGCAACCGAAGGTTCCGTTCTTTTATGGAATAACGAAGTCGACGGCAAACCCGCGCTTCCTCTTTCCGAAGGCTCCAAAATAAGTCTGTTCGGGGTTTCTTGTCTTGAGACAAATTATATTACGAGCGGCGGCGGTAGCGGTCACGTGAACGTAACTACGGTCGATAACCTGAAATCGAGCTGTGAGGAGCAGGGATTGTCTGTCAACAATCAGCTTTGGAGCGCATATAAACTCGTCAAGACTAAAGGTTTCGGAAGAGCCGAAGGCAAACTCAGCCCCGATGCGCCGAAAGACGATGACAACTATGTGGATTTCAAAGTGGGCGAGGCTTCGTGGGAAGCGCTCCATTCGACAACATTCGGCGACCTGGCGACTACGACGGTAAAGCAATACGGCGACGCGGCGGTAATGATAATATCGCGTTACGGCAGCGAGACCGGCGACACCGATTTCAGATGTACGGAATGTCTCGACGAAAATTATATGGATCTTGCGATCAACGAAGACGAGATCCTCACCAAGCTTGACGAGCTGAAAGCCGCCGGCACCATAAAGCGCATAGTACTTGCCATAAATACCGCCGCGCCTATGTCGATGAAAAACATAATGAAACACGATATAGACGCATGCCTTTGGGTGGGATACGGCGGTAACGCGTCCTACGATCAGGTGGCTCAGCTGCTTGCCGGCACAGCCTATCCTTACGGCAGAGCCAACGACGCATGGGCGATGGATACGGATTCCGCACCCGCGACGGTAAACTTCGGCGATTTCACTTTCACGTCGTACAGCGGTTTGCCCGCGACCACGACGTATACGCACAATACCAAATACGTCGTTTACGCAGAGGGCATTTATGTCGGTTACAGATATTATGAAACGCGTTACGAAGATACCGTTCTCGGCGGCCGCAATGCCGACGGCGCGGCAGGCGTGACGGCGGGCAATGCCTCGGACGGCTGGTCATATGCCGACGAAGTCGCTTTCCCGTTTGGTCACGGCGAGTCTTACACCACGTTCGCTTACAGCGATTATTCCGTGACGCGTAATGCGAGCGGCGACTACGAAGTAACGATGAAGATAACCAATACGGGAGAATACAAAGGCAAAGACGTGATGCAGGTATATGTGCAGAAGCCTTATACGACGTATGACGAAGAAAATCATATCGAAAAAGCGTCAGTCGAGCTGGTCGGTTTCGCCAAAACGCGCGAACTTGAACCGAACGGCGATTCTCAGACGCTGACCGTGACGGTTCCCGCATATGAGTTCAAATCCTATGACGCTTACGGCGAAAAAACATATATCGTCGAAGACGGAGAGTACTATCTGGCGGTGGGCACGGATTCGCATGATGCGCTGAACAACATTCTTGCGGCAAAGGGCAAGACGACTGCGGACGGCATGGATTACAACGGAAATTCGGCTTTGGCGCGTAAAATAACGTCTTCCGACATAGGGTTGCCCGCTTATGACGCATTCTCGACGTCGCCTTTTACGGGAAACGAAGTGACCAATCGTTTCGATGATGCGGACGTCAATATTTACGAGGGCACGAAAGGTCAGGAAATGACCTATCTTTCGAGAAGCGACTGGCAATCTACTTATCCGACCCCCGTATCGCTTGCATGCACGAGCGCGCGTATGAAAGCGGATATGCAGTACGGACCCGCTCCCGCAAAAACGGGAGAGGGAGAAAAACCGATCTACGATACCGTGACGTCGTCTCTCGGTAAACTGAATCTTGCGATGCTCATGGATCTCGAATACGACGATCCGATGTGGGACGACCTGCTCAATCAGCTCACTTACGACGAATCGGTAACGCTTGTAACGGCGGGTTCGGCGTCTTTTGCGGGCGCTACGAGCGTGGCGGCTCCGGGCGGGAAGAGCCAGGACGGACCTTGCGGTATAAGGGACGGTGATATACTCGATTCCTGGATGGCGTTCCCTTGCAACGGACTGCTCGCGGCAACGTGGAACGAACCGCTCATCGAAGAACTCGGCAACGCGTTCGGTATGGAAATACTCCATGCCGGCTGGACGGGTATCTACGGCACGGGCGCTAATACGCACCGTTGCGCTTACAGCGGGCGTGCGTGGGAATATTACAGCGAGGACGGGTTCCTTTCGGGTAAGATATTCGCGGCGGAAGTGCGCGGTTTGCAGAACAGAGGCGTTATCACATTCAACAAACATTTCGCGCTGAACGATCAGGAACGTAACCGTTACGGCGGAACGGTATGGGCAAACGAACAATCCATACGCGAAATATATCTCAAAGCGTTCGAGGCGGGCGTTACTGAAGGGCATGCAAACGCTATGATGTCTTCCTTCAACCGCATAGGTTGCACATGGGCAGGTTCGCACAAAGGACTTCTTACCGACGTTCTTCGCGGAGAATGGGATTTTATCGGCATGGTGGAAACGGACGCGGGCGTGGGCACTCACATGCTTTCGGCAGAGGCGTATGCGGGCGGAGTAGTCGCGGGACAGGATCTTTGGATGGCAGGTGCAAACGTGCACGCTTTCGATAATTATAAAAACAATCCCGAGGTGCTGTGGGCGATACGCGAAGCATGTCACCGCAATCTTTATACGCAGCTTCATTCCAACGCTATGAACGGAATGACTAAAGGCTCGGACGTCATCTACATTACTCCTTGGTGGCAGAGCGCCATAACCGCGGGACAGGTGGTCAGCGGCGTGCTTACCGGAGTGTGCCTTATAATGGCGGTGATATCGTTCCTGCTTCCGCTGTTTACGAAGAAGGGAAAGGAAAATTCGATATAAGGAGGAAAATATGAAAAAGAAGATAAACATAATAGTCATGGTCGTTCTGGCGTTAACTCTTGCCGCAACGGCATTGACTATGACGGCGTGCGGTTCCGAACCGACGGTTACGGGAATTACACTGGATACGTCGTCCGTCGACACCGTATTCGACGAAGGGGACAGCTTCGACTATACGGGGCTTAAAGTTACCGCGACGATGAGCGACGAAACCACAAAAGATATAGCCATCGGAGATTGCGAGGTCTCTTTGCCCGACATGTTCACGGTGGGTGAAAAAACAGTTACGGTGACTTACGGGGATTTCAACGCGGAATATACGATAACGATAATGCACAAATGCACGCAGAAATGCCCCGTGTGCGGCAAGTGCATGGACTATGAGTGCGACGATCCCGTCTGCGCCGATAAGTGTGGCGACGTGCAAGGCTACGAAACTTATACCATAGAAGCGGAAGACAGCAATGTAATACTTCATCCCGGTGCGAGAGGCGCACTCAGCACGACAAGAGTCATCGACGACGCAGGAGTTCCCGAAGAGGTCAAGGAGCGTAACTCCGATATAGTTTATGTGATGAACTTCAATGCCAGCGCAGGCGCTACGATAGAATATAACATCTGGGCGGATAAGGACGCAAAGGCAACGCTTATAGTGTCGGTATGCAAACGTCTTTCTTCTGCGATATTCACGCAGGGCGTTGCGGTAATGGTCAACGGAGAGATGCTCGAACGCAGTTCGTTTGTGCCTTCCACCGGTACGGGCGGCGATACCTGGGCTGACTTTATAGATATAAATCTCGGTTGCATAGATCTTATCGGCGGGCAGCTCAACAATATCATGCTTATGAACATATCCGCGGATTTCGGTTATAATTTTGACTGCATACGGCTTAAAACGGACGCGATTCTCGGCTGGGCGGAAGACGATCTTATCCTTGCCGATACCGACACGTCGGGTTATGACGCGGTGGTCAATATGGCATATAACAAGGATTACGTCATGGCGGAAATATACGACGATATGA
>ERZ1106952.172-NODE-172-length-40479-cov-105.302469_pt1 | contig 40479 bp, 31 predicted proteins | sample MGYA00403677_ERZ1106952 | MGnify/ENA primary metagenome ERZ1106952 (study PRJEB35170, sample SAMEA104062415) | human gut metagenome | biome: human gut; feature: human-associated habitat; material: faeces | place: Denmark | collected 2012-05-14 ...
CTTGCCATAAAAAATATGCACCTCCAAAAGTGTCTAACTTTTGGGGTGCATATCAGTTTTTCCGCCGGCTTTTTTGCCGGAATTTGCATCTATTGTTTCCCCTTTTTGCCCAAAGGGATATGCGCCGATGCGTTCAGGGAAAGGTCGGAAAAATTGCCCGCCCGATACTGCACCAGCCCCTCCGCGGCGATCATGGCGGCGTTGTCGGTACAATATTTTTTTTCGGGAAGGACGAGGCGGATCCCCTCTTTTGCGCAAACCTCAATCAGTTTTTCGCGCAGATAGCCGTTCGCGATCACGCCGCCGCCCGCGGCGATCGTACGGCAACGCTTTTCCTTTGCCGCGCGGACGGCGCGTTCGGCAAGCACGTCGCATGCGGCGCTTTGAAAGGACGCCGCGACGTCTGCGCGGCTGAACGGTTCCCCTTTCTGTTCTTTATTATGGCAGTAATTTACCACGGCCGTCTTTAATCCGCTGTACGAAAAATCATATCCCGCGCCCGAAAACATTTTTGGGAAAGCGATGCAGTTTTTCCCCTCCCGCGCGAGTTTTTCCACGTTCGGCCCGCCGGGATAGGGAAGGCCGAGAACGCGGGCCGCCTTGTCGAAGGCTTCCCCTGCGGCATCGTCGCGCGTGGACCCGAGGATCTCGAATTCTTCGGCGGTACGCGTATACAAAATCGCCGTGTGACCGCCGCTCGCGAGCAAGGTGATAAAGGGCGGCTCAAGCGAAGGGTCGGCAAGATATGCGGCCGCCATATGTCCGCGGATATGATTGACGCCGATGAGCGGCACCCCCAGCGCAAATGCGTACGCTTTTGCGAAGGACAGCCCGACGAGCAGCGCCCCGACGAGCCCCGCGCCGTACGTTACGGCGACCGCATCGAGATCGGAGGCGAGCACCCCCGCCTCTTTCACGGCGCGCCCGACAGCCTCGCCGATCGCCTCGGTATGCGCGCGGGAAGCGATTTCGGGCACGACGCCGCCGTATTTTGCCTGTTCCGCCGCCGAGGACAGCACGACGTTGGAAAGGAGCGCGCGGCCGCGGACGACGGCCGCCGCCGTCTCGTCGCAGGAACTTTCTATCCCCAAAATCAGAGGCTCTTCTTTGCGCGGCAACGCAAAGACCTGATCTGTATACTTCATGATACACCTGTAAAAAGAGAAAACGCACGCGACGGGCAGACGCCCGAAAGGTGCGCGACAATACGTTTGCAGAAGCCGAAGGTCATCTGTTTTTCAGCATCTCTTTCGCGCGCAGGGGCACGCGGTCAAAAACGACGATCTTTTCGCCGAATATCTTTTTCAGCCCCTCGCCGAAAAAGGCGAACACTGCGTCGGACACGTACACGGTGCCCTCAAAAACGCGCGCAAAATCGCGGGCAAAGTCAAAATCGAAGGGCGCGTCAAACAAAAACTCTTTCTTGTACGTGAGCCGAGCGCGCGTTCTGGTATCGCACAGATCCAGATCGGCGGGATCGATCTTTGTAAAAAAGGAAACGGACGGCACGGGGCAGGATTCTCCGCCCTCCGTCGTGAACCGTTCGACGACAAAACCCTTCCACCGCCGATAGCAGTCGTATGCGGTGATGACGACCGCCTCCACTTCTGAAACGTCCATCTTTTTTGCAAAGGGCGCCGTCCAGCGGAGGATCGTGCCGTCCAGGCGATACCCTTCATGCACAAAAAACTGCGGCACCGCGGCGATGACGGCGCCCAGCGCGCACAGCACGATCGCCCAAACGAGACTGACCAAAAAATATGCCGCTATGCCCAAGCCGACAAGGATGCCGCCGAACACGGCAAAAAAGACGGTGTTGCCCTTGCGCCGGAAATTTCTCGGATATCTTTTCATAAAAACTTACGTCTTTTTGAGGTAGTCGATGATAAACGGCTGGATATCGCCGTCCATGACTGCCTGGATATTGCCCGTTTCGTACCCCGTGCGGTGGTCCTTTACGAGCGTATAGGGGCAGAAAACGTAACTTCTGATCTGGCTACCCCATTCGATCTTTTTGATCTCGCCCTTGATGCTCTGCTCCTTTTCCATGCGCTCGCTCTCTTTCAGTTCGATGAGTTTGCTGCGGAGCATTTTCATCGCCATCTCGCGGTTCTGTATCTGCGAACGCTCGTTCTGACAGGAGACGACGATGCCCGTGGGAATGTGCTGGATACGGATCGCCGATTCCGTCTTGTTGATATGCTGACCGCCCGCGCCCGAGGAACGGAAAGTGGTCACTTTCAGATCTTCGCTCCGGATCTCCACGTCCCCTTCGTCTTCGATTTCGGGCATGACCTCGAGAGAGGCAAACGATGTATGGCGGCGCTTGTTCGCGTCGAAGGGAGAAATGCGCACCAATCTGTGCACGCCCTTTTCCGCTTTGAGATAACCGTAGGCGTTTTCGCCCTCGATGCGGAAATCCACGCTCTTGATGCCCGCCTCGTCTCCGTCCAAACGGTCGAGTTCGGTCACCTTATACCCGTTTTGTTCCGCATAGCGGGTATACATGCGGTACAGCATGGACACCCAGTCGCAACTTTCCGTGCCGCCCGCGCCCGAATGCAGGGTCAAAAGGGCGTTGTAGCCGTCGTATTTTCCGCGCAGAAGGGAACGGATGCGCATATCCTCGATATCCTTTTCGGCTGCGGAAATGAGCGCGTCGAGTTCCCCGATCAGGTCCTCTTCGCCCGTTTCCTCGATCAGGTCGATCACCTCTCCCACTTCTTTGATCGCCTTTTCGCCCTTTTCATATGCGTTGATCTTGCTCTCTACCGCAGAGACCTCGCGCGCGAGTTTTTTCGACTTTTCAAGGTCCTGCCAGACCTCCGGCTTTTCCTGTTCGGCTTTCAGTTCCGCCAGTTTTCCGCCCAATTCCCGAATGTCGAGCGCTTCCGCCGTCTCTTCGAGGCTGTCTGAAAGGGCCTTCATTTTTAATCTGTAATCGTCTGCTTTGAACATATTGCTCCTGTTTTTTGCTTACATTCTGCCTTTCATTATAACATAGGCGTGCGCGGCTTGTCAACAAAACCCGTAAGGCAAAGACCGCCGCTGGGACAGCCCGCCCCGTTTCAGGCGTTTTGCCCCGCGATAAAATATTCGTAATAATAATCGTCCATCACGTACCCTTGCCCGATATCCGAAACGCCTTCGCCCGAACGGACGAAGCCGAATTTTTTGTATGCGCGCACGGCGCGGGCGTTCCCCTTGTTCACCGTCAGCCAAACGCTCTTCGCACCCGTGCGCTCAGCTGCCGAGATCACTTCGCCCAACGCGCGCTGACCCAGCCCCTTACCGCGCGCTGACGCCTTCAGATACAGTTTGGAAAGAAACAGCCTTTCACCCTGCGGCTGCAACGCGCAATACCCGACTTTTTCTCCCGTATCCATCAAAAAGAAATAAATGTAACCGTCCTCCCTGACCTGCTTTTCCATTGCCGACGCCGTCTGAAACAGATTGAGCATATAATCGACGTTTTCGCGCGTAAGCAGCGTATCGTCGTAAGCGGAATGCCAGCATTCCCTTGCAAGGGCTTCCAGTTCCGCAAACGTCTGCGGAGGGGCATATTGCATCATTCGTTTTTCTTCCATAACGGCCTCCCTGCCGAATCATCGGCGTTACCGATTATTATAAACTCTTTTCCGCGCCTTGTCAAACGGGCTTTTCGACAAAATATCTGCCGCATCGACAAAGGAAGCGCGCCCCCGAATGTTCTTTTCCGCACCTTTCCGTTATACAATAAATTAAAAAGCAGGCGAGGTAACAAAAATATGCAGAATCTGAGCGAGATCATCGGGAAACCCGCGTATACGTCGGGCGGAGAATACGCGGGCACCGTCAAAAACGCGCGGCTTTCCAAAAATTTGAAAAAACTGCGGGGATTCGAATGTTTCGACGAGCAGGAAGAGGAATTTGAACTGCCCGTCACGGCAGTCGCGTCCGTCGGCGACGCCCTGCTGATCAAATCGCTGTCCGCAAAACCGTATAAAGAGACGGTGCCGGCGCCGTTCGGCATCTCCGTATTTTCCGAAACGGGGGAAAACCTGGGGCTGGTCAGCGATTTCCGGCTGGAAGAAAAGGAGGTGATCGCCGTCGTTTTGGAGGACGGGAAAGAGATCGAACTGTCGCGCATGGAGGCTTTTTCCGATGCCCTGATCGTAAATCTGACGGGAGAACCGGTAAAAAAGCCCGTATGCAAACGGCCGCCCCGCACCCGGGAAACGGGGGCCGCCGAAAGCGCAAGACAGGAAAAAACGGCAGAAAAAGCGGAAACTCCTCCCGCCGCGGCGGGCACCGCAAAGGGCAACGCATTGCGGGCGGGGTCGAATCTGCTGACGGGAAAGCGCGCGACCGCAGACATTTTTGACGTGCGCGGAAACCTGGTCGTCGCAAAGGGCGCAGTCATCACGCCCGAGATTATCCGCCGCGCACTGGCGCACAATAAACTTTTTGAACTGACGGTGAGCGTTCTGCCCCTCGCCTGACGCCAAACGGCAGAGAGCGCGCCGCCGAAATCAAATTCGGCGGCGCGCTCTTCTTTTCTGCCCCGTCGCGGGACTCAGATATCGTATTTTGCCATCATTTTGAGAAGAGAAGCGAGAATATCGTTGAGCGTTTCCGACTCTTTCGGGCTCAAATCCCCTTTGTTTTTATAGACGGAGAGAAGTTCGTTCATCTTCTCCGCTTCCAGGCGGTCCCCTGCGCCGAGCGGAAGAGACCGAAGCCTTTCCGCGACGGAAAAAACGTAATCGAGCCGCACGTCGTTCGGGGCGGGCGGCGGCGCGGCCCTTTCCGCCGAAAAAGACGGGGCGGGAGGCTCGGAAGCCTCCTCCGCAAAACAGCATACTTTTTTCGGCTTGCCCGAGCGGGAGAAATCATTTTCATCTGCCGCCTCTTCCAAATATTTTTTTGCGCGCTCTGCCCTGCGGCACTTTTTCTGCTTTTTTTCGCGCGACAGCGGTACGTACAGACAGCCGAGCGCGAGGCAGAGCGCCTTGCCCGCGAGCATGAACGCACAGACGGAAAGGACCCCTTCGAGATCTTCGCCCTGCCAAAGGATCCCGAACGCACAAAAGGCGATCAGAAAAATATCCGAAGCGAGATAAAAGGAATTGCGCGCCGGACAGGCCGCGCGGCGGCGAAAGAGAGCGACGAGAAAAGAAAGGACAAACCAAAGCGCGGGCGCGGCAAACAGGCAGAGCGCGGCGATCTCCGCTCCCTCTCCCAATTCTTTTGCCGCGTCCGAAGCCGTGCGCATGAAATCCGAAAACATACAAACACCCCGTAAAATTTCCTGTCTCGATTATACCCGAACGCAGGAAAAATATTACGGGGTATTCTGTCGCATTGTGCCGAATCAGTTACATTTTTGCAGTCAGATCGCGCGAACGACCTCCTCGCGCAGGATATTCACGAGATACGCTTCCACATTTTCAAACCCTGCGCGCCGCGCCGCCGCCGCATAAATTTTCAGTTGCAGGGCATAATCGGCGCTCAGCCGCTCTTTCGTGTGGGAGGAATATTTGTAATCGAGAATGACGCACCGATCCCCTTTGACGGCCATCAGATCGATCACGCCCTGCAACAGGATCTCGTCTTCCGCGGAGCCGCCGAACACTTCGTTCGCAGGCAGGCTGAGCAGAAACTCGCGCTCGCGGAAAAGTTCAAATCCCTGCAAAGACGCGAAAACGGGCATAGACAGCACGGAGCGGGCCTTGTTTTCGTCTATGCGCGCCGCAAGATCGGGCCTCTGTAAAGAAAGGCGGTGCAGAGCGCCCGCGCACGCCTCTGCGGGCGGCGCGGAAAAATCCGCAAGTTCCAAAAACGCATGGTATGCCGTGCCCGTTTCCGTATCGGCCGCGGGAAGGCTTTGCACGAGTTCGTGCTCGGGATAATACGGCTCTCCCCTTTCGCGCAGCAGTTCCGAGGCGGAAGTTTTGACGGGCAGCCCCAGGCTGGCCGCATGCGCGTACGGCATGCGATAGCGCTTTCTGACCTCTCTGGCCGCCTCCTCGTCCGGCGCGCCGAGAATGAGATCCCGTTCCGCAAAGGAGGAAAATTCCCCTTCCTGCGCATCCGCATAGAAATCTTTAAATTTTTCGAAACGGATAAAGTCGGCAAAACAGGCCGCCTCGGCGACGTGCTCGCCGTCAAAGGGCCGTTCGGACGAAAAGATCAAATGCAGGCTTTCCTGCGCGCGGGTGAGCGCCACGTAGAGAAGGCGCATCTCCTCTTCCGAACGCTTTTTCTGCAGACGGTTCTTCACGACCGAGCGCAGGAGCGTCTCGAAAGAACGGAAGGTCTCCGTATCGTACGCATGCATGGCAAAACCCCATTCGCGGTCGTATAGGATGTCTCCCTTCATGTCCTCTGCGGAAAAACGGTCGTTCATGCCCGCGACGATGACGACGGGAAACTCCAGCCCCTTCGATGCGTGCATGGTCATCACGCGCACGGCGTTTTCTCCCCCGCTCTCCGAAAAGCCGACGCGATATCCGCCGTTTTTGAGTTTTTCCAAAAATTCCGGCACCGTCAGATCTCCGCTCTCGGCGATCAGCCGCATCACGCGCCGCAGTTTTTCCTCTCCGCACGGGCTTGCGAGCAGGCGGATCTGCATATCCGTCTCCGCGAGCACGGCGGCCATGATTTCGGCCGCGGAACGCACGCCGGCGAGCAGGCGCAACTTTTCGGCAAACGCAGAGAATTTATGCAGTTTTTCGGACAGCCCGTCCGATACCTCACGCCCGTACCGTTCGCACGCGGAAACAAAATCCCCGTCGGGGGTATACAGGCGGATCTTTGCAAGATCTTCGTCGTCCAGCCCGCCCACAGCGCTCTTCAAAGAGGCGGCGAGCGGAATATCCTGCGCGGCGTTGTCGATAAACTTGAGGATCTCGATCATCGTTTTCACTTCGGGATAATCGCAGATATTGTATTCGGCGGAGGAGGTAACGGGGATGCCGCGCCGGACGAGTTCGTCCACGATGCGTTCGGCGCGGGCAGTCTTGTTGCGGGTGAGCACCGCGATGTCTTTGAACTGCGTTTTGACCGTCTCGCCCGTGGCAAGATCGAAGCGGTTTTTCGAAAGTTCGGAAAAAACGATCTCGGCAATTTTCGCGCCTTCGGCATTTTCCCCGCGCGGGTCTCCGCCGAGATGCTCGATCACCGAATACACGTCCCGCTCCTTTTTCTCCTGCGCCTCTTTTTCGGGCAGGAAATGAAAGCGCACCCGACCCGATCCTTCGGGATAACCGCCCAAAGCCTGCATCATGGAAGTCGAGCGATAGTCCACCGACGCGGTCTCTTCCGTCATCGCCTCGCAGAAGATCGCATTGACGGCGGCAAGCACGCCGGGCGCGCTTCTGAAATTGCCGTTAAGAAGGAGCGCCCGCCCCTCTTTGCTCAGCCGCGCGTACTTTCGGGAGAAAAATTCGGCACTGCAGCCCCGGAAACCGTAGATGGACTGCTTAGCGTCTCCCACCATGAACACGTTTTTGCCCGCGACGAGGCTGAGGATCTCTTCCTGTACGGGATTCACGTCCTGATATTCGTCGACGAAAAGATAATCGTAGCGGGAACGCACCTCCTCGCACACTTCGGGGATGCGCAGAAGTTCGAGACACTTGCGCTCGAGGTCGGAAAAGTCGAGCACGCCCGCGCGGCGCTTGCGCGCTTCGTACGCTTCGTCGAATGCCGAAACAAGATTCGCGAGCGCGCAGGCGACCTCCCCCGACGAAAGAAATTTTGCGAATTCTTCCCCTTCGTCCCCGAGCCCCGCCACAAGTTTTCTGATGCCGTCCACCTCCTCTTTGAAGGAGGAAAATTTTTCGTCCAATGCGGCGATCTCCGGATCCTCGTTCTCGCGCAGGCGCGTCGACGCGGGTTTGTTGGGAAGTTTTGCCCCCGCGACCAGCCGCGCACAGGCGAATACGTTTTCCGCCTGCAAGACCTCTTCCCCGAACAGTATGCGCGAAGCGCAGAATTCGGAAAATTTTTCGGGCAAAACGCCCATCAGCGCAAATGCGTCGCATTTTTCTTTCGTCTCCCGCGCGAGGCCGACCAGCCGCCGCGCACGGCGCCTGACCGGTTCGAACGCCTCTTCGGCAAGGCGCGCAAAGCCCTCTTGGGTATATTTCGCGCGCAGCCCCGTCAGAAACGCGGAAAAATCTCCGCTTTCCGCCGCGCGCGCATGCGCCTCGGTCACGAGCGCTTCCAGTTTGGAAAAACCGCGGCTGCCCGCAAACAGTCCGGACAGCAGGGAAAAATCCGCCGAACCGTTTTCCAATTGCTCGGCAAACACCCCTTCGGCGGCGCGTTTTTTCAGTTTTTCCGTCTCTTCCTCTTCCGCTATGCGGAAATTTGCGTCTACGCCCGCGCGGTAAAAATATCTGCGCACGACGCCCGAACAGAAGGAATGCAAGGTGCAGATATCCGACGCGCCGATCTCGGAAAGTTGCGCTTTCAGAAAAGAACGCCTTGCGCCGTCCGTTTCGGAATTGACGGCGGATGCCACCGCCTTTTTCAGCCGCTCTTTCATCTCCTCTGCCGCGAGATTGGTAAAGGTCACCGCCAGAAGGGACGAGACTTCCGCCTCTCCCGAAAGGATGAGGGAGATGATCTTTTCGATCATGACAAACGTCTTGCCGCTCCCCGCAGAGGCGGATACGAGAATTTCTCCGCGCGCTTCGATCGCGGCGCGCTGCTGCGCCGTGGGCCCTCTTTTGCTCATAGTCCGCGCCTCCTCTTTACGATGTCGGCGATCTCCGCCATATCCACCTGTTTTTCCTCACGGAAACTCTTTCCGTCAAATCCGCACATGCCTCCGTAGGGACAGTAAGAACAGGAATCCGCATAGGGGGAGGCGGCGATGCATCCCCTCTGCGTTTCGCTCACGAAACGGCGCGCGGCGAGTGCGGAATAGGCAATAAACGCGCCGAAATCCTCTTCTTCGAGCAGTTTTTTCGACTTTTTGCCGAAATACGCATCGATATATCTGCTCTTTTTTCCCTTTTCGATCCCGCGCTCGCTCATGGCGACGACGCGGTCGTCCCCCACGGTGAACCCCTGCATGCGGAAGGGGTTGTCCTTCCCCTCTGCCGAATAGGAGACACGGGCGGGGAAATAATACGCCCCCGCCGGTTTTCCGCCGGAAGACGCGGCATGCAGATACAGTTCGAGTTGCAATTTTCGGCCGGTATAGTAACTTTCGGCACTCACCTCGAACCTGCCCGTCTTATAATCGACGACGCGCGTATACTCGCCGCACCGGTCGACACGGTCGATCTTGCCGGCGAGACGGAATGGCTTTTCTCCCGAAGAAAGATATACGTTGGCAAAGGGAGAATCGGGATATCCGAACGTCTGTTCCGCCCCGAATACGGTAAAATCGGAATTTTTCAGTTGTTCGCACACGTTCAGCCCCACGAGCACGGCCTCGCGAACCAGCGCGGACGCGGAATATCCCCCCTGCGCCGTATCCTTCAGATAGCAATAGGGCGGCTTTTCTGCGAGGGCGCGCGCCTTTTCTTCGAGAAATTCCGCGCAGGCGCGCTCGTCGTCGATCAGGTCTATATTCAGGGCGAGATCTTTGAGGACGTCGTGCATGAAATCCCCCGTATCGGCGGGCTGCACGCTGCCCTCTCTGCGCTCTTCCAGATTCAGCCCGCGCGAGGCAAAATTCGCATACGGGCAGCGGAAATACCCCTCCGCAAGCGTGGGCGAAACGGTGTTTTTGCCCTTGAACACCACCTCTGCCGCCGACGGTATGAAGCGCCCGTCTTTCTGTTCGGGAAAAAGGAGAGAATCCACCTCTTCGCCCGACTCTTTGAGCGCGGCGTACAGTCCGGAATGGGCGGAAAAATCGCTCTTGCCCCTCCTGTAATTGTCCGCGCGGGTGAGAATTTCGCGCAGCGCGGGAACTTTTTCCCCCGCGACGCACGCGAGATAGCGCGTGAAAGCGGCGGCGTTATAGCGCTCGCTCCGTTCGAGCGCGCCGCGGGAAAGGATGCCCAGCCCCCTGCCGTTCTCCGCGCAAAAGGCGGTAAGGGCGGTGTCGATGACCTCGCTCCTGCGGCATTCCTTGCCCGCGGACGAGAGCGGATAGGACAGATACAGCCGCTCCGTAAACCCGCACAGAGAGACGGCAGCGCTTTCCCTCGCGCGCGCATTGACTTCGCGGATCTTCGGCTGGATCTCTACGCTGAGCGAGCGCAGCCTGTCGATATCGCGGTCGGACACCAGCGCAGTATCCTGACCCGTCCTCGGAAGGTCGGAGGTGAGCCGCGCCGCAAACAGCACCTTTGCCGCCGGCTTTTTGCTGTCGGTGATATCCCCTACGAAAACCGCGTCCACCGTCTGCGGGATCAGAGAGATGCTCATGCTTTCAAATCCCTGCAGAAGAAGAGCCGCAAATTCTTCCGCGCGGACGGGCGCGGGCGAAGCGAGCGCTTCCGCCTCGTCCAGAACGCGCAGACAGCACTCCAGCCCGCGGGACATGAATTCACTCTCCTCCGCAAACCCCTCTTTTTTCAGTTTTTCCGCAAGGTCCGCCTGCGTCTTTTCCGCCCCGAAATTTTCAAGCAGGCGGCGCAGAAGCGCACAGTAGCGGGCGCCTTCCGCGCGTTCGGGCGCTTCGGAAAAGGCGGAAAGAAACTTTTCGCGCAGAGAATAGACGAGCAGCGTGTCCCGCCCGGCCGATTCGACGACCTTGCGCCTGACTCCGCCGCGGTAATTTCCGTAGCGGACGAGATAATTTCTGTAAAGATCGCGCGAGGCCCGCGGCTCGCCGAAAAATTCGTTGCCGATGAATGCGTCCGTCTCTTCCGGCGCAAACGATTCGGAGATGACTTTCAGCCAGGAAACGAGAAAACGGCACAGCGGATGGCGCGCCGCGCTCCGCTTGACGTCCGCGTAATAAGGGATCTTGTATTCGGAAAACACCTTGCCCAGCGGAACGGAATATTCGTTCACGTCGGAAAGCAGAAGGGCGATATCGCGGTAGCGCATACCTCTGTCGGCGATCTCGCTCTTGATCATTGCGGCGATAAAAGTCAGTTCGTCGTCCGCATCCGCCGCCTCGTACACGTGCACGGCGCCCGTCTGCAGGGGCGGACGGGAGAGACGTTCGGCATCGAACAGGCTTTCCCTGAATTTTTCCGCCGCTGGCGGAAGAGAAGAGGACAGCGTTTCGCGCACGCACTCGGCTCCCGCCGCGCGCACATACCTTTCGAACGCATCCGCCGCTTCGAGCGTGTAAAATTCCTCCCTGCCGCCGATAAAGATGCCCGTTACGCTCTTTGCCGACCGCACCGCCGCCGCGATCCCCTCCGCCGCCTGTTTGGTAAAGGAGGAAAAGCCCGCAAAATATACGTTTGTACCCGCGATTTTGCCGCTCTGCTCCATCGCGGCGGGCAAAAGTTCCAAAACGCCGCTTTCGTCGAGATATCCGCGGGACAGAAAGTCGAGATATTCGCGGTAGACGAGGGAAATATCCTTCAGTTTATCGGACAGCATGCCCTCCGTTTCGGCGGCGGCCGCGTCCAGCATCTGCGGCGTCACGAGCGCGGCGCGCAGTTGGGCGATCGTCTCGTACAAACTGAGTGCCGCTCCCGCGGGGTTTTTTCCGAAACACCGCAGCCTGTCGGCATTTTTTGCCGCGATCCCCCCGACCGCCAGCACGGAACCCTGCTTGGACAGTGCCTTTTTTCCGCCGTAACCGCTCAAAAAGCGCGCAAAAGTGGTCACGCCCGTGGCAAAGGTCACCTTTTTGCGGGATGCGATGGCGCGCTCCGCTTCGAGCGTCAGCCTGTCTTCGCAGAAAATCAGATTTTTTTCATTTGCCCCTTCCGGAACGCCCGCAAGAAAGCCGATCAGTTCGGTCACGGTGGGCGCCAGAATCAATTTTACCGTCATACCCTTTTTTCTCTCGGCGCCCGCGTAAAGAGAGCGCCCTTTCGTCGATTTTATACAGTATAGCACATTTTCGCGGATTTTTTAAGTAAATTTCACTGTTTTCGATTGTACAAAACGCGCAAATTGTGTTATACTGTATTGAAAACAGACAAAAATTTTCCCAACGGAGTATACCATGAAAAAGAAACTTGCCGCCATAGCGCTGATGCTGTGCGCGCTGATCGGGCTTTCCGCCTGTTCGTCGAGAACGCTGGTGACCGTCGAGCCGAACTGGCAGACGAATACCACCACTCCTTATCAGAACGATTTTTACGAACGGACGGTGTATAACGTCAGTTTCGAAGCGGACGAAGACGCGACCAACGGCATGATCTACAGGGAATTTTCAGGCACCTATGAGGTCGTTGTGGAAGCGATCGGCTCTTATACGCAGCCCGAAAACAATTTCACGGTCAGCGAAACGTACAAACTTACCTCCGCGCTGACGGTGAGCGCCACCATCGCGAAAAAGGGAAGCGAAGAGACGCTCGTTTCTTTCGGCGGCGACTCGGGCAATCCCGAAGATAAGATCGTGACGACGGTGTGGTTCCGCTCCGCCGGCGCAAGATTGCAGCCCATCCGCACGGAAGTTGACCTCTATAACCATACGCCGAATGCAAATCAGACGGTGACCGTGTACAGTTATGCGTCCGTTACCGCCTATAACGAGGGATGTTCCCGCGCGCAGGTCACCGTGACCGACCGTTCCGAAGAAATCACGGAAGAAGAGACGGATGCCCTCAGCATCGGTCAGGTCCGTTCGGGCGGTTCGTACAGCGATTTACAGGACGATTATTCCTGCTTCGACAACGCGCAGTTGTACTTTGCGGGAAGAGGATTTACCTTTGACAAGAACACGTCGCATACGGTGACGGTGCTCGACGACACCGTCGGAAAACACAACGTCAACTATTCTTGCAGTGAAGTCGTTACGGTGGACAACCTCAATTTCACGCTCAACGGCATTTCGCAGAATGGCACTGAAATCACCGTGAGCAACGTAAATATCTCCCTTTCGGGAGCCGGAAACAATACTGGACCTTTGAGGACAATACAATATATTCGAACAAGAAATGAAACGAACAATACGTATCACAATTTGCCTGTACGTATTGAAGAGTTTCTGTCGTATTATATGGGTTCTTATGTATTTACCCTTCGGTCCGCTTCGGTAAATTAAACGGTCGCACTTTGATCTGCAAATTCCCCGACATTTTTAAAATTATATTTTAACGGCGAAATCAAAAAAGCCGACAGGCCGCCGCCCGGATCGGGCGGCGGCCTGTTTTGCGGTATCATGGATTATTTTTCGTATACCGATCTTTTCAGGATACCTATGTAAGGGAGATTGCGGAATCTGCCCGCATAATCGAGGCCGTAGCCGATGACGAACTCGTCTTCGATTTCAAACCCTTTGTAATCGGTATCGATCGGGGCGACACGGCGCTCGGGTTTGTCGAGCAGCGCACACAGCCTGATCGACGCGGGGCGGCGGGCGGAAAGCAGTTTTTTAAGATATGCGAGGGTGTGGCCGGAGTCGATGATATCTTCGACGATCAGCACGTGACGGCCCTCGATCTTCGTATCCAAATCTTTGACGAGTTTCACCTCTCCCGACGAGCGCGCGCCCGCGCCGTACGACGAGATCGCCATAAAATCCATCTCTACGGGTTCGCTGATCGCGCGCACGAGATCGGCGTAAAAGATGACGCTGCCCTTAAGAATGCCCACCGCAAGCGGATGTTTGCCCGCGTAATCTCTGCTCAACTGCGCACCCAGTTCTTTGATCCTGTTTTTGATCTGCTCTTCGGAAAGAAGCACTCTTTCCACATCCTGATGCATATCCGTTCTCCTTGGTTTTTCTTCGGTATCAAAAATCCATCCGCAGTACGCGGACGGTATTGCCGTCCAGTTTTACAAGATCGGAGATCTCTGCCCCGCACACGGCGTAGACCTCCTGCCCCTTCGCCACGAGCGGATAGAAATCCCGCTCCCGTTCGGGGATCTTTTTATCGATGAAATATTCTTTGAGTTTCTTTTTTCCGCCGCCGAATTTGAAAAAGACGTCCCCCTCTTTCCTTTTGCGGATCACGCAGCCTTCAGGAAATTTATCCGCATCCGCGTACAGCGCCCCGCCGAAATGCGCGGGCAAGGGCACCTGTTCAATGCGGAGGATCCTGTTCCCGAACAAAAACTCCCCTTCTCCGAACGGATATTCGGGCAATTCCGCCTTTTCCGCACGGTAAACGGCGATCTTGCCGCCGTCTTTGACAGCGGTAAGGCCGAACGGCAGGCTGACCTTTTTGCCGTTATCCGCCTTTTCCAGCGAAAAAAGCGCGGGCAGCGCGGCGGAAGTATAATCTTTCTCTCTTCCGAGTTTTCTGATCGCGAGAAAGACGCACCGCCGAAAAACCGGAGCGGGCAATCCGACGGGGATATACGCCTCGTTTCCCCTGAAAGAGATCTCTTTTGCCGCAAGCGCGGTGAGATAATCGTCGTCTTCGCGCGCGGCGCGGGAAAAATCGTATATCCGCTTTTGATATTGCGGAAACATGCGCTCTGCGGGCGCAAGCACCTCGTGCCTGATAAAATTGCGCGCATAAGAAATATCGTCGTTCGTCTCGTCGTTGCGGTATGCGAGCGCGCGCTCTTGCAGATAATCGAGTATCTCCCCCTTGCCGATGCCCAGCATGGGCCGTACGATCTGCTTGTTTTCGGATACGAAGACGCATCCGCGGATCCCGCCCGCTCCCGCGCCGGCAGTGCCGCGGAAGAGATTGAAAAGCACGCTTTCCGCATTGTCGCCCGCGTGATGGGCGGTAAACACGAAATCCGCCCTGTCTTCAGAAAGGATTTCGCGGAAAATGCGCAGCCGTTCGGCGCGCGCACGCTCTTCGATCCCTTCCCCCGCAAGGGCGGCCGTTTCGGGCACGCGCACCTCGTAAAAAAGCAAGGGCACGCCCGCCGACGCGCACAGATCGCGCACGAAATCGGAATCGGCGCGCGAACTTTCGCCGCGGATCCCGTGTTCCACGTTGACGGCGGCAACAGTAATGCCGTATTCGCCCGCATGCGCCAAAAGATAATCGAACAGGGCGACGGAATCGCCCCCGCCCGACAGGGCGACGCAGACGCGCTTGTTGCGGTAAGGAGTAAGATCGATATACATTTGTAAACAGTATACCGCAAAACGGAAAAGAAAGCAAACAAAAAAGGGAAAGAGGCGGCCTTTGCCCCCTCTTTTTTATGATTTTATCTCATTTTTCAAAGATCGCATCGAATACTCTGTCACAATTTTTTCTGTCGCGGTAGGCAAACGTGCGGTCAATGCGCTCCGCATACTCCTTTTTCAGAGCACAGCCCCCCTGCATATACCCGACGACCGTTTCGACGGCACTGTCAAGGTCTAAGCACACCTCTCCGAATCCGTCCGTTCTCTCGTCAAAATATCCATGCTTACCGACATGCCCGCCCGAATAAAATCGGTCGCGGTCGAATTGGCAGTAAACGATAGGTTTTTTCAGATAGGCAAAATCAAACATGACCGAAGAATAATCTGTAATCATCAGATCGCTTTCGGCAAACACGTCTCTGTAACGGCTGTCCGTAGGCAGAAATTTTACGCGGGGATCCTTTTCAAACGCTTCTATATATGCATTATACGTGTTGGGATGCGGCAAAAACGCGACGGTATAACCGTACTGTTCGGCCGCGGAAAGCAGCCTTTCGTCATTGATGAGTGCGTTGTAAAAGCGGAAATATTCGCTGTTTTCAAAATTTTCGCTTTTGCTCCATACGCCGTTTACTAACCGTCCGACAAGATATTTGCGCCAGGTCGGCATGATGACGATCTGCTTTTTCGGAGCGTTATACAGCCGGTCGTATCGGCAGAGCCCCGTTAAAATAATTTCTTTTTCACTGTAAAAATATTTACCTTCTAAAATTGATTGTCTCTCATAATCTGTAGAAGTAATAAAACGAAAAATATTTTTACTATACTTATTCAGCCAATCGGATAAATCACCTTTTATAATTCCGTGCTGTAAAAATACAAACTTCTTCTCCGCCGTTATATCGCGGAAGGCTTTGGATTTTATGATCGGAAACATAAAATATTCTTCCGCGGCGGATGAAACGACTTTATCGCAAATCAAATAATGCAGTTTGTGCCGAACGCTGCAAAAAGGAACAACTTTGCCGATCTTTTTGATCCGCTTATAATCTTTGCAGTCTTTGCGGATGAGAAAGGCGGCCTTCACCTGCCCCCGCTTATTCTTTCTCAGGTACTCGAAAAACGCCTCGCCGTTGTCGTCCGCTTTGTTCGCACGGTCGGATAAAAGCCAGTATTCCCGCCGGCCTCTGTTTCTGAACAGATGATAATACAATCTGCACGCGAGATTTTTCCATTCGCGGCGGAAAAACAATTCCGCCAAAAATTTTATTTCGCGTTCCAAATGCCCGCGGCGCCCGGCATTGCGCACGGAAAGGCCGCCGCCGTGCGCCTGTACCGCCCAATGCTCCGCATGAAAGTATCCGTGCCTGTATTCCGTTCCCACGGAGGAAAAAATGCCGTAGGTCAAGCGCTGACGGACGACGCGCGTATCCCTTACCGTGCAGGCAATGCGGACCGTCGTTCCCCACCCTTCCAAGGGAATATCGGCGGAAAAACCGACGTCGCGGTAAAGCGGAACGCCGAACGTATAACGCGATTGCGTATTTCTGTCGATCAGGGTACACGGAAAAGCCCTTTCGCCGGAAAGGATCTCTATGCCGACGGGTTCCTCTTCCGAAAGCCCCACAAAACGAAGGAATCCCTCTATATGCAGCGTATCCCCCTCGATCTTTACAAATTCGACGCGCGCGGCCTGCACGGAAATTTTTGAGACCGTTCTGTCCGCAAAGACGAGCGCGACTTCATTCCTGCCGGAAACAAGGTCGGGCATGGCACCGTATTTTTGCATCAACAGGAAAACTTTATGTTCGGTAAAGATCATCCTCTGCCCGAGGATCACGTCGTCGTCGAACAGTTTGAAAAGCCCGAGCAGAAGGCTGATATATCTCTCTTTTTCCTCCTCGTTCAAAAGGGCAAAATCGTCCGTTCCGCGAAGCCGCCACTGCAGATCCGCCAAAACCACGTATTGGATATATTTATGAAAAAAACCGAATTTTTCGAGGCTGAACCGATATGCCCACAGGGCGAAATGTTCCAGATAATCGAGATACCATCCCTTCTTTTTTCTGCTCGTCTGAATCAGGCTCTGTTCTCCGGCCGCGCGCCTGCGGTAGTAATATCTGCAAGTATCCAAAACGCCCAACCGCATCTTGCGGGATAAAAATTTGATGATCTCTTTTGCGTCCTCTCCGCAAACGAGGCTTGCGTCCTGACAGAAAGTCTGCCTGATATCCGCCGTAAAAAAACTTGCCGCGTGCGTCATGAGAATATTGTCCGGCTCTTCGTTCAGATCGATGACGCGCGAGCCGTTCGCAAATTTATAATTCTGCCAGTGCGGGCCGCTCTGCGCTTCAAAAAAACACATCGGGATCGTCACGACGTCCGTTTCTCCGCCGTGCTCTTGAAAAAAACGATGGACTTCGGCAAAGGCATTCTTCGACATTTTGTCGTCCGGGTCCATGAAATTGATGTATCTTCCCTCGGCAAGGGCAAGCCCCGCATTGCGCGCGGAGGATACGCCTCCGTTTTCCTTATGCACGACGACAACGTTGCGCGGATATTTTGCGGCAAACGCATCGCAGAGCGCGCCGCTGCCGTCTGTGGAACCGTCGTCGACAAGTATCAACTGGATCTTACCGAAGCCGAACGTCTGCCTCGCCAGGCTGCGCACCGCCTCTTTCAGAAAGGGGGCCACGTTATAGACCGCCATCACGACGGAAAATTCAAATTTTCGTTCTGTCTTTCGCATGCGTTCCTATCCTTACAAAAATTTTACCAAAGAAGTTTCAGCCGTTCGCGCGCCCTGCCGCCGGGAGGAAAAAGCACGTCCGCCGCAACGCAAAGCGCCTTGTTGTGGCGCAGCCTGTTTTTCAAACTGATCTTCGGCGCGGGGACGGAAAAAACCCCGTCTCGCTTCACCCGTTCGGCCGTGATCCCACGCTCCTTTTGCAGGCGCGCTAGTTCTTGCTCGAAATATGCGCAGCCGCCGCCGGAAAGGGTGCCGCCGCCCTGCACGGCAATTTCGTGCAGCAACTCGTCGTATTCGAACAGATTGTCCGGAAAAAGAGCGTGCACGGTGGAAACGAATCCCCGCCTTGCCGCACGGCCGTGCCCGAACGCCTCGGCCTCGCGCAGAAGTTCGGGCGAAACCTTTTCCGCCCGGGCGCAAAAGTCTTTTGCAAGCAGCGCGCGCCATGCCCGAAGCGCCTTTGCGCGGCGTTCGCCGAGCGGGCTTTTTTCGATCTCGTCGAACACAAAGCAGGCGCAGCGCAGATTGTCGGCAAGTTTTTCCGCCGTATCCGCACGCACCATCTGCCCGCCGTGCAATCTGTAAAAATACCAGCCGCCCTGCACGACTTCAAGGCTATTTGCGCGGCGGAGCGCAAAATGGGAGAGCAATACGTCCTCCGCATAGCCGAGCGGAAAGTCGGGAAGGCATGCCTTCATCTCTCCGACCGCGCATTTGAGAAGATCGGCGGCAAACATTTTGTTCCACGCCACGTAGCGCGAATGTTCGCGGCCCGCACGCTCGAAGAAAAAATCGTAGACGTTTTCCGTAAGAACGCGCGGCTTGCGCATGGTCCCGTCGAGCGAAAAGCGGTAGATGCTGTTTTCCGTAAGACAGGCCCAGCCGCCCACCGCGACGTCCCGCCCCCGCCGCATCGCTTCCAACAGGCGGGAATAATAGGAAAAGGACACCTTGTCGTCCGAATCCGCAAACGCGATGTATTTCCCCTCGGCGCTTTGAGCGCCCGCAACGCGCGCCGCGGAAAGTCCCCTGTGTTCCAGTTTCAGATAACGCACCGCGGGAAACGCGGCCAAAAGGGCGGAATAATCCTTATGCGAGCCGTCGTCCGCGATCACGATCTCGTAATCGGAAAGATCGGAACGGACAATGCTCCCGAGGCATTCCTTCAGATATGATTCCTCCGTGTCGTACACGCAGACGACGATGGAAAGTTCCGGACGCAAATGCGATACCCTCCCGCGCACTTCGGCGCTCTCTTTCGCTCAAAAACATGCCCGTCCCGCAGAAGCGGGAGGCGTTTTATCCAGTATAGCACACGACGCGCGGCGTGGCAAAGCATGAAACTTGCAAAAAGAGAGTTTCACGAATTTTCCCCTCCCTTTTCACAACAAACCGACAAAGGCTGTCAAAATTCGGCAATCGCGGCAAATTTTGCGCCGACAAAGGCGGCGAGTGCGGAAACGGAAACCCTGATCTGGCAGCCCACCCTGCCCGCGCTCACGTAAATCTCCTCCGCATCGTTCGCGCTTTCGTCTATAAACGTCGGAAACCGCTTTTTCATGCCCACCGGAGAACAGCCGCCGTGTATGTATCCGGTTAGCGGCTCGAGTTCCTTTTGCCTGATCATCGACACGGATTTTACGCCCGCGGCCCGCGCCGCGCTCTTCAGGTCGAGCGAGGCGCATACGGGCACGCAGAATACGAAATGTTCGCCCTTGTCCGATACGGTCACGAGCGTTTTGAATACCCTGCGCTCGTCCTCTCCGAGAAGTTGCGCGACCTTTTGCCCGTCCGTAATCTCCGGCGCGTAGGCAAAACTTTCGTATGCGATCTTTTTCGCGTCCAGAAGGCGCATCGCGTTGGTTTTCGTCATTTTATGTAACTCTCCTTTCCGTTAAAACGATTTTGCAAAGCCGCGCAAAAACCGCGGCAAAATTCTGCGGATTTCTCCGCGTTTTCCGTTGACATGCGGCGCGTGAAATGATAAGATACCCTTGTCAAAAAACCATTCAAAGAAGCGCCTTTTATGAAAGCACTCGACTTGGGAAACAGCCGCGTATTCGGCACCGTGATCAAACTGACCATCCCCGCGATGGTCGCGCAATTTATTAACGTGCTCTATTCCATCGTGGACAGGATGTACGTCGGCAACATCCCCGAAATCGGCGGAAAAGCGCTCGCCGGACTGGGCGTATGCGCCCCGATTGCGACGCTCATCTCCTCTTTCGCCTTTCTGATCGGGCTGGGCGGAGCACCCCTTTTTGCCATGTCTTTGGGCGAAAACAATCAGGAGGGCGCCAAAAAGATCCTGTCCAATGCCTTTCTCGCACTGATCGGGCTTGCGGCGGTCGTGACGGCCCTCACCCTTTCCCTGCTCCGCCCGCTGCTGATGACCTTCGGCGCGAGCGAAGAGACGTACGGCTACGCGAGGACGTATCTCATGATCTATGCCGCGGGCTCCGTCTTTTCCATCGTGGGAACGGGGCTCAACCAGTATATCATTGCACAGGGATATTCGGGCATCGGCATGGCGACCACCGTGATCGGCGCGATCGCGAACATCGCCCTCGCCCCCCTGTTTATCTTCGTTTTCGGCATGGACGTGGCGGGCGCGGCGATCGCGACCGTCATTTCGCAGTTCCTCTCTTTCGCGTTCGTCATCGTATTTCTGCGACTGAAAAGCACGAAAGTGCGGCTCACACTCGGCGGCTATTCCTTCAAGATCATCGGCAAAACGGTCAAACTCGGCATTTCGCCCTTTCTGATAACGGCCACGGACAGCGCGATCATCATCGTATCCAACGCCGTGCTGCAGCGCTACGGCGGCGCGGAGGGAGACATGTGGATCACCGTCTCTACCGTGGTGCAGGCGTTCATGTCCCTGATCACGTATCCCATGCTGGGCATTTCCACCGGTTCTCAGCCCGTAATCAGTTATAACTACGGAGCAAAAAACTTTGCGCTCATCAAAAAGGCGGAAAAAATCATACTGAGCATGTGCCTCATCTTTACGACGCTCATGTTCTGCCTTTCCTTCGTCATCTCAGAGCCGTTCACCGCGCTGTTTACGAAGGATGCGCAGATCATAAAAGAGAGCGTGCGCGGCATACGCGTCTTTATGATCGGCATCATCCCCCTGTCCTTTGCCTACGCTTTCGTGGACGGGCTTACGGCGCTCGGGCAGCCGCAGTATGCGATCAGCATCTCTTTCGGCAGAAAACTTGTCGTTTATCTCGGGAGCCTTCTTTTGCTGCCCGCCTTTTTCGGGGTGCGCGCCGTCTTTTATGCGGAACCCATCGCGGACATCGTTGCGGCAATCGTCTCGACGACTATTTTCCTGATCGCCTACCCGAAAATCAAACGGAAAAGGGAGCGCGCGCAGGGCAACCTGCTCTGATCATCCTCCGATATAATACATCTTCCGCCCGGCGGACGCGATCTTTCTCCAGCAGGCGGAAAGTTTTTCATCGGTGAAGCGGGAAAAGATCTCCCGCTCTTCCCGCAGCGTGACCGCCCTGCCCACGTCCGCCCACGTATCCGCATAATGGGAGCACAGGCGCTCGGGATTATCGTACAAAAAGACCATGTTATCGAAGAGAAACGGCCTGACCAGCCGAGAAAAAGGCGTATATTCCGCCGCCCACTCGAATTCCGAGGCGAGGGCGGCAAATTTTTTCTTTTCTTTCCGCTTGATGTACGCCAGCCAGGAAAAGACGATCTCGTCTCCCTGCACAGAATAATTTCCTTCCACAGAATAAAAACGGAATCCGTGTTCGTCGAAAAATTTCAGAAACGCCGCGTCCATGCCGTCGAACAGCGCGCTTTTCAGCCAATAGGCGGCAAATTTGAGTTCTTCGGACGCGCCCGTAACGTGATAGACCGCCAGCGCCTGCAAATTTCTGCCGCCGCCCAGTTTGTTGACGGGCTTGTCTTCCCGCAATTCCACCTTGCTCTCATATTCGTATTTTTGCAGCGGAAGGCGGCCGAAAGAAGAGGCGACTTTCGCAAAATCTTCTTCCGAAAACGCGCCCGCCAGAAAAATTCTGATCCCGTCCGTAAACAGGCTCTCGCGCGCGGCGGCAAGTTCTTCGCGGGTGAGCGTTTCAAGTTCACCGATCTCTCCCAACACGGAAGACGTGAAGCGTTCGTCGTACCATTCCTTGCGGAGGGTCTCCGCGGAACGGTTGTCGTAAAACTCATACTCGTAAATTTCGTTTCGGATGACGGCGAGCACGGACTCAAATTCCTCTTCGCCGTATTCCTTTTGCGTGAGCATGGAAAAGAGAAGCCCCAACTGATCGGCAAAGACCTCTTTCCGGCAGACAAAGTTGAAACACATGTAATTTTTTGTGGTATAGCCCATAATCTCGGAGCCGCGCGAAGTCATTTCCGCATTGATCTCGGCGGCGCGCTTTTCCCCTGCCCGCTCGAAAAACATGTGCTCCGTAAAATGATAGACGCCCGCCTTTTGCCCGGGAATAAAGGGCATGACGACAGAAAAGGCGACGGCGCTCAGCGCGGGCGCCGAAAAACACACCGTTTCCGCGCCGTTTTCCAAAATCACTTTCTTTTCTTCCCCTCCGGCGGGGAAAACCGCTTCAAATTCCTTCATAAATCACCCGCGGCAAACCGTACCGCCGCATTTTACCATAATAAAATACCGTATGTCAATTTTATCCGTTTCAAAAAAACTGCCTTATTTTCCACAAAATAACACACAATTTTACTGAAATGGGTTTATTTTTACAGACTATACCTTTCTTTTACAAATTTTATACAACCTTTCGACAACTTTATCCACAGCCGAAAACAAAAATGTGGACAACTCAGGTGGACAACGATTGCGTTTTACCGACGGCCGCCAACCCCTCCGCAAGCGGATCGCCCTTGCGGAAAGCGCAGTAACTGACCAGTTCGGGGAGCGAAAAGTCCAGCGTGGGAACGATTTCCAACTCTCCCGCAGCGATCTCTTTTTCCGCCATTTTGTAAGGCAGGAAGGAGATGCCGATGCCGTCTTTGAGATAATCTTTGACTTTGCCGCTGTTGTCGATCTCCAGCCCGAACGCATGGCGGGGCGGAAAGAGAGAGCGGACGAACTCGCCCGCGTCGCCGAAGGCAAAATTGCACATGAGATAGTCTGCCGATGCAAGTTCCGCCTTCGCGATGCCCCGTTTATACTTGTTCTTATCCGGCCGTGCAAGCAAGACCAGCCTGTCCGAAGAAAACTTTTTGCACACAAACCCCGCCTTTTTGAGCGGCAGATAGGAAAAGGCAACGTCGATGATCCCGTCCTGCAGCATGCGCAACAGATCCAGCGAATGCCCCAGCGTGATCTTGAGCGCGACGCCCGGATGCGTGCGGTAAAATCCGCTGAGAACGGGATAAAGATCGCTCTCGTAAACGGCGTTGATCGTGCCGACGCGCAATTTTTCCTTGAAGCGCGCGGAGGCGTTCACCTCTTGTATGAACGTCTCTTCCAATTCGTCGATGCGGAGCGCGTACGAAAGAAAAAGCGCGCCTTCATCCGTCAGTTCCACGCCGCCCTGCTTTCTGACGAACAGTTTTTTGCCCGTCTCGTTTTCCAGTTCAAGGATCCTGTTCGTGACGGTGGACTGCGCGACGTACAGCCTTTCCGCCGTGCGCGTGAAATTTTTCAGTTTTGAAAGCATGATGAATGTTTTGATCCCTTCCGAATTCACTGTCTTCTCCCTTTTCCGAAGCGCGGAAACGATTCGTTTTTCAAATAGATATAATTAAAATTATCTATTTTATAAATCGTTTACAAATTATATCATATGTGCTATAATAAAGCAACCGAAACGAAAAGAAAGTTTTATTTTTAAAATATCAAGGAGAAGGTTATTATGGGAATGACAATGTCTCAGAAAATTCTTGCGGCGCACGCAGGGCTTCCCTCCGTCAAGGCGGGGCAGTTGATCAATGCGGAACTGGACATGGTGCTCGGCAACGACATCACCTCCCCCGTCGCGGTAAAAGAATTCGAAAAGGCGGGATTTTCCTGCATCAAATGTCCGGAAAAGGTCAGCATGGTCATGGATCACTTTACGCCGAACAAGGACATCAAGGCGGCGGAACAGGTCAAAACGGTGCGCGGCTTTGCGAACAAATACGGAGTGGACAATTTCTTCGACGTGGGCAGAATGGGCATCGAACACGCGCTTTTGCCCGAACAGGGACTTGTGGGCGCGGGAGATCTCGTGATCGGCGCGGACAGCCACACCTGTACGTACGGCGCACTCGGCGCTTTTTCGACGGGCGTAGGCTCGACGGATATGGCAGCCGGCATGATGAGCAATAAATGCTGGTTCAAGGTCCCTGCGGCGATCAAATTCGTACTGAAAAACAAACCCGCGAAATATATCTGCGGCAAGGACGTGATCCTGCACATCATCGGCCTGATCGGCGTGGACGGCGCGCTGTACAAATCGATGGAATTTACGGGGGACGGCGTGCAGTATCTTTCCATTGACGACCGCTTCACCATCTGCAACATGGCGATCGAAGCGGGCGCCAAAAACGGCATTTTCCCCGTGGACGACGTGACGCGCGAATATCTGAACGGCAGGTTCAAACGCGAGATCCGCGTGTTCGAGGCTGACCCCGACGCGGAATACGAGCGCACGATCGAAGTGGATCTGAGCGCACTCAAACCTACCGTGGCTTTCCCGCACCTGCCCGAAAACACGAGAACGCCCGAAGCGTGGGGAGAGGTGAAGATCGATCAGGTCGTCATCGGCTCGTGCACGAACGGACATATTTCCGACCTTCGCATCGCGGCGGAGATCCTTAAAGGAAAGCACGTTGCCAAAGGCGTGCGCTGCATCGTGATCCCCGCGACCAACACCATTTGGAAACAGGCGATGCACGAAGGCCTGTTCGATATATTCATCGACGCGGGCGCGGTCGTTTCCACCCCCACCTGCGGGCCCTGCCTGGGCGGACACATGGGCATTCTTGCCGCGGGAGAAAGGGCGGTCGCCACGACGAACCGCAACTTCGTAGGGCGTATGGGACACGTGGACAGCGAAGTGTACCTCGCATCCCCTTACGTCGCGGCGGCAAGCGCCGTTGCGGGCAAGATCGCGACGCCGGACGAAATTTAATTCACGCAAATCTCGGCGGGCTGCCGCCTACGATTTGCCGTGATAGAAAAGAAAACCCAATGTTCGCATTGCGAGCAATGCTCTGCATCGTGTTTTCTCTCTGCGGCGATATGTTACGGCTCTCTTATTTTTGAATCGCCGCATTCACTCTTTCCCCTTAAGCCGTATGTATGCGGCAACTTGGGTGCGCTTGCCAAAAATATAATTTAGGGCCGCGCATTTGATTCTATAAAATAAAACGAGGTTTACCATGAAAGTTAAAGGAACTGTTTTCAGATATAAAAGCGACGTCGATACGGACGTCATTATCCCGGCACGCTACCTGAATACCACTTCGGAAGCGGAACTTGCCTCGCACTGCATGGAAGATATCGACAAAGATTTCGTCAAAAAGGTAAAGAAGGGAGACATCATCGTGGCGGAAGACAACTTCGGCTGCGGCTCCTCGCGCGAGCATGCACCCATCGCCATCAAGGCGAGCGGCATTTCGCTCGTGATCGCCAATTCGTTCGCGCGCATCTTTTACCGCAATTCCATCAACATCGGGCTTCCCATTCTCGAATGCCCCGAAGCGGTGAAAAATATCAAGGCGGGCGATATCGTTTCCTGCGATCTTTCCAAAGGAGAAATCGTGAACGAAACGACGGGACAGAAATTCCGGGCAGAGCCTTTCCCCGAATTTATTCAGAACATCATCGACAAAGGCGGCCTGATCGCCTCCATTAAGGCGGAAAAATAAATTAAATTTAATAAGGGGATAATGATGCAAAAAAACAAAGGCCCCCACCGCCCGTTACGTAAATATCCTTTTTCGGAATCCTCGCAAAGGATTTTTCGGCGCTGGATCTACAGTACTCCATTGTTCCTTTGCGTTTTAGCAGGAGGAATTATTTACTGCAGTGTAAATGAGCAAATCCCCATTGCTATATTGTTTGCCGCTATCGGTTGCCTTGCTTTTCTGGAATGTTTGATCCTGTATCTGCATTTTCGCAATAAATGCAGACGCTTTGCTCTTTTAAGCACAAGTAACGATTTCACTATCGTTTTGGTCGTACAACGGGCATTCGGATTCAATGTAATGAAAGCAGAAAGTATTTATATCCGATTCTTTCGCGACAGCGAAATCGCACAGCAATATGCGGCAGTAAATGCATTGCTCCTGCACCAATCAACGCCAAAGCACGTCCGTCAACAGGCATTAAAAAAACGATGTGCAATGGAAAAAAACAGCCGCGGCGATTCCTTCCCATACGCACCCGTCGACTTGTACGATTTGCAAGGCAAAACCATCTTGATTGCGCGTAATGTTATCGAATATTACGGAGAACCGGATTCAGTGCGCCTTACACAGAACGGATGCACGTTATCTGTTTTAGATGAGCCTGCGGAAGAAACACAAGTTTCGGCGTAAGTTATGAGCGCGGATATGAAAAAATCAAAAACGCCCATCCGAACGGAGAAAAACACGTATGCGCGGTCACCTTTTCGTGTTCGCGGGAGTGGCGGGCGGACAGCAATTTTGAAGGGCGACACGCTATTTTTATAAAGCAAAAACAGAGGTATAATAAACATGAAAAAACACATTGCAGTGCTCGCGGGCGACGGCATCGGCCCCGAGATCACGGACGGCGCGATCGCCGTCCTCAACAAAATCGGCGAAAAATTCGGACACGAATTTGAATTCGAACACCTTCTGATGGGCGTTTGCGCCATCGAAGAGACGGGTGAACCCCTGCCCCAGTATACCATTGACCGCTGTCTTGCATCCGACAGCGTGCTTTTGGGCGCGGTGGGCGGCGCGGTCGGCGACAAGCGCATCGAAAAACTGCCCGGGCATCTTCGCCCCGAAGCGGGACTTCTGAAGATCCGCTCGGCGCTGGGGCTGTATTCAAACCTGCGCCCCGCAAAACTCTTCCCCGCCCTGGCGGGCGCGTGCCCCCTGCGCAAGGATATCGCGGACAAGGGCATCGACCTGGTGGTCGTGCGCGAACTGATCGGCGGCATCTATTTCGGCGAGCGCGGCAGAGGCACCGAAGAAGGCGGCGAATTCGCCTATGATACCGAAAAATATAATGTAGAAGAGGTCACCCGCATTGCAAAGATCGCCTTCGAACTTGCAAGAAAGAGAAGAAAACACGTGACTTCCATCGATAAAGCGAATGTTTTGGAATCTTCCCGCCTGTGGAGAGAAGTCGTGCACGACGTCGCCAAAGACTATCCCGACGTGGAACTTACGGACATGCTCGTAGACAATACGGCGATGCAACTGGTCAAAAACCCTTCGCAGTTTGACGTAGTGCTCACTTCCAACATCTTCGGCGACATCCTTTCCGACGAGGCGGCGCAGATCACGGGCAGCATCGGCATGCTCGCCTCCTCCTCGCTCGGTGCGACCAAACGGGGGCTTTACGAACCCATCCACGGCTCTGCTCCCGATATTGCGGGCAAGGACATTGCAAACCCCATCGCGACCATACTTTCGGCGGCGATGATGCTCCGCGATTCTTTCGATATGACGGAAGAGGCGAAGGCTGTGGAAAACGCCGTCAACAAAGTGCTCGACGAGGGCTACCGCACGGCGGACATCATGAGCGAAGGCATGAAGCAAGTCAAGGGCAGCGAAATGACAAAACTCATCGTTGAAAGGATATGAAACTTTTGAACGATAAAGAGCGGCGAAAACGCCGCTCTTTTTATTTTACGGGCGTGGGCTGCGCAAAATGCGCAGCCCACGCGCAATTTTTTCTTTCTTTTCCATAACTCTCCCCCTGATCTGAAAGTTACGATTTCAGTATAACATATATAATGGCCGCCGTAAAGTAATTTTGAAAAATATCCCGCCGAAAAAACGCAGGCATTGACAAAACGCCGTGCAGGTATTATAATAGAGTCTGCATAAAAACGGACGCGGGAGGAGGACTCTATTGATTGCCGAAAACGTAAAAAAAATATTGTCCGAAATTTCGGGCGGCAACCCGTTCGGGGAAAAAATAACGCTAGTGGCTGCCACCAAAACGCGCACGCCCGACGAGATCAACGAGGCGATCGCCGCGGGCGTGAACGACGTAGGCGAAAACAAGGTGCAGGAATTTACGGAAAAATACGACGCCGTGCGGGGCGCGAACAGGCACTTTATCGGGCACTTGCAGACGAACAAAGTGAAATACCTGATCGGAAAGACGTACCTCATCCACTCGCTCGACCGCATGGAACTTGCAGACGAACTGCAAAAACGCGCCGAAAAGGCGGATTGGGTGTGCGACGCGCTCATAGAGATCAATATGGGCAGCGAACTATCAAAGAGCGGCTTTTCCGTCGAAGAAGCCTACGATGCGTACCGCGCGCTGAAAAAATATCCGAACATACGGCTCAAGGGGCTGATGGGAATGCTTCCCATTTCGGAAAATTGCGAATATTTGCGTTCATTATGCTTGTCTGTACGAAAAATTTATGATAAAATAAGAGAGAAGGACGATTTGTTCGAACATCTTTCGATGGGCATGAGCCAGGATTGGAGACTGTGCGTAGAATGCGGCAGCAACATGATACGCCTCGGCACCACCCTGTTCGGCCCGCGCAATTACCCGCAGACTCTCTGAAAGAGAGGGCGGCAGAGGGGGCTGTATGGCATTTTTCGATTTTTTCAGACAGAAAGACGAAAACGGCGTAAAGCGCCGCACTGCCGACGGGCGCGCGCCCCTGCCCGAAAAGGCGCGCTTTGAAAAGCCCGCGGAGGGCCAGCCCATGCAGATCAGGCACCCGCGTTCGTATGCGGACGTTGAGGAGATCATCGACCGCATGAAGGACAAACTGACCGTGATCGTCTACCTGAACGAACTGAGCGCGGCAACGGCGCAAAGGGTCAGGGATATCCTGAGCGGGGCGGTATATGCCTTGGGCGGCGGCATGGCGGAACTGGAAAAAGATATGTACGTATTTACGCCCGACGGCGTGAACGCACAGTAACAGCGAATCATTTTACACGGTTTCTTTCGAAACCGATGCGAGATAACAGAACTTTAACCGGAAGAACGGCTGGTCTATGGACCGGCCGTTCTTTCCGTTATGATCTGTTTTTTGCGCCGCGCCTGCCGAAGCGTGGCGCGCCCCTGCACATCGCTCCACAGCCGATCACTTTGCGACCATCTGCTCCATCGTCCGATCGACGAGGTCGGAAATTTTTACCTTCCCCACCCCGAACACGGAGGTATCGAGCGTTCCGCAAAGGGGCGCCGTCCATTCCTTTTTGATGCCCTGAATGCCGTTCATCATGCCGAGTACGGAACCAACCGTAGCGCCGTTGCAGTCGGTATCGAAGCCCGCCTCCACCGCCATGCAGACGGATCTTGCAAAATCCCCTTCTCCGTAAAGCAGTGCGGCGCAGACGATCATCGCGTTCGGAATGGTATGCGTCCAGCCGTATCCGTCCGCGTCGTCCCAGCGCGCATAAATTTTATCGAAGCAGGCCTTTTGCGAAAGCCCCGCTTTATGCCACGCAAGCACGTCGGACAGGGCGGCGTACAGGCGGGAGGCCGCGGGGATCTGTTCCGCCGCGCTCGCAACGATCTGCCGCACATCGCCCGAAACCGCGGCGGCGGCAACGGCGGCGGCCGCAAACATTTCGCCGTAAATGCCGTTTTTTACGTGCGAGATGCACGCATCTTTCCACGCCGCTTCTGCCGCGCGGCACGGATCGCCCGCATAAAGATAGCCGAAATAATCGCCGCGGATCTGCGCGCCGATCCACTCTCTGTACGGATTTTTATAGACTGCCGAATCGGGCGGTTCGTATCCGTTGACGAAATTCAGAAACGCGACCCGTTCCGCCGTGCAATAGGCGTCTTTCGGCTGACAGGACAGCCACAGGCGGGAAACGTCGTGCGGCGTAAAACCGATGCCGAAGCGGGAAACGAGAAGTTGCGCCATTACGGTGTAATTCGTATCGTCGTCTGCCGGCGCGCAGCCCGCCTCGGCCGCCCTGTCGGCAAGCGCCCCTTCCTGTATACGGAAGCGCAGTTGCGAGCGAACCTCTTCCGTCAGATCGGACGAGAGGATATACCGCCGCATCGGCAGATTGCCGCTCGATTTCAGCAAAAATTTCAGTTCTTCTTTGGAAATACCCTCGACGGGTTTTCCGAGCAGGCAGCCGCAGATCCTGCCCGTCCACGCGCCTTCGATCTTTTCGCGTGCAGGCCGGACGGGAGAAAAGCGATCGGTCTTTCCCTTCCTCGTCCTGCGGATCCCTTCCAGGTCGGACGGCTCATCAAAGGGATAATTCTGCCTCAGCGGCGCTTCGCAGACCATTTCGTAGAGAACGTCCGCGATCTTTTCCTTATGCTCGCCTGCAGGAAGGAGAGACGCGGCGCGGAAGAGATCTTTGAAGGCGGCCACGTCTTTCCCCTCGTCCTCCGCCTGCCTGTATTCGTGCATGAGCGCGGAAGAATAGGATTCCCAGACGTGGATCGCCGCATATTTCGGCTTGACTTTTTTGTCAAAGGCAAGTTCTTCCGCGACCCTTCTGCCGCCGCCGAACACGAGCGCGTCGAGAGATACGCCGAATTTTTCGGATATTCTGATCAGGTGTTCGAGGTCGGGGAACGCGGCGCCGCTCTCCCATTTTTGCACCGCCTGCCGGGAAACGCCGATCAGTTCGGCAAATTTCTCCTGCGAAAGTTTGGCTTCGTATCGGATCTTACCGAGAATTTCGTTCATGTCCTTTTTCCTCCCGCATGTATCATATCATACACCGCCGAAAATTTCAACCGTCCCGCGTTGACGGATTTGCGCAACCTGCGGTTGCAAAACGGGGCGCCCGTATGGGTGCCCCGTTTATCTTTTTATTTTTTTAATAGAGAAGTTGCGCCGTATCGGGCAAAGTCAGTACGGAATTGTTGTCTCCGCGCACGGTAAAATGTTCTTCGTGAAAAGTCTTGTGCGGGATCATGTAAACGCGCTTGTTTCGCCACTCCCCCGTCACCGCGTGGGAAAACATCCTTTTTGAAAGGATCTGCGCAAAAATGCCGGCATTGAGTTCCACGATCGCGTTTTCATATCCGTTTGCAAAACAGTTTTTCAGTGCGATCTTGATCTTGAATGCGATATACGTATCCGACAAAACGACGCCCGAACCCTTGCAATAGGGGCAGGATTTGGTGAGCATCACCTTGTTGTCGTCTTTGTATTTGCGGCGGGTGAAGGAAACGAGCCCCAGCCCGCTGATCCCTTCGATATTGCATTTTGCGCGGTCTTCCCTGAGGCAGCGTTCCAGTTCTTCGAGAAGTTTGGCCCTGTGTTCCTCTTTGACCATGTCGATAAAATCGACCACGACGATGCCGCCCACGTTTCGCAGGCGCACCTGCCGCGCGATCTCTTTGGCGGCAAGCAGATTGGTCTCGAACACCGTCTCTTCCAGCGCGGACTCCCCCGTAAATTTCCCCGTATTCACGTCGATCACCGTCAGCGCTTCCGTCTTGTCGAAAATGAGATACGCACCGCTCTCCAACTCGACGCGCGTGCTCAAAAGTTCGTATACCTGCTTTTCCAGCCCGAATGCGTCGAACATCTCTCTCGGCCCGTCGTACAGGACCAGTTTGTTCTTCTGATTGGCCTTTTTGAACATCTTTTCGATGCGCTTGTATACGGTGAACGAACCGACGTATATTTTGTTGACGGAGGAAATGTCGATGTCCCTGAGCAGCCGGATATGCACGTCCGCATCGCGATAGATGAGGTCGCCCACCTTCGCCTCTTTATACGTCTCGAGCACGGAAAGATACAGCCCCTTAAGATAGCGTACTTCCTCTTTCAGAATGCGCAATTCGGCATTGCGCGCGTTCGTACGCATGATCAGGCCGTCGCCCGCAAAGCGGACCTTTTCCGCAACCGATAAAAGGTGCGCACGCTCGTTTTCGTCGGTGATCTTGCGCGACACGCCCAAAAAGGGAAGATTCGGCAGATAAATGAGATTTTTTCCGACAAACGAAAGGTTCATGGAAACGCGGGCGCCCTTGGTGCCTATGGGAGATTTGGAAACCTGGACCATGACCTCGTCGCCCACTTTGACGTTGAGTTTTTCCGATAAGGGCACGTCTACGCCCGCGGGGATATCGCCCGCGTACAGATACCCGTTTTTCGGCTGCCCGAATGCGACGAACGCCGCCTGCATACCGCCGACGACGTTTACGACTCTGCCCTTATAAATATTGCCCGAAATGTCGCTCGCCCCCGCCGAATCGAGGTGGAATTCGACAAGTCTGTCCCCTTCGGTGACCGCCGCAAAGCAGTCTCCTCCGAAGTAATCGAAATACATATTCTTTTGCATTTATATATAAAACCCGTCGCCCGCAAAAACCTGCGTTTTTACGGACAAAATTATTACCGAAATTCCCTTTCATCATTTTACCATAAAACGCTCACATTTGCAAGCGCAAACCCCAAAAAAGCAAGCGGAAGCGGAATTTTTATTGTAAAAATTTAATATTCCTGCACAAATTCGCCGACCGGGGCGTAAAGTTCCGCCGTTTCGAGTATTTTTACGAGTTCTCCCTGTGTGATCTCACCGAAAAACCGCCCGTCTTCGTCGTAAACGGTGATTTCAAGATATTTTCCCCGCTCCATGAATGAGAGCAGCCGTTTGATTTTGCAATCTTTGCCCACGGCGACGCGCTTGATCTCCATGCCGCGCCGCATCTCTTTTGCGTAATCGTAACGGATCCTGTCGTACGAACAGTTTTTGCCGCCCACAGCGCCCGCAAGCAAAAAGAGGGAGAAAAAGAGCATGGTAAAATTGACTTGTACGAAACAGCCGTACACGAACATTGCAAAAAGAACGATGCCGAAAAACAGGCCTGCGCCGCGCGCGATCCTGCCCGCAAGTTTTTCCCCTTTTGCCTTGGCGATCGCGCAATAGAGGATCCTTCCCCCGTCGAGCGGCCATGCGGGGATCAGATTGACGAGCGCGATCGCCGCGCTCGAATAGGCTGCCACGTCCGTATACGGATACGTATCCGGAAAGCACCACCACAGCGCCACGAAGAGCACTGCGCAGGCGGCGTTGACGAGCGGTCCGGCGAGCGCGATGAAGATCTCGTCTTTCAAACTGACGCCGTCGATGTCCCCTTTCACCAGCGCGCCGTAGGGCATGAGCACGATACGGTTGAGCCGATACCCTATCTTCGCCGCGGCAAAGGCGTGGCCGCACTCGTGCAAAAGGGCGACGACGGTGCAGTTGAGAAAGAGAAACAGTTTTCCCGTGGCGGCAAAGTACGCCCCGAACAGCAGAAAGAGCGGATGGACGAAAAATCGCAGCCGCTCTCCTTTACGAACTTTTTTGTCAGGCATTCCAGACGATATCGTTGTCCTCGTTGACGGAATAGGATGCGATGATGGAATCGCCGTCGTACATAGAGACGCTCACCTCGCTGTCCCCCGTACTGTAACCGACGGGGATCGTGGCGTACACGGTGTCGCCCGCCGCAAGATATGCGGAAGAGAGCCCCGAAATGACGGACGAAAAGGAAGTGGTGTGTTCGATCTCTATCGTATACAGCCCCTCTTGTTCGGCCACGTTCACGACCGTTCCGCCGTAGGGAGCGTATACGCTGCACTCGCCCGTAAAGGTGAGGATCCCCGTGTCGGACACGGTGCATTCGATACTCGTGTCGGAGACGACGGAACCGAGGGTCAGTTCGGAATAAGACCTGTCGTCCACCTGCGCGGCGGCCGGTTCTCCCGCCGTAAGGTTGGAAAAGAAGGTATTGATCGCGCTGTTTGGCATGAATATATTGGTGAGCAGAATGGTGGCACACAGCGCAAGGACGGCCGCAAATTCGACGACGAGCAGTTTGCCCTCGAAAAATTTCTTTTTCGGTTTTTCTTCGGCAGGAGGGTCGGCGACATACTCGGTCACGTCTTCGCTGTACGCGATCCTGCCCGCCTCCCCCTCTTCTTCCTGCGGCCGAACGTCGGCTTTCGCATCGCCGATCGCTTCGTCGTAGGCAGTCATCCGCTCGTTGACCGCATCGACGACGCGGTCTTTGAGTTCATCGTTCTTCTTTTTTCTGCTCTTCTTTTTTACCACGTTCAGAGTATTGACGGGTATTTCGAGCATTTCCGCGTAATCGATTGTTTCGCTCATAAAAATTTCCTCCGCGTTTTTGAGATATACTCTAATTTATGCGGCCGTTTTTCGATTCAGAACGCTTTTTTTCAGCACCCGAAAAAATGTTTGCACCTTTTCGACAAATTTAGTATAATTACTGTATCTTTCGCCCGTTATCGCGGGCGCAGGGAGGCAATGCATGCATATAACGCAACTTTTCGGCCGCAAAAAAGCGGTGTATTCCTTTGAAATTTTTCCGCCCAAACCCACGGCGGACATCGCGGGGATTTCGCAGGCAGTGGAAAGGCTTTCCCGCCTCGGGCCCGATTATATCTCCGTGACCTGCAGCGCGGGCGGATCGGGAAACTCGCGCACGGCGGAGATCGCAAAACTCGTGCGTGCCTGCGGCATAGAGCCGCTCGCGCACGTGACCTGCATCAATTCTACCAAAGACGAAGTCAGAGCGACGCTCGAAGAACTGAACGCCGACGGCATTCAGAATGTGCTTGCCCTGCGCGGCGACCGCGTGGAGGGCAAGCAGAAAGACGACTTTTCGTATGCGAGCGAACTCGTTTCTTTTATAAAGGAAACGGGGCTCCCCTTCGATATCGGCGGGGCGTGCTACCCCGAATGCCACCCCGAATGCGCGGATATTTTGACGGATATCCGCAACCTTAAAAAGAAGGTGGACGCGGGGGTGACCCATCTGAACACGCAACTGTTTTTCGACAACGAAGACTTTTTCCGCTTCCGCGACATGCTCTCGCTTGCGGGCATCGACGTTCCCGTACAGGCGGGGATCATGCCCCTTGTCAAAAAGAGCCACGTCGACCGCATCATCAGCCTGTCGGGCGCGAAGATCCCCGCGAAAATTTCGCGCATGATCTCGCGCTTTTACGAAAAACCGGACGCCCTGATGGAAGCGGGCATCGCCTACGCGACCGATCAGATCATCGATCTATTATCGGCGGGCGCGGACGGCATACATCTGTACGTGATGAACAACGCATACGTGGCGGAACGGATCACGGAAAACGTAACAAATATTTTGAAGGAGATCAACGGACAAAACTAAATGGAAATCGACCGCACGGAATTACTGCGCTACCTCGGCTGGCGCGGGCAGGAACTGGACGGGACAATGCTTGAAAAACTGGACGGGGCGGCAAAACGCTGCCTCGGGATCGCCGAACCGCGTTCGGTGATGCGCCGTTTTGCCCTGAACGAAGATCTTTCGCTGGGCGAGACGGGGTTCCGCCTTGAGGGCGAAGACATAAAAAAACATCTTGCGGGTTGCAGAGAGGTCTACCTTATCGCCGCGACGATCGGCCTTGCGGCGGAACGGGAACTTGCAAAACTGTCCGCGGTGAGCATGGAACAGGCCCTGCTTTTCGATACGGCCGCTTCCTGCGCCGTGGAAAGTTATTGCGACGATATCTGCGAAGATCTGGAAAATCACTGTCAAAGGGCCCTGACCTCCCGCTTTTCCTGCGGATACGGGGACTTTCCTCTGACCGCGCAGAAAGAGATCTGCCGCATCCTCGATACGGAAAAAAAGATCGGGCTGTACGCGGACAAAAATTATCTTCTGACTCCCCGCAAATCGGTGACGGCGGTAGCGGGGATCACGGACGCGCCCGCGCAGGCGCGCGCACAAATAAACTGCGGAAACGGCTGCAGCAACCGATGCGGCAGTTGCGGAAAAACCGACTGCTCTTTCCGCAAAACGGAGTAAAATATGGATTTTACCGAATTTTCCAAAGATAAGATCGTCGTATTTGACGGCGCGTTCGGCACGGAACTGCAAAAGCGCATAAAAAACGCGGGCACGGTGCCGGAAATGCTCAATCTTGAGCGGCCGGAAATCATAGAACAGATCCACCGCTCGTATGCGGAGGCGGGCGCGGACGTGATCAGCGCGAACACCTTCGGGGCAAACGAGATCAAGGCGGGCGGGCGAGAACTATCGCAGAAACTCGTGCGCGCGGCCGTTCAGATCGCGCGCAGGGCGGCACCGGGCAAATTCGTGGCGCTGGACGTCGGCCCGCTCGGGAGGCTGCTCGAACCGATGGGCAGCCTGACATTTGAGGAGGCGTACGACGCCTTTGCGCACATGATCGAGGACGGGAAAGACGCGGATCTTATCCTGATCGAGACGATGACGGACCTTGCGGAACTCAAAGCAGCCCTTCTTGCAGCCAAAGAACACAGCGATCTGCCCGTTCTCTGTTCGATGAGTTTCGAAAAGAACGGCCGCACCTTTACGGGATGCGACGCGGCCGCATACGCGATGACCGCCTCTCCCCTCGCGGATGCGGTGGGAGCAAACTGTTCGCTCGGCCCCGACGAACTTCTGCCCGTTGCCGAGAAAATTTTGTCTTATACCGATAAACCCGTCATCGTGCAGGCCAATGCGGGGCTTCCGGACGAAAACGCGCATTACGGCGTGAGCGCGGACGAATTTGCAAAGACGTATGAAAAACTGATCGACAGCGGCGTGCGCATAATCGGCGGCTGCTGCGGCACGACGCCCGAATATATCCGAAAACTGCACGCCCTTGCGGACGGCAGAAAACCTGCACCTATGCCCTATCGCCCCCGTTCCGCCGTCTGTTCGGCGATGAAAGTGGTCGAAATCGACGGGGTGCGCGTCATCGGCGAGCGGATCAACCCCACCGGCAAAAAGGCCATGAAAGCGGCCCTGCTTGCCGGGGATTACGATTACGTTGCGGCGCAGGCGGTCGAACAGACGGAGGCGGGAGCGGACATCCTCGACGTGAACGCGGGGCTTCCCGAACTGGACGAGGCCGACGTTCTGACCAGAATCGTAAAGAGAGTGCAGCAGGTGAGCGATCTGCCCCTGCAGATCGACTGCGGCAAGGCGGACGCCGTCGAGCGCGCACTTCGCCATACGGTAGGAAAAGCGATCGTCAATTCCGTAAACGGCGAAGAGAGGGTGCTCAGCGCGATGCTGCCCGTCGTCAAAAAATACGGCGCGGCGGTCGTGGGGCTGACGATCGACGAGCGCGGGCTTCCCAAAACGACGGAAGAACGACTGCAAATCGCCGAAAAAATCATTTCCCGAGCCAAAGATTTCGGGATCCCCGAAGAGGATATCTACATCGACTGCCTGACGCTGACCGTGAGCGCGGAACAGGGACAGGTGAAAGAGACGCTGGAAGCGATACGTCAGATCAAAAAGCGGCACCGCGTCAAAACGGTGCTCGGCGTGAGCAACATCTCCTTCGGGCTGCCCAACCGCCAGATCGTGAACACCGCCTTTCTGACGGCGGCGATCGCCGCGGGACTGGACCTTCCCATTCTGAACCCGAACGTGCCCGAAAACATGCAGGCGATCGCCGCGATGCGCGCCCTTTCCGGCGAGGATAAAAACTGCGCCGATTACACGGCAAAATTCGGCGGCGTGACCGTGCAGACGAGCGTTACGGGCGGAGCCAAAACACGGGAAAAGGCGGAAGAGGGAGATATTTTTTACTGTATCCGGAAGGGCCTGCCCGCCGCGGCGGACAGGGCGCGGGAACTTCTGAAAACGGTCTCTCCCCTCGCGCTGATAGACGAATACCTGATCCCCGCCCTCAACGCCGTGGGAGACGATTACGAAAAGGGCGTACTGTTTCTGCCCCAACTGATCTCCGCGGCAGAGAGCGCGAAACTCTGTTTTGCGGAAGTAAAAAAACTGCTCAAAGCGGGCGATTCCGCTTCCAAAGGGGAAATCGTGCTCGCGACGGTCAAGGGAGATATCCACGACATCGGTAAAAACATCGTAAAGACGGTGCTCGAAAATTACGGCTACACGGTGATCGATTTGGGTAAAAACGTGCCGCCCGAAGAGATCGCCGCGACCTGCAAACGCAATCATATAAAATTATGCGGCCTTTCCGCGCTGATGACGACAACGGTGCCTTCGATGGAAGAGACGATCCGCCTTCTGCGCGCAGAATGCCCCGACTGCAAGATCATGGTGGGCGGCGCGGTGCTCAACGCGGATTACGCGAAAAAGATCGGCGCCGACTGGTACTGCAAGGATGCAAATGCCGACGTGAAGATCGCGCAGTACCTTTTCGAGGGCGCAAAAGAAGTGCCGACGTTGCAATCATCCCGTTAAACAAAAAAGGCGGAGGAAGTTCCTTCGCCTTTTTGTTTGCTGTATAAGATCAACCGTTATGGCGCGAGCGGTACGGGCACGCCCTGCGCGTCGTACTCCCACTCGCCGAGCCAATAAATATGCGGCGATACGTTCGGCGGCGCCCAATTTACAAAAGCCTTCGCCCAATCATAATAATCGTGTTCTATGCAAGCAAAGACCTCGGTCAGCGCGGAACAGTAGCTAAAAGCATTCAAATAGATGTCAGTCACGCTTTCGGGAATTACGATCCGATCCAAAGACGTACAACTGTAAAAAGCAAACGCCCCGATCCGTTCGACCCCTTCGCCGAGATCGACGCGCGTAAGCCCTGTGCACGCCTCGAAAGCACACTCGCCGATTTCGATGACGCTGTCAGGAATTTTGATCTCCGTAAGGCCGAAATGCCAGCGGAACGCCCCGTTGCCGATTGCAGTGACGCCCTCCTCGGGTATGACGGAATTTTTGCACCCTGCGATCAGCAGTTTGTGCTCCCGATCGATCAGGCAGTTGCCCTCGGCATAATACCGTTCGTTCCCCTGTTCGACGGTGATGGACGCCAAAGCGTTGCAGCCGGCAAAAACGCCGCCCATTACTTCCGTTGCAGCGCCCGTTCCGATCTCGCCGATCTCCTGCACCCCTGCGGGGATCTCGATCGCTTCCAATGCCGTGCAGAATTCGAAAGCGCTGTCTCCGATACTTGTAAGGCTGTCAGGCAGAGAGATCTCTGAAAGAGAAGAACAGCCGGAAAAAGCAAATCTTTCGATCTTTTCCAACCCCGCGGGCAGAGAAACCGTCGCAAGCGAGGTACAATCTTTAAAAGCAGAACCCCCAACAGAACTTACCCCTGCGGGGATCGCAATTTCGCCGAGGGCAGAACAGCCCGAAAACACGCTGTCCATGATGACGGTCAGCCCCGCGGGCAGCGAGACCTCTCTCAGCCCTTCGCAGTTTTGGAAAAGTTGTGAGGGGAGCGTGCCGACTTTTGCGGGGACGGAAACGCTTTGCAGGGCAGAACACCCGTAAAACGCGCAGCCGCCGAATGTTTCCAGATTTTTCGGCAGGTCTACAGAGGCAAGGGCGGTACAGTTGAAAAACGCATCTCCCTCGATGGACACGATGCTGTCCGGAAGGATGACTTCTTCGAGCGCGGAACAATCTGCAAACATGGATTCGGGCACTTTTGTCATCCCCGATGCAAACTCTGCCTTTTTCAGGCCCTCGCAAGCGCCGAAAACACGGACACCGTACTCTGCTTTTTGCACGAAGACCTCGCTGAGGGCGGAGCAACGTGCAAAAGCGCTGTCTCCGACAGAGACGATCCCCTCGGGCAGGTTGACCGTTTGCAGATCGGGGCAACCGGAAAACGCCTGATTTCCGATCGATGTAAGCCCCTCGGGCAGGACGACCTCTTCGATCCCCGCTTCTTCATAAAACGCGCCTTCGGCGATTTGGGTGACGGGGATCTTTTTGAAACTTTCCGGAATCACGATTTGCGTTCCCAGCGCAGTGCCGATGCCCGTGACCATATATTCCTGTTTGCCGGGCACGGCGCGGTATTCCAGCCCCACGGTCGCGCCGTCGGGTATGTCGGGATCGGAAGGATTTTCTCCGCGGATATATCCGCATACGGAACACTCGCCGTCTTTCAATGCATGCACGCCGCGCGCATCCGTAACGTCATCGTGTCCGCAGACCGCCATATGCCAATGCTCGGTCGCGCTGTACGACCACGCTTCGGAAAACAGGTGTCCCGTTTTCGGAATGCTCTCTTCATCCTTCGCGCCGCATGCGCACGAGCGCTCGCGTTTGCCGTTTTCCGTGCACGTCGGCTGCTGTGCGATCGTCCAGCCGCTCCATTCGTGGCTGTGCTGCGGCGTCGCGGCGCCGTTTTCTTCGTCGCAAGCAACTAAAAAAAACAGTACGAATAGCATCGAAAGACAGACCGCAAAAACCCTCAGCCCTATCCGTTTTTTTTGTCGCATAACCCTTTCTCTCCGTTTTGTGATACATATAAGTATACCCCTCCCCCTCGAAAAGTCAAGCAAATGCGCATATAAAATAAAAAAATCGTAATAAAATCGGGACGCGGGCACGGGGGAGAATGTTTGCCTCGGCAAAAGTACCCGTACATGTATGCGGGCACCGGGGACGGCGGAAAACGCCTTTGCCGTCTGCCGCCTCAAAGAAAGGTTTTCTTATTTTCAAAAAAATGAATCGGGCGCAGAACCGCAAGGTTCTGCG
>ERZ1106952.173-NODE-173-length-40204-cov-20.662881_pt1 | contig 40204 bp, 30 predicted proteins | sample MGYA00403677_ERZ1106952 | MGnify/ENA primary metagenome ERZ1106952 (study PRJEB35170, sample SAMEA104062415) | human gut metagenome | biome: human gut; feature: human-associated habitat; material: faeces | place: Denmark | collected 2012-05-14 ...
AGCCGAACCCGCCATCACGGGGATGGTGTTCACGTTGTAGATGCCCTTGCGGATGCCGTGGATGATCTCGTCCTTGGAGAGGGCGCCCTCCTCGAAATACTTGTCGAGCAGCGCTTCGTCGTTCTCGGCTGCGGTCTCGGTCAGGTTCGCCTGCATGTCGGCGAGGGTGCCTTTCAGCTCCTCGGGGATGGGTACCGGCTGCTTTTTCGCCTCGTCCGCGAAGTGGTAGCAGGTCTCTTTGAGCGCGTTGATGTACCCGACCATCTTGCTCCCTTCCATTAAAGGGATCTGAATGGGCGCGATCTTGCCCGCGTACTTTTCTTTGAGCGCCGCCACCGTGCCCGCGTAATCGGCGTTGTCCTTATCCACGCCGTTGATGAATACGACCATGGGTATCTTGTTTTTCAGGCATTTGTCGATCGCCTTTTCCGCGCCCACGGTCAGCGTTCCCGTCGCGCCCGTCACGATCAGCGCGCCGCCCGCCGAGCGCAGCGCCTCGTTTTCCTCCCCCTCGAAGTCGTAAAACCCCGGAACGTCCAAAAGATTCAGCTTCACCCCGTCCCACATGGTGTACGCCATGGAGAGGGAAATGGACATTTTCCGCGCGATCTCCTGCTCGTCGCAGTCGGTCACGGTGTTGCCGTCGGTCACCTTGCCCAGCCGGTCGGTCGTGCCGCCGTTGAACAAAATCGCCTCCACGACGGAGGTTTTGCCCTCGCCGCTGTGCCCGATGACCGCGATATTTCGGATATCTGCTCCTTTGATGCTCATGGTTAGCCCCCTTTTTGCCCGCGCATTGCGTCCGGCGGCGCGTGCTGCCGATGCCTCTGCGCGGCAAACGAACGCGGCAATGGTTTTTTTAGATAAGAAAAGCGTTCGTCCCTACCATTATAATATAAAAATGAACGCATTTCAATAGGTAATTGAAAATTTTTTGCAAAAAATGCGCTATCGGCTCGGTTTTGCTTGCCGCGCGCCCGCCGCATGGGTATAATATGAGGCGAAAGAGGCGTTTATGAATCAGACATTTATCCGCGAAATTTCCCTCATCGGGGAAGAAAATTTTCAAAAACTGCAGAACGCGCGGGTCGCGGTGTTCGGCATCGGCGGGGTCGGCTCGTACGCGGCGGAGGCGCTCGTGCGCGCGGGCGTGGGGCATCTCCTGTTCGTCGACGGCGATACGGTCGCCGAAGCCAACCTCAACCGTCAGCTCGTGGCTCTCCGCTCCACCCTCGGCAAAAACAAGGCGAATGTCATGCGCGAACGCGCCCTGGATATTTCGCCCGAAACGGAAATCGAAACGTTTGAGGGGTTTTTCGACGAAACCACGGCGGATTCGTTCGATTTTTCCCGCTTTTCCTACGTTGCGGACTGCATCGACAGCGTAAAAGCGAAGGTTTTGCTCCTCTCCCGCGCGCGGGAGGCGGGCGCGCCCGTCATCAGCTGTATGGGGGCGGGGAACAAGCTGCACGCCGATTTCAGGGTCGCGGACATCGAAAACACGCGCGAATGCCCGCTCGCAAAGATCATGCGGCGGGAGCTGAAAAAGGCGGGCGTTACGGGCGTAAAGGCGGTGTATTCGGAGGAAAAGCCGTACGTTCCCGACAGGAGCGGCGCGGCGGAAGGAGAGCGGTTCATCGGCAGCGTGTCGTTCGTCCCGTCGGCGGCGGGTCTTCTGCTCGCGGGCGAGATCGTGCGCGGCATTTTATCGGTCTGAACGGGAGAAAAGGCGGCTGCCCGCAGGGGCGCCGCCTTACTGTATCTGTGCCGTTTTTTTATTCCGCCAATGCGCGCAAAATTTCCAGCGCGGCGCGCTGTTTGCGTTCGGGCAGCCTGCTGAACAGTTCCAGGCATTCCAGTTGCGAGGGAGACAGCCTGTCCGTTTCCGCATCCGAAAAAATTTCGCTCAAAGTCGTCCCCAACACTTCGCAGGCATCGGAGAGGACGTACACGGTGGGCATGGAGTCTTTCTCGTTGTACCAGTTATACACCGCCGTTTCCGATACGCCGAGTTTTTTTGCCAGCTGCGATAGCGACCATCCCTTTTCTTTCCGCAAAAGATCGAGCTTTATCCGAGGATCCGTCACCGATTTTCCCTCCGCATGCAAGTTTGCTATTAGTTTACCGCAACCAAACCGAACTTATGCTCTAAATACTTGCGGAAAAAACAAAACTGTGCTTGCGATTTTTTTGAAACCCCTGCAAGGCGCGCAAAAACGACCGGATAAAGGGCAATTCTGCCGCAAAGAATAAGTTTTAATATAAAAAGCCGCGGCGTCCCCGTTCCGGAGGGGCGCCGCGGCAGCCGTTTGCTTTCGGGTCGGAAGAACCGCGTTTTTTAAACCGTTGCGGTTTTTTTGGTGCAAAGTTTGATGTTTCGCTTGTCCAGTTCGATGAGCCCTTCGTCGCACATGCGCTTGAGTTCGCGCGCCATCGCGCTGCGGTCTACGCAGATATAATCGGCAAGGCTGGTCTGCGAAAAGGGCAGGGTGAAGTAGGCGCTCTTGTTCTTCGCCGCCAGCATGGAAAAGTAGGCGGTCAGCTTTTCGCGCGTGGTGCGGCGGCTCAATATTTCCAGGTGTTCGGAGAGCGCCTGCGTCTTTTCGCTCATCAGCTTCACGAGGTTGGCAACGACGGTGCTGTGGTGCGCGCACGCCTTGGGGCAGCGCTTTACGATGTGCTCGTAGTCGATCATCAGTACGTCGCAGTCCTCGTCGGCGAGCAGAAAATATCCCGCGTCGGAGCGGGCATAGCCGATGGGCGTACCGAACACGCCCCCTTTGCCCAACTGTTCGAAGATGGTTCGCACGCCGTCCGCGTCCGTGCGCATCACGCTGATCCTGCCGCGCTGCACAACGCCCACCCTGCCTTCCGGCATGGGGACTTCTTCTCCCTTTTTATATGTTTTGACAGTCGCTTTGAAGCACTCCGTCATTGCGGCGTATTCGTCCTTTGTCACCCCGTCGAACAGGGAGGTCGTTATCTGTGCCATATCAACCTCTTTTTCTGTTGCTTTTGCAACAAAAATTATACCGCGTGCGCGAAAAAAAGTCAACCGAACGGGCGGCAGACGAAAAAAATCTCCGCGCGTTCGGAACCGCGCGGAGAAAAAATTCAGTTTTTATGCTCGGCTGCCTTGTCGGGCGCTTTGCTCAGTTCGCTTTCGAGCGGCTGACCGGTGCGGTTGTCGCAGAAGGCGGAAACGCCCTTTTTGCGCAGCGCGCCGATGCCGAAATAGAGGGGCACGCCCAGTCCGTACACCCAAACCGCCTGCGTGAGCGCGAGGGATGCGAACATGAACCAATAGCCAGCATAGGCGCTTCCGCCCAGAATGAGCACGAAGGGGATTGCGAACGCATTCACCAAAACGGGGAAAATTCCGCCGACGATGAGCTTTAAGGGGGTGTTTTTGATGAATCTGCCCGCCAGCCAGGTGAGCGCGGCGGCTACGAGCGAGCACAAGCTGCCCAACCCGATGTCCCACGCGTTGCCGGTGATGACGTTTGCGAGCAGGCACCCGACGTACAGCGCGGGGATGCTCTCAACGTAGAAGAAGGGGAGCATGGTCAGCGCCTCGGCGGGGCGGATCTGGAAGCCCAGCGTGCCGAAGGCGAGGGAGCCGAGCGGCCAGGTGAGCACAACGTACAGCGCGGCGATGATGCCCGCCCTGCACAGCTTTTTGGTGGAAAAGCGTTTCATTATTCAGTTACCTCGGTTGTTTTTAGGTAGTGTTTTCCGAAAACCTACCGCACGATATGATAGCATGCTTTTATAATTTTGTCAAGAAGAATTGCTTAAAACACAAAGACAGATATTGACGGTTTTGAAAGAGCGTGTTAAAATAGAAACGCAATTAAAAAGAAGGCGGTGGGAAGTGTGTTTATTGCAAAAGATAAAGAGGGGAATAAGATTGCCATAGAGGAAGCTGTACGGGGCGGCGAGTATTTTTGCCCTATTTGCGGCGGCGCGGTGATTGTTAAGGCAAAAAATTCGGAAGCGGTCAGGGAGCATTTTGCCCATAAAAATAAAACAGAATGCGATAGTTGGAATTATGACATGAGTGATTGGCATCGCAAATGGCAAAATTCTTTTCCTAAAAAATGTCAGGAGGTTGTCGTACAGAAAGACGGTATAAAGCACAGGGCGGATGTGTTGATCAATAATACGGTTATCGAATTTCAGCATAGTCCTATAGCGGCGGAAGAAATTGCGGAGCGCAACAGGTTTTACACGGAATGCGGACATAAGGTGGTTTGGGTTTTTGATGCCGAAGGAAAAATCAAAAACAAAAATGCAGCGGTAGATACGATTGATCCGATATCGTGTGCGGAAACAGATTTGTGCTGGAAACGACCGAAACGAGAATTTTCTATAAAAATACCTGAAAATGTAACGATATATTTGCAATATCGAACAAGCATTTTGGGGGCGGAAAGTTCAGAGAAAGAATTTGATGTGTTGCTTCTTTTGAAACAAGTTGATTCAAAGCAAATTGAGTTTTATAAAACGATTGATTGGGCTGAAAAACCAAACAAAGTTTTTGGGAGTTATATTTTTGATTTTAACTTTTTGAAAGAGTACGGAGCACCTCTTCCGGAAAATTTTTCTTGTCCTACGATAACAGAAATTAAACAAATAGTAGATAATTGGCGCTTACAACTACAACAATTGGAACAACCGCGCGCGTATACGCAACAATTGGGAAACGGACAGCCAAAAACTCTCTTAAACATTCCAAGGGCGACGATGGTATCGGGGAGAGTATCTCCTGTAAGACCATGCAAAAGGCGAAATCCTCGTAGGAAAAAGTAGTCTACAAAAATCGCGCGATTAAAATAATCAACAGCGCGTCCGAAAACCGCGCTTTTCGGAAAGCGCACTCCATTTGCCGCATACTTGCGGCTTATGCAGGAAAGGTGAATGCGGCGCGCGTAATATGGTGTGCTCCGAAGAGGCGCGCCGCAGAGGAAAACTCCGAACGCAAAACGGCGTACCGATTTGGTACGCCGTTTTCGTTGGGGTTGTCCTCAAACTCACGAAATTTTCTTTTGTCAGCTCAAAAGAAAATTTGTGAACTCAAATTATGATATTCTCCAATAAAAGGTAATCGAAATCGACGGGCTCGACGAAGTCGCGGGGCAGAAAGCGCACATGGTTGAACTTCGCAAAGTTGAAAATGTGCGTCTTCAGCAGCACGGGCGTGGGCGCGTCGAGCTCGCGGCAGATGTCGAACAGGTACTGCAAAAAGTGCGAATAGGTCAGCTTTTCCTCGTCGTTTTCGTACACGAACTGCCTCTGTATCTTGCCCTCTTTCATGATCTTCGCCCAAATTCTGAACATATCGTTTCCGCCGCGCGCGGCGCTCCTTTTTGCGCTTTAATAGTTAGAGTATACCGAAAATTTTGCAAAAAGTAAAATATAATTGACATATCCGCCCCGAAAATATTATACTTATGGAAAAGGAATTCCCGCGGCGCCCCGTTTTGCGGCTGCCGCAAAGGAGATCGTCATGAAAAAACTCGAAGCGGACATTCTGAATATATTGCAGGAAGACTGCCGTTATTCCCCCGCCAAAATCGCCGTCATGCTCAACAAGACGGAAGGGGAAGTGCTGGACGCCGTGCAAAGCATGGAGCAGCGCGGCATCATCGTCAAATACACCGCCATCGTCAACGACGAGCGCCTCTCCGACGATTATGTGCAGGCGCTCATAGAAGTCAAGGTGTCGCCCCAAAAGGCGAGCGGGTTCGATGCGATCGCCGAGGAGATCTACCGCTTCGACGAGGTCAAAAGCTGCTATCTGATGAGCGGCGGCTACGACCTGGCGGTGTTCATCGAGGGCAAAAACCTGCGCGAGGTGGCGCGCTTCGTTTCCGAGCGCCTCTCCACGCTCGACGAGGTGCAGTCTACGGCTACCCACTTCATCCTCAAAAAGTATAAAATCGAGGGTACGATCACGGGCGCGGAAGAGGACAGGGAGCGGAGGATTTCGGTACACGCATGAAAAGTTTTGTCAATGAACGCTCGAAAAACCTCAAGCCGAGCGGCATCCGCAAATTCTTCGACATCGTGTCGGAGATGAAGGACGCCATCTCCCTCGGCGTGGGCGAGCCGGATTTTATAACGCCGTGGCACATCCGCAACGCGGCGATCAAGAGCATTCAGCGCGGATACACCCAATACACGGGCAACCGCGGGCTGCCCGCCCTGCGCGAGCTTATCTCCAGATATATGGCGGAGCGCTTTTCCGCCGAATATGCCCCCGAGCACATCATCGTGACGGTCGGCGCGAGCGAGGGCATCGACCTCGTCCTGCGCGCCGTCTGCGAGCCGGGCGACGAAATTTTGGTTCCCGACCCCGGATATGTGTCTTATCTGCCCTGCGTGCTTCTTTCGGGCGGAACGCCCGTTCCCGTGCGCTGCGTGCAGGAAAACGGATTCGTACTCACGCCCGAAGCGCTCGAGGCGGCGATCACCCCCAAAACCAAGGCGCTCGTGCTCGCCTATCCCAACAACCCGACGGGCGGCATCATGACGCGCGAACAGCTCGAAAAAATCGTACCCGTCCTCGAAAAACACGACCTTCTGGTCATTTCGGACGAGATCTATGCCGAGCTCACCTACGGCGGCAGGCATGTATCCGTTGCGTCGCTGCCGGGCATGAAGGAGCGCACCGTCGTCATCAGCGGTTTTTCCAAGGCGTTTGCCATGACGGGCTGGCGCATCGGATTTCTGTGTTCCCCGCCCGAGGTCGACGCGGCGGCGCTGAAAATTCATCAGTACACGCTGATGTGTGCGCCCTCGGCGGCGCAGTACGCGGCGCTGGAGGGGCTGAAGGACGGGTTCACCGATAACTTTGCGGTGGTGGAGTCCATGCGCGAAGAATATGACAGGCGGCGGCGGTTTATCGTGGACTTTTTCAATGCCAACGGACTGCCCTGCTTCGAGCCGCGCGGAGCCTTTTACGCCTATCCGTCGGTGGAGAAAACGGGGTTGACGGGCGAACAGTTTGCGGGCGAGCTTCTGCGCGCGGAAAAGGTCGCGGTGGTGCCGGGCGACGCCTTCGGCGAAGCGGGCAGGTATCATGTGCGCTGCTCTTATGCCACGAGCATGGCGAACCTGGACACGGCGACCGAGCGGATAGCGCATTTCGTGAAAAATCTGCGTAAATAATTCCCGAAGGATTTCGCGTTGCGGCGCAAAATTATAACTTGACAATTTTTCGGTTATACTGTATAATGGTAAATGGTAAGAAAGGGCGGCGCAGAGCCGCCGCGATCGGGATAAAAGGTGATTCCGCACCCGCAAGGCGCGGAATCACTCTTTTGCAAATATAGGCGGGGGATGCCCCGAACCAACAAAACGAGTGAGGTGTTTTAGGATTATGGCAGAAGAATTCATCATGACGCAAAAGGGCTACGATGAAGCTGTCGAGCGTCTGAAGTATCTTCAGACGGAGAAGAAGAAGGAGATCACCGAGCGCATCAAGGTCGCGCGCGGGTTCGGCGACCTTTCGGAGAACGCGGAGTACGACGCCGCCAAGAACGAAGAGGCGCTCAACGAGAGCGAGATCCGCGAGCTGGAGAACATGATCAAGAACGCAAAGATCATGGAGGAGAGCACCGACAACAGCAAGGTGCATTTCGGCAACACGGTCACGGTGTACGACTACGACATGGACGAAACGGTCACCTACACGCTGATGGGTTCGACGGAGGCCGACCTCGAAAAGAATATCATTTCGATCGATTCGCCCTTCGGCGCGGCGCTCGTCGGCGCGCGCGTGGGCGAAAAGGTCACGGTGCATGCGCCGAACGGATTCGATTATCAGGTCGAAATCAAAGAAATCCGCTGAAACGTTCCCCTTTTCCGGGAGCAGAGGGCTTATACATGGATGCAAAGATAACGAAACAACGGCTGGGTCTTCTCCTGTCGTACGACTGGATCAAGATCATCGGCATCTGCGCTGCCGCCGTACTGGTGTGGGCGCTCCTGTTCACCACGATGGCGACGCGCGCCACCAACGGGCAGAGCTTTGAAATGTATCTGTACCCGGGGGTATCTCTGTCGTCTTCGGTCAACGTCGAAACGCTCCACACGCGCGACGAAAACGACGTGCTTTCCTACGACGTTCTGAACTTTTCCTCGATGACGCTCGACTCGAGCGCGATGGATACCATTCTGAGCGCGCGCTTCGCCGCCGGGCAAGGCGATGTGTTGTTCGCTCCGTACACCGAGCCGACCAAGGACGAAGACGACAATATCATCGCCTATAACGGATTGGACGATTTTATCGGCGGGTATTTTTCCAATGCGCTGTGGCTGGATCCCGACCTCAGCGAAGAGCATTCGAAGCATACGATCACGAACGGCAGCGGCGAAACGGTCGGGCAGTTCAACAATTATTTCTATGACTGCGCGCAGTACCTGAACCGTTTTTATAACGGCGACTGGAAAAGCGGCACGCTGGACGAAGCAGCCGTGCGCGCGAATTTCGACGAGCGCATGAAGGGGGACAAGCGTTACAAAAACGAGGCGCAGCGCGAAGCGGGCAGGCAAAAGGAGATCGTGCGCATTCAAAACCTGCGCGACGCCTTCGAAAACGTGCTTGGCTGGGTTTCCTCCGACGATGAAAACAGTCCCGTACGCATCAAAACGACGGAATTGAGCGTAATTTTGGAGAGCGGCGGCGAGGCGCAGACGGTGGAATGGAATCTTTCCTTCGACTTGAGCAACATCGACCATCTCACCGACTTCATCGGGTATCCCGGCGGAGAAAACGGCACGCGCATTGCAGACAATCTTTGCATGGTCGTGCTGAACACGGGCAGCTCGGGGGAGGAAGACCTCCGTTACGAGCCGTTCATGCTGTTGGATTATCTGGTCACAACGTACGACGGCGCCGCGGCATAAACGGGCGCCGCAAGCGGCGTGTGATCCCGCGCCGCGGGGGGAATGGGTATGAAGCTGTATATCTACGGGGCAATAAAAAACTACAAGGCGCGGCGGCCCGCGCGCTTCCATATGCCCGGGCATAAGGCAAACCGCAAGCGGTTCCCGCTCTTTAAGGACGCGCCGCTCGACATCACCGAGCTGCCCTTTGCCGACTGCCTGGAAAGTCCCGAGGGCATCATCGCCGACGCCCGGCGAGACATTGCCGACGCGCTCGGCGCCCGCGAGAGCTTTTTCCTCACCGACGGCTCCTCCTGCGGCATATTTGCCATGCTCTATATCGTCAGAAAGAGGGGCGGGAAGGTCGTCATCGCGCGCAATTCGCACAAGAGCGTATATAATGCCTGCGCGGCGCTCGGCGTCGAGCCGTACATCGTGCAGAACAATGAAAAGGACGGAGTCCTTTTGCCCCCGACGGCGGCAGACATCGAAACGGCGCTCAAAAAAGAGCGCGACGTTACCGCCGTTCTGATCACCTCGCCCGACTATTACGGCAACGTTGCAGACCTTTCCGCCATCGAAAAGGTCTGCCGCCGCTATAACAGAATATTTATGGTCGACGGCGCGCACGGCGCCTATCTCAAATTCGATGCAGACGCGCGCGGTCTGTACGCGGGCGAATGCGCGCATATCTGGGTGGACGGCTCGCACAAAACGATGCCCACCCTCACCCAGGGCGCCCTCCTCAACGTAAACGACGAATCGCTCCTGGCGGATGCGGCGGAGGGGCTGAACATGTTCCGCACCACCAGTCCGTCCTATCCCGTCATGGCGAGCATCGAATACGGCGTCAAGTATATGGAGGAGAACGGCGCGGCGCTCATCGATGCCGTCCGCCGCGAACTGACCCTCGTCAAGGCAAAACTGCGCAAGGCGGGCATTCCCTTCTATGCAGAGAGCAAAACGCTCGTTCTTGCTGTCGATTTCGGCGCAATGGGCATTTCGCCCTACCGCGCGGAAGAGGAGCTTGCGCGGCGGGGCGTATATGCGGAAATGTGCGACGGTAGGTACCTTCTCTTCTATTTTTCGGCGCTTACGTCGCCCGTGCGGCTGCGGATGCTGGAATTCAGACTTCGCCGCATCGCGCGCATGCGCTCGCTGAAAAACACCTACGAACCGCCCGCAGGCTTTGCGTGCGGCGTCAAAAAATTCAGCTATCTCACAGCCAATTCGCTCGCGCTCGAATACGTGCCGCTGGATAAGGCTGCGGGCAGGATCGCCGCGCGCAACGCGGGCATCACGCCGCCCTGCTTCCCCACCGTCGTCGCGGGCGAGCAGATCACCGAAGCGGCGGCAGAGGCGCTCTCCAAGGCGGCGCACACCTTCGGCGTGTACCGCGGCAGGGTCGCCGTCATCAACATCGGCGGAAAATAAAGGTCTATGAAAGGTAAATTTATCGCGTTCGAGGGGTGCGAAGGCGCGGGCAAATCTACGCAGATGCGCCTCCTCTCCGAATATCTGGCGAAAAAGGGGGTTGCGCACGCCGTCACGCGCGAGCCGGGCGGCGGCGAAATTTCCGAAGCGATCCGCAAAGTTATCTTAAACGGAAAATTCACTTCCATGACGGACGAATGCGAGGCGCTCCTGTACGCCGCGGCACGGGTGCAGCACCTCGCGGATACCGTCGAACCCGCCTTAAACGAGGGCAAGCTCGTGCTGTGCGACCGGTATATCTTTTCCTCCTATGCCTACCAGGGCTACGGGCGCGGATTGGATATGGAGTTTTTGGAGAACATCAACAGCTACGCCGTGCATAACTTCATGCCCGACGTTACGCTGTTTTTGGACATTCCGCCCGTCCTGGCGTTCGCGCGCAAGCACGGCGCCGACGAAAACGACCGCATGGAACAGGCGGGCGAAGCCTTCCACAAAAAGGTGTACGAGGGGTATCGGGAACTTTTGAAAAAGTACCCCGCGCAGATGGTCCCCGTCGATTGCTCGGGCAATAAATTTCAGACGCACGAAAAGATCGTTGCCCTGCTGGAAGGGCGGGGGTTGATCTGATATTTTGCATATATGCCGTTTGCGGTGAGACTCCGCATCGGTGCAAAACGGCGCAAATTCTGCAAACGTCTGCGCCTTTTGCGGGAGCGGTGAAAAACAGACTTTTGCAGCAAAATATGCGCGGAACTGCGCAGAATCAATAAGGAGGGGCAGGGTGTCGCTGTTTACGGAGAGCAGGGCGTATAAAATCGTTTCGGGCGACGTTTCGCGCGGCCGCGTTTCGCACGCCTATCTCCTCGTCTGCCCCGACGAGCGCAACCTGCGCACCTATTTAAAGGAACTTGCAAAACTCGTCATGCGCGCGGACGAACGCGCCGCGCGGCTCATCGACGAGGAGATGCACAGCGACTGCCGCATCTTCCCCGCCGAAGGGGAAAAGACGGCGGTTTCCGACGTCAAGGAACTGCTCGAAGGCTGCTACATCAAGCCGGTCGAGGGCGACAAAAAGGTGTTCGTGCTCGACCGCATGCAGGAGATGCTCCCGCCCGCGCAGAATAAGTTATTAAAGGTATTAGAGGAGCCGCCCGAAAATGTATATTTTATTCTCGGCACAACGAGCGAATTCCCCGTGCTGACCACGGTGAAATCGCGTTCGAAGCGGCTGGATTTATTCTCCTTTCCGCAGGAGAAGGTCGAAAGATATATCGCGGAAAAGTATCCCTTCCGCCCGGACGCGCAGGAGATCGCCGCGGCGTCGGGCGGCGTGCTCGGCGTCGCCGAGAGTATGGCGGAGAGCGAGGGGCAGGGGGAGGACGCGGCGCTGTTCGCGCTCAATCTTTCGCCCGCGGCGATCCCGCTCGCGGCGAAAAAGTATTCCTCGCGGGAGGAATTGGCGAAATTTCTGCCCATGCTCCGCATCGCCTATCGGGATATGCTCCTGTGCAAGCTGGGGCGGGAAGATCTGCTCCTTGCGGGCGGGGATAAAAAAACTATTCGGCGCGCGGCGGCGCGCTACACGGTCGCGGCGCTCGTCAACGCGCAGGAGCGCATCGGCGAGTTCGAGCGCGATTTAAAGTTCAACGCGAACGCGCAGGCGGGCATGGAGGCATTGCTCGCGGGCATTTTGGAGGGACGATGAAGGTTATCGGCATAAAATTCAAGGACGGCGGAAAAATTTACTATTTCGCGCCGAACGAGGGCGAGGAATACGAGGCGGGCACGCAGGTCGTCGTGGAAACGAGCAAGGGGCTGGAGTTCGCAACGGTCGCCTTCCCGCCCAAAGAGGTGGACGATTCGGAGGTTGTGCAGCCGCTCAAACCCATCGTCCGCATCGCAACGGAAAAGGATAAAGAGCAGGTCAGGCGCAACCAGGAGCGCAAGCCGCAGGCGATGAAACTCGCGCAGGAAAAGATCGAAAAGCACAACCTCGCAATGAAGCTCATCGACTGCGAGTTCGCCTTCGACGGCAGCAAAGTTATCTTCTATTTTTCGGCGGAGAGCCGCGTCGACTTCCGCGATCTGGTCAAGGATCTGGCGGGCGCCTTCCATATCCGCATCGAACTGCGGCAGGTGGGCATCCGCGACGAAACGCGCCTTCTGGGCGGCATCGCGCCCTGCGGCAGGGAGTGCTGCTGCGCCGGCGCGATGTGCGACTTCAAAAAGGTGTCCATCAAGATGGCGAAGGTGCAGGGGCTGTCGCTCAACCCCGGCAAGATCAGCGGCCTGTGCGGCAGGCTGATGTGCTGCTTAAGCTACGAAAACGACTATTACAGCGAAGTTTACAAAAAAATGCCCAAGGTCGGCGCGGAGGTCTCCACGCCCGACGGCAAGGGCAGCGTCGCTTCGGTGAACATGCTCAAACTCACCGTCCGCGTCAAGCAGGAAAAGGACGGCAGCCTTACCTACAAGGACTATCCGTTGGATGATATTCGCTTCCGCGGCAAAAAGGGCGAGGCGGAAGAGGAGCCGGAAGAGTTCGAAGAGGCGGAAGCGGAGCTTTTCGAGGCTGCGCCTGCCGAAGAGGGGGAGCATGGCGAGCCGCGCGAAAAGGAGCGCCGCGAGCGTCCGAACGATCGGAATAAAAAGCGGGATAAAAGCGAGCGCCGCGGAGAGCGGGGCGAGCGGAACGACCGCAATCGCGACGGCGAGAGCGGCGGTTCTCGCCCCGAGCGGAGCGAAAAGAACCCGCCGAAGGGCGAGCAGGGGAACGAACCGCGCGAGCGTAGGGAGCGCGACCGCCGCGGCCGCGACCGGCGAAACCGCCGGGAGGGGAAGCCGGCAGGCGAACACAAGCCGGGTGAAAAGCGTCCGCAGGAGCAGAGGAAAGGGGAGCGGCGAGAGAACGCGTCCAAACAGGAGAAGCAGGGCGGCGAACCGAACGGCGCCCAATAGCGGCAAGCGCCCTGAATTCGAAAAAAAACGGCAAAAAACCGAAAAAAAACGATAAAACGGTGCGTTTGTGCCTTTACTAATCGAAAAAGGTATGGTATAATATACAAGACGGCGATGGTCGTCATCAGTTCGTAATTTGGAGGTAGAGTACAATGGCTCACAAGATTTCGGAAGATTGCATTTCCTGCGGAGCGTGCGCGGATACCTGCCCTGTCAATGCGATTTCGCAGGGAGATACCCAGTATCAGATCGATCCGGACGTGTGCATCGACTGCGGCGCCTGCGAAGAAGGTTGCCCTGTCAGCGCGATCAAACCGGAGTAATCGGGGTAAAAAAGCAACCTTGCGCGGAGAATTCCGCGCAAGGGAACAATTTTGCCGCAGCGCACAGGGAAGGGCGCGCAGGGAGCGTGCAGATAATATTGAATATGGGGATATAGCTCATCTGGTAGAGCGCTTGAATGGCATTCAAGAGGTGGACGGTTCGAGTCCGTTTATCTCCACCATAACGGAACTATCCGAACCCGGATAGTTCTTTTTGTTTGGGTTCGTATTTGTTCCGTGACCGCCTAGTATAACGGAACTATCCGAACCCGACAGTAAATAAGTATCCCGAGGATTATTGTCCCCGGGATTTGTTTCGTCTGTGTAATTGTAATAGATTTCGATTTTATCTTCGTAAACCACAATTTTCCGTACCAAAGTTTGTATCATCTGTTTCGGCTTTTTTAAGACGGAATTCGCGAGGTAATCGACGACTTTTGCTTTCGTCAGCAGATTTTGTACAGCTTTTATTACGTTTGCGCGCCATACATTTATAATAATACATTGCCCGAATGAAAAAATATCCCGAAAGAAAAAGCGGAGAGTATCCTCGCCGCTTTGGAATCGGAAATTTGTGCAAGTATAAAAAAAGATATAGCCTAAAAATTACTTATTACCCGAACTTCGCTTAAAAGCGCGGTAGAAGCTGGAAATGCTTTTGAATCCGCAGCGGGAGGCAAGTTCCAAAGTGGAAACGTTTTTATATTCCGGCTGCGCCTGCATTGCGATGACTTTTTGAACGCGTATATCGTTAATGAAATTGCGCAGGTCGATTTTGACGTGTTTGCTGATCAGGTGGCTCAGCGTCATGGGGCTGTATCCGAAGTGTTCGGCGAGCGATTCGAGCGAGATCTCGTTTGCAGAGTTGTCGTAGATATACTGAATGATGTCCGCAATCACAAAGTCGGCGGATTTCTTTTGCGGGTCGGGGCGTTCCGCTGTTCCGTAGGCGGAAACGAGCATATGCAGGATCATATTCGTATGGGCAAACGCTTCCAGCGGCGCGAAATCGCTTTTCCGGTCTCCGTATTTTTCAATGTAGGCGAACAACTCCCGGTTGGCATTTTTGTCGTTCAAAAATGCAGGGACGCTTTGGTTCGGATAAAGCTGGCGGAAAGGCTGCAGGTACTGTTCCCCGAACAGGACGAAGGCGATTTCGGCTTTTTCATCGCACAAATAGCTGTGTACCTGCAGGCTGTTGATAAATACTGCGTCGCCCGGCGTTAAAGGATACTCGTTTTTTCCGATGGAAACGCGCACGCTGCCCGCGTATACGCAGTATAATTCGGGGTTTCGGTGAAAATGCGCATAGTACCCGTCCGACAGATATTTTTCGATATGAAAATAATCGGGGTGGTCGCGCGATGTTTCCAACTGAAATTGCAGGTATTTTCTGTTTTCTTTCATAGTTCCATTTTAACACGGAAATATCGGAAAATCAATACTTAAAAAAATAAAACAGGCTGAAAAAGTATATTTGTGACAGTTTCTTGACTATATGTGCGTTGAATTTCTATTTTTGATATGTTAACTTATATTACTAAAATTATCGAACAGCCGCGGCTGTTCTCGTTACAGCGTAACGAGAATGTTTAATCGCAAAATCGGTTCACGATGCGGGTGTTCGGAAAAGCGGAGGGTTGTGATGAGAACGGTCAAAAAGATCATGGTTCTGCTGCTCGCCTGTTTGCTTGCATTCGGTGCTTTAACTGCATGCAAAAGCGCGGAGGAGCAGGAGGATGAAGGGCGCAAAGAACAGGCGAGGGTGCGCTTAACCTTTCTAACCCCGCTGAACGCGATCAACGAAGACACCATGCAGCAGACGGTTTATGCGTTCAATGCGGCGTATGAAGGAAAGATTCACGTTGCGCTCGTGGACGACGTCGGCGATACGGCGCTGACGCAGCTGGGCGCGCAGAACGAGGCGCCGGATATCGTTTCATTGGGAGAAAAACAGTTCAAAACGGCGGTGGACTCAAAGTACCTTGCCGCGCTGGACGAGTATGCCGAGGCGTCGGAGTCTGTGGATTTGAACGACATCTGGGCAAGCTCGGTCGATCGTTTCCGTTATGACAGCGAAAGCGGAAAAACGGGCGAAGGCTCGCCCTTGTATGCGCTTCCTGCCGAAAACAACCCTGTCGTCGTCTATTATAACGTCGATTGGTTCGAGCGGGAGGGCATCAACATCATCTCGATCGCGGAAGACGAATTGCCCGCAGGGTACCTTCCGCACGGGTATTACGAGTATACGGACGCAAACAAGCCTGCGGGCGCGGAATGGACGAAAACCGGGAACGTATACCGCGTATTCAACAATCAGATCCCGATGAATTGGGACGAGGTCATGCAGCTCGGCAAGATTTTTAGCGACATTTCCGACAACAACCCGAACAATAAATACGGGTTCATGTCCGAATGGTGGTTCTCGTGGGGATGGTCGGTCGGAGGCGACTGTATCCAGCTCGGCTTTACGGACGGCGTGAACAGCCAGGCGGGCAGCGTACAGGCGGATAAATACGGGTTTTCGCTCAACGACCAGGGCAAAAATATCCTTGTAACGGAGGATACGACCGTCAACGGAACGCCGTACAGCGCGGGCGACATCCTTTCCTATAAAGACAGAACGTACGTCGAGGCACATGAAAGCGATGCGGAAATTTCCGCGCTGCTCGCCGACGACACGCTCTATGATGAGTTGCCTTCGACGCGCGATGCATTTGAGGCGTTCCTGAATATTTCCATGACGACCGGCACGCGCGTTGCGCCCAAGCCGAGCGAACTGTCCGGCACCGACTACAACGCGATGTTCGGCAATGAGCAGATCGCGATGCTCGCACAGGACACCTTTGCGTCGTATACGCTGGGCGACTATGCGGAAGGGTACTTCGAATGGGACGTCGCGCCCATGCCGCAATACAGGGAATACAATGCGGACGGAACGCTGAAAACGGTGAACGATACGGCGGTTACGGGCAAAAAAGCGACGCACAGCGTACTTTCGTGCTATGCGGTTTCCGCCTATTCCTCGCATAAAGAAGAGGCGTGGACGTTTATCGAATACTTGTTGAGCGACGCCGTGCAGGAAGAGATCGCCGACCTCGGTTCCCCCGCGGGCGTTCCCACCGTTATCAGCGTGGCAAACAGCGACGCCTATCTGAATACGGACGCGCCGAACACGCCCGCGAACAAGGCGGTGCTTCTGGAAGCGGCGGGCTACGCAATGCCGGGCGACTGGTCTTACCTTGAAACGGATATGTGGATCAACCAGTGGCAGGGCAGGCTGAACGAATCGGGCGGCGTGCGCGACGGCAAGCTCTCCATGGATGATTTCTTCGCAGAAGTGACGGGCAGGACGAACAACGCGCTTGCGTCTTTGCACGCATATAAGCTCGGCGACTGAGGAGGGAATTATGAGCAGGGATGAAACTGCCGTCATTCAGTCCGCAGAGGAACGGGCGGAGCGCGGCGCGGCAACGCAACAGCGCCCGCCCAAAAAGCGCGGCTACGGTTGGAAAGAGGAGGTTTACGGCACGGTATTCGCCTCCCTTCCGCTGATCGGTTTTTTGCTCTTTTCGGTCGTGCCGGTGGGCATTGCGCTCGCAACGATGTTCTGCGATATGGACGGCATGAATATTTCCACCATCCGCTGGAACAATTTCGCAAATTTCGGCAAGGCGTTTACCGACGCCGCGTTCTGGCGCTCTCTGCTCGTCGGGCTGGAAATGACCGTCGCGCACATTGTGGGGTTGATCGTTTCGATCGTCGTGGCGGCGATCCTTTCGCAGAAGATCAAGGGAGGGAAACTGTTCACCATCTTTTTCTTTATCCCTTACGTCTGTTCTTCGGCGGCAATTTCCATCATGTGGGTACAGATCTTCAAGCCGGCGGGCGGCGTGCTGAATACGCTTTTGCAGGGGATGGGTGTTGCGAATCCGCCCGATTGGTTCCGCGATGCCACATGGTTCCCGTGGATGCTGGTCGTCACCATTGCCTGGAAGGCGCCCGGCTACGGTATCCTCATGGTGCAGGCGGCGTTGGCGAATGTCAACGAATCCATTTACGAGGCGGCAAAGATGGACGGGGCGAGCAAATTCCGTCAGTTTTTCTCGGTCACGTTCCCCGCGATCAGCCCGACGCTGTTTTTCCTGTTGGCGATGGGGCTTCTGAACGGTTTGCAGACGTTTGACATTGCGCAGATCTTTGCGCAGAAAACGTCGGGGTATGTGACCGGAGCCGCCGGGCCCGGCGATGCGGGGCTCACTTCCGTGTTCCATATCTATAATACGATGAATAACCCCGGAGCGGGCGGAATGCCTGTGGCGTCCGTCCTCAGCCTGCTCCTGTTTGTGGTGATCAGCCTGGTGCTGGCGCTCAACAAACGGCTTTCCAAACTGTGGGTGAGTTATGACTACTGATAGGAAGGGGAATTCCATGGCTGTTTCGCCCGCATTTCCGCAGGGCGGAAGAAAACGGAAGAACCGCGTAAAAGAGGACACGGGTTCGATCGTTTTCAAAATCGTCGCATACATATTGCTCGTATTCGGGCTGGTGCTGGTCGTCGTGCCGTTTTTCATCATCATGTCGACTTCTCTGCAGGACAGGAACGTAAACGTGTTTTCCTGGTGGCCGGAAAGGTCGGGCTGGGAAGCATATGAACTGGTATTCACTTCGGAGCGGAGCAACATCCTCGTCGGATTTCTGAATACGATGTGGATCGTCGTCCCGTCCATGCTGGTCAGTTTGTTCGTGTCCGGTCTTGCGGCGTTCGCCTACGCAAAGCTGCATTTCCGCGCGAAGAAGATCATGTACGCGGTGACGATCGCTACAATGAGCATCCCCGGCACGGTGCTGATGATGCCGAGCTATCTGTGGTACAGCATCATCGGTTGGGCGCAGAGTCCGCTTCCCCTCATTATCCCCGGCTGTTTCGGCAGCGCGGCGGCGGTGTTTTTCTTTACGCAGTATTTTTCGGGGATACCGCAGTCGCTCGTAGAGGCGGGGCAGATGGACGGCATGAGCTTTCTGCGCTGCTATATAACGGTCATGATCCCGCTTGCCGTTCCCGCGTTCGTGGGGCAGGGCATCCTCGCCTTTGTCGGGGGATATAACGATTATATGGGGCCGCTGCTCTATCTCAGCCGCACAGACGTCAAAACGCTCGCGTTCATGCTCGTGGAGTTGCAGAGCTACTACGGCGGGCAGAGAAATTCGGATGCGATCAGCTGTGCCGGCGCGGTCGTCGCGCTGATCCCGATCATCGTTTTGTACCTTGCCGGGCATAAGTTCTTTGTCGGCGGTCTGACGGCGGGCGGCGTCAAGGAGTAAAGACCCGTCTTTCGGGTTGAGCAGAAAACGGTCTTTTCAGACTGTAAAAAGGAGGAAATCATGAGGAAAAAATTAGTTGCCGTGGCGGCGGGGCTGCTGTCGCTCGCGTTTGCGTTTGCGGGGTGCGCGCAGGAGCTTCCCGAAGGGCAAACGGAGGGCGCGCTCGCGCTGCCGTACGACGATATGATCAATGCGGAAGGGGAATACGACGAAAGCCTGTTCTACCGCAACGAGCTGGAAACGGAATGCGCCGACCCCGGCGTCATCTATGTAAGCGAAGAGGAGAGCGGCGAGTACGGCGGCTGGTACTATATGTATGCCACCACCGATTACACGGGCTGGGCGCGCTTTTACGATTGCTGGCGGAGCAAAGACCTCGTCAATTGGGAAAACATGACCGAAACGACGGGCGTCCGCGCGTTTGAGCCTTCCTCCGACCACTACGGATTCGAGAGCCTCTGGGCGCCCGAGGTCGTCTATGACGGGGAGGACGGAAAATTTTATATGTTCTACTCCTGCAATGTGCCCGGCTCCGAAGTGCAGAACTACCTGAACGGGCGCGCCGTACAGACGGAGGCGGAGTGGAACAGCAACCATGCCATGCCTCTGTTGGGGCTTGCCGTTTCCGATTGCCCGTGGGGGCCGTTCGAGCCGTACGATTACGACGCGGACGACAGCGCCGCGCGTTCCAACGTAACGGGCCGTTCGGGAGAAAAGTCCGCCGCGGCGACGCCTCTCTTTGACAACGACAAGATGATGGAACAGGCGCGGAAGGTATTTGCCGAAATACAGGAAGCGCGCGTGGAGAGCGGTTACGAATATTGGTATGCGGAGTATATCGCGGAGGGCGCGACGGAAGAGGACGCGAAAACGCGCGCCGAGTACATGGTTTCGCAGGAGCCGTATTATTACAGCGATCCCGACCACGGCCACGCCTATTTCTGCGACATCGACCCCTCCCCGTACATTGCGCCCGACGGTACAAAGTACCTTTTGTTCAACCGCAACGAAACGGGCAGCGTCGGCACGACGACGGTGTGGGGGATGAAGATGAACGAATGGTGGGAGCCGGACTATTCCTCGCTCACGCAGCTGACGGAGACCTATTACAATACGGTGGACGACGTGACGCCCGCAAACCGCAATTCGTATGAAGAAACGCACATCAACGAAGGCCCCTTCCTCGTCGATTATACCGTGGACGGAAAAACGTATTATTCGCTCACTTTCTCGATCAACAACTATGCGGCGAAAAATTACGGCGTATGGCAGGCGATCAACGAAAGCGAAGACCCTCTCGGCAGCTATCGCAAGCTGGCGGAAGAAGAGGGCGGCAGGCTTTTGACGGCGATGGAGTTCACCTACCTTTCGGGTACGGGGCATCACAGTTTCGTCAGCAACGGCGAGGAGATGTTCGTCGTCTATCATGAGCATATCAACCCGAACGGCGGCGGGCAGCGCGCAGCCGCGGCAGACCGCGTTCATATCGTGCAAAACAACGACGGGTTGCCCGTGCTGTATGTAAACGGCCCCACGGTCGGTCTGCAGCCGAAGCTGGACGATACGGAATACAAAAACATTGCAGGCGAAGCGGAAGTCAGCGTTTCCGCGGGCGAAAACACCGGTGCGCTGACGGACGGATTGTTCACCGTATATCGCTTTATCGATTATGTGAAGGAATATCAGACGCAGGAACGGGCGGTCATCACGCTGAAATTTGCCGAGCCGCGCGAAGTGACGGGCATCATGTTCTATAACAGCCGCTACTTTGAAAACACGTTCTTCAATATTGCGCGCATCGAGTTCGATTTTACGGATACGGAGCAAAACTATTCGGGTACGGCGTATATCGAAAACCTTGCTTTCGATTGGGACAGGTATTGCCCGCCCGGAACGGAATCCATGCGCTCGGGCGGCAGCGCGGTCGCCGCGTTCAGCCCTCTCATGGTCAGCGAAATCCGCATCACGGTCGACCCGAAAACTTCGAGAGTTTTTGAAGAAGGGCAAACGACGGGCGAGCTCGACAGGCTCGTGTTGGCGGACGACGAAGGGTATGTGATCGACGGTGTGGAAACGCTTTCGATCGCCGAGATCGTCGTGCTCGGAAAATAAGGGGAGGAAATTTATGAAAAAGAAGATTGCGGTCGTTCTTTGCGCGGTCGGCGCGGCGCTCTCGCTCGGGCTTGCCGCCGCCTGCGCAAAGGATGCTGCCGATTACAAATTCAACGATTACGAGTATGAAAATCAGCGCAACGAGATCAGCATTGCCGACGTAACGCTGGACGGCAAGTTCGACGAATCGTTCTGGTCGGAAAAGCGCTGGCATTCGACGGATGCGGTCTGCAACACCAACACCTGGCAGATGCAGGACGGCGTTTCGGTGGCGATGACGATGCAGTTTGCCGAAGACGGTCTGCTCTTCGGCGTGCAGGTGTGGGACGACAGTTTCACCTACTCTTCCTACGGGCGCGAGTTTTACGGCAACAGCGGCATCGAGGTATTCCTGTCGCTGGAACCGGATCTGCTCAACGACAACGGCGGCGCGTGGGAGATCATGGTCGACGGCGTCGGCGACAACAAGACGCAGAAGTGGGTGGCGGGGAACGTCGCCACGGGCGCGAATTTCTGCGCATTTCCCGCAACCGTCTATTCTGCGGCTTCCGTGAACGGCGGCGAGCTGAACGGCACGGCAGAATCCCTCTCGGTTGAGCTGTATGTGCCGTACGCTTCGCTCGGCATCACGGAAAAGCCTGCGGAAGTGTACGCGGATTATGCCTACAACCGCAACCGCGACGAGAACAACTCCCGCGACGCCTTCTGCGACATCGCCATGTACGAAATGGGCGCCGGCTGGGGCAGCGGCGCGGGGTGGTACCGCTTCAACGGAGAGGGGCTCGCGGCGTACGATATTGAAGCGACCGTTTCCGCCGGCGAGGGCACGATCGAAACGCGCGGGTTTGCGATGAGCAATTACGACGAACCGGTCAACGTCGTCCCCGCCGACGGCTATTATGTACAGTCGCTCACGGTGAACGGAGAGGCGGCGGATGCGCTGTATCTCACCTGCAACGACGACGGTTCGGTCACATACACCGTCAGCAATGCCGCCGAGGACAAGGCGATCGAAGCAAAATTCGCGGCATATCCGACGCAGACGATGAGCGGCACGCTGACCGTGAACGGGGCGGCGGGCGAAGTGCAGCTGTACGCCGAAAACGGCTTGAGCCGCAAACCGCTCGCAACGATCCCGCAGGGGAGCAGCACCTACGCATATACGCTGCCGCAGGCGGAAACGCGCATCGTCGCTTCGTGCGACGGGTTCTTTGACGCCGCGGCAAAACTCACCGCGCAGGGCGGCGACGCGTCCGTTGCCATGACGGCGCTCACCTACGGCGGCAACGAAAATCTCGGCGGCGTTTCCGAAACCTCGCTGGGCGATCTGTCGAAGTGGAGCATCGCTTCCTCTTCCCTGACGGGTATCATACGCTCCGCGGCGACGGATAACTACGTCCGCGCCGTTTACAGTGAGGCGTTCGGCGAAAAGGTCACCGTATCGGCGGACATCCTGCTCCCGCAGGGCGCGGGGGAAAGGCGCGTCGGATTCTTCTTCATCGACGCGAACGGCAACAGCGAATTTGTCTGCATCTATTGGAAACCTGCCGACGGCACATACAGCGTTCAGTTCATCGGCAACGCGAACGGCACATGGAACAATACCGCCTGGCACAACACCACCTCTCCGCTGCCCGAAGAGTATGAAGAGCTGCTCGCGGCGGGCGAACTTTCCTTTACGGTAAGCTATGATGGCGGCACCTATACCGTCTGGCTCAACGGCAGAGTGTTCACGACGTACAGACCCGACTGGGGCGCTTATCCGAGCGGCTCCGTGGCAGCCGGGCTGGAAACGTGGGGCTATCGCGGCGTATACCGCAACGTCGGTTACGAGGCGGCGGTCGAACACGATATAACCGTGGGCGAAAACGGCACGGCGGAAGTCACGAGCGCCGTGTTCGGCGGAGATTTCACCGTCAAGATGACGCCCGCAAGCGGGTATTCGGTGGATACCCTCACGATCAACGGGCGCGATTACTCCACGTTCGGCGGATACACGGTCGCCAACGAGGACGGCGTGGTCACCGTCAGCTTTGAAAACTGGGGTCTGACGCACGCGGACGTTGCGGTCACGTTTGCGCAGTTCGGCAAAACGGAAGTCGGGTTCGACGTCGTTCTGACCGACGTATACGCGAACGATACGACGCCAGCGGCAGAGGGCATGACCGTCACGCTGACGGGGCTCCGCGACGGCAAGGAATACATTATCGAGGGTGCGACGGACAACCGCGGGCACGTCGATTTCGGCGAAGTGGCAAACGGCACATACGTTCTTGCGCTCGATGAAACGGGATACAACACCTACACCGTCGAAGTGGGCGGCGAGATCGCCGCGGAATACGCCTTCGAGCGGGCGCTCATTGCGACGACGAACCCCAACGTGGATATGTCCGCGGCGGACGAAGGCACCATCGTTTACAATGCGAACTGGTGCGACGAAATCGTCCTGCGCGACATCGGCGGCGGCGAAGATTTCATGATCAGTACCGTCGTATCCCCGTTTGCGTTGGTAGACGGCGCGCCGGCGTATGCGAACATGGGATTCTATGCGCTCATCGGCGACGGCAACAATACCAACGACAACGGCAGTTCGGCAAACCAGGTGCGCGGCGGCATTCAGATCAGCGGCAACAGCGTGATTCTCAAATTCAACGGCGATTGGTGGGAAAGCTATACATTGCCGCAGGAATATGCAGACGCGTTTGCGGCAGGCACTCTCCGCATCGGCTTCGGCAGAGGGCAGGGCGTGTTCTTCCTCGCGGCGGGCATTGACGACAGCTCGGGCGAATGCGAGATGACCCGTTTTGTCAACCTCGTCCTGCTCACGAGCGACATCACGAAAAATGCGATCGACGAGCTGCATATGTTCACCAACGGCACGGCGCAGGTCACCCTTTCGCGCATCCTGTTCGAAACGGGCGAAGACGTTCCCGAAATCGGCAGGGTCACTTTCAACGGCGAAGCGGACAGTGAAATGCCCATCGGCCGCACGGATACGGAAAGCTATAACGTCGCGGCGAATGAAGATTTCTTCATCGGCGGCAGGGTCGAAGGTCTTCTGCTCAACACGAGCGGGAACGACGAGGGCGAGCGCTGGCTCGGGTTCTCCGTGTGGCAGTCCGGTATCTGGGAAGACTGGTGGGCTACCGATAACGATACATCGGGCGCGCACGGCGCATTGAAGGACGACGGCAACGGAAACATCGGCTTGCAGTGGGCGGGTCAGAGCGACGGCAACTGGCCGTGGGTAGATATTCCGGCGACGAGGGAAGATTTGAAGAACGGCGAAGTCTGGTTCGGATTCGGCAGGATCGACAACAAACTGTTCCTCTGCGCCTGGAAGGAAGGCGGCACGAAGGTGTTCAACATTATCCCCGGCGACGGCTCGCAGATGAAAAAGCTGAGCGGCGCGCTGACGCTCGGAAAGTATGCCCCGAACACCCGCGGCACCCTTTTGGAGGTTTCCTTCTGCACGGGGAGCGAAGTTTCCGCTCTGTTCGATGCCGAATATACCGTCAACACCCCCGCAAACGGCAGCGTGGAAGTCACTTCGCAGAGTGTGGCGGTCGGCAGCGAGCTGAAAATAGTCGCAACGCCGGAGAGCGGTTACAGGGTGGAAACGCTTACGATCAACGGCATTGCGTATACATCGTACAGCGGCGTGCAGACGCAGCTTGACGGAGAAACGCTTACGGTCACGATCCCCGTATGGAACGCGAGCCGCGCAGACATCGAGGCGGCGTTCAAGCCGATCGACTATATCGCCGTAACGGGCGCGGAAGATGCGGCAAACGGCACACTCGAGGTTTCCGACCGCATCGAAGTGGGCGGAGATCTGGTCATCGAGGCGACGCCGGAGGAAGGATATTCCTTTGTTTCGCTCACGGTAAACGGAAAAGCGTATACCGAATATGAAGGCTCTTCGATCGAATACGAAGGGGAAACGGCAATTATCACTCTCCCCGCCTGGGCGGAGAAAACTGCGGCGCTCGCCGTAACGTTTGCGCAACTCCCTGCGGCGGAAGTTTCCTTCACGATCACGCTGACCGACGCGCTGGCGGCACAGCCGCCCGTTGCCGAGGGAACGGCGGTGCTGCTGAAATCTTCCCGCACGGGCGCCGTATTGGATTTCACGGCGGGCGCAGACGGAAAGGTCGATTGCGGCGCGTTGACGGAAGGAGAATATATCCTTTCCCTTGCAGAGAGCGGTTACAATACGTTCACGCTTAAAGTGGGCGAAGATCTGGAACCGACGTACGCCTTCGTCCGCGCAACGGTCGCGGCGGGCGAAAACGTCGCCGTCGACGGGGCGAACGTCACCATATCCGCCGATAACGCCGATGCGGAGATCTGCCGCACCGCCGCGGCGGGCGAAAACTTTATGATCTCCGCCACTGTTTCAAACTATGCGGCAGGCGGCATGGGCGACGCAATCGTCGGGTTCTACGCCTTCACGGGCGCGGGCGATACCGTGGGCAACACAGGCGGCGCGGTCAACAAGGTGCAGGGCGGCCTGTATCGGAAGGCAGACGGCGTATATCTGCAATTTGTCGGCTCGGAAAACAGCGGCGTCAAACTTCCCGAAGCGTATCAAACGGCGTTTAATGAGGGAACGCTGCGCATCGCCCTCGGCAGGGCGCAGAGCGTGTTCTTCCTCGCGGCGGCTGTCGGAGAGGGGGAATACACCCGCTTTGTCGATGCGGCGCGCGTCACGAGCGACCTTACGCGCATCGGCGGGTTCACGCTCGGGCTGTACAATATGGGCGTCGCAAACGTGACCCTCTCGGCAATGGTATATCAGACGGGCGAAGGCGTTCCGCTCAAAGGGTATATGGCGTTTATCGGCGAAGCTACTGTGGAGGAGATCGGTTACGGCAGGACGGTCGAGGCAAACTGGAACGTTTCCGCCGGCGAGGACTTCTACATCACCGGCCGCGTGACGGGTACGTTTACCAACGCCTCCGATCCTGAGAACCCTACGGCGGGAGAGCGCAAGCTCGGTTTTGCCGCCTGGGAGAAAGATAAGTGGGAAGATTATTGGGCGCAAGATGCCGATACCTCCGGCGTGAAGGGCGGAATCAAGGACGGAAACGACGGCGTTGCCGGGCTTGAATGGCAGAACGGCTGGTGGCCGTGGACAGATCTTCCCGCGGGAGGGCAGGATGCCTACAAGAACGGCGAGCTCATCTTCGGCTTCGGCAGGATCGGCGGAAACTTCTTTATCTGCGCAGGCACGTCGGAAGAGAACATGGCGTTCAGCGTTCTCCAGACGGCGGGCGGAAAGCTCTCCGATAAAAATCTCGTCATCGGCAAATGGTGCAACCACGGCGATGTGCGCGGCGCGCTTGCAGACGTGATGTTCTACACGGGCGAAGACGTTCCCGTCGAGCTTCCTTCCGCATGAGCGGGCGCACGGCAAACGGTATAACGCGGGCGCGGGCTGCATAAGCCCTTGGGTAAAAGCCTCCGCCGCAGCTCGGCGGAGGCGAAATTTTTAGGAGAACCGATATGAAAAAGATCATGCGGGCAGTTTGCCTTTTCATGGCGTTTGCCGCGGCGCTCTTTTGCGCCGCGTGCGGAGGGGAAGATTACGGAACGCTGACGATCGCCGATATCGAGAATCTGGAAGTCGGCAAAACGGCAGCGATCGAGCCTGTATTTTCCAAAGAAGAGTTTACCGAAGAGATAACCTATTCGTTCACGGGCGATGCGATCGCCATCGAGGGCGGCACCGTCACCGCGCTGGAGGGCGGCGCGACCGTGCGCGTTACGGCGACGACGGAGCATCACGAAACGACGTTCAAAGTGACGACCGCCGAGGAAAAAGTGTACGGTACCTTCACCGTGGAAGACGTGATCGGGCTTCCCGCAGGGAGCAGCGCCGATTTGCAGATCGAATTTACCCCCGCGGGAACGGAAGAAAAAATATCCTATCAGTATTCGGGCAGCGACATCATCATCGGCGACGGGCGCGTCACCGCGATCAACCCGAACAAGACGGTCGAAGTGACCGCAAAGACGGAACATTACCAGACGACGTTTACGGTAACGACGGTTTCGTCCGTCCTTGCTGAGCACGACGTAACGGCTTGGGTGGGATACCCTGCGAGCGAGCTGCCCGCATCGTCGTTCGGCGCGGACGAAGCGTATGAATGGAGCGGCGAAAACGATGCGATCGCAACGTTCGATGCGGAAAAGCGCACCGTCACCGCCGTCGCCCCCGGCTCTTTTACTTTGCGCGCGGAGAGCAGCGAACACATCGAAATTTACAACATTACCGTAAAAGCGGTGGCAAAGAGCGGCATCAAATGGGATATGTCCGTAAATCAAATCGGGGTTCCGCTGGATACATCCTTTTCCGAGCAGGCGACCGAACAGGTCACCCAAAAATGGAACAGCAAGGGCGGCAATGAAGAAACGACGCTGTTCATCGGGGATTCGTTCTTTGACCAGCGCCATTTCTGGACGAATTTCGACACCGTCTATGCCGGGAAGAACGCGATCTGCTCGGGGCTGAGTTCGAGCACGACATACGATTGGGAGCAGCTTGCCGAAACGCATTTGAAAGGTCTTTCGCCGAAAAACATCGTCATGCACATCGGCACAAACAATTTTTATGACGACGGCGATTCGGTTGAGGATGCGACCGACGGGCTGCAGAGGCTGTTCACGGTGCTGCATGCCGAATTGCCGGATACGAAGATCTATTACTTTGCGATCACGCAGAGGACGGATACAAAGTACAGCGCACAGGTGCGCGAAACGAACGATGCGATGCAGGAATGGTGCGCCGCCCGCAGCTGGATCGAGTTCCTCGATACGGAAAATTCTTTTTCGGCAAACGACCTGCGCGACGGTATTCATCCGACACTCGAAGCGTACAGAGTCTTTACGGAAGCGCTGCAGCGCGCAGGCATTGAAATTTCAGACAAGTAAAAAGGAAGACGGAGAGATATGAAGCGGATGGTCAGAACGGTACAGGAACTTTCAGCCGAGGAAAAACTGCGGCTGATCTGCGGCAAAGATTTTTGGCATACAGACGATTTGGGCGGCAAAATACCGCAGATCACCGTTGCCGACGGGCCGAGCGGGCTTCGTATCGTCAAAGAGCGCGCGGAGGACGGGTCGGAAACGGCGTACCCCGCTGCGGCATACCCTGCGATCTCGCTGCTCGCAAACACATGGAACAGGGCGGCTGCGGCGGAAATGGGGGAATGCCTCGCCGACGAATGCCTCGAAAAGGGCGTCGACATTCTGCTCGCGCCGGGCGTGAACATCAAGCGGCACCCCCTCAACGGGCGGAATTTCGAATATTTTTCGGAAGATCCCGTTCTCGCGGGCGAAATGGCAAAGGCGTACATCGGAGGGTTGCAGGGGGGCGGCGTCGGCGCCTGCCTGAAACATTTCTGCTGCAACAATCTCGAATACGACCGTCTGAACCAGTCGAGCGAGGTCGACGAACGGACGCTGCGGGAGCTGTATTATCTGCCGTTCGAGATCGCCTGCGAAGCGCAGCCCGTTTCGCTCATGTGCAGCTATAACCGGATCAACGGCACGTTCGGCGCGGAATACGCGAAGGGTTTTGCCCTTTTGCGCGGCGAATTCGGGTTCCGCGGGGCAATTGTTTCCGATTGGAGCGCCGTGCGCGACAGAACGGCGTCCGCCGCGGCGGGGCTGGATCTGGAAATGCCGTTCAACGGCGAAAATTACCGCAAGCTGTGCGAGGATTACCGCCGCGGCGCTCTTTCCGACGCTGCTCTCGACGCCTGCGCGCAGCGCGTGCTCGATCTGGTTTACCGCTGCAAAGAAATGCGGCAGGGCAAAAAGCCTGCCCGCACGGACAAGGAGCGCCGCGCGGCGGCGCGGCGGATCGCCGCGGAGGGCATGGTGCTTTTGAAAAACAACGGCGTTCTGCCGCTGCAAGCGGGCGGCAGCGCCGCGCTTTCGGGCTGCTATGCCCGCCCGGATACCTGCGGCATGCTGCGCGGCGGCGGTTCCTCCGCCGTAAACCGCGGGGAGGAAAAGTTCGATTTGCCTGCGCGGCTTGCCGAACACGGCACAGAGGTGCGCTATGAAGGCGCCTTCCGCTACGATGAAGTGGAATCGTTCGGGCAGAGCGCCCGCCGCGCCGCCCTGCTTGCGGCGGAGTGCGATTGCAGCATCGTCTGCGTCGGGCTGGGCGAAAAATTCGAGCGCGAGGGCGCAGACCGCGAAACGGCGCGCCTTCCCGCCGTGCAGGAGCGGGCGATCCTGGAATCGGCAAAGAGCAACCCGAACACGGTCGTGGTCGTCTTCGCGGGGTCGTATATCGATATGAGCGCCTGGGAAGAGAATGCCGCCGCCATCCTTTTTGCGGGGTATCCCGGAACAGGCGGCGACAACGCGCTCGCCGATATCCTCGTCGGGAAAGTCAATCCGAGCGGAAAACTTTCCGAAACCTTCCCGCGCTGCCTTGCCGACGTACCCGCGGCGGACGGGCGCTGCGTTTCGGCGGGCGTTACCCGTTATACGGAAGGGCTCGGTGTGGGGTATCGCTGTTTTTCTACAAACGATGTACCCGTTTTGTTCCCCTTCGGGCATGGTTTGAGCTATTCGGTCTTTGCGTACAGCGATCTTTCGGCGAGCGCGGAGGGCGGTGCTCTGCACATTTCGTTTGCGGTCGAAAACGCTTCGGAGCGAGGCGGCGCGGAAACGGTGCAGGTATACGTTCGGGAATGCGTTCCGCTCGTCAGCCGGCCGGACAGGGAGCTGAAAGATTTCGCCAAAGCGGAGATAGCGGCGGGCAAGCGGAAACGTTTTTCCTTTTCGCTCGGTCAGCGCGCGTTCGCGCATTGGTCGGCGTCAAAGGACTGCTGGGAAGTGTCGGACGGCGTTTACGAGGTTCTGATCGGTTCGTCGGCGCAGGATATCCGCCTGCGCTGCAAACTCTGTATAAAAAACGGAGAAATTCTTTTGCGTTGACGCGCATTATCTGATACAATAGGTATGGAAGGAAACATGGGATATACATACAGAGGGGATCTGCCGCAAACGGGCGTCCGTTTCCGCACGGAAGACGCCGCCCTGCAAGAGCTGTTCGAGCTCGCGCAGCAAAAGGCAAAGAAGAATATCTTTGATTTCGGCGGCACGAAGGTCATGATCGAAGGGTCGGCGCTTTACCGCGGCGTGTGGATCGAAACGCAGCCGATGGGCGGCGAAATTTACGCCGCGCAGGATGCGGAAGTCGCTCTCGGCAATCAGCTGATCTTTATAAACAACGCGCGCGAAGACGGGCGCCTGCCCGGGTGTATCTTTTTTGAAGAGGGGAAGCTGCGCTGCCGTTACGATATGCTGCAGGGGTACTGTTTTCCCGTTCCCGCGCTGAAAACGGCGTGGTGGATCGGCTTGGACAAGGGGTATCTTTCCGCGCTGTATAAGGCGCTGCGCGCGCACGACGAATATCTTTGGAAATACCGCGACCCCGCAGGCACAGGCTGCCTGCAATCGTGGTGCGTGTGGGATACGGGGGAGGATAACGGCGTACGCTTCGGCAAGGCGGACGACAGCTGGAGCGGCGAAACGCCGCCCTGCTTTGAAAGGATGCCCTTTTATTCAATGGACGTCATGAGCTATTCCTACGACGGGCGCAAAACGCTCGCGCGCATATCGGAGCTGCTCGGGAACGGCGAGGAAGCGATGTGGCGGGAAAAGGCGGAGTATGTCCGCCGGCGGCTGCGCGAATATCTGTGGCGGGAGGAAAAGGGCGCGTGTTACGATCGCGACCGGTTCGGAAACTTTACGGATACCCTCCTGCACAACAACCTGCGCTGCATGTATCACGGCTCTTTCACGCAGGATATGGCGGAGAGGTTCGTGCGGGAGCATCTTCTCAATCCGAACGAGTTCTGGACGCCTTTTCCTCTGCCGTCCGTCGCCGCAAACGATCCCGCGTTCCGCAATCTTGGAGAGAACAACTGGAGCGGGCAGCCGCAGAGCCTTACCTACCAGCGCGCGATCTTTGCGCTGGAAAATTACGGGTTTTATTCGGTCATGAAACAGCTGGGAGAAAAGTATCTCTCCGTCATGAAGCGGTATAAGATGTTCGTGCAGCAATTCGACCCGTTCCTGTGCAAGCCGAGCATGTCGCACGACGATTACGGGCCGTCCATCCTGGCGGTGTTCGCGTATGTGGCGCACCTGTACGGGATCTTCCGCGACGAGGATACGCTCGCCTGGACGAGCGCGGGAGGCGCAGACGGCGAATACGAGCAGACGATCGGCGAAAACCGGTACACTTTGTCGCGCATCGGCGATACGTTTACGGGATTCCGGAACGGAAAGGAACTGTTTTCGGCGTCGGCGGGCGTGCGCGTCGTCACCGACTTTGAAGGGAAAATACGGGCGCTCATCGGGATTGACGGCGGCACCGTGCGGCTGAATGCAGGCGGCAGAACGCTGTACGGGGGCGAGCTCCCCGCCGACAGATGTATCCGCTTCGGCGCGTAGGGCGCAAATTCAGAGAGGAGAACAAAAATGGAATTCAACTATCATCGGCAACTTGTGGCGCAGAAGGGCGCCTGCGCTCCGCGCAGCTATTACATACCCTTCCCCGAACCGGAATTTTCCTTCGACAAGGGGCGTTCCGCTTTTGTTACGGAGCTGAAAAACTGGCAGTTCGGCTATTTCCCGTCCCTGCCCGAAGACGCGCTCGGCGCCGCCCTGCCGCACGCCGTAAAGGTGCCGCACTGCTGGCAGCGCGACGGGTTCGGCAAGGATATGTATTCAAACATCGCCTATCCTTTCCCGTACGACCCGCCGCAAATCGACGGGGAGAACGCCTGCGGCATATACGAAACGGGGTTTGACCTTCCGGAAAAAACGGGGCGGTATTATCTGAATTTCGACGGCGCCGACAGCTGTCTGTATGCGTTCGTCAACGGAAAATTCGCGGGGTATTCCACTGTTTCGCATTCTCCCGCCGAGTTCGATATAACCGATTTGCTGCAGAGCGGCAAAAACCGCATCCGCGCCGTCGTATTCCGCTGGTGTACGGGCTCGTACCTGGAAGACCAGGACAAACTGCGCATGAGCGGCATTTTCCGCGACGCGTATATCCTGCACCGCGCGGAAGGGCATCTCACCGATTATAAAATCGAATCGGACGTTGCGGGCGGCAAAGGGATCGTCCGCTTTACTGCGGACAAGGAGTGCGCCCTGTCGCTGTTTTTCGGCGGGGAAAAGGTCGCTTCCGCCGAGGGCGGCAGCGCCGTCTTCGAAATCGAAAACGCGAAGCTGTGGAGCGCGGAGCAGCCGGATGTCTACGAGCTGGTCATCTTCTGCCGCGGCGAATATATCCGCGAATACGTCGGCATCCGCAGGGTGGAAACGGACGGCAGCGTTTTAAAGCTCAACGGCGCGCCGATCAAGCTGAAGGGCGTCAACCGCCACAGCATGACGGTAAACGGGTATGTGGAAACGCTCTCCGACCTTGAACGGGATCTGAAGATGTTCCGCAAATATAATATCAACGCGGTGCGCACGTCGCACTACCCGCCGCATCCGCTCTTTCCCGTTCTGTGCGACCTGTACGGCATCTATCTCATGGAGGAGGCGGATCTGGAAACGCACGGAACGATCCTGCAGCACAACGACCCGTCCGACCTCGGATTCTTCTCCGATATATCTTCCGACGAGCGCTGGAAAGAACTGTACCTGCACCGCGCGCGGCGGATGTACGAGCGGGATAAAAACCGCGCGAGCGTCATCATCTGGTCGGTCGGCAACGAGTCCGGCTGGGGCTGCAACACCGAGGCGATGGCTCTTTATCTCCGCGGGGCAGATACCCGCCCCGTGCATTACGAGGGCGTGTACGACCCCGTAGCGGACGGCTGGAGGGAGGAGAACTGCCTCGACCTGTGCAGCCGCATGTATCCGTCTTTGCAGGACGTATGCAAAATTTTGGACAGAGGCGTCCAAAAGCCCTTCGTTCTGTGCGAATATACGCACGCCATGGGCAATTCCTGCGGCGACGTGAAGGATTATTGGGATATCATCTACGCGCGCGAAGAGATGTGCGGCGCGTTCGTGTGGGAATGGTGCAACCACAACGTTTACAGAGACGGGAAGATCCTCTACGCCGGCGATTTCGGCGAGGAAGACAAGAATTACTGCCGCGACGGAAATTTCTGCACGGACGGGCTGGTAGATACCGACCGTACCCCGCACCCTTCGCTGCTGGAGGTGGCGGAAGTGTACGCGCCCGCCGCCGTCGAACGGACGGAGGAAGGATTCTTCGTGCGCAACCGCCGCGATTTTCTCTCCCTCGACGACCTCGCCTGCACCTGTACCCTGCGCAAAAACGGCGAAGCGCTGCAAACGTTTTCCGTCGACATAGCGGGCATACCCGCCCGCGCGGCAAAGAGGGCGGAGCTGCCGCCGCTGCCGTCGGAGGGGTATGTCACTGCCGATTTCGTATTCACGAAGGGCGGGGAATACGTCGGGAATACGCAGTTTGTGCTGAACGACCGCCTCGTCTTTGCGGGGTCGGAAAAGCGGCTGCAAATCGAACGCGAGGGCGACGCCTTTGCGGCGGAGGGCGCCTCGTACCGCGCCGCCGTCGACGGGTTCGGGCGGCTTTGTTCGCTGTCTGCGGGAGGGAAAGAGGTTCTTGCCGCGCCCGTTTCGGTCGGCGCATACCGCATCCCCACCGACAACGACGTCTGGATCCGGCAAAAGTGGGAAAAATACCGCCTGGAAACGGCGCGCTTTTATCCGCGCAGCGTAACGGCGGAGGAGGGCGGTCTGACCTTTGCCGGCGTGTTTGCCGCGGGCATGGTCGAGCCTGCCTTCGATATGCGGCTGCGTTATACATTCTTTGAAGACCGCATTTCCGTCCGTCTGCAGGCGGAAAAGCGCGCATGGGTGGATAATGTACCCCGCCTCGGTTTCGTATTCCGTTTGGACGGGCAGCTGTGCTGCGCCGAATATTTCGGCAGGGGAAAGGCGGAGGCGTACGAGGACAGGCGCCTCGCCTGCCCCGTCGGGAAATATACCGACAGCGTCAAAAACATGTACGTTCCCTATGTTCGCCCGCAGGAGAACGGCTCGCACTGCAACAGTCGCTATGTAACGTTGTCCGGCGGGGGCAACCGCTTCACCGTGCGCAGCGAAAAGGATTTCAGTTTTTGCGTAAGCCCGTACGCGCTCGGCGATTTTAAGCCGCACGCGCACGAAATGCAGCCGTCCGACGACGTGTATCTGTACGTCGATTACCGCATGTGCGGGCTGGGTTCGCATTCCTGCGGGCCTGAATTGCAGGAAAAGTACCAGATCAGGGAAAATACGATCGACTTTGCGTTCGACATACTTCTGTCGTAAACGAGCGCAGAAACAACTTGGAGGTGCGCAAGGTCGCCTTTCTCTGCCCCCCGCCCGCCCGACTGCGGCGGCCGGGTCTGGCTCATCGAGGAAGGGTAAACCGTGCCGGAGGGCGTTTGCCGGAACAGGGTTTGCGCAAATCGACAACTTGAATAAAAAGCAAGGCGGCAAAAAGTTCTTTCTGCCGCCTTATCTATTATTATATATAGTCGGATAAATAAAGGGAAACAGCCGCATGTCTGAAAAATCGGAATTGCAGATTCACGGTCGTTTCTGTACGGTTCGAAGCAAATCCCGTCTGCCCATCGGGGCGCGGGAAAGGTTCCCTTGTATAAAATGTTAATCCGGGCAACGAACGCTACCGGGCATGAGCAAAAGAAAGAGTCGGCTTTTCAGGACGATCGGCTTGCCGCATTTTCAGAAGACCGGCCTTTCGAAAACTTTTTGGTGGAGCCTTTTATAATAAATTCAGAGGAAATTTTGATGTTTTGCGTGAATTCATCGGGGGCAACGATATTCCGAATCAATATTTTGGCTGCCGTTTTTCCCAACAGCAGGGTGTTTTGGTGGATGGAAGTTAACGGAATCGGAAGAAATTTGTCCATAGTGAAAACGGCGGAATACTCGCCGTTGAAACGGCGGGAAAAAGATACTCCTTTGAAACGAAAAAGGGCGGCAGGTATATCGTCGGCGAAGCGGGTATTGCGGAAGCGGGTTGCTGATAATATTTTGCGGAGGATAGATTTGTAATGGAAAAGCAAAAGGAAAGAATAATTGTATTTGCCGGTGATTCCACCACCGATTCCGAAAAACTGAATACGTTTGACCGGTTGGGTACGGGTTATGTAAAACTGGTTCACGACGCGTTGGTTGCCTTCCGGCCGGAGGAAAAGTATTGGGTGGTCAATGCCGGGGTCAGCGGCAACACTTCACGGGATCTGCTTGCCCGCTGGGATGAAGACGTTCTTGCCTGCTCGCCAAATAAAATATTTTGTATGATCGGCGTCAATGATGTCTGGCGCAGGCTCGACCAAACCGGGCGAACCGCAGATCTTGTTTACGAAGACGAATACGAAGAAAATCTCAGCAAAATGGCTGAAAAAAGCAAAGCCGTGAAAGATTTTTGTTTTATGACGCCTTTTTTGATGGAACGGAACTCGCAGGATGAAATGCGCTGTATGGTGCAGAATTATGCACAGATTATGAAGAAGGTCGCACAAAAATACGGAAGGGCGGTGTTGGATATTCAGCAAAAATTTGACGAATTTATGAAGATCCGCTCGGGTCTATCGATCTGCGGCGACAGAGTGCATCCGGGATCGATTGGTTCGTTGATCATCGCGCGCTGTATTTTGCAGAACAAAACCGGATTCTGCGGCGAGGAATAAGGGAACGGGCGTTGCGGGAAAAACCGTTTGACGCGACAAGAAAGACTATTGAAAAAAGGGCGTGCCGCGCAGTTAGGCACGCCCTTTTGTAATCGGAGATGAGCCGATACGTCCGGGTATGGAGGGAAAATGCGCGTCCGGAAAAGATTTTTTGTTAAAATTGGATGGAATTTTATTAAAAATTGTTTTTAATGTTTACATTGCCGCCCGCAATGTGGTATAATGAAAAAAATAATGCGGAGGCGCGCATATGTTTTCGGCTAAAGTCAAAAGCTATGCCAAAATCAACCTTTCGCTGAATATCGCGGGCACAGCCGGCGGCTATCACCTCATCGACAGCGCTGTTTGCTCGATCGATATTTACGATACCGTTTGCGCGAAACCGCGCCGCGATGCGCTCGTCAATGTATATATGCACGGCAGGGGGAGCGAATTCATCCCGCCTGAAAAAAATAATGCGGCCAAAGCGGGCGAGGCGTTCGTTTCCGCGTTCGGCACGCGCGGAGCGGATATTGAGATCTTTAAGGATATACCCGTCGGCGCAGGACTGGGCGGTTCTTCCGCCGATGCGGCGGGCGTTTTAAACGCGCTCGCCAAATTGTATAAGATCGACGCCCCCGCGGAATTAAAGGCGCTTGCAGACGGTTTGGGCAGCGATACGGGTTATATGCTCCGCGGCGGGTTTGCGCGAATTTCCGGGCGGGGCGAGCGGGTCGAGCCGATTTTTTCGCCGCGGCAGTACAATATGCTCTTGTTTTTGCCCGATTCGCCCGTTTCCACGCCCGCCTGCTATAAAAAATACGACGGATCGCCCGATCCCCTTCGCGCGGATACGGCGCGCTTGTGCGCCGCGCTCGCCGCGGGGGATTTTGCAGGGGTTGCCGCGAACGCATACAATGCGCTCGGGGTTCCCGCGTGCGCGCTCAATCCGGAATGCGCGGCGGCTCTGGCGGCGGCAGGGGCGCTTTCTCCTTCCGCCTGCGCCGTAACCGGGTCGGGCAGCGCCGTGTTCGCTCTGTTCGAAAGCGAGGAGCTTTGCCGCTGGGCGAAGAGCCGGTATCGGGGAAAAATCAAAACGCGCATCGTCAAAACGGTCGAACCGCGGCGGGGCGGAGCATTTCTGCGCAGCCCCTACCGCCTGAACGAAAGCGATACAAAATAACGCCGCTTCGGCGGACGGAGGATATATGGAAGAAAGGAATCTGGAACTGGACGACGACGGAAAAATCAAGCTCCGTAAGCGAAACGAGGGGGATGTTGCAGTGGATCTCCCGGAAGAGGATGACGACGGCATCGTGCTCGACGTTCCCGATCTCAAAGGTTTCGAGGAGGAAAAGGAGGAGGACGACGAGCGGCTTGTGCAGGGCAGCGACGCGTGGGAAGCGGAGCTGCGCCGACGCAAAGCGGAGTCGGAAAAGGTATTCGGAGAGGGAGAAGCGCTCTTTGCCGCCGGCGATTACGACGGTGCGGGCGAGAAATACCTCGACAGCGCCGCCCTGTACGGTGCAAACTGGCGGCCGTGGTTCGGCGTTGTACGCGTGCAGACAAAGGATTTTACCGATTTTGCCGGCATATACGACTGCGAAAACGCTTACGACCGCGCCTTCAAGCGGATGCCGAAGGCGGAACGGGAGGCGCTGGCGGAAAAATATGTTCCGTCGCTTACGGTTCGGGCGGAAGAGTGCGGCAGGGCGCGGGAAAAATTCACCGCCGAAGACGTGCAGCAGCGCGAAGGCGCGCGGGAGAGCATTGAGCGGGCATATGTGGGCGCGCGCAAAGTTCTCATCATCGCCGTCGCGGTCTTCGCTGTATTCCTCGCCGCGGGCTGTATTCTGGCGCCGTTCGTCAACACCGTGCCGGATGTACGGTTTCTCGTTCCGTGCATCGTCTGCTTTGCCCTGGCGGTCGCGTCCGCCGCTTACCTCGCCGTGGCGCTGCGCCGGTTTGTTTCAGCGCGGAAATCGCTGACGCGCAACCGCCGTGCGGGAACAACCGCAGCGGGCGAACAGGCGCGCATCTATGCGGAGGAAGAGGAGCTGATCCGCTCGATCATTGAAGATTTTACGAAATAGGTTCACAAATTTTCTTTTGAGCTGACAAAAGAAAATTTCGTGAGGAAAAGGGAGAAACCAGCCGACAAGGCGGCGGTTTCTCCCTCTTTTTTGCCCTTTTAAGGGCACACCTCTTTTTCTCTCACTTTCCTCGTGCAAAGGCACTGCGGAAAGTCGAGATTTTCAGGGCTGCCGCCCTCGGCTTGCAATTTTTAGGGGCTTTTATCTATTATTTTAATTGCAAGCCTTCACCCGCTGATTTGGTTTGCCATTATTTTATAAATGGCAAAAAATTCACCCTCATCCCGTAAGCCGATGTGTCGGCAAATAGGGGTGCGCTGCGCAAAAGTGTGATTTTGCTTGCGCGAGTAGTTATGCTCGCGAAAATCTCGGCGAGCTGTCGCCTGCGATTTTCTGCGAATAAAAAGACAACCCGCCGTCGGCGTAAGCCGAACGGCGGGATTTTCTCTCTTTGCGGCATTTTTAAGGGCACACATATTATAAAATGCCGCAAATTCACTCTTTCCTCGAAAGCCGCAGGTATGCGGCAATTTGGGTGCGCTTTTTGAGAAGCGCGGTTCTCAAACGCGCAGTAAATTATTCAAAGAACTATTCTGTCCTTTGACTGTTTTACCGGTGCAAGCAGGGGAAAGCCGCGCGCACCTTCGAAATGACAAAAAAAGAAGGAAAAGCAACCGCAAGTTGACAAAAGGAAAGCGCAGGTTGTTGGCGTTTTTCCGTTTTTTTGCTATAATCCTTCATCGAAAGGCGCAAACCATGCGCCCGGAAATTACGGCGCCGCCCTTCGGGGCGGCATACGGAGGAAACTATGACAACGGGTCAGAAAATAGCAAGGCTCCGCCGCGAGCGCGGCATGACGCAGGACGGTCTCGCCGACGCGCTCGGCGTATCCCGCCAGGCGGTTTCCAAGTGGGAGTCGGACGCGGCTTTCCCCGAAACGGAAAAACTCGTTCGCCTTTCCCGCCTTTTGGAGTGCAGCATCGACTATTTGCTGAAGCCGGAGGATGAACCCGCGCAGGAAAAATCCGATGCGGCATCGGAACGGGGCGGCGCGGCGGGGCAGGGCGCCGCTATGGCGGCTGCATATCCGCCCTTCATCCGCTTCGGGCGGTTGGTCGAATACGAATATAAGAGCGCCCGCACGCTGTGCGGCATTCCGCTTATACACGTCAACCTCGGCTGGGGAAAGTCCGCAAAGGGCATTCTTGCCGTCGGGTTCAAGGCGCGCGGCGTCGTATCGGTGGGATTTCTCTCCATGGGCGTGTTGTCCTTCGGGTGCCTGTCGCTCGGGTTGATCTCTCTGGGAGCCATTTCGCTGGGAGCGCTGTCGCTCGGAGCGATTGCAGCGGGGCTGTTTCTTGCCCTCGGCGCGGTGGCGCTCGGATTTATCGCCTACGGCGCGGTGGCGCTCGGATTCTTTTCGGCGGGAGCGCTCGCCGTGGCGCAGTTCGTCGCCGTCGGCGATTATGCGTTTGCCGCCGTACCCATCGGCAAAACGGTCTCCTCGGGCGGCGCGCTTTATAACTTCTATATGGCGGTGTCCCAATTGCCCCCGTTTTCCCGGGTCGGCTATTACGAAGGCGGCGCGTTTGTCGAGGGAGAAGCCGCCCTCGCCCGCGCAATAAAGGAGCTTGTTCCGCCCTTTCTGCGCCCGCTCGCAGAGCTTTTCGCAAGCTATCGCATTTATTAAATGAAAAATTGTCCCCGCGTACAGGCGGGGACTTTCTTTATAAAAATAAAGGAAAAATTTTCCAAAACCATTGAAAAGCCATATAAAATCTGTTATGATAGTGCCGCGCAAGGGGCATACTGATAAAAAGTAACAATCCTCGTTCGGTTTTTGAAAAATTTTTGCGCCCGCGCTTTTTGCCTTCAGATGTTTGACAAACGCCGCCCGATTTGATATTATTTTATCGATAAAAAAATATCGATTGCGCGGCAGCGGAAACGCGGCATCGGCTGCGCGGCGCGCACGGGGGACGGGGCATGGGAAACAATAAGGATATTCAGAACGTATCCAAAGCGACGATCGGCAGGCTGCCCGCTTACCACCGCTACCTCAAGGAAAAGGAGGCGGCAGGGGAGAGGACGATTTCCTCCACAGCCATCGCGGAGGAGCTGCACCTGAACGCGGTGCAGGTGCGCAAGGATCTTTCGGTCATCAGTACGGTCGCGGGCAAACCCAAGCTCGGATTCGAGATTGCCGACCTCATCGACGACATCAACCGCATTTTGGGTTACGACAACGTGACGGACGCGGTTCTGGTCGGCGCGGGAGGATTGGGCAGTGCGCTCGCCGGTTACGACGGGTTCAGGCATTACGGGCTGAACATCGTCGCGG
>ERZ1106952.174-NODE-174-length-40070-cov-6.676446_pt1 | contig 40070 bp, 37 predicted proteins | sample MGYA00403677_ERZ1106952 | MGnify/ENA primary metagenome ERZ1106952 (study PRJEB35170, sample SAMEA104062415) | human gut metagenome | biome: human gut; feature: human-associated habitat; material: faeces | place: Denmark | collected 2012-05-14 ...
ACAATTACTTATTTAATATTTTTAACATCTGAGCCATTGGGCTCTTTTTTTATGCATAAAATTATTGTGAGCTTATTTTTTCGTGTTGCAAGAATGGATGATAAAAACGGTTGAATAGACAGAGTGAGAGATAATTGATTGCATGCATCATCTTGACTGCTGATAGGGGTTGATGATGTTAAGATAATTTATATAGTGGACTTTTTGTTAATCGCTGAATACTAATTTATAGAATTATTGAATTTTCGCTTGTTTTCAGGTGGGAAATTTTCTGCTATTTTCATGGTATGGTTAGAGTGAAGATAAATATAGTTTCTTTGAAAAAATGTGTGAAATCCCAGCAATAAAGTTAGTAAAATGTGTAATAACTCATTGATAATCTCAGAAAAATGTGCTATACTCTTATCATCCCCTTGAAAGGACAGTGATTGCTACGAAACGCAATGCAATTCAAGATTTGATAAACTGGAAAAATGACGAGGAACGAAAACCTCTTGTCTTGAAAGGCGCACGACAGGTTGGTAAGACATGGCTGATGAAAGAGTTCGGAAAGAACCATTATAAGAGTTTTGTTTATTTTAATTTCGACGAAGAGGACGAACTAAAATCCATCTTTGAAGTGAACAAGAATCCACAGCGCATTTTGGAACTTCTATCACTAATTTGCGGAGAGAAGATTCTGCCGAGAGAAACCCTGATCATATTTGACGAGATACAGGAATGCCCGGAGGCTCTGAACACACTTAAATATTTCAAGGAAAAAGCAAATGAGTACCATGTCATTGCGGCAGGAAGTCTCCTCGGCACACTTTTGGCGAAACCCAAATCTTACCCTGTTGGCATGGTAAACCTGCTTGATATTTATCCTATGAACTTTGAAGAGTTTTTGAAAGCGACAGATCCGGTGCTTTATGCCTACTATGACAGCATTCAGAAGGAGCAACAGATTGAGGAGATCTTTCATAACCGACTGTTGGAAGCCTATAACAACTACCTTATTATAGGCGGAATGCCGGAATGTGTGGCATCATGGGTTAATTATAAAGATCCCGCAAGGGTTGCTCAGATTCAGCGTGAGCTTGTTGAAGTTTATGAAAATGACTTTTCTAAGCATAACGGCAAAGTCAATAGTGGTCGCATTCTTATGGTGTTTCGTAGCATTGTTGCACAGCTTGCAAAACCTAACGAAAAATTCATGTACGGTGCTGTTAGGGAAGGCGGTAGGGCACGAGATTTTGAAGAAGCTATCGAATGGCTTGTTTCTGCCGGAATGTTGAACCGTGTCTACAATGTTTCTAAGATGGAACATCCGCTGTCCGCCTTTGATAAGCTGGATCAGTTCAAACTCTTCGTCTTTGATACCGGACTTCTCAAACATATGGCAGGCATTGACAACAGTGCGATCCTTCTGAAAGCGGACTATCAATTTAAAGGTCCGTTGACTGAAAACTATGTTCTACAGCAGCTTCGAGGACAGTTTGAAGTTGCTCCCCGATATTACTCTGATAAGAATAGTGAAATCGACTTTGTTCTGCAATATGGGACTGAGATTATTCCTGTGGAAGCCAAAGGCGGTGAGGATAAGTCTGCACCATCGTTCAAACGATATATTGTAGAACATCATCCGAAACATGCACTGCGTTTTTCTAAGCGTGGCTACTGTAAGAATGGCGAGATAACGAATATTCCGCTTTATCTTGTTGGAAAAACAAAGAATTTGTTGTGATAAACAATATGCAACATCAAGGCAGCTTTTATTTGCACAACGAAATTCTGAAACTAAATATTTAAATAGAATAAAATTTCCAGCAATAGTTATGTTGAATAAGTTAGATTCGATGTTTTATGAATACGCCATAATAGAAAAAATAGAAAGAGAAAAAATTATACTAAAGACAAACTTTAGTGATAAGTTGATAGAAATTGGTTGCCAAGAATTTCTTGACAAATATTCTGATATATTAGGATTTTAATAGTATTATAGTAACTTAATTGGAGGATATATAATGAAAAAATATTTACTTACTGCATTTATGTTTTTAATAATAACTTTTCCTGGGTGTTCTAGTTCGCAGACATCGGTTATGAATGAGGAAACTACAAATAATATTGTTGTTGCGAATGAATTACTAAAAAGCAAAATTGATGAAGTTGTTGAAAGCAGTAATTTTAGAGGTGTTGCTTCGGTATATTATAATGGCGAAAATATATGGTGTACCGAAAATGGTTTTGCCGATAGAGAAAATGAAACAAATAATAGCGTGGATCATATATATCGTATTGGCTCTTGTACAAAGCAATTTACAGCGACAGGAATTTGCATTTTATATGATCAAGGCAAGCTTGATTTTGGTTCAACCATAGATAAGTATTTTAAAGGAACTAAATACGGAAATAAAGTAACAATAAAAGACTTGCTTAATATGACATCTGGAATACCTAATTTTTCAGGTAGTGATGACTCTTTATACGAAGAATCTAACCTTGGATTTAAGATTTCACCTGATAATACACAAGAAGAGAATAAATCTTCTATAGAAAAATGGATATTATCACAAGAGCTTTCTTTTGAACCACAGAAAAAATTTGAATATAGCAATAGCAATTATTTTTCTTCTTGGCAGAATTATTGAAATAGTCAGCGGAGAAAAGTATGAGGATTTTATAGCTGAAAATATTTTTGAGCCTCTTGATATGCGCTCCACGTCCTTTGACAACGATGACCTCACCACGAAGGGTTATATTTACGATAGCGTAAAAACAGAGGAACAATTGCTAAAAGAGCAGGATACACAATGGATTTTTTATCCAGGGGCGGAATTTGGGGCATCTGGTATAAATTCATCTATAGAAGACTTGTACAAATGGATTAACGGATTATTAAACAGTGAAATTATCAAGAATGATACCTATGAAATGATGACTGAAACAAATAATCTTGGTTACGGTTATGGTTTGTTTACAAATGATAATATTTGTTTCCACGATGGTGCATGGGGAAGTTATGAATCGGAAATAATATTTTCAAAGGATAAAAAGTATATGTCTATAATATTAACTAATTATTATCATCGGGATTTTTATGGAGGTATCGGACAATTGATATATAACACAATTGGTGAGAATAAAGAATTATTGGGTTAGTTATAAAGGTGCATGTTGAATAATAGTTTACAGATAAATATAAAGATATACCCTAAAAATTAATGTGTGAAGAGCTCAGTTGACCGTTTGCTTGCATGATTTTGCGCTTTTTGATGGATTTTCTAGTGGTGCAGTCGGAGTACTGTTTTTTGGTTGCCCTTGATTAATACAAATAAGTAGCGGAGTTGATATCATGTCTGGAACTGTCAATAAATGTGCAGTCAAAAAACACCCAAAATTTACTGAGATATATTTTGAGTTTCTGTTATTCTACTATGACAGTGACGGAAGTGCAACCTCATTCTCATATAACGGTACAATGTACTTTTATGTGAAGAACTTGCAGGGCGATGTAGTAAGAATAATCGACCTTTCGGGTACAGAAGTTGCAAGCTATGTTTATGACGCTTGGGGTAACATAAAAGATACCAAAGGCGAGCCGAAAATTCGAGAAATAAACCCCTACTACGATCCATTTACAGGCAGATTTTTGAATGCGGACGCTTATTGTGATACAATGTCAGGTTCTCCTTTAAGCACCAATATGTTCGCTTATTGTGAGAATGATTCTATTAATTACGCTGACTATGATGGATTTAGGATAACTGTAAATGTAAAGCGAATCAATAACAGCTATGTTTTAAAAGTCAAATTACCATGGAGTGACATTTCCAATTATTTTAATTATCTTGGTATAGCTTATGGAATGGTTGGAATTGTTGCATGTTTCATTCCTGAACCCGTAGTTTCTAAGGCTTTAGGTGTTGCTGCAGGAATAGCTTCATTGGCTTCAGCTATTGCATCAACATTGATTTCTAATTACAAAAAAATAAAAGTATAAATTTTAAAATGTCATTTAATTATCAGAAAGTTAAAAAGACTGCGTATTTCTATATTATTAATACATGGTGGTTAAAAGTAAGAATAAGATTCACAGCCAAGTCAATACGAATATACAACTTGAAATGGAGTGTTACACATTGAAGCCTATGTCAATATTTTTAGAAATTTTATTTTTATTTGGCTTAATAATATATATAGTACATGTTTTTGTAATTAAAAAAGACTACTCTGTATTAAGGATTATTATCTTTGCAATCTTATTGTTGTCTTTTGTAATTAATATGTTAAACTTGTTTTTTCAATAACATTTTTGCAAGATTTTATTCAAAATAATTTTAAAAAATTTAATAAAAAACTACCTAACGGTGGTGGTCTGCAAGGTCCTGGTGGATGGAAGATAGCAATAAATGTTGCGAAACATGCCGGTAGTGATTTGAAATTATTGGATAAAACGGGCAAAAGAATGGGGCTCAAAATATAGAAGTCAAAATCAATATTTAAATGGTGCAAGAAAGTTATTAAATTCCTCTGGTAAAAGTATCCATGAATTTACTTCGAGAAATGGATGGTATTTTAAATATAATTCAAAAACAAATGAGTTTATATGTGTAAGTGATAAAGGAACAATTTCTTCATATTTTAGACCAAGAGAGGGTATTAGATATTGGAGATCTCAAGTTAAAAAATATAAATAGTGTGGTGCTTTTTTTGAAAAGAAAATGTCCTTGTTGTGGTTGTAAAACACTAAATACAGAGAACAATTCTTTGTATGAAATATGTCCTGTTTGTTTTTGGGAATATGATCCAATACAGAATGATAATCCGAATTATTCAGGTGGAGCTAATTCTATTAGTCTGTTTGATGCGATACACAACTATCAAAAATACGGTGCGATTTCTAAAGAATATATTTCTTTTGTTAGGAAACCATACAAATTTGAAAAGTAAATTGTAGAATTAGTTGAGATAATAATAGGCATAAAACAAAAAAGTTCTTGTCTTTTATTTTAAGTTTTGTAAAAACAAAGTCATCAAAACAAGAGGCATACCGCTCGTTATGCCTCGCGTTGTCTGAATTAGTTTTAACATTTTAAAGATGAGAGATTTATGTTTAATTTTGAAATTTCGCCTTTGTGTACGAAGCGTAGGGGAACTTCAAACCAAAATTCTTTTACAACAGAGTTATAATATAATCGCATAGGCTGTTTATTGTCAACGGTAATTGCTTGTAAAGGAAAAGTTTCTTGCTGAATATCTTTTTTAGCGGTTCAATAAACAGGATATCCGCGAGCTTTGCCCAACGATCAGCGTCAGTTCCATTGAAGGAGCATTGAGGAAACCGGTCGCAGTCGGCGAACTTAAGAAAGAAGGTCGCAGCAAGAATACATGCTATTTCAGGCTGAATTAGTTTTCCCTTAACACTTACGACTTTCCCTTAAAATAACGGCATAATTAAAGGGAACCGAACTATATTAAAAAAAAGTGTGTAAGTTAGAAAAATAGCTTACACACTTTTTCGTTGGGAAAGTGTACTATAATGAAATAAATGACAGAAAAGGAATGAACGAAATGCCTAAGAAAAACGACTTAAACCGTCTCCAAAAAAATCGTGATATACCTTTTTTATGTTATTTAACTCTGTCTACGCTGTAAATTGTAAATCCGTTGAATTCCTTTTCATCCTTGTAAACAATGACGGAATCTTTTTTGCCGTAATATTGGTTAAGATAATTTTCTTTGATAAAAGTAATTTTTTTATCGATAACATATACATTTCTTCCGTCAACGACCGCCTCATAAATATTTGTTGAGAGGTTGCGGTTCACAAGCTGATTTGTCCGATGAAGATATCCGAAGCCGTCAACATTATGGAGAAAATCGGAAGAAAATCCCCACAACGGATGAATATAGTTATCGGTATATGAAATGTATTCTTTAGCTGTTACAGGATCGAGAACATAATAATTTTCGGGATGTCTGTCAACCTCAGTATAAAGATCACTCGGCTTTTTGTCATATGAAACAGGATTGATATGGAAGAAATATGACGCACAGCTTGCCACACTTAATATCACAAGTACAATAACCGAAATAAGAACAGTTTTTCTGCTTTTATCTGTAATATCGCTGTATTCGTCTTTTCTGAGATGACCGAAATCAAATGAATACATTGTAAACGAAATAATCATCAGCAAAATTCCGTACATTGTGTATGCCGAAGAATCCATTGCATAACGAACATACATACAAGCCGCAAATCCCACCGCAAAATACAAAGCAGGGAAGAAGGCGAATCTTTTTTTCTGAACGGTAACCAAAACAACCATAACGGCAAGTATTACCGCAAAAGCAATAAGATATGAATCAAAATTTATAATATGTCCCCATGCATCTGAAAACAATGCACCCGCATTATCAAAGAAATTATACGGATTTTCCCGTTTTTGAATATCCGCAACCTTTTCAAGGGCAGCAGTATTCAGTCCATTGTTTTCATCATAATATCCGTCAACAAAAAGTTCATACTCATTTGCCGAATTTATTCCGACCGAATTAAGCTCTTCACAGTAATCGGAATAGTTTGGAAAAGCATTATCATCGGTCTTATCGGCAAGGACGCTGTATCTGTACAACTCCGAAGTTTCTGCATTTGCATTATTGACCGAATATGAATAATATTCAAGACCGCAGCCGACAAGAACAATAAAGACAAATACAAGCACAAAAGGTCTGAAATACCAGAAGAATTTTCTGAACGGCAACTTGTACTTTCTTTTTGCAATCATATCACCGATGAAGAATGTAATAAAAAATGCAAGTCCCACAAAGAAATATTTGAAACATAAAAATGTTCCGAATATAACTTCAAGTACACCAATCCAAAACGGGAGAGAGTACCTTTTATTTCTGATTGCATTAAGTGCCATCAGAAACCCTGCCGTAAGCAGCAAAGCGGCGGTTTTACTGCTTAAAATGTTTGAATAATGGTCAAATGAAAACAAAATATTCAGCACAAGAGTGAATATGAAAGCCTTGTGCTTTCCGAATTTATCGGCAAAAACAAATGTAACAGAAGAAAAAGCGGCACAGGAGAGAAGAATTTGAAAAAGTACAAAACAGTTGAAATTCAAAAGAATGTACTGCAATGAACCGGTAATTGTCGCAAAAATGTAGTTAATATCATTATTGTAATAGTTATGATACTGACAGATATATAAAGAATTGTAAAAATCGTCAGCACTGTCATAGGAAAACGCAGTAACAACTATAATCAAAGCCATAATAACAATATTAATTGCCAAAGCAAAGAAGGTCTTGCTTTTTAGTGCGTTTAATATTTTATCTTTCATAATAACTCCTCTGCATTATCTTTCTTGTTAAAAATCACTTTCTTGATTTTCTTTCGTTAATCAAGAGCTGAAGATTCTTCTGTTCGTAAGTATTAAATTTAACATTCTTCTCAAATTCTTCGGGTGTATATTTGCCCTCATACCATGACTGCGAGTTAAAGTATGCATTAAGGCTTGCGTCCTTAAAAATTCTGCCTCGTCTTGCATAAATCTCATTAATTGCAAGCTGTAAGTCGTCATCACTCAAAGCGCTTACCTGTGCGTTGCTGAGATATGAAGAATCGCTGTTAGGGAAGATAAATCCGCCGTTATTATTAGTGTTTGTATTGCTTGATGACTGTGAATTTGAATTGCCCGATGAGCTGTTCTGACTATTTGATGACTGCTGAGCCTGTGTTGCAGGAGCTTCTGTTTCTCTCTGAATCTGTCCGCTTGAGATAACAAGTTTAACAACTGTACCCGTACTTGCGCTTGTGTCACCTTCCGGAGTCTGAGAGATAATATATCCTTCCGGATAATCATAACTGTATTCATAGTCAGAAATTTCAACAGTAAAGCCAGCCTGTTCAAGAAGCTTCTTGCCGTAACTGTAACCGTAACCGACAACAGGAACAACATTGTTATATGAAGAAGATGTTGTAACCTGTTCCGTTGTAGCAGGAACTGTAGTAGGCATCGCCGTACTCGGCGCCTGTGTGGTTACTTCGGCAGATGTTGCAGTTTCGGCTGTAGTAGCTTTATTGTCAGTAGATGAATTTGACAAACCGTTATAAACGCAGAAACCGATAAATCCGAGTGCGGCGGCAATTACAACGGCACAAAGAATAATGATAAATTTATTCTTCTTTTTCTTTACATTTTCTTTATTATCTTCTTCATCTGTATATCCGAATTCATTGTCATCATCTTCAAAACTGTTATCGTCAAAGTCGTTTTTTTCTTCAATTTTTTTAGTATCGTCAGCTTTATTGTCAGTACGCTTAACAGACGGCTCGTCCTCAAAGAAATCACCGTAGTCCTTGCTTGATTCATTGCTTGTAAGAACATTTTTATGGTCTGCACCGGAGTAATCGTCAAACACTTCAACGCTTGTAACAGGGGGAAGAACCTCCGGAGCTACTTCGCTGTTGCTTGAAACATCTTCAAATTCTTCAGCTTTTTTATCTGTAACAGTTCGTTCTTTCTTGTCATCTTCACTTGATACGGAACTGATATCTTCAAATTCAGGCTGTTTTTCCTCCGATACTTCGTCAGTTTTAACCTCGGAATTTTCAGGCTCATCAACTGCGTCTGTAACATCAACAACCTCAAATCCGCCGTTTTCATCAGCATCAGACTCACTGACTTCATCTGCATCTACAGGAGCATTACCGTCAACAGGCAAGGATTCTTCACCGGCTAAAACTTCGGCAATACCAAGCTGTTCGCCGCCTTTAAATTCATTATCAAGAACAGCGTCCTCAACTGTCTGAATCTCATCCTTATCGTCAAAATTATCCTGCGGTTCAGTCGGCTCTGTATCCTCAAATTCATCATAATCATATTCTTCAAATACATTTCCGTCAAAATCCGTGTTTTCGGGAACAACAACATCGGGATTCGGAACAGGGGAGGATGTACCTATTTCAGCCTTGATAGATGTGAGAGCATTTTTAATGTTGCCTGCATTTTTCCAGCGGTTTGTATTATTCGGCTGACATGCAATTACAATAACACTCTTGAGTTTTTCGTCACCCTCAGACGGAGCGGTAACAGCCTTGCCCGAAAATCTTTCTTCACAGGCCTTCTTTCTGTCGCATGAATCACTTTCAAACGGAATTTTACCGCCATTGCACATTGCATACATAATTATTCCGACAGAATAAATGTCGGTTGTATAGTCAACATTTTCCTGCTTATAAACCTCAGGCGCAACAAAAGAGGTATCCGCAATCTTGCCTTCAAAATCTGTAAATCCGCCGATTTTATACCTTCCGTCAGCGGTTACAAAAATATTCTTTGGCGAAATATTACCGTGAAAAATATTCTTTGCTTCCAAAGTTTCAAGCATTTCACTCATCTGAATACCAAAATCAACAACTTCATCCTCAGAGAAAGTTTTGGTTTTCATAAGCTCTTCAAGACTTGTGAGTTCTTCTGTAAATATGTACAAATCACAGGTTTTTTTGTTCTGATTATCCTGAACATAAACATCCAGATAGTTTGAAACACCGTCAAGCTCCTTAACCGATTCAATAAAATCAGCCTCTTCGGTGAAATACTCGGCATGTTCATCGGTATAATTGCTTTTGCCGACAAATGCGTGTCTGAGAATCGCATTTTGAGCAGTATTTTTATCAATCTTTCTTGATACCTTGTAAACTTCACAGCCGTTGTCTTCCCCAACAAATGAAGTAACCTTCCAATCCCTTAAATCTGCCGGCAATTTAATCGTTTTTGCCATACTAACACTCCTTAAATATTTCCTTATTTTTCATATTATATCTAAATCAAGGTCATTAACCCTCACTATCTCATTCTCCGGATTATTGTACCATATTACGAGCTGTTTTACCATAGATATTTCAATTTTTTAAAAAATAATTCTAATTTGTAATTAAATCTAACATAAAAACAGCAGTCCGCCTAAACGAACTGCCGAAAACATAAATTCAGTAAAATATCTTACTCGATCTTATCTGATTTTTATTTTTTCCTTTTTGTTGACTCCGATAATTCCGCCTATTCCTCCTCCCAGAACGGATGACATCAGTTTTAGCAGGGTTAGTATCGTTATAGGCTCACCGTTAAAAATCAATGCAATAGAGATTATGACAAGAAAAATAAAAAATCCTGTCAGCGAACCCACTGCAAGACCTGCACTTCCTGTAATTCTTGATGATATTATTCCCGACATCAGCGTTGCAACACCGACCATGCCGACCGTGCAGTAATCAAGTATATCTGCTGAAATTATTCCCGATGACATCATCACGGCTGCAAGCAAACACATCAAAATTACCAGTATGAGTATTCCGCATACTGATGAAAACAAAACAGCCTTTGCAAGTAGTTTTTTATCAGACATAAAACAACCCCCGAATATATTCTGTTATAAATATATTCGGGGGAAAGAACATTCATTCAAAAAGTTATTCTTTTGTAGCTTTAGTTTCGTCAGAATCTTTCTTCTTGCCAAAACCGAAGAAGCCTTTCTTTTCAGGCTGACCTGCCTGCTGTGGCTGTTCCTTAACTGTGTCAACAGTAGAAATACACCACTTTTTAAACTTCATCTTAACTCTGTCGGAGCCTGTTTCAATGATGATAGCATCCTCGTCGTCCTTAATGGCAACTACTCTGCCCATAATTCCGCCGATTGTTGTAATTTCATCACCGATCTCAAGAGAGTTACGAAGCTGAGCTTCTTCTTTTTTCTTCTTTGAGTTAGGTCTGATGAGGAAGAAATAGAGAGCTGCAAAAATAGCAACATAGAAGAGAATCATAAAAATCATACTTGATGACTGATTTCCGCCGCTTGCACTTGCTTCTGCAACTACAGGTAAAAAGTTTGTCATTTTCGTCATTCCTTTCATACAATGTATTGATTATATCAGTTTTAATCACATCTTGCAAGTATTTTTTCTGCTTTGAAAAAATATTAGATACGCACGCCTAAAATGTTGCGATATTTCTCGTAAAATTCCATATATGTGCCGTTATCAAGCTGAGTTCTGATAACTTCCATAAGATTATTGTAAAAATAGAGGTTGTGCAAAACAGCAAGCCGCATTCCGAGCATCTCACCGCTCTTGAGAAGATGTCTTATGTATGCCCTTGAAAAGTTTCGGCAAACAGGGCAGTCACAATGCTCGTCAATCGGAGATTCATCTGTTTCATATTTTGCATTATTGATGTTACGCACTCCGTCCCAAGTGAAGAGCTGACCGTGTCTTGCGTTTCTGCTCGGCATAACACAGTCAAAAAGATCAACACCTCTTGCAACGCTTTCAAGAATATTCACTGGAGTTCCGACTCCCATAAGATATCTGATTTTATCTTTCGGAGCAAACGGCTCAACCTCTTCAATGATATGGTACATCGTTTCTGCAGGCTCACCCACGGCAAGACCCCCGATTGCATAGCCGTCAAGATTAAGCTCTGCAATTTCTTTCATATGATTGACGCGCAAATCGTCATAGATACCGCCCTGATTTATGCCGAACAGCATCTGGTTTTTATTTATGGTATCATCAAGACTGTTGAGCCTTTTCATCTCTGTAACGCATCTTTTAAGCCATCTTGTGGTTCTTTCAACGCTGTTTTTTGTATATTCATATGGAGAAGGGTTTTCAACGCATTCGTCAAATGCCATCGCAATTGTAGATGCAAGATTTGACTGGATTCTCATACTCTCCTCAGGTCCCATAAAAATTTTGCGGCCGTCAATGTGAGAATTGAAGTAAACACCTTCTTCTTTAATATTTCTCAACTTTGCAAGAGAGAACACCTGAAATCCGCCGCTGTCAGTGAGGATAGGACCGTTCCACCTTGTAAATTTGTGAAGTCCGCCCATTTGCTTAACCTTTTCATCACCCGGACGAAGATGCAGATGATAGGTGTTGCAAAGCTGAACCTGACATTTTATATTCTTTAAATCAAGCGCAGAAACAGCACCCTTGATTGCACCGCATGTTGCAACATTCATAAAGGCAGGAGTCTGAACCGTACCGTGAACCGTAACGAATTCGCCCCGTCTTGCGCTGCCTTCCTTTTTAATTACTTTAAACATAAATCCTTAAAATCCTCCTATGATATGAACATAGCGTCACCGAAAGAGAAGAATCTGTACTTTTCCTTTACAGCTTCTTTGTATGCATTCATAATAAAATCATATCCCGCAAAAGCGGATACAAGCATAATGAGTGTACTTTCGGGAAGATGAAAGTTAGTAATAAGTCCGTCCAGCACCTTAAATTCAAATCCGGGATAAATAAAAATATCCGTAAATCCCTCACAGGGTTTGACTTCTCCGTACATTGCCGCAACACTTTCAAGCGTTCTGCAGGATGTTGTGCCGACTGCAATAACCCGTCCGCCGTTTTTCTTAGTTTCATTTATGAGCTTTGCGGTTTCTTCGGGAACTTCGTAATGCTCGCTGTGCATTTTATGCTTTGTAACATCATCAACCTTAACGGGTCTGAATGTACCGAGTCCCACATGAAGTGTAACATACGCAATCTTTATACCTTTAGCCTTGATTCTGTCCATAAGCTCGGTTGTAAAGTGAAGTCCTGCCGTCGGAGCTGCCGCAGAACCGAGTTCATGGCTGTAAACCGTCTGATAGCGTTCCTTATCCTTAAGCTCGGCTGTAATATAAGGAGGAAGAGGCATCTGACCGATTTTGTCAAGAGTAGCAAAAAAATTCTCTTCACAGTCAAAATCAACTATTCTGTTGCCGTCATCCTTAACATCAACAACTGTTGCACGCAAAATCCCGTTACCAAACGAAAATTTTGTGCCTACTCTTGCTTTTTTACCGGGTTTGCAGAGGGTTTCCCAACGGTTGTTCGCAACCTGCTTCAAAAGCAGAAATTCAACTTTTGCACCTGTTTCGTCTTTGATACCGTAAATTCTTGCAGGCAAAACTCTTGAATCGTTGGCAACAAGAAGATCTCCCTCGTTAAGATAATCAATAATGTCATAAAAATGTTTATGCTCCAGAGTTTGTTTTTCTCTGTCAAGCACAAGCAGTCTTGAACTGTCTCTCGGTTCAAGCGGAGTCTGTGCGATAAGCTCTTTAGGCAAATCGTAATAAAAATCACTCGTCTTCATTTTATTTCCTTTCAAGAACTAAAATTGCTTTTTTAAAAGCTGTTCTGTCAAAAATCTTTGTAAAACACAAGTATTTGTCCTGTAAAATTCTCAAAATAATTGACATTACCCTTTTAAAATGATATATTATCTTATTATGAGCAGTTTGCATAATCGACAAACAGTCGTGTTTTCAGACATCTCTTCATATAATATAATATTTGTTTGAATAAGGCAACCGCTTTTTTAAAATTTGTTTAATTCGGAGGAATTATTATGAAAAAGTATAAAGTCGGTATTATCGGCGCTACCGGTATGGTAGGTCAGCGTTTTACACTTCTTCTTGAGAATCACCCGTGGTTTGAGGTTACAGTTCTTGCCGCAAGTAAGAGAAGTGCAGGCAAAACATACGGTGAAACAGTTGAAGGCAGATGGCATATGACTGCTCCTCTTCCTGAGAAGTACAAGGATATGGTTATCGTTGACGCTGAAAATGTTGAAGAGGTTGCATCACAGGTTGATTTCTGTTTCTGCGCAGTTAATATGAAGAAGGATGAAATCCGCGATCTCGAAGACAGATATGCAAAGGCTGAATGTCCTATCGTATCAAACAACAGTGCTCATCGTTTTACAGATGATGTTCCTATGGTTATTCCTGAAATTAACGCCGATCACATTAAGATTATTGATGCTCAGAGAAAGCGTCTCGGCACAAAAAGAGGCTTTGTTGCAGTTAAGTCCAATTGCTCACTTCAGAGCTATGTTCCTGCAATTCATCCTTTAAAGGCACTCGGCGTTGACAAGGTTCTCGCCTGCACATATCAGGCAATTTCGGGCGCAGGCAAAACATTCAAGACATGGCCTGAAATGGTAGATAATGTTATTCCTTACATCGGCGGTGAGGAAGAGAAGTCAGAGCAGGAGCCGCTTAAAATCTGGGGTAAGATTGAAGGCGACAAGATTGTTAAAACCGATGATATTTCAATCACATCACAGTGCATCCGTGTTCCCGTATCTGACGGTCACACAGCAGCTGTATTTATGTCATTTAAGGACGGCGTAAAGAAACCTACTGTCGAAGAAATTATTGACATTTGGTCAAACTACAGCGGCAGAGCACAGGAGCTTAATCTTCCGAGTGCACCAAAGCATTTTCTCCACTACTTCACAGAACCCGACCGTCCGCAGATTAAATCTGAAAGAAATCTTGAGAACGGTATGGCAGTATCGGTTGGCAGATTAAGACCTGATACTCAATATGATTACAAGTTCGTTTGTATGTCACACAACACATTAAGAGGCGCAGCAGGCGGTGCAGTTCTTCTTGCAGAGCTCCTTTGTGCTGAGGGCTACATGGACTGATTACTTACGGAGGTAAATTATGTCTAACCACATTTTTACAGGCTCAGGTGTTGCACTTATCACTCCTATGAAGTCTGACGGAAGCGTAAACTACGATGTTCTCGGCGATCTCGTAGAATTTCATGTTCAAAACGGTACCGATGCAATTATTGTATGCGGTACAACAGGTGAGGCTGCAACTCTTTCGGAAAAAGAGCATTGCGAAACAATTTCTTTCGTTGCAGAAAAGACAAACGGCAGAATTCCTGTTATTGCAGGTACAGGAAGTAACGATACCTCAACAGCCGTTATGCTCTCAAAATCTGCCGCAAGCACAGGCGTTGACGCACTTCTCTGCGTAACTCCTTACTACAATAAAACATCTCAGCAGGGTCTTGTAAGACACTTCAACGTTGTTGCAGATTCGGTTGATATTCCGATTATTCTTTACAATGTTCCTTCAAGAACCGGCTGTAACATCAAGCCAAAGACTTATCAGGAGCTTTGCAAGCATCCTAACATCGTTGCCGCAAAAGAGGCAAGCGGCGACATCTCTCAGGTTGCTCTCATCCGTTCACTTTGCGGTGACAATCTTGACATCTACTCAGGTAACGATGACCAGACTGTTCCTTTCATGTCACTCGGCGCTCTCGGTGTTATCTCTGTATTCGCAAATATCTGCCCAAAAGAAATGCATGACATCTGTCAGCTTTGTCTTGACAATGACTTTGCAGAGGCACAGAAGCTTAACTTCCACTATCTTGAGCTTATGCATATACTCTTCAGCGATGTTAACCCGATTCCCGTAAAGACTGCCATGAACCTCTTCGGCTATGAAGCAGGCGAATGCAGACTTCCGCTCGTACCCATGAGCGTTCAGGGTTACCATGACCTCAAGGATTGCATGGAGAAGTATGACCTTTTAAGCAAGAAGGTTAAATAACCAACCTTTGATTCGTTTAAAATTCAAGAAGTTTAAAGGGGAATAAAAATGGTAAATACAGCAATAGTCGGTTGTAACGGTAAAATGGGCTGCTTTGTGGCACAGGCTGTTCAGAGCCGTGAGGATTGCAATGTTTTGTTCGGTGTTGACGCATTCGGTGAAAGTAATTATGATTTTGATGTTTTCAAGACTTTTGACGAGGCAACCGAAACACCTGATGTAATCATTGATTTTTCAAATCCTGCAGCTCTTGACGGTATGCTTTCGTATGCAGTTAATAACAAAGTACCTTGTGTTATCTGCACAACAGGCTTTTCTAAAGATCAGATTGCAAAAATCGAAGATGCGGCAAAGACAATTCCTGTTTTCTATTCAGGTAATATGTCACTCGGCATCAATCTTCTTATTGAGCTTTCAAAAGAGGCTGCAAAAATTCTCGGAAACCAGTTCGATATTGAAATCGTTGAAAAGCATCATAATCTCAAGCTTGACGCTCCGAGCGGAACAGCTCTCATGATTGCAGACGGAATTTCGGAACAGCTTGACGAAGATCCGCAGTATGTCTATGACAGACACAGCTACCGCAGAAAGCGTTCAAAGAACGAAATCGGTATTCATTCCGTAAGAGGCGGCACAATTGTAGGCGAACACGAAGTTATCTTTGCAGGTCACGATGAGGTTGTGACAATCTCTCATCAGGCTCAGTCAAAAGAAGTTTTCGCTGTCGGTGCTGTTAATGCGGCAGTATTTCTTAAAGATCAGAAAGCAGGTATGTACAACATGGGCAACCTTCTTTCTGAAAAAATGAACTGAAAAATAACACCTTTAAGCACGGCATAAACGCCGTGCTTTCTTTTATGTCCAAACTTTGCCTACTTTCATAATATGTAGTGTGATATATTGTTTTGAGATGTCACAAAGATTTAACAAAGGGTGGAAGTTATGGAAAATAATTTAATAATATTCGGCTCGGTAACTCTTGCCATGAAGAGCCGTAACCTACTTTTAAAAAACAATATTAAATCAGGACTTGTAAGAACTCCTATACACCTCAATCGAAAATCATGCGGATACAGTCTTTATGTCCCGGGAAATTTTGAAAGGGCATTGGAAATTATCAGGAGTAACGGTATTGCTGTCAAAGGAACAGCCGCTGTTGATACCTTATGATATATTTTGACAACGGTGCAACCACCTTTCCAAAACCCTTATCCGTAAGAAAAGCGATTAACGAAGCTATGTCCGACTACGGAGCAAATCCTGGAAGAAGCGGTCACAAAATGTCGGTAAAATCATCTGAAATAATGTATTCCTGCCGAGATAATGCCGCAAAACTTTTTGGCTCGGAAAATCCCGAAAATATAATATTCACGCTTAACTGCACAACGGCTTTAAACACAGTTATTAAAGGCATATTAAAACAAGGCGACCATGCCGTAATTTCATCACTTGAACACAATGCTGTCGTTAGACCGCTTGAAACACTCAAGAAAAATAAGATTGAATACTCTGTTGCCGAATGTGTCCCTTATGATGATGAGCAAACAATCGAGAATTTCAGGAAACAATTCAAATCTAACACAAAACTTGTAATCTGTACCCATGCTTCAAATGTATTCGGCATCAAACTTCCGATAGAAAGAATAGGCGCTCTTTGCAGATTAAACGGCATCCTTTTTTGTGTAGATGCCGCGCAAAGTGCAGGAACAGCAGATATCAACCTTTCTGATAGTTGCATTGATTTTCTCTGCACCGCAGGTCACAAAGGGCTTTACGGACCGATGGGAACAGGCTTGCTTATTATAAACAGCGAAACAACTCCGGACAGTCTTATTCAGGGAGGAACTGGAAGTGATTCCGCAAACCTCAATCAGCCTGAAATTCTCCCCGATAAGTATGAAAGCGGAACGCCGAATCTTCCGGGAATAGCAGGGCTTAATGCAGGAATAAAGTTTGTCCTGAATAAAAAAACAGACAGAATATATAATTCCGAGTTAGGTCTTGCACGAATGCTCTACAAAAGGCTTGAAAAGGCGGAAAATGTAATATTATACACCAAAATGCCTGAGAAAAGTCACAGCGTTCCTGTAATTTCCTTTAATATCAAAAATACCGAAAGCGAAACGGTTGCAAAAATTCTTAATGACAGCTACAACATTGCCGTAAGAGCAGGACTCCATTGTGCGCCCCTTGCACACAAAAGCTTCGGCACTCAGGATACAGGAACCGTAAGAGCTGTTGTATCGGCATTTACAACAAAAAATGATGTTGTATATTTTGCAAATGCCGTAAGTCGTATTTCTAAGAACAACAAACAGAAAAAAACAATTTAAAAAGGTTGCAATTAATAACAAAAGTATGTTAGAATAATAACGAGGAATTTAAAAATAAAGGAAGGGGAAAGCAGATTGGAAATATTTAACAGCATTCTTTCCATTATCAAGACTATACAGCTAAGAGATATTGTCGATATTCTTGCAATTGCACTGTTGATTTTCGGACTGTTCAAGCTTATTCAGGAAACAAGAGCAGTTCAGCTTCTCAAAGGTGTAATTATGCTCCTGATAGTGTATTTTCTTTCGTCTCTGTTTGGTCTTGTTATGCTTTCATCCCTGTTGCGAACATTTTTCGAGGCAGCAGTTGTTGTTATTGCTATCATCTTTCAGCCGGAAATCAGAAAGGCTCTTGAACAGATGGGACGCAACAACACCTATAAAAAATATATAAAAATATTTACTAAGCACCACAAAGGTGATGAATGGAAAAAGGCTGTAGAAAAGTCAATCGTAGATGCGGCTGACACAGCAGTTCTTTTCTCTCGTTCAAAAACAGGTGCTTTGCTTGTGTTTGAAAGAGAAACCATGCTTTCCGATATAGCCGCTACAGGCACAATTATTGATGCCGAAACATCAGTAGCTCTGTTCGGCAATATATTTTTTAACAAAGCACCATTGCATGACGGTGCAAGCATTATCCGTGACGGAAAACTTTTTGCAGCAGGATGTATTTTACCGCTCACATCAAATCCTAATGTAGATATCAATCTCGGTACACGACACAGAGCCGGACTCGGTATCAGTGAACAAAGCGACGCTGTTGTCCTTATAGTAAGTGAAGAAACAGGTGTAATTTCTCTTGCGGTAAACGGTATTTTGCTCCGTGAGTTTACAAGAGAAGAACTAATCAAAAAGCTTGAACAGTTTCTCATCTATGATCGTGGCTATGACGATGATGAACCGCCCAAAAAGTTTTTTCAGAAGAACCCGAAAAGTTCAAAAAGAGAGAAGGCTGAAAAATGAAAAAGAAAAAACTCTCTCTCAACAAACTGTTTCAGAATAACAAATTTCTGATTATACTCGCCCTTGTAATCTCAACAATAACATGGGTTTATATGAGTATGGGTACAACAAATGATACAACCGTAACAATAAGCAATATTCCCATTCAGATTGAATTGCCTGACCAGCTTGATAACAACGGGTTGCAGGTATTCCGTGATACGAAGCAGACTGCCACGGTAACCGTAACAGGCAGCAGAGCCGTTCTCGGTTCTATCGGAACGAAGGATATTACTGTCACGGGTGCTACAAACGGAATTGACTCGGCAGGAACTTATCAGCTTTCGCTTTCAGCCGTAAAAGCCAACCCGAGTGCCAACTTTCAGATTATCTCAACCGTTACGCCTTCAAATGTCAATGTAATTGTTGATTATCAGCGTGAAACAAGTTTCCCGATTCAGGAAAATGTTGTTTACAAGGTTGCCGACGGATACTATGCGTCAACTTCCCTTGCATCAAAGAATATCACAATCTCAGGACCTCAAACAGAGATTGCCAAAATCGCAAAGGTTTCGGCATCAGCCGAACTTGACAGTATACTAAATGAGCCGACCTCAACGACCGCAAATATTGTGCTTTATGATAAAACAGGAAATAAAATCTCCACCGAGCTTCTTACAATGGAGTTTACGGATGTTGAGGCTACAATTTCCGTTCTCCCCGAAAAGACGGTAAATGTAATTCCTGAGTTTATTAACAAACCCAAAGGTCTTGATTTAAACGATGATATGCTTACGGTTGAGCCTTCAAAGATTCTGCTTGCAGGTCCAAAAGAAGTGCTTGACAATACTGACAGCGTAAAGCTTGAGTCAATCGATTTTGCAACACTTTCAAACAAGCGTTATGAGTACGATACGCAGGGAATAAACATCCCGAGTGACTGCAAAAATATCAGTAACTCAACCTCCGCAAAGCTTGTACTTGACCTCAGCGGTTTGTCCAAGAAAACCTTTACCGTAGATTCATTCAAAGTAAGCGGTCTTTCTTCAAAATACAAAGCCGATGTAACACAGACAAGTATGAATGTTACCGTAATCGGCAGTGAAAAGGAACTTAAAAGCCTTAAAAGCTCAGATATTGAAGGCGTAATTGACACCTCGGATCAGAGCGGAACAGTAGGCTCGGTTCAGATGCCTGTTACTTTCAAACTCAGCGGTACTGACACCTGTTGGGTAAGCGGAAGCTACAAGGCAAATATCACAATCAGCGAAAAATAACCCATAAAAACCGCAGGCATTTTGATGTCTGCGGTTTAGTTTATTTGTATTAAATTACATTCTGATTCGATTTGAACTGCCTCGCCTTACAAAAGCTTTGTTCATATCGTCAGTATTGTGATATCTCACACTCTGTACAAGACCAAGACTAATGAGCGTACTCAAAGCCGAAGTACCTCCCGAACTGAACAAGGGAAGGGTTATTCCGACTACGGGAAGAAATCCAAGCACCATTCCTATATTTACAATTGTTTGCGACGCTATCATTGAAAACACACCGTAGCAGATATACTTACCTTCAAATTCACTTGAATTTTTTGCATTCAAAATCACTTTTAATATAATAAAAAACAAAATCAGCAAAAGCGCCATGCATCCGACAAATCCGAGTTCCTCTCCTACAACGGTAAAGATAAAATCGTTTTCCTGTTCGGGGACGATTGAATGTTCAACACGCTGACCGTTAAAAAGTCCGCTTCCGAAAGCTTCGCCGCTTGCAATTGAAACCTTACCCTGATACTGTTGCCAACCGTAATTTGTCAGCGCATTCCCGTCAAGGTCAAACAAAGCAAGAACCCTGTTACGATGTTCTTCATTCATAAACACATTCCATATAATCGGAATTGCACACACAAGCAACCCTCCGAAAATGACAAAATATCTCAGTTGAACACCTGCCGCAAATGTCATAACCAAAAACATAAGCGCAAATATAAGAACTGTACCGTCATCACCCTGAATATGAATAATTGCCATTGGTATCATTGCATGAAGTGCAAGGAAAAGTACTCCCGAAAACTTTTCAATCATTTTCTTTTCTCTCAGCCACGACAAATGCTTTGAAAAAGTTATGATAAAACAGATTTTTATAAACTCAGACGGCTGAATTGAAAATCCGCCCGGAAGATTAATCCATGCCGTATCATCTGTTCCGCTAACCTGAACTCCGAACACAAACACAAGTCCGGCAAGAACAATTCCCACTATTGCGGCAATGTACCATTTTCGTATAAGAAATCTGTAATCGGCAATTGATATAAAGACCGATGCCGCAAGACCGACAGACACAGCGATAATCTGAGTTCTTAGATAACTGTATTCGCCCGATCGTTGCATACTAGCAATCAAAAGGAAACTGTACGCAACAGCGGTCAAGGTCAACAGCCACAACACTGCGTCACACTGTCTGAAATATTCATAAATATTTGTAATAACTTTTTTCACCCAAAACAACCTTTGAAATTAATTTTACCCTATAATTATATTAAATTACGCTCTCAATATCAAGTATAATTTCAATACAGAATAATACAAGTTTCGCATTTTGTTATAATAATAAAAACATGAATTTGATTCGGAGGTATATTATGTTATCTGATATCGAAATTGCTCAGAGTGCAGAATTAAAGCCTATTGCAGAAATTGCAAATCAGCTTGGGATTTCTGCTGATGAGCTTGAGTTTTACGGAAAGTACAAAGCAAAACTTTCTGATGAACTTGCAGACCGTGTAAATGACAATCCTGACGGAAAGCTCATCCTCGTAACAGCAATCAACCCAACACCGGCAGGCGAGGGCAAAACCACCACTTCTGCAGGTCTTGGTCAGGCAATGGCTAAAATCGGTAAAAAGGCAATCATCGCACTCCGTGAACCGTCGCTTGGTCCTGTATTCGGAATTAAAGGCGGTGCCGCAGGCGGCGGTTATGCACAGGTTCTTCCGATGGAGGACATTAACCTTCATTTCACCGGTGATATGCACGCAATTACAGCAGCCAACAACCTTTGTTGCGCAATGCTTGACAACCATATTCAGCAGGGCAACACACTCGGCATTGATCCGAGAAGAATTCTCTTCAAGCGTTGTCTTGATATGAATGACCGTGCATTAAGAAATATCACAATCGGTCTTGGCGGTAAGGTGAACGGTGTTCCGAGGGAAGATCACTTCATCATTACAGTTGCATCGGAAGTTATGGCAATTCTCTGTCTTGCAAATGATATCTCCGACCTTAAAGAAAGGCTCGGCAACATTCTTGTTGCATACACATACAGCGGTGAACCCATTTATGCTAAAGATTTGAAAGCAGAGGGAGCAATGACTGCACTTCTCAAAGATGCAATCAAACCTAACCTTGTTCAGACGCTTGAGGGTACTCCTGCAATTATGCACGGCGGACCTTTTGCAAATATCGCTCACGGCTGTAACAGCATACGAGCAACAAAGCTTGCATTAAAGCTTGCCGATTACTGCATTACAGAAGCTGGTTTCGGCTCGGATCTCGGTGCAGAGAAGTTTCTTGACATCAAGTGCAGATATGCCGGCATTGCTCCGTCGGCAATTGTAATCGTGGCAACATGCCGTGCATTAAAATACAACGGCGGCGTTCCAAAGTCAGAGGTTTCAAATGAAAACATTGAGGCACTCAAAAAAGGCATTGTAAACCTCGGTGTTCACATTGACAATATGAGAAAGTACAATGTTCCCGTAGTTGTAGCGATTAATCAGTTCGGTACAGATACAGATGAAGAACTAAAATACATTGAAGAATATTGTATTTCAAAGGGTGCAGACTTTGCCCTTTCAAATGTATTCGGAAAAGGCGGAGAAGGCGGCGTAGAGCTTGCAAATAAGGTAGTAGCGGCTTGTGAAAAGCCGTCTGCATTTAAACCGCTCTATTCACTCGACCTCACACTCAAGGAAAAAGTTGAAAAGATTGCAAAGGAAATCTACGGTGCGTCAAAGGTAAACTACACAACAGCCGCAGAAAAAGCAATCAAGGAAGTTGCGGCACTCGGTGGAGACAAACTTCCCATATGTGTGGCAAAAACACAGTATTCGCTTTCAGATGATCCTACAAAGCTCGGTGCTCCAAAGGATTTTGAAATCACAGTAAGAGATGTAACAATTTCAAACGGTGCAGGTTTTGCAGTAATTTATACAGGCAATATTATGACAATGCCGGGACTCCCGAAAGTTCCTGCCGCAGAAAAAATTAATATTGACAAAAACGGCAAAATCAGCGGACTTTTCTGATATGGTTAAATTGATTTCTCACAGCGCCGATGAAACTGAGCAAATCGGCGAAAAAATTGCAAAAAAGCTCCACGGCACAGAGGTAATAGCCCTTTTCGGCGGACTCGGTATGGGCAAAACCGCCTTTACAAGAGGACTGGCAAGAGCCCTCGGTGTTGATGACGGTGTGTCAAGCCCTACTTTCGCCCTTGTAAACGAATACAGCGGAAAGTACAATATCTATCATTTTGATATGTACAGAGTTAATTCATGGGATGATTTGTACTCAACGGGATTTTTTGACTACATTGACAACGGTATTCTCGTAATTGAGTGGAGTGAAAATATAGAAGGCGCACTTCCCGAAAATGCAATCAGAATAACGATCGAAAAAGGGGAGAGCGATGACGAAAGAATCTTTGAAATTGAAGGTGTTGAAATTTGAAAATTCTGTCTGTTGACACATCTGCAACAGCTGCATCTGTTGCACTTTCAGAAGAGGGCAAGCTGATCGGTGAAACTTTCATAAACACAAGTCTTACCCACAGCCAGACGCTCATACCTATGGTTGAACAGCTTTTGAACAATACAAAAACGGAAATATCCGATATTGACGCAATTGCAGTCAACGCAGGTCCGGGTTCATTTACGGGAGTAAGAATCGGTGTTGCGGCAGTAAAAGGTCTTGCTTTTGCAAATAATATACCGTGTGTTTCGGTTTCAACACTTGAGAGTATGGCTTATAATTTCCTTTCAACCGACTGCATTGTATGTGCCGTAATGGACGCACGCTGTTCACAGGTATACAATGCACTGTTTGAAATTAAAAACGGAGTTGTTACCCGACTTTGTGATGACAGAGCATTATCGCTTGATGACTTAAAAAACGAACTGCTGTCTGTTGGCGGAAGAATCATCATAGCAGGTGACGGTACTGATATTACCTGTAAATACATCGGTAATGAAATTAAAAATGCAGAGTCTGCTCCCGTAAATCTTAAATATCAGAGAGCGTCTTCAACTGCACTTGTTGCAGTTGAAATGATTAATAACGGACAAACCGTTTCGGCACAAGAGCTTATGCCGGTATATCTCCGCTTGCCTCAGGCACAGCGTGAGCTTAATAAAAAACTTGGAGGTAGAACAAAATGATAGCACTCGGATGCGACCACGGCGGATATAACCTTATCTGCGCAATCAAAAAATATCTGGATGAAAAAGGACTTGAATACAAAGAGTACGGCACTTTCAGCGAGGAAAGCGTTGATTATCCGGTTTATGCCTACAAGGTAGCAACTGCAATTACTTCCGGCGAATGCTCAACAGGCATTCTCTGTTGCGGTACAGGCATCGGTATCTCAATTGCCGCAAACAAGGTAAAGGGAATCAGAGCCGCAGTTGTTTCAAACGAATTTTGTGCTGAAATGACTCGCAGACACAATAACGCAAATATTCTTTGTATGGGCGGCAGAGTTACAAGCGAAGAAGATGCTGTTAAATTTGCTGACATCTTCCTTAACACACCATATGAAGGCGGCAGACACGAAAAACGTGTGTCAATGATTACAGACATTGAAAACGGTACTTTTAAAGCATAAACAAATTAAAAATAAGATTAAAACGCTCTTTTTATTAAGAGCGTTTTTCTTTTGGAAACTTAGATTTCTTGTTTGTAATATTTTGTAATTGTTATTTCTGATATAGAACCATTTTATAAATATTAATTCTATTCAGGAAATTAAAGAAAATTATTCTTTCTCAGTCGGAATTATGCGTTGTACTAATTGTATAATATTATTAAAAGCATACCTATTTATAAGTGCATTATAACTACTATATTTCAATTTGTAACCAAATTTACGAAAAAATTTCAAATTTTTAAATTTATTTACAAAAAACCCTTGTTTTTTTTCCTTTTTAGTATTATAATAACATCACAATGTTTTTAAAGAATTTTAAAAAAGAATTAAAACGATTTGGGAGAGAGTAAAAATGAGATTAAGAAAACAGGAACTTGGAGACAGAAACCTCGTAGGAAGCAGGGTTGAGGCTGTAAGAAAGCAGAAAGGTATGAAGCAAAAGGAGCTTCTTGCCCAATTACAGGTTAACGGCGTCGATATGAATGCATCAGGACTTTCAAAGCTTGAAGGTCAGATTCGTTTCGTGACAGATGTTGAGCTTGTTGCACTTGCCGATATTCTTGAAGTGTCTGTTGACTACCTTCTCGGAAGAGAAAACTGATTGTTTTTAACCGAATCTTTAAATTGCACCGTAGATTTTTTCTGCGGTGCTTTTATTTTTTGCTGATAAATGTTGACAAGCGAGTATTTTAATTATATAATCATAACAGCGTTACATAACAATGTTATGAATTAGAGGTGACTACTGTGACTGAAAACAAGGCAGCTTACACAATTTCATTCGAAACTCTTACGCCAAAACTTTTTGAAAGTTTGTACAGGTCGGTAGGTTGGGAGTCGCCTTGCATTGACCAAATCGAAACCGCCTTAAATAATTCATATGCAAAATTTGTTGCATATGACGGTGACAAACCTGTCGGAATGGTTAGAATTATCGGCGACGGCGGTATGTCATTCTATATAAAAGACTATGACGTTATTCCAGAATATCAGAGTAAGGGTGTAGGAAAAGCGTTAATGCAATTTCTTGAAGATTACATACGCAATTCTATGCCTAAAAATTGGGCAGTAAGCCTTGAACTTATCAGTTCTAAAGAAGCTGTTGCTTTTTATGAAAAATTTGGATTTGAACAAAGACCGTGCGACTGGGATGGTCCGGGAATATTCAAAATGTTAAGATAAACTAAGGAGTGTTTCATTTGGCAAAGCAAATTGAGGGCGTTTACGAAAACATAATAGCCTGTGCCACAAAAGAATTTCTGAACAAAGGCTATGCCGATGCCTCACTGCGAACAATTGCTACTGAAGCACACACAACAACAGGTTCAATCTATACCAGATTTGGCGACAAAGAGGGACTTTTTGAGGCAATTGTAGGGAAGCACTACGATAAAATTATCGAGATGTACAAAGCCGCACAAGATGAATTTGCAAGTCTTCCTGAAGAATCACAACCTGACAATATGGCGAGCATATCAGGTAATTGTATGTATGACGGACTTTTGTATTGCTATGACAATCTCGATGTTTTTAAGCTGATTTTATTAAAATCAGAGGGAACAAAGTTTTCTCATATGATAGATGAAATGGTTAAAATTGAGGCTGATGCCACTCATAAATATTTGAATGTGCTTAAAAGACTCGGAAAACCGTCGCCAAAAATTGATACTAAACTTGAGCATATGATTATTACGGGTATGTTTAATACCTATTTTGAACTTATAATCCACGAAATGCCGATTGAAGACGCAAAACTTTATCTCAAAGAAATGCGTGAATTCTATACGGCAGGTTGGATGAAAATAATGGGGCAGGATTAAGCCCTATTATTTTTGAGCAGCAGTTAGCGATAGCTAACTTGAATTTGAATGATAACAGAAAATGACTGCAGCGTTTTCGTATCAGATATAAATTATCCACTTGGAGGAGGTCTATTCTTGAAAAAGCAATCAAATTTATCAAGACTTATGTCCTACGCAGGAAATCACAAATACTTTACTTATGCTTCCTGGATTCTCTCGGGAATCAGTGCTGTGTTTGCACTTGTTCCTTTCTATTATCTTTGGAAGATTATCAAAGAAGTACTTGAAGTAATGCCTGACTTTTCAAAGGCAACAAGTCTTGTACACAACGGATGGATGGCAGTAATATTTGCCGCTGCCGCATTTTTAATCTATGTTGCAGGACTTTTATGTTCGCACAAAGCAGCTTTTCGGGTTCAGACAAATCTGCGAAAAGATATGATGCACCACATCATTAAGTTACCCCTCGGAACTCTTGAAGCTCTCGGAAGCGGTAAAGTACGAAAAACGGTCAACGAATGTTCAGAATCAACTGAAACATACCTTGCTCATCAGCTGCCCGATATGGTAACCGCATACATAACACCTATCGGACTTCTGTTTATGCTGTTTTTCTTTGATTGGAGATTCGGTCTTTTCTGCTTAATTCCTATTTTGCTGAGTTTTGTTATTATGTTCACACAGATGACAGGACCTACACTTAAAACTAAAATGGAAGAATATCAGAATGCTCTTGAAGATATGTCAAATGAAGCTGTTGAGTATGTAAGAGGTATTCCTGTCGTAAAGACATTCGGTCAGTCTGTTTTTTCATTTCACCGTTTCAAAAAGTCTATTGACAACTACAGCACATGGGCAATTTCTTATACCGAGAGTATGAGAAAACCAATGTGTATTCTTACAATGCTTATTAACGAAATTTTTGCATTTATCCTTGTTGCAGGTATGTGGTTTACTTCAGGCGGAGTAACAACCGATTTAATTCTCAGCATCTTGTTCTATATTATCATAACTCCTGTATTAACCGTTACAATGACAAAAATAATGTTCCAGAGTGAGAACACAATGCTTGTTACAGACGCACTCAAGAGAATTGACTCAATTCTTAATCTAAAGCCGCTTAAAAGCACAGATGCAAAAACACCTCAAGACAATTCCGTTGTTCTCAAATCGGTTTCTTTCAGCTACGATAGGGAAGATAAAGCCAAAAAAGCAATTGACGATGTATCGTTTTCAATTAAGCCAAACGAAACAGTCGCTTTTGTAGGACAGTCAGGTAGCGGTAAAACAACGCTCGCAAACCTCATAAGCAGATTTTTCGATGCTGATGAGGGAGATGTACTTATCGGCGGTGTAAATGTCAAAAACATTGATAAAACTATTCTGATGAATACAGTTTCATTTGTTTTTCAAAACAGCCGATTAATAAAAGGCACAATTCTTGATAATATCAAAATGGCAAGACCTAACGCAACCAAAGAAGAGGTACTTTCAGCTATTCACAAGGCGCAATGTGATGAAATCATCAAGAAATTTCCTGACGGTATAAATACCGTAATCGGAACTCACGGCACATACCTTTCAGGCGGCGAACAGCAGAGGATCAGCATTGCAAGAGCTATTCTCAAAAATGCTCCTATTCTTATTCTTGATGAAGCTACCGCTTTTGCAGACCCCGATAACGAAGCTAAAGTTCAGCAGGCAATCAATGAACTTGCAAAGGATAAAACAGTTATTATGATTGCACACAGACTTTCCACCATTGCAAATGCCGATAAAATCTATCTTCTTGAAAACGGCAAGATTGCCGAATCAGGTACAAATGACGAACTCGTTGCAAAAGGCGGCATATATGCAAAAATGATGAAAAACTATGTTTTATCAGTAAACTGGAAAATTTCAAAGGAGGGTAAATGATGATTAAAAAACTTCAGCATAAATTTGCTCTTTCGGAAAGAGGCGCAAAAGACCTTATTCAGGGTATAATCGCCTGTGCATTACAGAATATTTCATTTATGTTTCCTGTAGCTTTACTTTACTTTTTCGTAAGTGATTTGTTAAACAGCGGTATAAAACCCGAAAAAATATGGTTCTATATTTTAGGCTGTATCATAGCACTTGCTCTAATTTTTGCAGTAACCTATTGGCAATACAATTCAACCTTTCTTGCAACATATGTAGAAACAGGCACAAGAAGGATTACACTTGCTGAAAAGTTAAGAAAAATTCCTCTGTCATTTTTCGGCAAAAAAGATCTTGCCGACCTCACAAGCACAATCATGGCAGACTGTACATATCTTGAAACAGCATTTTCACACTTCATTCCACCGTTTGTCGGAGCAATAATCTCAACCGTTCTTATCTCAATCAGTCTTTTCTTCTTTGATTGGAGAATGGCAATTGCCTCTCTTTGGGTTCTTCCTGTTGCATTTACGATAATCGGCTTGTCATCAAAAGTTCAGAAGAGTTTAAACCGCAAGTCAATGGATGCTAAAATGGCTTGTGCAGACGGAATTCAGGAATGTATCGAAACAATTCAGGACTTAAAGGCAAATAACGCCGAACAGTCATATATGGCAGGCCTTGACACAAAGATAGACAATGTAGAAAAACGCTCAATAATCAACGAATTCGGCACATCAACATTTGTTGTATCCGCAGGACTTGTCCTCAAACTCGGCATTGCCACAACAGCACTTGTCGGCTCAATTTTGCTCGTAAACGGACAGCTTGATGTACTTACATTCTTTATGTTTTTGCTTGTTGTATCAAGACTCTATGATCCAATGCAGTCTACTTTGCAGAATCTCGCCGCAATCATCAGCACAAGCACAAATGTTGCAAGAATGAACGAAATTCTTGATCATGATGTTCAAACAGGCGATACAAAGCTTACAAACAAAGGCTATGATATAAAATTTGAAAATGTAGAATTTTCATACAACAACAAAGAGAATGTTCTCAGAGATGTTTCGTTCACAGCTAAGCAAGGCGAAGTTACCGCACTTATCGGCCCATCAGGCGGCGGTAAAACTACCGTATCAGGACTTGCCGCAAGATTCTGGGATATTAACAAGGGCAAAATCACCGTGGGCGGTATGGATATTTCCAAGATTGAACCCGAAACTTTGTTATCACTTTATTCAATCGTTTTCCAAGATGTAACCCTCTTCAACAATACGATTATGGAAAACATCAGACTCGGCAAAAAGGACGCTACAGATGAGGAAGTTCTCCTTGCCGCAAAACTTGCAAACTGCGATGAATTTGTTTCTAAACTTCCCAACGGTTATAATACCGACATTGGTGAAAACGGCTGTCAGCTCTCAGGCGGTGAAAGACAGCGTGTTTCAATTGCACGAGCATTTCTTAAAGACGCTCCGATTATCCTCCTTGATGAAGCTACGGCATCACTTGATGTAGAAAACGAAACTCTTATTCAAACAGCTCTTTCAAAACTTATCAAAAATAAGACCGTAATTGTAATTGCTCACAGAATGAGAACAGTTGCAGGTGCAGACAAAATTGTAGTTTTGTCAGACGGTGTTGTTGCAGAAGAAGGTACAGCAGAAAGCCTTAAAAAATTGAACGGAATATTTGTTCATATGATGAACTTACAGTCCGAAAGCAGTAATTGGAAACTCAATTAAATATAACCACTAAACGCAAAAGGAACAACTATAATGTTTGTTCCTTTTCTGCGTTGACATATTAAAATTTATACTGTAATATTATTTTATAGGATAAAGGAGGGATGAATGTGATTGACCTCAACAACATTGAAAAATACAGAGAAAACAATCGAATAGAGGCCAAAAAGGCAACAGGCGGATTACCTAAAAGCTTGTGGGAAACATATTCATCCTTTGCAAATACACTCGGAGGAATTATACTTTTAGGTGTAGAAGAATACAGGGACAAATCACTTCATCCCGTAAATCTTCCCGATCCGGATGAACTTATTGAGGAATTTTGGGAGATAGCAAACGATATTCAAAAAGTAAGCACAAACATTCTTTCATATGATGATGTTAATGTGCAAAAAATTGAAGAAAAGCATATTATCGTTATTACAGTGCCAAAAGCAAAAAGATTTGACCGTCCTGTGTATCTTGACGGCAGCATTCATAATTCATACAGAAGAAACGGCGAGGGTGACTACCGTTGCACACTCGACCAAATTAACGCTATGGTGCGTGATTCCGAGATTAAAACACAGGATATGAATATCATCGAATGCATGACTGCTTCCGTATTTAATACAGATTCACTCCATAGCTACCGAATAAAAATGTCAAATGTTAAGCCAAACAATCGACTTCAAAATTTGTCGGATAAAGATTTCTTGCAGGCAATAGGAGCAATCGGAGTAGGGGAAGACCTTTTGTTTCACCCTACAGCCGCAGGACTTCTTATGTTCGGTAAGTCAGAGTTCATCAAAAAAGAATACCCGTACTATTGTCTTGAATATAAGGAAGCAACACAAGATGATAAACACACAATCATTTCATCAGATTTAAATTCTGACTGTGAAAACCTTTATGATTTCTTTATAAAGGTCTTTGAAAAAATTTCATCCGATATAAAACTGACAGAAAACATAAAATCAGACATTACACCGATTACAACTGCCTTACAGGAAGCTCTTGCAAACTGCCTTATAAATGCCGACTATTATGGTTCAAACGGTGTTGTTATTATGAAAGATGATGAAAGCATTACAATATCCAATCCAGGCGGATTTAGAGTTGAACTCGACGCCGCAAGAGCGGGCGGTATATCCGACCCCAGAAATACTGCAATTATGCGTATGTTTAATTTGATAGGAATCGGCAGTAACGAAGGCTTCGGTATTTCTAATATTTTCTCCGTTTGGAAAAGTCACGAACTTGTTCTACCGGTCATTGAAGAAAGTTTCAACCCCGAAAGCATCACCCTAAAGCTTTCGTTTGTTCCTGAAAGCAAATCAACTAAAACTCAAATTTTACAAAATCGTCCCGATATTGAAACAGACAGACAGGATGCCGTAATTTCATACATTACTGACAACATCACGGTAACTTCAAAAGAAATTTCCGAACTTCTCGGAATAAGTCATAAAAAATCGAAGCAACTTCTTCACCGACTTATGGCAAAGGATTTTGTTATAATCAAAAACGGAAAATACACCCTAAAAGCATAGAAGGAACAGAATCAAATTTCGGAACATCAATCCGCATAAGCGTTGCTTATAATTGCTAGGTTGCTTATTTTTGAGAAAATAGTCTGCAGTAAATAAAATCCAAAAGATAAATATGCCTATATCTGCCTTTCATGTGCCGCAACAGGGCTGTTCATGACTCTGCTGTTGCAAAGTCTTGCAAGACAATCCCACAGATGTAGTTGTGCCGATTGATAATTTGAGTATGGTTGTTTCAATAATCTTTTCGTACATGATTTTCAAAAAAATGTCCGCAAAATCAAGCATAAGTATTCATATAATAATCACAGACACTTATTTATGCTTTTACGGATTAAATTTAAAATTTACAAATTTGTGTAATTTTGCTTGACAATCACACAAAAAACAAGTACAATAAACAAGGTAAATCACCAATATTCGGAGACGTATCGAAGTGGTCATAACGGACATGACTCGAAATCATGATGCCCCCTGAGGGTCGTGGGTTCGAATCCCACCGTCTCCGCCACCGAAAAAGCCTGTAATCAAGCCGATTATGGGCTTTTTCTTATACCTTTTTCTAATAGTAAGTGATCAAAGCAGACTTTTGTTTTTCTCTACGGATTTTCGGCTTAGCCCTCCCTCCAACTACTTCCGAAGTCGCCACCCTCCGGTAGAGCAAGCCCTGTCTCCATCGCCTGCGCCGAGGCGATTTTAGCCTTGTAATCCAAGTGGGCGTAGATGTTCACCGTGGTGGTAAAGTCGCTGTGTCCCAGTCACTCCTGAATGTGCTTGAGAGGCACGCCGTTGGCCAGCAGCATGCTGGCACAGCTAAGCCGCAGATCGTGAAAGCGCACCCGGCGCAGGCCGTGGCGCTCCAAGAATTTTGGAAATGCCGAGGTCAAATAATTGGCTCGCACCCGCTTTACCCTCAAAAAAGCCCCGGAAATCAAGGCTTTCTCGGCGCTTAATGTTCGACGCTGCGCCGCCGTCTGGCAGAGTCCGCCTTCTGCTTGCGTCGGATGGAGCAGCCGCATTCCGGGCAGTATTTCTGCCGGTTGCTACTGGGTGCAAAGGGCTTTCCACGCCGTTCGCAGGTCCGTGTACGCTGCTGGTAAATATCGGCGCTGAGTAACTTGTCGGCGGGCAGAACCGCCCGCCGGAAGTACTTGCACAGCAGCGAATAGGAAATCGTCTGCACGCACGCGCAGCCTTCACCATCGTCCAACTACGACAGTTGCCACCGTCGTAGTTGGCACACAGCCGCCGGATCAGCCGGTTGCAGCGTGCCCTTTGGGCGGGCGCCAGGCGCTTGATCTCATCCAACTTTCTTCATCTCCTTCTCCATCACATAGTTGATGACGCTGATTTTCGGGATCTTCAGCGTCGTGCTGATCTTCACGGCGTGGATGTACCCATAGTCAATCAGCTTGTAGGCCAGCTTGCGGCTGATGCCCAGCATCTCCCGAAGCTCTTTAACGGTCACGATGTCTGGTATTCCGGGAACATCATCTGGTAAAGCTCTCTGAGCTCACTTTTCTTCATAGGTTTGAACCTCCTTTGCTTGTTCTGAAGCCGCATTTCTGCGACGGTTTTTGCTTGCATGCTGCCGCTCATCCGCATCGTTCCTGCCCCGGAATCTCACCACGGCGTATCGCTTCTTTGGCGCGCTCGTTTCTTTTTCGGGAAGTCGTGGCGTCACTTGCCGGAAACATATCCTTTGGAGGCGGCGATTCAATTTTCAAGGTACACAGGGAAACAGTCCCCTCAATAGGTAGCCAGCGAGAAAGGCATTTTATAGACGCCCTCACTAACCAACTGGGAAATTTTTTCGGATTTGAACGAAAAAACTTTTGAGAATTTTTCTGTGAGTCTCTCTACTAATCAATTGGGAAATTTTTTAAGATTTTGGCAAAGTAATTTGAGAAATTCCCTCAACTTTTCAAAAGGTCCCTTCACTTACTCTGAATAAGGGGTGCCATTTGTGGGGATGTTTTCGAGAAATTTCTCAAATATTTTTTATCTGAACGCAAAAAGAGGCGCAGCCTCCGGATATCTCCGAAGGCTACGCCTCTAAATATAATATTCGGTTTTCAGCACTTATACTGATTCGCTATTTCTGTTCGCAATGTCCATCCTATCTTATTGCTGATAATGATGTGCGTTGCGTGAAGCCGTGGCTATCTGTTTCTCCAAAAAGTTAGATGGCAACTATGACGCAGTATGGCGGTGCGCATCCTCTGGAAAATGCTCCAGTCCCAGCATAAAGGAAGAAATGCTGATGAAATTGTGTGCAGAAGCTATAGGGTTCAATGAATTTAATGAGACGGCATTCCGTGAGCAGGTTGCCTGCATCCATATCACCGCACCGTTTCAGCTTTCCATACATTTTCTTGATGGTCACACCATTGAAGCCGAATGGGAAAATAAGCGGAAAATGCCCAAGCATTCTGATGAGAGAAAACAGCATATGCGGGAAGTCATGAAACAGAAATGGAGGGAACGACATGGCGAGAGTGACAACCATTCCGGCAACGATCAGCCGGTTTACAGCAACGCCGATTACGAAAAGAAAAAGCGCCGCACCGCTACCTATGCCCGTGTTTCTACGGACAGCGAGGAGCAGCTGACCAGCTACACCGCCCAGGTGGACTACTACACCAATTACATCCGTGGCCGAGACGATTGGGAGTTTGTTGGGGTCTATACTGACGAAGGCATCACCGGCACCAATACCAAGCACCGTGAGGGGTTTAAGCGTATGGTGGCCGATGCCCTGGCGGGCAAGATTGACCTCATCGTTACCAAGTCGGTCAGCCGATTTGCCCGTAACACGGTCGACAGCCTTACCACCGTCCGATAGCTGAAGGAAAAAGGCGTAGAGATTTATTACGAGAAGGAAAACATCTGGACACTGGACTCCAAGGGCGAATTGCTCATCACCATTATGTCCAGCCTTGCCCAGGAAGAAAGCCGGAGCATCTCCGAGAACTGCACTTGGGGTCAGAGAAAGCGTTTTGCAGACGGCAATGTTTCAGTTCCATTCAACCGATTTTTGGGCTATGACCGTGGCCCCGATGACAATTTAGTGGTCAATCCCGAAGAGGCAGTCACCATTCGCCGTATTTACAGTATGTTCCTGCAGGGAATGTCTCCCTACGGCATTGCCACCAAACTGACTGCTGACGGAATCAAATCACCGGGCGGTAAAGAGAAATGGAATGCCGGAGCAGTCCACAGCATCCTTACCAACGAAAAATACAAGGGCGATGCACTCCTTCAGAAATCCTGCACCGTGGACTTCCTCACCAAGAAGAAAAAGATCAATGAAGGTGAAATTCCGCAGTATTATGTGGAGGGCAACCACGAAGCCATCATCAGCCCTGAGGTATTTGAGCAGGTACATCGGGAACTGGAACGCCGCAAATCCAGCAATGGCAGACACAGCGGTGTTCACCTTTTCTCCAGCAAAATCAAATGCGAGCAATGCGGCGAGTGGTATGGTTCAAAGGTATGGCATTCCAACAGCAAATACCGCAGGGTAATTTGGCAGTGTAATCATAAATTCGATGGTGACGAAAAATGCACAACACCGCATCTGACGGAGGATGACATCAAAACGATGTTCGTATCGGCGGTCAATCAGCTGATAACCCAAAAGGATGCGATTATTGCGGCTCTCACGGTATCGCTGGACACAGCCTTTGACCTTGCTGGTCTCAAAGCTGAACAGGCTGAAGTGGAAAGCGAAATGGCAGTGGTTTCCGCCCTCATCGAAAAGTGCATCTACGAAAACGCTCATGTAGCCCTCGACCAGGTTGAATACCAAAAACGCTATGATGGGCTGACCGCACGGTTCGATACCGCCAAGGCTCGGCATGAAGCCCTGGACGAGACCATTCGTAGCAAGCAGTCTCGCAGGGCAACCATTGAAGCCTGCCTTGCCACTCTTGCAGAAGCCAACTTGGTGGACACCTTTGACACCGCCCTTTGGTGCGGATTGGTAGATTTTGTGACAGTCCACTCCACAGACGATGTTCGGATTACCTTCCGCAACGGAATGGAAATTAAGGCATAAGAACATACGCAAAACACCTCGCAACGGGAATATCGTTCTCCTGCGGCGAGGTGTTTTTATATTAGAAGTCGATTACAATTTGTCTGATTGCTCCGTATGGATGTGCTGCTATTTTATCAAACAGAACAACATTCTTGCTCTCTGGAAATACAGTGCTTGAATATACAATACCGCCATATCCTTTGGAGAGAAAGTACTGCGCAATACATTGAAATGGCGCATACATCAGGTTTTTGTCTTCTGTTGTTATAGGCACAAATATCTGTTCCGCGAGCAATTTTGCATATGTAAATACCGCCCATTTTTCAATTGCCAGAACAATGTCTTCTGTTCGTGGTTTTGGTATAACACCCTTTGTCAAGCCACAAACATACCCCTTAGTTATTTCCCTATCAACAATCTGTTTACCACATTGTTCAAGAAGTGCATTTATATCTTCATAATTGCTTTCTTTAGCTATTGTCAGGTCGATTAGTATCCCGTCTTTGTGTTCAGCGCCTACTTGAAAGTTGCAAAGTGCAAACCTGTCACCAGTAGTTGCGCGGCATTCTTTCAATGCACACTGTTCTTCTATTTTATACTCTGGCGATGAGGATTCTTTTGCGAAAGCCAAATAAAGCCATTCCACTCCGGGTGGGCTAAACCTATTATCACTTGTAATGAACTTAGCATTTGGAATAAATCGATCATAGTTTGGCTCAGGATCCCCCGGCTTTATTCGTGCGGCACGAACGATACTGGTGTCAGTAGATAAAGTCTCTGCTACAGTCTTTTCAAGAAAACAATGTCCGTGCTGAAACAAATCATCAAAGCCTCGAAGAAAGGTTGAATGCATGGCCTTTTCAACCTCGTTGTACTTAAATTTTCCATCTGCAAGCTGTTGCCTGAACTCTGCCCACGTATTCTGTAGGGCGCGTTCATTGCTTTCTCTACCTGAAAAATCAAACAATTTGCTCATAAATAAGCCTCCCAATTTAGTTGAATACTATGATGTATCTCTCGGCAAACCTATCAAATGTTGCATTTGCTTCCGTAAGAACGGCATCCAGTTCCTCGTTGATTTTTCCTCTCGCATACGCCTCACGCAGCGCCGGTTTTTCAAGCAAAACCCACTTGAGTTGGCTGTACGAGTACTTTGCAAAAGCAATCCACTGCGGATAGTTAATTGCAACAGGGTTTTGTGTAAAGTAGACTTTACCTGCATTTGCAGCAATCGCACCGGCATGAGCAATAAACAGCATTGTTGCCAACTTAGGATGCTTCTCTCTGTTCAGAGACAGTGGGATAGAATCCTTCACCGCATGGCCTTCCTTGATTCGCTTGATGGCATACCCTAAACGAACAATGACTTCCACAAGCATTGCGGGGATTGACATGGAGCAGAAGTGTATGAAATCGTATCCCTCATAGTACATACCTTGGACGATTTCGGCAATGGTCTGTTCGTCTTCTCCGATGCTACCGAACTGAAGGAGATTAAACAGGCTCATCAAAGGTGCAGGCAGTCCCATCGATGTAGTAACATCCGACTTGAAGTGAATGACCTGTTTTGCCAAGGCTGCAAAGATATCGGATTCTTTACGGTCGGCATAGTTTTCCATCACCTGGGATACTATGTTTCCAGCTTTGTCGATCGTCGTCATTCTGCCAGTCAGAATATCTGCAACACCGAATATGAACCCCAAAAGAGGGTCATGCCCCAACTGGAGAAGTCTATGATAGTAGGCAGAGAGTCCCTCTACTTGGATGGTGGTGTGCCGGTTATCTTGGGCATCATACGGAACCTTGCTGACCTTCGAGTTTGCGAGTTTCTGCATTTCTTCTTCGGGGAACTTTTTGTCAAAATAGTCCCGTACATAGTTTGCAAGTGGCCCACCCTTCAAACCCTCGGGAGTTTTGGTAGGTACTCCAACGAGCAAAATATCTACAGCAGCACCGACCAGTCCGGCAAGGGCGGCTATACTGATATCAAAGGCATCCAGGCGATGGATAACATTGAACTCTTCGTTGAGTTGGCGGATAGCAAGTTCATTGCTCCGCAGTTCTTCCTCTGTGAAAATTGACTCCAATTCACAGCCCGTACCAACATGTCTCTCTGCCTCGGCACACAGTTCTTCCCAAGTAGGAACAACCATGACTTTTTTCGATTGCTGAATAGGTACCAACTCTTTAAGTGCTTCTGGTTGGTATCCAAGCCTCCGAAGCAAAGTCTCTGTCCTCGCAATCGTAGCATCTGTCTCATTTGAGGATGGGAAGTGGATGTCTGCAAGTGTCTCGTCTTGATGCTTCAGAACAGAATTCATCTGTTTCTCAAATTCTGTGTACTTAAACTTGCTCACTCGCTACCACCTCCTTCAGTAATATTCTTTACGATTTGCTCAAGTTGGTCGACACGCCTGTTGGCCTCGTGGGCTTGTTCTGCCTCTGCCCGCAGGGCGTTGATTTCAGCTTCGTGCTTACGTGCGATCTTCTGCTGTTTAACGGAGCTTTCCTCAAAGGCTTTCTGATCTTTTTTACGACCAAGACGCACCCTGATGCCATCAGCGGCTACCAGGAGCAAACCACCACCGAGGAACTTTTCCCTGTGGTTTCCGACGAATTTCGCTACATCTTTGGCTAACCTACCTATGTCATCTCTGGCCTTGGCAAAGTCTATATTTGGTAATTTTATTCGGTTTCCCATAGAAAACCTCCTTTACGCAATACCCAGATCGTGGCTCAAATCCTTAACTGCCTGTTGGAGTAAGATGTTCAGACTTTGCAGGTATTCAAGACGCTCCTTGTCTGCATCAGCCTCATCTTTCAAAGCTTGGATAATAGCTTCGTGACGAGCAAGGACTTCTTTGTATAGACGTTCTTTTTCCTGGCGCAGTTGTTTGTTTTTAAGGTGAGAGGCAACACCAACACCACCAGCTGCTAACACGGCAATAGGCGCCGCCAGCACGAAAACGCCTGCCACCATACCACCGCCCACGATAGCACCGGCAGTTGCTAAGCCGGAAGTAATACCGGCAGCAGAGAGACCTACGACACCCAAACCATAAAGGGCGGCAAAAGACCCCACACCACCAATGCCTGCTCCAAGGGCTCCGGCAAGAACCTCTGGAATAGCACTTTCCTTGATGGTCCGTTTGGAGTCATTAAGGGCTGCGGCTGCTTCGTTTACAACATTTACTACTTGCTGAAGGGAGTCAACGCTTTGGAATACCATTTCCTTTTTCTTTTTTATATAATCACCCATCTTTTTTCTCCTTCAATGTTGGCTTCTTTTTACTTGATGCGAATGCTTTAACAAGCCAAGCGTTTATGGCCGCAATTCCCGTTCCAAGGCCTAGCGGACCCAAAAGGGTTGTTCCACCGACGATCACCCCAGCGGCTTTCATCCACTCTTTGGAGACATCAGCACGTGTGGTAGTTCCTGCAAGAATAGAAGGGGCCATCATGTTTGCCTTCGACAAAAGTTCATCTCTGTTTTCGAAACTATAGTTCTTTGGATGATCTACAAGAACATCCAACAAAACCTTGAGCATTTCGGTGTCTTCCGGTGCCTGTGCCATTTCCGCGTCAAGAACGCTTCTCATGGCGATATACTGTGTCTTGGTCAGTTTGTTGCGACCGCTTTCAATATTGTTGATGGTCTGGCGAGTGACACCGATTTTCTCGCCAAACTTCTCGGCTGTCCAACCAACGGTGCGTCGGATCAAAAGTAGATTGTTTTGCATACGAATTATTTCTTCCATATTCACGCCTCCCGCCTGTACATATAATATCTCTTGACAATAAATTTGTCAAGAGATTGAAAATAGCCTTTGCAGAAAAGCCACAAAAAAACAGCCGTTTCGGATTTTACACCGCAACGACTGTTTTTACACCGCAAAGGCACACCTTTTAATTATGCCCATTCCTTGTATCAAACTCGGTATGATTATTTCAATATAGATGGGGTCAATCTTACCACGATGAGTCTTTTCCAACAATTTCAGTGCGGCAAGGTTATCCCCTTCAAGCAGGAAATTCATCTGCCCGCCGTGGTCAATAAACAGATCTGCATCCTCGGTCAGCACCGGCGTATGGGTATCCAACACCTCATCGATTTCCTCCCGATGCTCCTCGAACACGAGACCATACTTTTTTCCCGTTCACATCTTTTTCGAGTTCGGACAGGTAGGAGAGCAGGTTGCCCGTATTCTCATCCTGCGGTGCTGCGGCGATAAAGGCACGAATCTGCTTGATTTTGTCCAGCAGGTCGTCCCGCTTCTTTTTCGAAATATTGGTGCTCATTTTGCATCCTCCAATATGGTTTTGTTCATAATCTCTGCCCAAAGTATCAATTTGATACTTTGAAATTCGTCAGCCTCATCCGACTGCCACTTCAACCTTTTTACCGCTGAAGGCCACGCCGTATTTAT
>ERZ1106952.175-NODE-175-length-39931-cov-11.394724_pt1 | contig 39931 bp, 36 predicted proteins | sample MGYA00403677_ERZ1106952 | MGnify/ENA primary metagenome ERZ1106952 (study PRJEB35170, sample SAMEA104062415) | human gut metagenome | biome: human gut; feature: human-associated habitat; material: faeces | place: Denmark | collected 2012-05-14 ...
CCCGTAACTGCGGGCTTTTTCCCCTATCAGCAACCAAAGCAACAGAAAAATAAAAGAAAATATAAATTGTAACCAAACCGCCAGACAGAGATGGTTTTGAGGTTTTTTGAAGCCCGTTGCCGGACTTCGTTGCCGACCTTCTCCTTGTCTGGCTATTCTATTATGGAGGATAACTGCCTATGGCAAAAACGAAAACAGAGATTCATGTTACCACAGTTTTTGACGGCGAGCTGGACGCAGCGGATGTCTTTGTGAGCCTGATTGCCCAAAAATATGGGCAGAATACCGGCAAGAAAAATCTTGCGAAAACGCAAGATTTAGGATATAATAAAGACGAGGTTCAGAAGAACCGTGTTCCGTCTGGATTGTGCGGGTAAACGGTTATGATGAACGGATACGAATACACAGGCATGGACGCAATTCTGGCGGACAGCTTCCGGGCGGCCATCTATTGCAGGCTTTCCAAAGACGATGACCTTGACGGGGAGAGCGCCAGTATTGCCAACCAGCGGGATATGCTGGAAAGCTACTGCGAAAAGCAGGGATGGGAGGTTGTGGCAGTCTATCAGGACGATGGCTACACGGGGCTGAATATGGAGCGTCCCGACCTGAAACGGATGTTAAAAGCCATCGAGCGCAGGCAGATAAATCTTGTGATAACAAAAGATTTATCGAGACTGGGTCGAAATTACTTGCAGACCGGCACACTGATCGAGGACTTCTTCCCCCGTCACGGCGTCCGCTATATCGCCATGAATGACGGTATCGACACCATGCGGGACAACAACGACATTGCGCCGTTCAAGAACATCCTGAACGAGATGTACAGCAAGGATATTTCCAAGAAGGTACATTCCTCGTATCTTCTGAAAGCCCAGCAAGGCCAGTTTACCGGCTGTGTGGCTCCCTTTGGGTATCGGAAAGACCCGGAGGACAAAAACCACCTGCTGGTGGACGAGGAAACCGCCCCCATTGTCCGGCAAATCTTCCTTTGGGCGCTGGAAGGACACGGCCCAAACTTCATCCGGCGCAGGCTGGAAGAACAAAAGGTGCCTTGCCCTACATGGTGGAACCGGGAACGGGGCTTCCGCAATGTCCGCACCAAATGGGAAAAGAAAGACCCGGAAAACGGGCGGTATATGTGGGACTTCTCCGTGATAAAGGACATCCTGATGAATCCCGTTTATACCGGGGCGATCGCTTCCCAAAAGAAGGACTACCGCTTCAAAATCGGCACCATTGGCGAGAAGAAGCCGCAGGACTGGATCGTGGTGGAGGAACGGCACGAACCGTTGATTGACAGCAAAAGTTTTGCCATTGTGCAGGACAAGCTGAAATCCCGCCAGCGCCCCCGGCAGGACGGGGAAACCAGCCTGTTTGCAGGGCTTATCAAGTGCGGCGAGTGCGGCAAGTCGCTGACCATCCGCACCACCCACGCCAAGCACCCGCAGCAGATTTACGCCTGTAAGACCTATGGGGCGTTCGGCAAGAACCATTGCACCCAGCACCGGGTGGAGTACGACACCCTTTACCACCTTGTCCTGAACAAAATCCGGGAGTGCGCCAAGGCTGCCCTGACCGATGGGGAAGCCATTGCCGGGAAGCTGACCAACACCTGCGAAGCCGAGCAGAAAGGCCAGCGGGAAGCGTTGGAGCGTTCCCTGACAAAAGACGAGGAACGGATTGAGGTTCTGGAAAAGATGGTGCTGCGGCTCTATGAGGACATGGTTGCCGGGCGGATCAGCGAAGCCAACTTCAATCTCATGCTGGACAAGACGCAAAAGGAACAGGCCGAGTTGAAAGAACGGGTTGCACAGGGGCGCAAGAAGCTGGCTGATGAAATGCGGCTGGCGATGGACGCCAAACAATGGGTGGACGCCATTCGGGAATATGCCGACATCACGGAGCTGGACGCAGCCACCTTAAACCGCCTGATTAAAGAAATCGTTGTCCATGAGCACATCGACAGCGATAAGACACGACACATTTCTATCGAAATTCACTTCAATCTCAAACCTATCCCGGAGGTGGAACAGGTCACGGCCTGACCTGTTCCCGCCGGGCGGTTCTAAAACAATTCCATATATTTCTTGACACGCCGCCCGCCATCGAGCAAGGTTATACTCCTATTTAGGGGTAAAACAGCTCATGGCTGGCGGCGGCGTTGCCCTCATCGGCATCACCCTGATCCCTCTGCTGAGCGGTCTGTTCGGCTGATCTTTTCCGGGCGGCGTCTGCCGCCCCGTACATATTTACTTGCAAGCATTTCCAGCCCCTCCGTGGCAAACGGATTTATTATTATAAAGGAAGCGCATTGCAAAACGAATATTCACTGTTATCTGAAAGGAAGGCGATTTTTATGCAGATTCTGACTCACCTTATTTTTTTGCTCAACCTGCTCAAGACCCTTATCAACCATTTTTCTTGATGGGTGGTGGCGCTGAGTGGAAACAGTTCTCAAAGCAATCTCCGATTGGATCAAGTCACTGCTGACAGCGGCGATCATGTCCAATCTTTCAGGCTTGTTTGATGATGTGAACACCCAAGTGGGCAACATCGCACAGCAGGTCGGCACCAAACCATCCAGTTTTGAACCGCGCGTTTTCGCTATGATCGAAGCGTTGTCCCGCAATGTGGTGCTGCCCATTGCAGGCATCATCCTGACCTTCATCGCCTGTTATGAGCTGATCGAGATGATCACCCAGCACAACAACATGGCACAGTTTGAGCCTGCGCTGCTGATGAAATGGATCTTCAAGACTGCCATTTCGGTCTGGATGATCTCCAACACTTTCGACATCATCATGGCGGTGTTCGATGTGACCCAGCAGGTGGTGGCAAATTCCAGCGGCATTATTTCCGGCAACACAAGGGTCAACGATATCGGCTTGTCGATACTGCAATCCAGCATGATGAGCATGGATGTCGGCCCACTGTTCGGGCTGTTTTTGCAGTCCTTCTTTATCGGTATCACCATGCGCATCCTGTCCATCGTGATTTTTGTGATCGTCTACGGAAGAATGATTGAAATCTACATGATGGTCAGCCTTGCCCCGGTGCCCATGGCAACATGGGGCAACCATGAGCAATCTCATGTGGGACAGAATTATCTTCGTTCTCTGTTTGCGCTGGGATTTCAGGGCTTTCTGATCCTGATCTGCGTGGCGATCTACGCTGTTCTGCTTCAAAATGTCGCCATATCTGGGGATGCCATCAACTCGATCTGGAGCATCGTAGGGTACACGGTGCTGCTGTGCTTTACGCTGTTCAAGACTGGTTCTGTTGCCCGGAGCATTCTGGGCGCACACTAAGGAGGTGGAATTTTGGCAGCTTATATTTCCGTGCCGCGCGATTTCAGCAAGGTGAAGTCCAAAGTGGCCTTCAACCTGACCGCCCGGCAGCTTATCTGTTTTGGTGCAGCGGCAGTCGTTGGTGTGCCGCTGTTCTTTGTTTTGCGGGACACCGCAGGCAATTCTGGCGCTACCCTTGGCATGATGGCGGTGATGCTGCCCATGTTTTTTCTGGCCATGTACCAAAAGCATGGCCAGCCCGCTGAAAAAATTCTGCGGTACTACTTTCAGGCGCGCTTTGTTCGTCCGAAGGTGCGTCCGTATAAGAATCGCAATTACTATGCACTGCTTATGAAGGGAGATGACGCCCATGATTCCGTTTCTGAAAAAGAATAAGGACGGCAAAAAGCCGCCCAAGTCCACAGTGCCCCGCACAGCACAGGAGAGTATTCCGTTCCAGCGGATGTTTGAGGACGGCACCTGCCGTGTCCGTCCCGGCTACTACACCCGCACCATCCAGTATCAGGATATCAACTACCAGTTGGCGCAGCAGGAGGACAAGACCGCCATCTTTGAGGAATGGTGCAGTTTTCTCAACTTTTTCGACAGCTCTATCCACTTTGAGCTGTCCTTTGTGAATACCGCCACCGATTCCGCAGACTTTGAGAAGTCCATCCGCATCCCGTATCAGCAGGATGGTTTTGATGATGTTCGCGCCGAGTACAGCCAGATGCTGCGGCAGCAGCTTTCCAAGGGCAATAACGGTCTGACCAAGACCAAATTTCTGACCTATGGCATCGAGGGCGACAGCATGGAGCAGGTCAAGCCGCGATTGGAGCACATCCAGAACGACCTGATGAACAATTTCCACAGGCTGGGCGTTCTGGCAAAGCCGCTGGACGGCACGGAGCGCCTGCGGCTGATGCATGGGATGCTGAATATGGACGGAGCCAACAAGTTCCACTTCAACTGGAAAGACCTTGTGCCCAGCGGTCTGTCCGTAAAGGATGCCATTGCACCCACTGCACTGGCGTTTAAGAACAGCCGCACCTTTCAGATGGGCGGCATCTTCGGGGCGGTCAGCTTCCTGAATATCACGGCTTCTGACCTGAGTGACCAGTTGCTGAAGGATTTTCTGGACATGGATTCCAGCCAGATCGTTACCATGCACATCCAGTCCGTTGACCAGAACCGTGCCATCAAGACGGTGAAGCGCACCATCACGGAACTGGACCGCAGCAAGATCGAGGAGGTGCGCCCAGATAGGGCATTGTGTAGTGTAGCGTAAGGGACTACCCCGTAGGATAACGCGGGAAACAACCTGCCTAACCGAAAGGCGAAAGCTGAAACGGGAACAGAGCACGGCAGGAAAGCGGTAAGTCACTGAAAGACAGTATTGTGCGACTGAACCGCCATGTTAAGCGGATACGAGGATGAAGTTGGGTTTACTGATACGCAAGTTTCTAATTTCTGTTATTTTCAGGCGGAGGAAAATGTCTGAAACCTCTGTCATGAACGCGATGGATGATGCTCTTCCATCCATCGGTTATCTCAATGTTCATGGAATCTGTAGGAGAACCTATGGCAAGGAAACGAAAGCGCATACCGACAATCCGCATTTCCCTACACACAATGTTAACTGGGGATACCCTACACAGGAACGCCTGAAAAGGCTATGGCTGTAGAGCCTGAAAATCCTGCATGGGTACGGAACGCTCATAGTAGTCCGAGAGGGATAATGACCCTTACATGGCGAAGGAGCGTAGTTATTGTGTACTAAAATAGAACGTTGATTAGGGAGGAAAACCTCATTGCAACCAACAACCGAAATTTTAGAAAGAATCAGCAAAGACTCATTAACCCATAAGGAAGAAGTATTTACTAGATTGTATCGCTATCTGCTGCGCCCAGATATTTACTATCAGGCATACCAGCGTCTGTACACGAACAAGGGTGCATCGACAAAAGGTATCAATCAAGACACAGCAGACGGTTTCAGCGAAGCTAAGATTGAAAAAATCATTCAGTCCTTGGCAGATGAAACCTATCAGCCCACGCCAGTACGACGAACTTATATTGCAAAGAAAAGCAATCCGAAGAAGAAGCGTCCATTAGGTATTCCGACCTTTACGGACAAATTGGTTCAAGAAGCACTCCGTATGATATTGGAAGCAATTTATGAACCGCTCTTTCTGGACTGCTCGCATGGATTCCGCCCGAAAAGAAGCTGTCACACCGCATTAGACAAATTGAAGTACCAATTTGGTGGTGTGCGTTGGTTTGTTGAGGGGGATATTAAAGGGTGCTTTGACAATATAAATCACGATGCACTGGTTGGATTTATCGGCAGCAAGGTCAAAGATGCACGCATCGTAAAACTGGTCTACAAATTTCTAAAAGCAGGATATTTGGAAGATTGGGTTTACCACAAAACCTACAGCGGCACACCGCAAGGCGGTATTCTTTCACCGTTGCTGGCAAACATCTATCTGCACGAACTTGATAAATTCGTCATGCAGCTAAAAGACGAATTTGACACTCCTGAAAAAGGGAAAATCACCCCGGAATACCGTGAACTGCACAATAGAATCAAAAATCTTTGCTACCACATCGACAGAAAGAATGGAGTAGAAAGAGAAAGCATGATTGCAGAGTGTAAAACACTCCGCAAACAACTTTTGAAAACTCCTTGCACAGCACAGACGGATAAAAAGCTCAAATATATCCGCTATGCAGATGATTTTATTATTGGTGTAAAGGGCAGTAAAGAGGATTGCCAGTGGATTAAGAGCAAACTCTCTGAGTTTATTGGGCAAACACTCAAGATGGAACTCAGCGAAGAAAAGACACTTATTACCCACAGCAGTGAATGTGCCCGGTTCTTAGGTTTTGATGTTCGTGTCAGAAGATGTGAGAAAGTAAAGCGGAACAAGAAAGGCACAAAAGCGAGAACTCTCAACAACCATGTTGAACTGCTAGTGCCATTCGATGACAAAATCCACAACTTTATTTTCTCAAAGGGTATAGCGATACAGAAAAAGGACGGAAAGCTATTTCCCGTTCACAGAAATTCCCTGCTACGGCTGACAGACCTTGAGATAGTCACAGTTTACAACGATGAGTTGAGAGGTATTTGTAATTATTACGGAATAGCCAGCAACTTCTGTAAACTGAAATATCTGTCTTACCTTATGGAATACAGCTGCCTAAAAACGCTTGCAGCAAAACACAAAAGCAAAATCTCAAAAGTTGTTGCTATGTATAAAGACGGAACTGGCGAATGGGGTATCCCCTATGAAACGAAAAAGAAAGCCAAGCGCCGCTATTTCGCCAACTATATGGACTGTAAAGATGCGAAAATTTCAACAGACTGCATTAGCAATGCCGCAATTATTTATGGTCAGTCGGTAACACCGCTTGAGAAGCGTTTGAAAGCAAGAATTTGTGAACTCTGTGGCACAACGGAAAGCGAACGTTACGAAATCCACCATATCAATAAACTGAAAAACCTTAAAGGAAAAGAACCGTGGGAAATCGCAATGTTAGCAAAACGGCGAAAGACACTTGTAGTGTGTGAGCATTGCCACCATCTAATTCACAATCAATGAGTTTTTCTGACCGAACAATGACAGAGCCGTATACTTCGAGAGAGGTAAGTACGGTTCCCGGAGAGGGTGATGCAAACCTGCTATTGCAAGATAGTAAGGCGGCAGCTCCCTACTCCACCAGAAAAAAGCCGTCCGCTCCGGCTACGACATGGACATCATCCCGTCCGATCTCGCCACCTTCGGCGGTGAGGCAAAGCGTCTGTTGCAGGATCTCCAAACCCGCAATGAGAGACTGTTCCTTGTGACCATCCTCATCATGAATACGGCAACCAACCGCCAGAAGCTCGAAAACGCGGTGTTCCAAACCGCCGCCATTGCCCAAAAGTATAACTGTGCGCTCAAGCGTCTTGACTTCCAGCAGGAGGAAGGGCTGATGTCCTCTCTGCCTATCGGCGTCAATCAGGTTGAAATTGAACGCGGACTGACCACTTCCAGCACGGCGGTTTTCGTGCCGTTCACCACGCAGGAGCTTTTTCAGGGTGGCGAAGCTCTCTACTACGGGCTGAACGCGCTGTCCAACAACATGATCATGGTTGACCGCAAGCAGCTCAAGAACCCCAACGGGCTGATCTTGGGTACACCCGGTTCCGGTAAGTCCTTCTCCGCCAAGCGCGAAATGACGAACGCCTTCCTCATCACGGAGGATGACATCATCGTCTGCGACCCCGAAGCCGAGTATTTCCCCCTTGTGCAGAAGCTCGGCGGTCAGGTCATCCGCATCTCGCCGGTCAGCACGGATTACATCAATCCGCTGGACATCAACACGAACTACTCCGAAGAGGAAAACCCGCTGACGCTGAAATCCGACTTCATCCTCTCCATGTGTGAGCTGATTGTCGGCGGCAAGGACGGCTTGCAGCCGGTTGAGAAGACCATCATTGACCGCAGTGTCCGCATGGTCTATCAGGAGTTTCTTGCAGACCCCAAGCCGGAGAAAATGCCGATCCTCGAAGACCTCTACAACATTCTGAGAAATCAGAAGGAGCCGGAGGCACAGCGCATCGCAACTGCCCTTGAAATCTATGTTCACGGCTCTCTGAACGTCTTCAATCACAGAACGAATGTGGATGTCAACAACCGCTTCGTCTGCTATGACATCCGCGAACTCGGCAAGCAGCTCAAAAAGCTCGGTATGCTGATTGTGCAGGATCAGGTGTGGAACAGAGTTACCATCAACCGCGCCCAGCACAAGGCAACGCGCTACTACATGGACGAGTTCCACCTTTTGCTGAAAGAGGAACAGACCGCCGCATACAGCGTGGAAATCTGGAAGCGTTTCAGAAAGTGGGGCGGCATCCCGACCGGCATCACCCAGAACGTCAAGGATCTGCTTGCGTCCCGCGAGGTAGAGAACATCTTTGAAAACTCGGATTTTGTCTACCTTCTGAATCAGGCATCCGGCGACCGGCAGATTCTCTCGAAGGCGCTGAACATCTCGCCCAGCCAGCAGAACTACATCACCAATTCCAATGCCGGTGAAGGGCTGATCTTCTACGGCTCCACCATCGTGCCTTTCAAGGACGATTTTCCCAAGAATACGCAACTCTATCGCATCATGACCACCAAGCCCGAAGAAACCGTACAGAACTAAGGAGGATTTTGAATATGGATAAGAACTTCAATCTTGAGAACGCCAAGAGCATCATCGCAGAAGCCAGCGGTGTTCCCGTAAATACCACGTTCGGCAGCATCACCAAGCCGATTGACCTTCTGCTTGAGGTTATCGACATGAGCGCCGATCTCATCGCCCTCATCCACGAGGAAACCGAGCTGAAAAAGCATCATCGCGCCTATCTCCACGTTCATGAGGAACTGGAGGACTGCGCCGATGAGATGGCAGCGCGTATGCAGGAGATTTTCGACGAGACTACTGACTGCGTAATTGGGCTGATGAAGGATGTCCATGAGACCTTCCGTGTCCGTAAGCAGGAAGCGGCTGAAGACGATGCCGAAACCGTCACCATCGCAAAGAAAGACTACGAGACCATGATCGACGATCTGCTCACGATGTCCGAAATCATTCAGTGCGTCGCAGATATGCGCACGCAGGATGCGAAGGTAATCCGCGAGTTCGGCAAGTTCGTCCCTGCTTTCGCTGCCTTTGAGAAGAACCGCCTGAGCCTCTATCGTGAGGCGGCTAAGGAAGCCGAGGAAATCTTCGACCGTTGGGCGGACGAGATTGACGATCTCGACGAGGACTTCATGGAAGATGAGGACTACGAGCCGGACGAGTATTACTCCGACTGATGCCCATTGAAATGTTGTCGGGTTTTACATCCAACATTTCAATGGAAACGCAAATCCAACAGAACAGGAGGTACACCACCATACAACTTGACATCATTCATACCGGCGATTGCCTTGAAATCCTGAAAACTCTGCCCGATGATAGCGTTCATTGCTGTGTGACGTCCCCTCCGTATTACGCGCTCCGCGATTACGGCATGGAGGCTCAGATCGGCAGAGAGACAACGCCGAAGGAATATATCTCGCGCCTGACGGAAGTGTTTACCGAAGTCAGGCGCGTTTTGCGTCCGGATGGAACGCTCTGGCTGAACATCTCGGACACCTACGCTGGAAAGGGCAATCAGGGAGATTTCATTGACCCGAAGAACCCCTACGGCAGAAACGGTCAGGCTGTGGCTCTCAACAACAAGGTTGAGGGCTGCAAGCCGAAGGACATGATCGGTATTCCGTGGATGCTTGCTTTTGCCCTCCGCGATACCGGCTGGTATCTGCGCAACGACATCATCTGGATGAAGGATAACCCCATGCCGGAGAGCGTCAAAGACCGCTGCGCCCGCTGCTACGAGCATATTTTCCTGTTCTCCAAGTCCAAGAAGTATTTCTTCGACTACAAGGCAATCTCCGAGCCGATTGCCCCTGCAACGGCAGAACGCCTCAAGCGCGGCATGAAGGGCGGCAACAAATACGGCAAACCCGTTCCCGGTCAGCCTCAGCCGCAGTCCATCAACCGCCCCCGTGAACACGGAGCAATCAAAGACAGTGACATCAATCCGCTCCGCAACAAGCGCGACGTCTGGAAGATCAACACCGTCCCCTTCAAGGGCGGTCACTATGCCGCCTACCCTCCAAAGCTGGTTGAGACCTGTCTGCTTGCCGGTTGTCCCGAAGGCGGTATTGTGCTTGACCCATTCATGGGAAGCGGAACAACCGGCATGGTTGCCTCGCAGATGGGGCGTCATTTCGTCGGCATCGAGTTGAATCCGGTGTACACCGAGCTTGCCTACAAGCGGATTGGGGGTGAAATCTGATGCCCAAGGAACCGGAGCTTAAAGCCCGCGACAAGGTAGTCGTGCGGATGACGCGGGAAGGCGCGGTTGAGGAAAACCTGACGGCTGGCACCGAGCAGCGTGTGTCAAAGCGGCTGGAAGATGCGGAGCTGGTGAAGCCCGGTGAGACAGTCGAGCCTTCCGAAGCTCTTTCCCCAGAGGAACAGAAAAAGGTGCAGATGCGCCGTCAGCAGCGTCAGTTTCAGGCGGAACACGCTGAGGATAATAACACTCAGCCGCCCTCCGAAACGTCCGTCACAGAAGAGAAAAGGACAGAAAATCCACCCCAGAATGTACCTGAACCGCTGCCTTCGGAAACGCCGTTCAAGCCTCCTGCTTTGGAGCAGCACGGCGTTTCTTCGCACACCGGCACGGTGATTGCCGAAACGGTTGTTACGCACAAGCTGCGCAAGACCTCTGCGGTTGAAGCTGTGGATGTGGACACCGTTCTCTCTCAAGCGGCGGAGACTGCCTCTGCGAAGCCGGTCTCGGACGATGCCGTTCCGCCCACGAAGCGGATGCAGAAGCTCGAAAGGAAGTCCGAGAAGGCGCATGAGCGTCTGGATGCCGTCCGTGAGAAGCTGCCCACGCACAAGGTTCTCAAGAAAGAGCGTGTCTTCGATGAAGAGACCGGCAAGGGCAAAACCCGCCTTCATTTTGAGGATGAGCTGAAAAAGCCAAAAGGCAAAGGCAAGCTGCAATTTGAAGCAGATAAAACCGTCCGCAAGGTCGGTGACACCCTCGCTTCCGGCATTCACGGCAAAATCCATGAGGTCGAACAGGAAAACTCGGCGGTTGAGGCGGCGCATAAAACAGAGATTGCCGCTGAGACCGCTGCGAGGCATTTCCGTCATCATCGGGAAAACAGCGTCAACAAGCCTTATGAGAAGGTCTCCAAGCTGGAACACAAGGCGGATGCTGCGGATGCGAAACTCCAATATGAGAGAAATCAGCAGGAGCATCCTGAGATGAAGAAGCAGAACATGAACAAGCACTACCAGAAGCAGAACATCAAGAAGGAATATGCCGCCGCTCGAAATGCCGGTTCTCAGACTGCCGGGACTGCCACAAAAAATACCGGCAAGAAGCTCGGTGAGAAGGCGTCTGACAAGATCAAGGAGTTCTTTGAGAAGAACAAGAAGGTCTTCATCTGGATCGGCGTCGGAATTGCCCTTCTCGTGTTGCTCGGTGCCGGAATCAGCTCGTGTTCGATGCTCACCTCTACCGGCTCGTCGGTTATCGCTTCCTCTTATCTCAGCGAGGATGACGCGATGCTGGGCGCGGAGGCGCAGTATTGCCGGATGGAGCAGGAGCTGCAACGCTATCTCGACACCTACGAAAGCACTCACAGCTACGACGAGTATCACTTCGATCTGGACGATATTGAGCATGACCCCTATGTGCTGATCTCCATTCTCTCGGCTCTCCATGAGGGCGAGTTCACGCTGGATGAGGTGCAGGGTACGCTCCAAATGCTGTTTGAAAAGCAGTACATCCTCACCGAAGAGGTTATCGTCGAAACCAGATACCGCACAGAAACCGACACATGGACGGATGCAGACGGCAACACGCACACGGAAACCTACCGCGTCCCGTATGACTACTACATCTGCAATGTGAAGCTCGAAAACTTCAATCTCTCCCATGTCCCGGTCTACATCATGTCTCAGGAACAGCTCTCCATGTACGCGACGTATATGTCGGTGCTGGGCAACCGCGAGGATCTGTTCGGTGATTCTCCCTATGTGGACAAGTACATCACAAATCCTCCCGCCGACTACGATGTCAACCCGGAATACCTGAACGACGAGAAGTTTGCGACACTGATCACCGAGGCGGAAAAGTATCTCGGCTATCCGTATGTGTGGGGCGGCTCCAATCCCGACACATCCTTTGACTGTTCCGGCTTCGTCAGCTACGTTCTCACAAACAGCGGACTTGTGAATACCGGGCGGTTGGGCGCACAGGGGCTTTACAACATCAGTACGCCGGTTTCAAAGGCGAATGCACAGCCCGGTGATCTCATCTTTTTCGTCGGGACGTATGACACCCCCGGTGTGTCCCACGTCGGCATTTACGTCGGTGATGGGGTCATGATCCACTGCGGCGACCCCATCCAGTACACATCCATCAATTCTTCCTACTGGCAGCAGCATTTCTACGCCTTCGGAAGACCCGCCTATTAAAAGAAAGGAGTTTTGCATGAATCCCAAGTATCAGAAAGTCCTCTCCGACATCGAGAAGGCTGAAAAGAAGAAGTCCGAAATCGAAGGGCAGCTCAAGGAGCTGTACGACAAGAAGACAGAGCTGGAAAACCTCGAAATCATCAATACCGTGCGCTCTATGGTGATGGACAAGGATCAGATCATGGCGTTCCTGTCTTCCATGAAGGGCGGCAACAAGCCCGCCGAAAATACGGAGGTAATCGACAATGCGTAAGAAGTTTCGTTTTCTGACCGTCCTTGCGGTCTGCGTCATGGTTCTGTCTTGCTTCTCGGTCACGGCGTTTGCCTACGCCGATGATACCGAGCAGAACCTTCCGGTTACGGAGGCAACCCAGCCGGAACAGCAGCCCGCAGTCACTCCCACGCCGGAAAAGTCGAAGGGTGAGCCGATTGACGATGAGGGCAACGCCTACACCCGCGACCTGCTCTATGACAAGGCGACGAACAAGCAGTTCATCACTGTCCAGACGAAGAACGGCAACACCTTTTTCATTGTCATCGACTACGATGCGCCCATCAACGAGGATGAGGAACAGTATCAGACGTACTTCCTCAACATGGTCGATGAAAGCGATCTGCTTGCGCTGCTGGATGAAGATACTGCGGCGGCTCTGACCACCTGTAACTGCAAAGAGAAATGCGCTGCCGGTCAGGTCAACACGGACTGCCCGGTCTGCAAGACCAACATGAGCGAATGCACCGGCACTGCTCCCGTTACACCTGAGCCGGACAAGGATGCGGAAACCGAAGTGCCTGAGACCAAGCCCGAAAAGAAATCCAACATCGGCATGATCCTCGTCATCTTTGTCCTTGCCGGTGCTGCGGGTGCAGCTTATTACTACATCAAGTTCGTCAAGGGCAGAAAGCCCAAGGATGAGGATATGGACTTCTTTGATGATGAAGGCTACGAGGAAGAGCCGTACATCAACGAGGATGATGAGCCGCAGATTGCGGAGGATGCTGAAACGGATGGTGATGAAGATTGATCTTAGTCATTGCTGAAAAGCCCAGTGTTGCCCAGTCCATCGCAAAGGTGCTGGGCGCGACGTCTCGCAAGGACGGCTATATGGAGGGCGGCAATTACATCGTTTCGTGGTGCTTCGGTCATCTGGTGGAGCTGGCAGACGCCAGCTCCTACGATGAGCGGTATGCCAAGTGGCGGTATGACGATCTGCCCATTGTTCCGAAAAACTGGATGTTTGAGGTCACGAAGGACAAAGCACAGCAGTTCAAGGTGCTGTCCTCTCTCATGAAGGACAAGCGCGTCACCGAGCTTGTCTGCGCAACCGATGCAGGGCGCGAGGGAGAGCTGATCTTTCGGCTGGTCTACAACAAAGCCGGATGCGTCAAGCCCTTCAAGCGTCTGTGGATCAGCTCGTTGGAGGACTCCGCCATCCGCGAAGGCTTCAACCATCTCCGGGACGGCAAGGAATATGACCGCCTCTATGAAGCGGCACTCAGCCGCTCGAAGGCAGACTGGATTGTCGGTATCAACGGCACCCGCCTGTTCACCACGCTCTATCACAAGAAGCTGGTGGTCGGGCGCGTCCAGACGCCGACCCTTGCAATGCTGGTGGAGCGTGACGGGAAAATCTCCACGTTCCAGAAGGAGAAGTATTTCAACGTCCATGTCGGCAAGGGCGATCTGACCGCCGATCTGGAAAAGGTCAAAACCGAAGAGGAAGCAAAGAGAATTGCGGCGGCTTGCGAGAAAAAGCAAGCCGTCGTTTCTTCTCTCAAGCGGGAGACGAAAACCGTCAATCCTCCGAAGCTCTACGATCTGACCACCTTGCAGCGCGAGGCTAACCGATACTACGGCTTCACCGCCCAGCAGACGCTCGATCTCGTTCAGACGCTCTACGAAAAGAAGCTCCTGACCTATCCGCGCACGGACAGTCAGTTTATCACGGACGATATGGAGGACACTGCCCGTCAGGTCATTTCCATCGTCTGCCACCAGCTTCCACTTTTCTCCGGCGTTTCGGTCACTCCGGACATTTCCCGCGTAACCGACAACAGCAAGGTCACAGATCACCATGCCATTCTCCCGACCGTCCAGCTTGAAAAGCAGGATGTTTCCGCTCTCCCTCAGTCGGAACAGAAAATCCTCAATCTTGTCGGGATGCGCCTTCTGTGTGCAACCGGCGAGAAGCACACCTACGCGGAAACGCAGATCACGCTCTCCTGCGAGGGCTACGAGTTCAAAACCAAGGGGAAGACCGTCGTTCAAAACGGATGGAAAGCCATCGAAGAGCTGTTCAAGGCTTCCCTCAAGACGAAGGAAAAGGACGATCCCATGAAGTCCCTGCCCGAAGTCCATGAGGGTGATGTTCTGGATAGTGTGTCTGCCAGCGTCACGGAACACTTCACGACGCCTCCGAAGCAATACACGGAAGACACGCTCCTGTCTGCAATGGAGACTGCCGGAAACGATCAGTTTGACGATGACACCGAGAAGAAAGGTCTCGGAACACCCGCGACCCGTGCCGGTATCATTGAAAAGCTGGTGAAATCCGGCTTTGCAGAGCGCAAAGGCAAATCCCTCATTCCCACGAAGGACGGCTGCAACCTTGTCTGTGTTCTGCCGGAACAGATCACCTCTCCCGCAATGACTGCGGAATGGGAAAACACGCTCATGGAGATCGAACGCGGCAATGCGGATGCAGACGCCTTCCTCAGCGGCATTGTCCAGATGACCGGGGATCTCGTGAAAGCCTACCCGTTCCTCTCCGATGCCGAAGCCCAGCGTTTCGGCACGGGCAAGGAGGAAATCGGCAAATGTCCCCGCTGCGGCTCTCCGGTCTATGTCGGCAAGGGCAACTTCTACTGCTCAAACAGGGAATGCTCCTTCTGCCTGTGGGAAGACAACAAGTTCTTTTCCAGCAAGAAAAAGAAGCTCACCAAGAGAATTGCAAAGGAGCTGCTGGACAAGGGCTGGTGCCGAATGACCGGGCTTTACACGCCGAAGAAGCCCCAGCTCTACGATGCGGTGATTCGTCTGGATGACAGCGGCGGCAAATACGTCAGCTTCAAGATGGAGTTTGACCGATGACTCGCCCGAAGTATGTTGCCTCTTGCAGCGGAGGCAAAGACAGCGTAGCGACGCTCCTGCTGGCTGCACAGCACAATGAGCCGCTGGACGAGGCAGTTTTCAGCGAGGTCATGTTTGATAAGGACACAAGCGGCGAAATCCCTGAACACAGGGACTTCATCTATGACCGGCTCAAGCCCTTCTGTGAAAAAGAGCTGGGCGTCAAGTTCACCATTCTCCATGCAGACAAGACCTACGATGAGGTGTTCCATCATGTCATCACCCGCGGACCGCACAAGGGCGAGGTTCGCGGCTTTGCATGGGCTGGTATGTGTGCAGTCAATCGTGACTGCAAAATCCCGCCAGTCCGCAAGTACAATGCCGCACTCTCGCCGGACACCGTGAGCTATGTCGGCATCGCGCAGGATGAACCCAAACGTCTTGCGCGTCTGGATGGAGTAACGAAGGTCAGTCTGCTTGCCAAATACGGTATGACCGAGGTGGACGCCTACAAGCTCTGTCAGGAACACGGGTTGATTTCCCCAATCTACGCTCACTGCCGAAGAAACGGCTGCTGGTTCTGTCCCAACGCCAGTGACTTGGAGCTGCTGCACATGGTCACAAAGCACCCGGATATGTTTGACCGGCTGATTGAATGGGAGAACGAGGATAACATCTTCCATCGTCGGATGACGCGCAGAGAAACCCCGTCTGAGGTAAAGGCTCGTTTACTGAGCAAATCCCAGACGGGGTTTTCTTCGCCCAAAAGCAAATAAGAAATGGAGGTTTGAGATGGCTGAAAACAAAAATGCACAGCAAGTCCGCGAGATTACGGACAAGCTGGAACAGGGCATCAAGGAGCTTTTTGAATCCGAGCGGTTCAAGGAATATCTCCGCACGATGTCCAAGTTCTACAACTATTCCTTCAACAACACGCTGCTCATTGCGATGCAGAAGCCGGAGGCAACCTATGTTGCCGGTTATACCTCGTGGCAGCGCAACTTTGACCGTCAGGTCATGACGGGCGAAAAGGGCATCAAGATTCTTGCACCCGCGCCGTACAAGGCGCAGGAAGAGCGTGAGAAGATTGACCCTTTGACGCAGAAGCCGGTGATCGGCGCAGATGGGAAGGCTGTCACGGAAACGGTTGAGGTCCTGCGTCCTGCCTTCAAGGTGGTAAGTGTCTTTGATGTTTCCCAGACGGACGGCAAGGAGCTTCCGGACATTATCGTCGATGAGCTGAAAGGCACCGTCGAAAACTACGAGGCGTTCTTCGACGCGCTCAGGCAGGAATCTCCCGTCCCTATTTCCTTTGAGGACATTCCGGGCGGTGCAAAGGGATTCTTCTCGCCGGTTGAAAGCCGCATTGCCATTCAGGAAGGCATGAGTGAAATCCAGACGGTCAAAACCGCCATTCACGAGATCGCCCACGCAAAGCTCCACGCCGTCAAGCCGGATGAGAAAGCCGCGCCAGAAGATAAGAAGGATCGGCACACCAAGGAGGTTGAAGCGGAGAGCGTTGCCTACACCGTCTGCCAGCGTTACGGCATTGAAACCTCGGACTACTCCTTTGGCTACATTGCCGGTTGGTCATCCGGCAAGGAAACCAAGGAACTGAAAAGCTCTCTGGACACCATCCGGAAGACGGCGGCTGAGATGATCGAGGGCATTGACGCCAAGCTCAAGGTGCTGCTGGCAGAGAAAGCACCGTCCGCAGAGATGGAAGTCGAAGCTCCCGTAAAGGAAGCTGTTCCGGAGGAAAAGCCGGAAGTCCCCATTTACCGCGAGACGGCGAATTATGCCTATGAAGCCGGTGAGCTGGAGTCATATCGTGCTTCTCTCGCTGCAAACGTGGAATGCCGCCGTGCGATTGAGGCGGCAATCAGTTCTAACTACGGAGACAACCGGCTGGATGCGGATGCTGCCGTGAAAAGCATCCTTGAGCAGTTCTCTCCGGAGCGCGTCCGGTATGTCCTCGCAAATACCATCCAGCAGAAAGACTTTGATGGGCGCATTCCCCAGCCCCTCAAGGAATGGGCGAAGAGCGTTGATGTCTGCCCGGAGAACGCCTCCCGCTTCCTTGTGGATAAACCCAATCCCGGACTGACCGCACTTTTCGTCGATGCGTTCCGCCAGCAGACCGAACCTGAGAAGGAAGTCATGCCTGAGAAAGCAGTGGAAAGAGACCCGGAGGTCGTTGCATGGGAGAACGATGAGATTACCTCGATTGAGGTAAAAACCGTGGAGGTCAAGTCTCCCTTTGCCCCCTTGTCGGAGGAAGCAGCAAAATCACCGAAAGCGCACCGCCTGACTGCCGAAGAGAAGGAAATCAAAGCCGCCGTCATGGACACGCTCAAGGGGCAGATTGCCTATAACAATGACGGTATGCGGGCGTCCTATCGCGCCTCTAACCATTCCTTCAATCTGCTGGCACGGAACGGCGTCAGGATCGAGGGCAACACGGTCACGCAGAACGGTGAGCCGCTGTTCAAAATCCATCGCCGTCATGCGGCGCGGAAAACACAGGGCTGCTATCGTGAGCTGATGCCGACGCTGGAATACGTCAGGCAGGAGCAGAAGCAGGAAAAGCCCTCCATCCGCGATCAGCTCAGGACTGCCGCAAAACAGCAGCCGGAGAAGAAGTCTCCGGTCAAATCCAAAACGCACGACATGGAGTTGTGAGAAAGGAGAAGCATGAAGAAATACACAGACGTTGACATCGTTGCGGAGCTGCAGAAGCTCGTGGACGGTCATGTGGACAGCTACAAGGAAGACTTCGACATCGACAAGCGCATCATCCGCCGCGCTGCCGAAAGCCAGAATCCCGAAGACAAGACGCTGATGTGGTTCTGCCGCCCACATGGAACGCACTGCCTCAATGAAAATCAGGTCTTCATTCAGGGAACGCGGGATCACAATACCTTCCGTTTCTACGCGGAGCAGACCTACGACGAGTGCGTTGCCCGCGTCATTGTCCCGAAAGCCGTCAAACGCGGCAAGGTGTTCGGAGATGTATTTGAGATCAATTACCGGGAACAGGCAGCAAATGTGGCGCAGAACTCGGTTGCGCCGGATCATGACCGGCTGACCTTCGCAGATGGCTTTGTGCTGGACGCACCCTGCCGCAGCAGTTTCGATGCAGCAATGGCTCTGGTCGGTGAGCATGGCGGCGTACAAACCCACCAAACACTCCCCAAAGACGCGGATGCTCTGGTGGAAGTGCTGTCCAAACAGAAAAGCCGCCGTGACAGACTGCCGGAGACTGAGAGGACGGAGGCGCTTTCGCCTCTGCCCGTTGCAGAACTCCGCAAGTACGAGGCAGTCAAAAAGGCACATCCGGACGCGCTGGTCTGCTTTGCCCAGAACGGCTATTTTGAGCTGTACGGCAAGGACGCGGAAAAAGCTGCACCCTTGCTCGGCACAAAGCTCCTTGAGAAGAAGGTACGCGGCAAGCCCTCCTTGCCGGTGACCGGCTTCCGTGAAGCCGCGTGGGTAGCCGGTTCTCACAAGCTCTGGAAGTCCGGCGTGGATGTCTTTCTCAGTAAGGACGGCGAGACCTTCAAGGAACTCAAAGCCGCAGATTACATTCCTGTCGGCGCGACGCTGAATGTGGACGGCATCAGGTGCAGAATCGACGCGGTTGATTTTGCCGCTGATGAAGTCCGGCTGACCAACATTGAGGACAAGAACCGCCCCATCCGCTTTTCTGAAAGCATCCAGTATGTCCGCTCCTATGTGGAAGATGCCGGAACAGCCATCTACGACACCATCCCGAAGAAGCCCGCTGCCCGTGAATCCATCCGCGACAAACTGAAATCCGCGCAGAAAGCCCAGCCGCCCCATACACCGAAACCACAGAAATCAAAAGGAAAGGATATGGAACTCTGATATGAAAAACTTTACCGTGGAAGAAACCAACCTGATGTGCTGCTTCAACACGTCCAGCCGGAAGCGGCTGATCGACGATATGAAGAGCGTCACCCTGAACGACATGGACGGCGAGATCGCAGAGCTGATGTATAAGACCGTCAGGAAGCTCGAAGCCATGACCGACGCGGAGTTTGAGGAACTGTATATCATGCCGGACGGCATGGTGGATGACTGAAAGGAGGATGCCTATGCCCGTATTAGACGGTAATTTTGAAGCCTTCGTCACAAACCTTGGCAAGTACAACGAGGGTATGCTGGTCGGTGAGTGGGTGAAGCTGCCCACCACCGAGGAAGAGATGCAGAAGGTCTTTGAGCGCATCGGGATCGGCAAGCAGGATGAGTTCGGTCAGCCCTATGAAGAGTGGTTTATCACCGACTACGAATGCCCGATCTATGGCGTTCAGAAGATGCTTGGCGAGTACGAGAGCCTTGATAAGCTCAACTACCTTGCCGCTTTGATTGACGAGCTTTCCCTGAGCGATCAGGAAAAGCTCGTTGCCATTATGGAGGCTGGCTGCGATGAGGTCAGCGACATCGACGATCTTATCAACCTGACGTTCAATCTGGACTGCTACGACATCATGCCCGGTATCAACGACGAATCCGATCTCGGCTACTATTACGCCCACGAAGCCGGTATCTACTCTGAAAAGGATCTCGGTCCTCTGGCAAACTACATCGACTATGAACGCTATGGGCGCGACATTGCGATGGATGAGCAGGGACGCTTCACCGATGAGGGCTATGTCCGTGTCGCAAGCGAGAGGTGGGACAGGCAGTTTGACGGGGAGCTTGATGACATTCCCGATGAATACCGGATTACCGGCTCAGGGGAAGCCGCCGAGCGTGACAGCACCATCGCCGTTCTCATCGTCGAGCCGGGAAAGGAGCCTTATGTGAAGGAGATTGACTCCGGTCTGGAGTCCTTGCAGCATGAGGTCGGCGGCTGCATCGAGGCGATTTACCCCTACGAAGACCCGGTTGCCTTAGTCTGTAATGAGGAAGGCAAGCTGGAAGGTCTGCCCCTGAACCGCGCTCTGCGTGATGAGGACGGTGACATCTACGACGTTGTTGCCGGAACATTCTTGGTAGTAGGCTTGACGGATGACAGCTTCGGCTCTCTGACCGTAGAGCAAATGCAGAAGTTCTCCGACCTCTTCAAAGTTCCGGAGCAGTTTGTTAAGTTGGGCGATAAGATTGTTGCAATCCCCATGATCTCGAAGGAGCAGCAGAAGCAGGAAGCTACCGAGCAGAAGGACTTTGAGATGAATGCCGACACCTCCGGTCTGACGGTTGCCGGACACATCGGGACGTGGCACACCATTGACCAGCACGAGGTCGGCGGTCACAGCTTTTATCTGATGGAGCATGACACCTACGGCGATGAAGCTGCCTGTGTCATTGTCGATGAGCGCGGCAAACTCGTCCTTGATGATGTCTACAACGGCTTTGACGATGACACACTCCGCCTTCTTGACCTTGAAGTCAAGGAAGTGCCGGAAATGCCCGATCCCGCGCTCTCCGTTCAGGATATGAAGGACTACGGCTACGCATGGGCTGGCGTTCTTCCCGCCGGTCAGGAGGCGGCTGAGAAGGCTTTGGAGAAGGGCTGCGAGGTTTACCGCCTCTATTCCGATAACACCGAGGGCTTGTGCGTAGATGCCAAGGAGATTGCCGATCATGCAGCAAAGGGCGGGATGCTCGGTATCAGCAAGGAAAGCTGGATGGCGGCACTTGAGAAGGAAAACTATCTCAAGGCAGCGGAGATGTCGATGGAGGATGACTACGGCATGATTGACGGGATCATCAACAACGGTCCGAAGGAAGACAAGACCGCAGAGGTCAAAGCCCCCGAAAGGGGCGAAAAGTCCTCCATCATGGACAGGCTCAAGTCTGCAAAGGCTGAAAAGCAGAAGGAATGCTGCCCTCCCAAAAAGCACAAAGGAGAGATTGAGCTGTGAGCAGAAGTCAGAAATGGCGGCAGGAGTGGTCGTTCTTCATCGGGGACAGCGGACGCCGGAAGTATAACCGCTTCTGCGTCCGCTGCGTCCATAGCTGCAAGCAGAGCTTCCGTGCGGATCTCATCGCCTGTCCGCACTTCTCCCGCAAGGCATCGAGGTGTAGACAGTTAGGGGTCGAAAAAGCCTGTGATTGCAAGCCTCAGAGCGGCGCAAATTGACCAGCCTAAGTGATTGTATTCCCTGCGCAGTTTCTTCTTTAGCGCGGAAATAAGTGTCGATTTCGGCACTTGTTTGAATGCCCGGAAAACGAACCAAGAGCCTCTGTCGATGCCCGGTTTGGGTATCGGCAGAGGCTCTTTTTTTGTATCTTTTCTGTAAATACCGTTGAAAATCACGCGCTAATACACAGCGTCACTATTAGCGTTTCTGTATAACTATGCCTCTAACCCATATAATTGTTATAAGCGTTATAGAAAAGGTGTAGGTACGCGCTATGATTGACAAACGAATAGGTAAACGAGTAAAACAATGCCGGGAACGCCTCGGAATCTCGCAAGAAGAGCTTGCGGAAAAGACCGGGCTGACTGCAAATTATATTTCTACGGTCGAACGTGGTATGTCGTTTCCTCGCTGTGAGAAATTGATCATTCTTCTCAATGGGCTTGAGGTTTCGTCAGACGCGATTTTCTGTGACGTCCTGGAGCATTCGACAAGCTATAAATCGTCTGAACTCTCGGAGAAACTTGCTTCGTTGTCTCCGCAAGCGCAGAAGCGCATTTTGCAGATGGTTGAGCTGATGATTCAGCAGGAAACGGCAGATAATGGCTGAATCCGTCATGGGCTGTGTGATTTTATCACGCAGCCTTTTTTCTTCCCTTATTTCGACAGAATATTTCATATCTCCGTGCTATACTATGTATTAGAGACACAGAAACAGTCTCTAATACATAGTCAGGAGATGAAAAGAAAATGAAGACCTGTGCTTTTACCGGGCATCGTCCGCAAAACCTCCCGTTTGGTTTCAATGAGGAAGACGAACGCTGCATAGACCTCAAAAAAACTCTCAGGGAGCAAATCATCAATCTCATCGAAAATGAAGGCGTCACGCACTTTATATCCGGAATGGCAATCGGTGTAGATATGTATGCCGCTGAGATCGTACTGGGACTGAAAGCGTCCTATCCGGGAATTACGCTCGAAAGTGCCATCCCGTGTGAAAGTCAAGCTGCAAAGTGGTCGGAAGCTCTGAGAGATCGGTATTTCGACATTGCGTCCAAGTGTGATAAGGAAACACTGATTCAAACCCATTACTCGCCCGACTGCATGGACAAGCGCAACCGTTATATGGTTGATCATGCGGATGTCCTGATCGCGGTTTGGGATGGAAGCCCCAGCGGAACCGGAAAGACGGTCAGATATGCTCATCAGCAGGGTAAATCTGTTACGGTCATTGACCCGGTTTCCCTTGATGTCACACAAGAATAAGGCAAATAATTTCCCCTCTGAATTAAGCATTGTGAAAACCGTAAATATACTTACGATAGCGAATACACATTGCGCTGAACAGTGATTATTGGAAACGTGTACGGCGTATGCTGCCCCGTGAACTTTTCCACGGAATGCACTGAGATTTCACGGCTTCGCAAAATGGAAAGAGCCACCCTATGAACAGTCCTTCGTTGGGAGAAAATTAAATCGCTGGAAACGGGAATGCCCCGGCACTGTGCATCTGGCACAGCGCCGGGGGCATTTTTTCATCACAAGAGGTCATTCAGAAGATTCATACACTTAACCTTCTGTTGGAGATTTGCACTCCCGTACACATTCAGGGTAAAAGATACATTCTTATGTCCGAGAATTTCAGAAAGGGACTTTATATCAAACTCCGGTATCTCGATTGCTCTAACTGCGAATGAATGCCGGATCTCATGAAACTTCACTTTCTCCAATCCGTTCCGCTTCAAGAAACGTGTGAAAAACTGCCGATATGTTCTCGGCTCGGTTGGCTTGGTCTTGCCCGTGAGGAAATAGTGATTCGGGTTTTCCGCGTAAAACTTCTTGATGATATTCATGAGAAGAGACGGAACAGGAATCGTTCGAGCGGAGGTCTTCGTTTTCGGCGGTCCTATATGAAGATACGATTCTCCTTTCTTCTTGTCGTAGATACGCTGGACGGTTTTGTTGATGCTGATGGTCTTGTCCGTCAGCGAAATGTCCCTCATCTGCAAGCCGCACAGCTCGCCTATCCGGACTCCGGTAAACAATGCAATCAGAATCCCCGCTGTCTTCCGGTTCAAGTCCATGTAGATACACTGGATTAGAGCTTGCTCTTGATCTTTTGAGAGAGAAACTACTTTCTTGATGCCAAGCTCTTTTGGGTATTCGATTAAGTCCCAGTTCAGGAGTGGAATAGCCCGTTCCTTGTAGGCATACTCCATTGACAGCCGGAGAACGAGGATAACATCCCTTATCGTCTTCACGGTAAGTCCTCCGGTCTTATCCAAGCGTCCAGCATTGTAGAGATAGGAAATGTAACTCTGGATGTCCGCTTCGGTGATGCTGCCAATCTTGCGCTTGCCGAAATACGGGATCAGGTGATTTTCGGCAATCAGCGTAAAGCTGGCATGGGTTGACGGCGTGATCATGGGCTTCTTTTGATTTAGCCATGTGTTCACAAGCGTCTTGAATTGTGTATTGTTAGTCATAATGACCACCTCCACGAACATTATCCGGTGGAGGGATAATCAGGGCATTAACACCCTCAAGTAACGGTCTTGAGAAGCGTCCGAAGCTCCGCTTTCCGGGCTTCGATGAGCCGTGGCAGACAACCTTGTTATCATCCGTATTTGCAAAGAACACTCAGAAAAATACAGATGGGCGAATAACTAATGTTATCTGTAACTCGGCAAAGCAGGGCTTGATACCACAGCGCGAATACTTTGACAAGAACATCGCCAACAGCGACAATACCAACGGATATTACATCATTGAGGAAAATGACTTCGTTTATAATCCTCGCAAATCAGCCGACGCTCCATACGGTCCTATAAGTAGCTACAAATATACCGAAGCTGGTATTGTCTCACCGTTGTACCTTTGCTTTAGAGCTAAGAAAGAGATCAATCCTGCGTTCTTTGAATGGTATTTCCGGTCTTCTGCGTGGCATAGGTATGTGTATATGTCCGGTGACAGCGGAGCAAGACATGACAGAGTTAGCATAAAGGATGACACCTTCTTTGCTATGCCGATCAATATTCCGTCTGCTCACGAGCAAGCGCAAATCGCCATTTTCCTTGAGAGAATTGAACAGAGAATTGAAATGCAACGCGCTCTGGTTGATAGCCTCAAGAAGTATAAAAGAGGTGTCGTTGCGGCTATTTTTTCACATCAGCTAAAGTTCTCTGATGCAACCGGAAACCCATATCCAGAATGGACATCCTGCACGCTACAAGACGCAGTGGATTTTCTGGACGGACAGCGTAAACCGCTTGAAAGTGCGGACAGAGCCAAACGGCAAGGACAGTATCCATATTACGGCGCATCGGGCATAATAGACTATATTGACGATTTCATCTTCGATGAGCCGCTGCTCCTTCTTGGTGAAGATGGGGCAAATATACTTAATCGCAGTACGCCATTGTGTTTTATCGCGGAGGGTAAATATTGGGTAAACAACCATGCTCATGTAATGCGACCTAAAGCGGGGCAGAACATCAAATTTCTTTGTGAGCTACTTGAAAGTCTCGATTATACACGCTATAACACTGGCACGGCACAACCTAAGTTAAACCAAGATAAGTGCCGTAGAATTGGGCTTGCTTTACCCGTTTACGAAGAACAATGTCACATTGCTGATTTCCTGTCTGCCTTTGACCAAAGGACAGACAAAGCGCAAAGCATTCTTGATTATCTGCTTTCAAATAGAGATGGTCTATTACAGCAGCTCTTTATATAAAAAGCCGTTGCATCAAACCTGATTTTAGCTGGATGAGTTTTTCCATGTAGGTATCTTGCGTTCCAATAATTCGATCCAGAGATTCAAGACTTCTTGTAATGAGCAGTTGTGCCTTGTAAGCGATGACTGGAGACTGTATCTTTTTCAGTTGTCCACCTGTAACAAGTGGTTGCCCTGAGCCAAAAATTAGTTTGTGTAGATCGAAGTTTTCTAAGAAATATGCGAGAAACTTCGGATGAATGGTATTTTCTTTGACGCGGATTACGAGCGTGTTATCAGTTACTCCACATCTTCCAGAAAAAAAGTTTACCTTTCCTGCATTTGCCCCGACACGGGCTACCATGACAATATCTCCATCATGCTCAATAGTGTTTGTCATTCCCACAATACCCGTTGATCCAAATAAAGGGTATCTGCCATTAGATTCATTCACGGTTGTGCGACCAGAGGATATTGATATGCACAAATCAGATAATGGTAATTGGTAATGCGCCTCGCTCATTACTTTCTCGAAAACCAACTTAATAAGTCCTCTTTTATACTTCTGATCAAGCAAGCAGAAATAGCTATATGACAGACGAAATCCCTTGCAATAGCGGAAAATCTCTGCTACTGCAAGGGATTTTACTTTTGGTTCATACCGGAATGAGGTCTGAAAATAGACCTCAAGTAACGGTCTTGAGAAGCGTCCGAAGCTCCGCTTTCCGGGCTTCGATGAGCCGTGGAGCATCTATAAGGCAGAAGAACTCTTTAAGAATGTAGCGGACAAGAATCACCCTATGGAAACTGTTTTGACCATTATTCAGGGCAAAGGAACCCTTCCGAGAGAACAAGCTGGGAGGAATATTCACTATGATGATGCGTCTCTCGCAAACTACAAAAAGGTGGAACAGGGAGACTTCATTATTCATCTTCGTTCCTTTGAAGGCGGACTCGAAATGGCTAATGAAGATGGCATAGTGAGTCCGGCGTATACCATTCTGCGCTGCAAGAAACCACATTCAAGCCTTTTCTATGAAGCATACTTTCACACGGATGAATTCATCAATCATATCCTCTCAAAGTCAGTGGAGGGAATTAGGGACGGCAGACAGATCAGCTATGAAGCGTTCAAGTGGCTTGGTTTACCGTACTGCGATGTCTCTGAACAGGAAAGGATTGCACAGTTGTTTTGTACCCTCAGTCATAGAATAGAAAAGCAGCAGCAAATGGTAGATGCCCTCAAGAAGTATAAAAGAGGTGTCATGCAGCACATTTTTCGCCAACTTCCTTCTCGGAATGGCGCAGAGTGGACTTGTGTTCGACTGGGTGATATTTTCAAAAAAGTTTCGCGTCGTAACACAGATGGAGTAATAAAAAATGTAATTACCAACTCTGCGGAATACGGACTAATTCCTCAGCGCGATTTCTTTGACAAGGATATTGCAGTGGACGGAAACACAGCAAATTACTATGTCATCGAAAATGGAGACTTTGTTTACAATCCGAGAAAGTCAAACTCTGCGCCATACGGACCGTTCAATAGATATACTCTCAGTGAACAAGGTATTATCTCACCGCTATATACCTGTCTTGTGCTGCAAGCAGATATTTCTCCTTCATATCTCGCTTGGTACTTTAAGAGCGACGCATGGTACAGGTACATCTATGATAACGGCTCACAAGGCGTTCGTCATGATCGAGTTTCTATGACGGATGATTTGCTTATGGGGATTCCTGTTATGTATCCCAGCCATGTGAAACAACTTCTGTATGCAGATATTCTTGATATGGTGGAGGCACGGTTGCAAGCAACCCAAAAAACACTTGACTTTCTGAATAAAATGAGGGACGGCTATATGAGGCAGCTCTTTATATAAAGAGCTGTTGCAACAAGCCATTTCGCATTTGGGATAATAACGATAGTTCTTTTTCCTGAACCTCTACATACTTTTCGAGTTTAGCCAGTTTGTCGATTATGCGTTGTTGTTGGTCAATGTCAGGCGTTGGTATTTCAATGTTTAAGAAGGAGTCCATCATGAGACTTTGTACCGTTGTTCCGGTTTTCACAAGAGTTCTAATGATAGTGTCCTCTTGCGACAGAATTGCATAATAGAGGTAGAATGCGTTGCAACCATGTACTTGCAATGCTTTGATGTCCTGATTTATCGTTGCATCTACTTCGAGAATAGCGAGAGGCAACGAATGTTTCAAGATACCACTTCGCGCAACCAACAATAATGTCCCCGGATGATAAAGCGTCATCTCATTGAGCGCCAGATTTGTTATCTTTAGCTCGCTACCGGAAATTCTACTACTCTTCATGTCTTTGGAGGAAATCCAAACAATGTCTCCGTTCCAATAGAGCGAATTGCTCATACTTGGCGTTTTGCCTCCTGAAACGCGAACAAGCTCACGAAGTTTTCTGCACTGAGAACTTTTCGAGATTGCAGAAAATATTTGATTGAACAATCCTCTTTTATACTTCTTGAGGGATTCAACATATTTTCCCTGTGCAGCTATACGCTTGTCCAATAAGGTTATGAACTCAGCGAGGCGTGTTTGTTCAGCCTTTTGAGGGAAACAGCACTTTATCGAAACAAAATCTTCTGGAGAAACAGCCATTCTTTCATAAACTGTTCCTTGCTGATACTTCAAAGCCCTGTTGATAAAGTCCCATCGTGTGAGATACGCACCGATAAAATCAGGATCAAAGGAAGCCTCAATTTCAAATGTAACATAGATTGGAGAAAAAATAGCATCTCCATATGTATTTAAGCAAATTACCCCAAACTTCAAATTGGCTGGGTTGTAACACAAATCTCCCAAATGTGTAACCTTGTATTTCTTATTTTCAGTTGAAACAAGGAAGTCTCGATCATAACGGGCAGTCTTTCCGTAAATGCCTTCTTTCGACAATGTAGCGTGTTCGTATGTTCCGTCCTTTTCAGCGTATTCGTTTCTTTCCGTAAGGACACTTGAAAGAGCCGTTTCTTTCCACGGCTCATCGAAGCCCGGAAACCGGAGTTTCGGACGCTTCTCAAGACCGTTACTTGAGGATACATTTGCCATAATTATTTGCCCTCCACGTCAAAGGGGAAATCCAGCCCCAGCTCATCAAAAAACGGTTTCAGTTCCGCATCAATATCCTTAATTTCAGATTGCAGCTTGCGGATCTCGGCGGCAACTTCATTCAGGTCAATCTCAGGTTCCGGTTCAAATGTGTCAACATAGCGAGGAATGTTCAGGTTGAAGCCGTTCTCTTCAATCTCCTGCATGGTCGCAACATGAGCATATTTATCGACGTCCTGACGGCGCTCATAGGTCTCAACAATCTTGTCAATGTCGCACTCCCGAAGGATGTTCTGGTTCTTTCCGGCTTCAAAGTCGCTGGAAGCGTCGATGAAAAGGATGTTGTCAGAGTTGCCATTGCGCTCTCTTTTGAGAACAAGAACACAGACAGGGATGCCTGTACCAAAGAACAGATTTGCAGGCAAACCGATTACCGCGTCCAGAACATTTAATTTCTGAATAAGGTGCTTGCGAATTACTTCCTCCGCAGCACCACGGAACAGGACACCATGCGGCAGGAGAACGACGGCTCGTCCATCCTCGTCCATGTGGTAAACCATGTGCTGAACAAAGGCAAAGTCAGCCTTGCTCTTCGGAGCGAGTTTTCCGTATTCGTTGAATCGCTCGTCCTCCATGAAGTGCATATCAGCAGACCAGTTTGCAGAATAAGGCGGATTAGCAACCTGAACACGGAACTTCATGTCTCCGAAGTAGTCATGCTCCAAGGTATCACCGTTGTAGATGTTAAAGTTGCGATACGGGACTCCACGCAGAATCATGTTCATTCTGGCGAGGTTATAAGTCGTGGAGGTTAATTCCTGTCCATAGTAGTTTCTCACGTTGGCATAGTTCTTGAGGCGCAGCAGCAGTGAACCAGAGCCACAAGTGGGGTCGGCTGCATCCTTGACATCCGTGAGACCGAGGCAAGCCAGACGGCAAAGCAATTCGGCAGGACCGGATGGCGTATAGAACTCACCGGCTTTCTTGCCAGCAGTTGCAGCAAACTGACCGATCAGATATTCATAGGCGTTACCAAGAACGTCAATTTTGGTATCATCCACGCCGAAGTTGATTTCGTCCAGCGAAGCGATGATCTTTGCCATAACAGCACTTCTATCTTTGACAGTATGACCGAGCTTTGATGAATCAAGCTGCATATCAGAAAACAGTCCGTCAAAGTCTTCCTGAGAATCGTTTCCGATTGTGGACTCCATCAGGGCGTTGATTGCACTCTGCAAGAACTCAATGTCGAAGGAGCGGTTTTCTACCATCTTGACCATCTTGCGGAACAAATACTGCGGCTCGATGACATAGCCGAGATCGCGCAGTGCCTCTTCGATAACGGCGGTCTTATATTCTTCGTCTGCCCACGCCTCTTCATAACCGATACCGTCATCCTTGAGAAGATTCGCCATATACTTCTCCGTCCTGTCGGAAAGGTAGTAGTAGAAGATCATGCCCAAGATATAGTTCTTGAACTCATACGCCTCCATGTTTCCGCGCAAGGCATTTGCCATCGCCCATAGTTTGTTGCAAAGCTCTTTCTGATGAGCCTGAATAGAATTATCCATTGTTCTCTCTCCTTATTGGTATTTCTCAGTGTGCTGCCGGATAAATTCGACGATCCGGTTGACCAAAGACCTCTTCTTGAGCAGCGGCATGGGCTTCTCAATGCGGTCACGGATGTTTCCTGCATCCATTGTGCCGGAAAACTCATACTCAGAGATGATGTCCGTCAGCATGGAGGAATCAATATCCTCAGTCTTTGCGAATGCAACGATCTCTTCTCGTTTTGCTTCATTTTCAAAGTCGTTGTATGCAGCGTCAATCTCATCCGCACTTTCAAGTCCAACAACGACACGATCCAAGAACGCTTGAAGAATTTCAACCTTGCGAAGCAACTGCGGATTATCCGTCCTGCTCAATTCTTCCTTGATGTGCTTGATGTCGTAGTCCTTCTGCTTCTTGTCATCAAAGTGGATGTTGCGGATCAAGTTCATGATATAGGCAACATTGATGCGGTCACTCTCCATGATCTCAATGCAGAAGTCCACATCATTCAGGACAGATACGACTTCTCGATCAGTTTTTTGCCGGGAGTAAAGCATCAGATACTTGCTCTTGTAGTCCTGATACTCCTGCTCGGACATGATGAGCGCATCCTGATCAAAGCTGAACTCAATGAATGTCTGCAAAGATTGGAGGTATTTTGTCAGCTCACGGAAAGTGATGACAAACTTCTTCTGGTCATCCTCGCTCTGCATGGTATCGACGGACTCAGGGTAGAGTGCCACTTCCTTGAGCTTCATAACCATTTCATTGAACTTCTCAACAAAATACTGATAGCCCGGAACGACAATGCCGGAGGTGTCCTGACTCTTGGAGAAGAGCGTCAGCGCATCATCTGTCCGTTTCTTGAGGTTGCGGTAGCAAATGATGATACCAAACGGTTTTGTTTCTTTCTCGACACGGTTCGTGCGAGAATAGGCTTGCAGCAGATCATGATACTTCAAATCCTTGTCCACATACAGCACAGAGAGCTGCTTGCTGTCAAAGCCGGTCAGGAACATATTTACGACAATGAGAATGTCCAGAGACTTCGTTTTCTTGCCTTTGACACGATCTGAAATATCCTTGTGATACGCGGAGAAGGTGTCGGTAGAGAAATTCGTGCCGTACATCTCGTTATAGTCCTTGATGATACGCTCCAAAGCATCTCGGCTATGCTCGTCCTTACCCTCAGCATCTTCGTTCTGCCCATAGGAGAAGATACCGCTGATGTTCAGATCGTGTTTGATCTTCTTGAAAATGTCGTAATACTTAACAAGGGCATCAATAGAGGACACGGCAAAAATAGCCGTATATTGTCCATTTCGGGTTTTCGCCTTGTGGTTCTGGATGATGTGATTGGCGATCAGAGACATTCGCTCATCGGACATATAGAGTTCGCCTATATCAATCGCGTCCGCGAGTGTCGGGTCATCCCAATCAAAATCACCCTCCATTGTTTTTATGTATTCGATGTGGAAGCCCAGAACATTATTATCGAAGATGGCGTCTTTAATCAGGTAATTGTGAAGACACTCACCAAAGAGCATTTCTGTTGTTTGCGTGATTTTACCCTCAGTTTTACCGTTGACTTCAAACCGAGGTGTCCCCGTGAAGCCGAAAAACTGTGCCTTTCTGAAATGCCGCACAATGTCCTTGTGCATATCCCCAAACTGGCTGCGGTGGCACTCGTCGATGATAAAGACAACCTTCTCGTCTTTGTATGCGTCCATTACTTTCTCGTACTGAGGGTGCTTTACAGCGTTTGCCATCTTCTGCATCGTGGTGACGATAAGCTGTCTGTTCTTGTCCTTCATCTGGCGGACAAGAACATCGGTGCGATCTGTCACATCAACGGAGCCAGCCTCAAACTTGTTAAACTCTTCGGTTGTCTGAGAATCCAAGTCTTTTCGGTCAACAAGGAAAATGACTTTCTTGATGTTCGGATTTGCTGCGAGGATTTGCGCCGTCTTAAAGGATGTAAGCGTCTTGCCCGCGCCGGTTGTGTGCCAGATATACGCATTCCGGTTTGTGAGCGTTGCCTGACGGATCAGCGCTTCTACGGCATAAACCTGATAGGGACGCATGACCATCAAAATCTTATCGGTATCATTTAGGATGGTGTAGCGGGTCAGCATTTTGATGATGTGATCCCTTGCAAGGAAAGAAATCGAAAAGTCCTTCAAATTGGTGATGCGGACGTTATTGAAATCAGTCCAGAAGAAAGCAAGACTATACATCAAGTCTCTGTCGGAATTGGCAAAATACTTTGTGTCAACACCATTGGAGACAATGAAGAGCTGAATGAAATGATACAGCCCGTTGTAGGAGTGCTTCTTATAACGCATGACCTGATTGACTGCCTCGCGGATGTCAATGCCACGGCGCTTTAATTCTACTTGGATCAGGGGCAAGCCGTTTACGAGAATCGTAACGTCGTAACGATTGACGTACTTTCCAACTACGGTTGTTTGATGAGTGACTTGGAAAATGTTCTTCGTGTGGTCCTGATCAAAGAAGGACAGATATACCTTTGTACCATCTTCACGCTCAAGGACAAACTTATCCCTCAAGATTTTTGCACTCTGGAAAACTGACTTTCCGAGCATGAGGTTGAAGATACGCTCCCACTCTTTATCAGTGATAGGCGTATCCAGCTTTGGCGCATTGAAGACTTCAAACTGAACTTTGAAGTTCTCCACCAGCGCGTCATAATCAGGAATTGCGACTGTGGTATATTCCTGCTTGTTCAGTTGCTCTATAAACTGCTGTTCAAGAGCCGCTTCGCTTTGGTATGCCATATCTTCATCTCCAATACTAGAGGATCATTTGTTGGTTGCCAGCCTGTCCTCATTTCTATTTTATCATAGCAAGTATCCCAAATACCGGACTTATTTTCGTTTCAACTGCAAAACCACGTCACCATCATCTGTAATTTCCATTTGCATTGATTTTAGGTACTTTGCGATGAACTGGTTTTTCTCAGACGAACTCATCTCAATGCGCGTTACCTTCAAAGCGGCACTGAACATCTCGTTGATATTGAGCCTGACGGTTTGGTCAATATAACGCTCCATTTCTTTGAAAAGTGCGCCGAGCTTGATGTCCTCAGCATTTCCAGAGTAGAAGTCATCAATATAGCAATAAAATATCCCTGCATTCAGAAGTGCATTCTTCAAGTCCGGTCCGCAGTTCTCTCGTTCAATCATAACTAAAAAACGTGCTTCCGGCAGAGACGAGATTAACCCCCAGTAGTCGGAGTCGCTGGAAACAAGAATAAAGGAATCGACGTTATTCTTGTAGTGTTCCTGACAAGTTCGGGCAATAAGCATGACATCAACGAGCGACTTGCTTTGCTTCACCCGTTCAATCATCATGTGTTCAACATGGATTGCGGTGAAGCTGTCTAATATTCTCCATGCGGAGGCGGTATGCACATCATCAAAGAGAATGATCGACGCAATTTTTTGTGTATACTCGTGATCGAGGTTTTTTAAGGTAGCACACAGCTTGTAGGGATCAGAGTTTTCACAATCGACAACGATAACGGTCTTTTCGCTGCTCTCAATAAACTCATAGATACTTCCTTTGATATAACTCCCTGCATCTGAGACTTTGCTATATTCAGTGAAATAGTCATTGTTCCAACTGTACAGCAAGGTAACGAACTTCTTATCATTGTAAAGAATGTTGCCGACTTCCTCCGGCTGCCAGTTTATGTACATCTGATAGGGATAAAAAAGCAAATGAGAGTAATAAATGTTGGCAGCCTCTCTTGTACCATCTTCCTTCAAACCGTCAGGCATGACGAAAAGTGCTTTAATGTAATCCCAATTTATCCAGAGGGGAAAGAGCTTCTTGCAGTTGTTGATTCTATCGCAAATCAACCTGTTAATCTCGACAACGTGTTGGCACAGTTTTTTGCTGGTGTTTTTGATGAAGTTCACTCCGTCAAGACTTAGCTGGTTTATGCTTTCCTGCGGAACATATTCCGGCATACTCAGAATGGTCTCATACTGGAATCTCATGCGTTCATTGATGCGCTTGAAGTTACGCTCAATCGCAGTTCGTACAATGCAAAGATGTCTTATAATTCGAGCTGTTTTATCGCTGTCCAACCGATTGTATACTTCAACTTTTGGGGCTTCATGTTCGTTGTCAAAGATGCGTTTTGGCACGCCAATCAGGTAAGCCACCTTTGAAACGATCTCGTAGGTGCTGTCTTTGTACGCTGCTCTGTCATCGGTGAGAGGGCTTGTTGCATTATCCAACACCTCATTCGGTATGGGATTTTCAAGTATACTCATGATTGCTCCTTTCCACGGAGAGCATATCTGCTTGTTTATGAAGCGGTGAGATTAGAAGAACGGCTGTCCAGTGCCTACACCCTACTTTATCCGATCAGCAATGCTGTCGAGCTGCGCTGCAATTTTAGAAAAGTCACAGTCCATGTCCAATGTCTTCACACTGATCTGATTCCCGCTCATTTGATAATCATTGTTTGGCTGAATCGCATCGTCTGTTCCCGCATATAAAAGCATACCGGAAACGACCTCATCCGGCGCGGCAGACCAGTTCTTCACATAGGTGAAAATCTGATACAGATTTCCAGAATGAAGCGTCTGCGTCATGTACGGTGCTTTCATTTGCATATTGTGCGTGTAGTATTTGGCGTCGATGATGAGCGTTTTCTTTGCTGCCTTATTCGTAATCACAATGTCAGACTGCATCGTCGGCAAAAGCGTTCTGTACCCATCTGTGACTTGCCACGCAATTTGTGGAGAGTATGCTTTTAACTCTGGATGCTCACGCTGATAGTATCCGAGAATAAACTTCTCGTATAGCTTCGCCATTGTTTGATCATCCGCATAATCCATAATCTTTGTTGAGCCATCGGCTGTCGTTTGCAAAAGCCCTTTTATCACAAATCGGCAAACGGCTATCAACATCCGATATGTTTGATTATTGCGATCATATTGAATGTCCCAGTTGATACTATGGATGTCCAATATGCTGATGCCATCAAAGAAAATCATCAACTTCCTGATCTCCTTTTTTCTGGCTTTTGAAATACTTCCACGAAGCAGCAATTCCATTGTTGTTTTGATGATTCGGTTGGGGTAGGCATCAACCGAAAACTCATCATAATTGCAAACGAGCTGTTTCTTGCGAATAACCTGTGTCTTTATGGATTCACCAATTTCAAGTTTCCCACGGGGAGACGCAAGTGCTTCCTCTCTCGAAATGTATTGTCTGATTAAGCCTCTCTTTATCTGGACAGATACTCCACGGCAGAGAATAGCAGCCAGAAGTTCAGCCACATTATCAAACTCTTCGGTGGCGACATTTTTATACCCTTGCTCATGCAGCACTTGGAACGCATAAGCCAGCATATAATAAACGTTCTGGACACGGATCATTTGACTACCTCGCGTAATGTGCGGCTCCAATCCTTCACTTTAACTGCCTCGTCAAACCAGTATTCTTTCAAAAGAGGTATCAGTTCATATTCGACAACAGACCGCATCCATTCATCGTTGATGGTTGCGTTTGTACAGAAATAGCTATGTCCGATACAGAACCCCTCACCAAGCGAGTCATCGTTTGCAATTACGTCGTTAAGCTGCTCAACTGTTGCAATGAGCCGGTCAAACTTCGGATTATTGACTTTCGTTCTGTATGCTCTGAATCCAGCAGACGAAAATGCCGGAGTAAGCTCAAAGAAAGCAAAACGACGTCTAAGTGCGTAGTCCAGCATGGCGAGGCTACGGTCAGCAGTGTTCATCATGCCAATGATATAGACGTTACTCGGAATGGAGAACTGCTCATCTGCATATAGAAGCTGCAATTCGACACCGCGTTTATCACTCTCAATCAACATGAAGAGTTCGCCAAAAATCTTGCTGAGATTGCCTCTGTTGATCTCGTCGATAATGAAAAAGTATGGACGATCATCCTCAGCAGCTTGCCTGCAAAACTCGTAGAATACGCCCTTTCGCAGTTCAAATCCTGTCTCCGTTGGGCGGAAACCCATGATGAAATCTTCATAGCTATAACTCTGATGAAACTGAACCATTTTCACACGGTTGGTGTCCTTTTCTCCCATGATAGAAAATGCCAGTCTTTTTGCTGCGAAGGTTTTTCCCACGCCCGGTGCGCCTTGCAGAATTACATTCTTTTTGGTTAAAAGCAGCGACTTGAGAACCTTATACCGATCTTCGTCCATATACACATCGGTCAGAAAATCATCGGCGGTGTATGGCTCGAAAGTGATTTCCTCATCAGCAGCATCGTCGAAGGTATCTTCGTGCTTGTCTCCGTCAATCATGTTTTGCAGCTTCTTGACGTAATCTGTGTAGGACGTAATATCCGTCAACGTTTTGATTGCACCCTGATCTGATAATTCCCACTCGCCCTTATCTGTCCAGCGTACCTTTCGGGTATTGGCATATTGACCGCGTTCAGGATCAAAAACGTATTCGCCTTCGACCAGCCCGCGACCTAGGATCTGCTTTCTGCCTTTTTTAACAAAGACAACATCACCGGGTTTCAGCTCGTTTGCAAATTGCCATGTAGCAAGAACCTGATTCTTATATGAGCCAGTATCCCCGTAGACCTCTTTCATCTTTGCCCGCATTTCTTCTTTGGAGCTATATTCCATTAGGTCACCAAGGTCAGACCAGCCGATAGCCATAATCCCTTCGGCATAATCATTCTCCCAATTTGCGGAACCATCACCCGCTGCGTACAGCCAATAGTGTATTGCAGTAGCGTCGGATGAAAGAGCTGTATCTGTGTTCTCCTTCGGAATAATTCCATCAAAGATTTCATCGTCGAAGGATATATCAATGCTGTTCTCTTCGACGATCTTTTTGCATCCTCTACGAATGCTGTTAGACTTGTTGCCGGTTTGCTCGTAGTAATATTTAATGTTTTCCTGAGTGGCTTTTAGAGCATTGACCATCTGCTCCTGCCCGTAGTCTTTTCCGATGTGGACGATGAAGTAAACCGTAGTTTCAGTGTTGGACCTGCGAGTGTATTTTATGCCCTTCATCATGGACGCAAAGAGCATGATCGTCAGCTTGTGCGAGGTTTCTCCAAAGCACGGGACCTCCTGACACATGGCTTTTACAGCAGCGTCCATCTCCATTGTGCCATCATAAACCATCTTAGCATATTTGTAGACAATGACTTCGCAGTCATATTCATAACCGATATACGTCTTGACGCCGCCCTTAGAATCAATAAATTCTTTCAGCCGCTTCAAATCTCTATAATACTGTGCAGTGCGTTCGTCTGCTCGATCAGACATTACTTCTTGTTTTAGGTAGTCGAAGATTTCGCCCTTCGCTTTCTCCATAGAGGCATCACTTTCAAAACACTTCCAGAAGGACAGCGCAATAGTGTTTTGATACAGATAGAACGCATCGGAAACATGGGTGCTGATAGTCGTGTCAGCCCAGTCCGGGTGAGTTTCCCGTAAGTATTCTCTGTATTCTTTTCGGACTTTGCTTATCGTTACGCCAATGTCCATCTGTTATCCTCCTTTTTTTGTAACAGTCCTGCTACGCACAAACATTTAATTCGTCTCCACTGGTATATAAAAAAGCCGCACGGAAAAAGGACCTATCAGTTGTCCGTCCGCACAGCCTCACAAATATCTCCGATGTCGCAATTCAAATAGCCGCAGATGCGCAGCAAAATAGAGAGGGACACTTCTTCCCCCTTATTCAGTTTCGTCCATGTTCCGGATGCAAGGTTAAGCTCTTGCCGGAAGGTGGACTTCTTTATGTCCCGCTCTAACAGGAGCATCCAAAGTTTTTTGTAGCTGATTCCCATGATACGCACCCCTTTACTCATCCGCTAATCATGACTTCCATTCTATTATACACGAAACCCTCTTTGAATGCAATTATCTCATGCACAAGTTCACAAAAAAGATGCAAGTTCTTGATGGTTTTGATTTTCAAAAAGGGCAAGGCAGTTATTCATGAAAGCTGCCTTGCCGTTTCTCTTTATTCGCGCTGTGAATTGCGTTGATACTCTTGGTCGCGCTCTGCGTTTGGCTTGAGGAAATCATCCACGTTTGCCTTCAATGTGTCGATCATCCTTGCTTCCTTTTTGAGCTTTGCGCGTTCATCGTAGAGCCGCTGCTGCTCATCGAGAAGACGCTGCTGTTCTGCTTGCAGCGTCTTTAAGCTCGGCAGTTTTTCATCGCCTTGCATGGCAAGCAGTGTACTCCGCGCCGCCTCAAAGATCACAAGCTCGGCTTCGTGCTTTGCCTTGAAACCAGTCTTATCTTTTTCCTTCTGGAAGGCGTCATAGACAGGCTTGAGGCGCTGATAATTGGAGATGTTTTTGATAAGCGGCTGGACTTCCCGCAGTCGCGCTTCGACGCCTTTCAGTTCCTTGCCGGTGCGGTCATAGGAGCTATGAACATCCTCGACCTTCTTCTCAAGATCGGCGTATTGGAGCAAGTTGTTTTCCGTGAGATAGTTGAGTGTCCGTGCCGCTTCCTTGAGGATCGTGAGCTTGGCTTTATACTCATAGCCCTTGCTGTCGATGAGCCTGATCCGCTCCTGAATATCTCCGATGAGAGAGATGCTTTTCGGTACGGTCTGTCTCTGACTTCTTCGGGGCGTCCGTCCAGCAATTCGTTCCTTAATGCGTTCCTCGGTGTAGTTTTCTCCGATGGTCTTAGAACGGGTAAACCGCTCCTGACCTTCAGCGCGGAAGGAGATGTATTTGCCGGTCTTAATTTCATAACCGGCTTCCTGCATGAGCCGCAGAAAGTCATCGTAGTCCTTTGCTGTGATAACAAGCCGGTCGATGGTCTGCTTGAGTTTTTGCTTCCAGCTCGTGCCGCGTTTGGCTTCGGTATATTCCTTGTAGTCCATGCCCTTGTTCTGCGACGGAGGGATCACAGACAGCCCGTGTTCCTTGCATATCTCATCACTGAGCTGACGCAGTTCCCGATAGGTTCTCTTGTTGCTCCGGTAGGCATGATAGTCCACATAATTTACGGCATTGAAGATGATGTGATTATGACAATGCCCCTTGTCGATGTGGGTAGCAATCACATACTCGTACTTGCCCTTGAGCCATTCGTCCGCAAGCTGTTTCCCGACTTCGTGAGCTTCTTCCGGCGTCACTTCACCGATGTCAAAGGACTGGATCAAATGACGGGCAAGCACCTTCGGCATCTGCATTCCTTGCTGCACTGCAAGGTTTCTTGTCCACTCAAATTCCTTCGCCGCTGCGTCGCTTGCAGCGCATCCATAGGACGAAACATAGAAAGCATCGTCGGTTTTCTGCGGGTCGAGAATGTAGGCAATAGCCTTGTTTACAGTTCCTCGGATTGGCTTGATTTTAGTAACTGCCATATCTCACCCTGCCTTTCTTTCAGCTCTGTAATATCGTCCGCATAGAAGTGTCCGGTGGAGTTGATGCGGCGGCAAATCTGATTGATGTTTGAGGCAACACGGCTGACTGCGGCGGCAAGTTTCTTCTGCTGCGTGTAGTCCACCTTGATGATATAGCCGTCAATCGCCATCTTCCGGAGATATGCTCCCATGTTCTTTGTTCCAAGCTGCGCCATCTTTGCCTTGATAATTCTTTTCTCATCGTCGGAGACGAAGAAGAGTATCTGATTTGGTCGCGTCCTGTTTGCCATAGGCGTTCCGTCCTTTCGCAAAGGAAGAGGGTTTGGGAGACTTCCCAACAAGCATTTTTTCGATTAAGGGGAGGGTTTCCTTAATCGGAAATCGCCGTGTGTATATACACCGGCTGTGCTTGCTATTCTCTAAAATCGTATTCCCTCGTAGAGACTCCTCGTAAAATACCCCTTCACTTTACAACGGACATTCTTTGAGAAAAAAACAGGGGTCTATGAGAAGAAATCTCTTATTTCCTTGACTCGTAGTCCTCGTCGATACGCTTTTTCCAATTCGTACCCAGAGGTACGCTGCAACGTACAGCAGAAACCGCTTCGCTCAGAACCTCATAGTTGAGCTGCGTTCCCTTATGGTCAGAGTGATAA
>ERZ1106952.176-NODE-176-length-39857-cov-114.957917_pt1 | contig 39857 bp, 37 predicted proteins | sample MGYA00403677_ERZ1106952 | MGnify/ENA primary metagenome ERZ1106952 (study PRJEB35170, sample SAMEA104062415) | human gut metagenome | biome: human gut; feature: human-associated habitat; material: faeces | place: Denmark | collected 2012-05-14 ...
ACGCCGCGCCGCAAAACGCTCCCCCGTTCGTTACCAAGTATAGCAGAAGAAAGAAAAAAATACAAGCGTCCCGCAGCATGCATTTTGCGTACAGGACATAAAAATCCCGCCGCGGCCCTTTGTCCGCGGCGGGGTTCTGATTACAGATTTTTATCGATAAATTCTTTCATGGCCGCTTTGGGAACGAACCCTACGTTTTTGCCCGCGAGCGCGCCGTCCTTAAAGACCATGACGCAGGGGATGCTCATGATCGAATATTCCCGCGCGAGGTCGGGATTTTCGTCCACGTCGATTTTCACGAAGTCTGCCTTCCCCTCGTACTCTCCGGACAGTTCTTCCATGACCGGCGCAAGCATGCGGCAGGGGCCGCACCAAGTCGCCCAAAAATCTACGACCAACGCCTTTTTTTCCTGCATGGCGGCGCGAAACGCCGCGGTATCAAATTCCTTTACCATTCTGTTTTTCCTCCTGTTGTTGATTTAATTTATGATCGGGCGCCTGTCCGGCCCCGTCCGATCCCGTCTCTTCGTCCAAAATGGCGCCCTCCGCATTATTTTGCAGAATTTCCACCACTTCCATACCGAATCCGCGCCGCTTTGACAAAATTTTATCCGCCGCAAACACAGCGAGAAACCCGACCGCGAGCCCCGCCAGGCACAGCAGTGCGGTATAAACTTCCTTTTCGAAAAGGAATACGCCTGCAAGCACGCCCGCACAAGCCAAAAGCACGGGCACGATATAGACGATGAAGGACGCCAGCGCACGGTGATCCTTCTCCGCGCGCACGACGACGTTATCACCCGCCCGAGCGCCCGCAGAATTGTACGCCTTGACCTTTACTCTGCTCTTTCCGTTCCGGAAGGCGCAGATCTTGCAGCCGTCGCATTCGGGGCGTTTGACGATTTCCAGCACGGCGATCTTTCCCGCCGTCTTTACGACCGTGGCGATCTCTTTCATGCCTTCTCCGAAAAATATGCGACGATATCTTCCGCCCTGACGGAAACACTGGAAGAATCGGCCATGTTTTTCACCGTGTATTCTCCGCGCGCAAGTTCATCCGACCCGATGACCGCGACATATTCCGCGCCGATCTTGCCGGCGTATTTGAATTGCGCCTTGACCGAACGGGAAGCGTGGTCGAAGTCTGCGGAAATGCCCGCCGCGCGCAGATCGGCCGCGAGGGCATATGCCGCCCGCCTGCCCGCATCGTCCAGCCCCGCCGCATACACTTTCAGAGGCGGCTCTTCGGGGATCTTCGCGCCCGTGTTTTCCAAAACGAGCAGCATGCGCTCGATGCCGCTGCCGAACCCGACCGCGGGCACCGAAGGGCCGCCGAGATTTTCGATCAGCGTGTCGTACCTGCCGCCGGCGAGCACGGTACCCTGCGCGCCGATCTGCGTGGACACAAATTCGAAAACGGTCTTGGAATAATAGTCCAGCCCGCGCACGAGGCGCGGATTCTGCCGATACGCGACGCCGCAGGCATCCAGAATTCCCTTCAGGTTGCGGAAGTGCTCCGCGCACTCTTCGCACAGATAATCCGCAGGATCGGGCGCGCCTTCGTTAATTTTACGGCAGGCTTCTTCCTTGCAGTCGAGGATGCGCAGAGGATTTTTATCGAAACGGGAACGGCACGTCTCGCACATTTCGCCAAGATGCGGGCGAAGATATTCCCTGAGCGCCTCATTGTATTTCGGGCGGCAGTGTTTGCAGCCGATGCTGTTGATCTGCAATTCCGTCCCCTGCACGCCCAAGGACGCAATATAGTCGCGCGCAAGCAGAATGACTTCCGCATCCGTCTCCGCGCCCTTGCCACCGAAAATTTCGACGCCGAACTGGTGGTGCTCGCGAAGCCTGCCCGCCTGCGGCCGCTCATAGCGGAAAACGGGCGTTATATAGTACATTTTAAGGGGCAGAACGCCGCTTGCAAGGCCGTTTTCGATAAAGGCGCGCACGGCGCCCGCCGTGCCTTCCGGCTTGAGCGTGATGCTCCTGCCGCCTTTATCGTTGAATGTATACATCTCCTTGTTGACGATATCCGTCGTGTCGCCCACGCCGCGCAGGAACAGTTCCGTATGCTCGAAAACGGGGGTGCGTATCTCTTTCAGGTTGTAAAGCGCGGCGATCCTTCTGGCCGTATTTTCGACAAAGTGCCATTTATAGGCTTCGGAAGGGAGCACGTCTTTCGTGCCCTTGGGTATGTTGATCATAAATTGCTCCTTTGTTCACACGTTTTTCGCGCAAAAACACGGCCGAACGCCGTGACGGCGATCTTATCGTGCTCCGTCACAAAACGTACTTTTTCAGATCTCTGTTTTTCATCATCTTTTCGAGGTGCTCGTCGACGTACTTTTTGTCGATCTTCACCTCTACGGTGGGATAATCCCCTCCCGCATTGAACGAAATGTCTTCCAGCAGATATTCCATGACCGTATGCAGCCTGCGCGCGCCGATATCCTCGCTCGTCGCGTTCATTTCCGCGGAAACCGAAGCGATCTCTTCGATCGCGTCGTCGGTGAACTTCAGATCGATATTGTCCACGCCGAGAAGTTTGCCGTACTGCGTCGTGATCGCGTTCTGCGGCTGCGTAAGAATTTTGATAAAATCCTCTTTGGAAAGGCTTTCCAGTTCCACATTGATGGGGAAGCGCCCCTGCAGTTCGGGGATGAGGTCCTCTACTTTGGAAATATGGAACGCGCCCGCCGCAATAAAGAGAATAAAATCGGTTTTTACGGCGCCGTATTTGGTCATTACCGTACAGCCCTCGACGATGGGCAGGATATCCCTCTGCACCCCTTCGCGCGAGACGTCCGCGCCGCCCTGATTCGCTTTGCCTGCAATTTTGTCGATCTCGTCGATAAAGATGATGCCCTGTTCTTCCGCGCGCGCGAGCGCTTCGGTAGTCACGGCGTCGTTGTCGATGAGTTTTTCGGACTCTTCGTTTATGATCTGCTGCATGGCCGCTTTGACGGCCATCTTACGGCGCTTTTTCTTTTTGGGAAGCATGTCCCCGAATATGCTGCCGATATTGATCTCCGCGCCGCCCGGCACGATCTCCATGCTCTTGGGCGCGTCGATCACTTCGATCTCGATCTGCGTATCGTTATATTTTCCCGCGCGCAGATCTTCGAGCAGGCGCGCGTCGAATACTTCCTTCGACATTTCGCCGCGCTCGGATTTTTTCATGTCGGAAAGCACGTCCACGAGCTTTTTCTCGGCGACGCCCTCCGCTTTTACGGCGACTTCCTTCATCTTTTCCTCGCGCACGAGGCGGATGGAACACTCCACGAGATCGCGGATCATGCTCTCGACGTCTCTGCCGACGTAGCCGACTTCGGTATATTTTGTCGCTTCCACTTTGATGAAGGGCGCTTTGACGAGTTTTGCAAGCCGCCTTGCGATTTCCGTTTTGCCAACGCCCGTGGGGCCCTTCATGATGATATTTTTCGGGGTGATCTCCTCTCTGTCCGCTTCGGACAACTTGCTTCTGCGGTAACGGTTGCGGAGTGCGATCGCGACGGCGCGCTTCGCCTTGTCCTGCCCGATGATATATTTATCCAGTTCGTTTACGATTTGTTTGGGTGTAAGACTCATAGTTCCTCCTTGTTTCCTTTCCGGGCGGAAGGGCTGCCTTTCCGGCAAGATCCGCCCATCCGGATGATCAGACGCATTCGACCGTTATGTGGTCGTTCGTATAAACGCAGATCTCGCTGGCGATCTTGAGCGCTTTATAGGCGATTTCTTCCGCGGAATAATCCGTTTCCTGTGCAAGGGCGCGCGCCGCCGCAAGCGCGTAATTTCCGCCGCTGCCGATGGCGCAGACGCCGCCGTCCGGCTCGATGACTTCGCCGTTGCCGCTGATGATGAGAAGTTGATCCTTGTCCGCGACGATCATCAGGGCGTCGAGTTTTCTGACCATCTTGTCGTTTCTCCAAAGTTCGGCAAGTTCCACCGCCGAACGCATGAGATTGCCGGAAAATTTATTGAGCATCCCTTCGAACCGTTCGGACAGGGAAAATGCGTCGGAAACGCTTCCCGCAAAACCGAGCACGACGTTTCCGCCGAAAATGCGGCGTACCTTTACCGCGTTGTTTTTGAATACGACCGATTCGCCCATGGTGACCTGACCGTCGCCGGCGATCGCCGTTTTGCCGCCCCTTTTGACGGCGCATATGGTTGTACCTCTGAATTCAGGCATACTGTTCTCCTCCATTTTCATTTTTTCGGCCCTTCGCGCAAAAGCGCGGGCCCGCGCTTTCGCGCGGCCGCTTTCACGCTCTTTCCGATGCGCCCGCTGTCAGCACAGCGCTTTTTCCACGCTGTCTTTCAGGCTTTTCGTGATCTCTAAAGAGCGCTCCGCAAAGGCCCGCTTTTTTGCGGCCTTGTCTCTGATTTCCCGCTCGGGCGGCCGCAGGATCCCGTAATTGGCGTTCATCGGCTGAAAATCGGCACTTTCCGTACAAACGTGCCGCGCCAACGCGCCCATCACCGTGCGCGCGTCCGCCGCAAGGCTCTTTTCGCCCGCGATCTTCAGCGCGCAGCAGACGGCCGCATACAGGCCGCTCGCAGCGCTTTCCACGTACCCTTCCACGCCCGTGATCTGCCCCGCGAAAAAGATTTTGCCGTTCTCTTTCAGGCTGTAATCTTCCGAAAGGATCTTCGGCGAATCGAGATAGGTATTGCGGTGCATGACCCCGTAGCGCAAAAACTCCGCGTTTTTCAATGCGGGAACGATGGAAAAAACCCGCTTCTGCTCGGCAAATTTCAGATTCGTCTGACAGCCGACCAAATTATATGCGCTCCCCTCGCAATTTTCCTTGCGAAGTTGCAAAACGGCATAGGGCCTTTTGCCGTCTTTATCGTATAATCCCACGGGCTTGAGCATGCCGAAACGCAATGTATCCGGCCCGCGCGCCGCCATCACTTCGACGGGCATGCATCCGTCGAACACGTCACGCTTGTCGAACTCTCTGACGACCGCGCGCTCGGCGGAAAGAAGCGCCGAAACAAACGCCTCGTACTCCTCTTTGTTCATGGGGCAGTTGAGATAGTCTCCCTCTCCCTTTCCGTAGCGGTCGGCGGCAAATGTGTGTCCGGTATCGATGCTCGATGCGGAAACGATGGGCGCCGCGGCGTCGTAAAAATACAGATTTCCGCCGAAACGGGCGGAAAGTTTTTCCGCAAGTTTCTCCGTCGTAAGCGGTCCCGTCGCTATGATCGCATACCCTTCGCAGGGCAGATCCTCCGCCTCTTCCGAAACGATCTCGATATTCGGATCATCGAGCAGAGTTTTCGTGATCTTTTCCGAAAACGCGGCCCTGTCGACCGCGAGAGCGCCGCCGGCGGGCACCTTTGCGCTGTCCGCCGCCGAGATCACGAGAGATCCGAAAAGACGCATCTCCTCTTTCAGAAGACCGCAGGCGTTGCCGTAAACATCGTTGCTCTTCAATGAATTGCTGCACACGAGTTCCGCAAAATTCCGCTCCGAATGGGCGGGCGTGAATTTTTTCGGTTTGATGTCCGACAGGCGAACTTTTATGCCGTGCTTTGCAAGAAAATGCGCGGCCTCGCAACCCGCCAGTCCCGCGCCGATCACGCGCACGATCACATCATCTTTTTCTTTCGGCATATGCGCCCCTTTTCGCTTTTTGGCACTCTTTCGGTATAAATGTTAGCACTCAAATATCACAAGTGCTAATTTATTATAATATGCGGCGCGGCCGCTGTCAAGGATTTTTTAGCCGCACCGCAAAAATTTTTACGCAACTTTATTCTTTTGACGCCCCGCCTCCGTTTTCGGCGGTTTTCTCCCCCTCCTCTTTTTCCGCCGTCTCTACAGAGTAGTCGCAGGAGGAACACTTGATGATCTTGCCCTTTTTGACGAGATATTTGCCGCACTTGGGGCACTTTTCGCCGGTGGGAAGATCCCAACTCATAAATTTGCAGCGGGGATAATTGGAACAACTGTAATAGATCTTGCCCGCCTTGCTCTTCATGCGTTCGGTCGCCGCGCCGCACACGGGGCAGGTGCCCGCGAGTTCGGAAATGCGCTTGTTGGTGCCGCATTTGGGGCAACTCAGATATTTTCCGTATTTGCCCGTACGGTAGATCATCATCTCGCCGCATTTGGGGCAGGGAACGTCGGAAGGCTCGCTCTCGAAAGGCAGGATCGTGGAACATTCCGGATAATTGGGACAGGCGAGGAATTTTCCGTATTTTCCGCTTTTGACCACCATATTCGCGCCGCACTTGGGGCACTTGGTCGCGGAAATCTCCGCGCCTTCGCTTTTGATATTGGAGCAGGCGGGATAGTTGGAGCAGGCAAGATACTTTCCGTAACGGCCGCTCTTCCTTACCATCGGATGGCCGCATTTTTCGCAGAGGATATCCGTGGTTTCGTCGCCGTCGTTCGCGGCAAAAACGAGTTTTTCCGCAAAAGGCGGATAAAAATCGGATACGATCTTATGCCAGTCGGTGCCGCCCTCCTCGATATTGTCCAACTGGTCCTCCATCTTCGCGGTAAATCCCACGTCCATGACGTCGGTGAAATACTTTAACAGAAGATCGGTCATTTTATAGGCGACCTCGGTGGGGACCATGTATTTCCCGTCTTTGGTGACATATTTTCTCTTTGTCAGAACGGAGATGATGGAAGCGTACGTCGAAGGGCGGCCGATCCCCTTTTCCTCCATCGCCTTGACCAGCGAAGCGTCCGTATAGCGCAGGGGAGGCTTCGTGAATTTCTGCTCGGGCAGTATGCGCACGAGGTCGACCTCTTCCCCCTTTTGAAGATCGGGGAGAAGTTTTGCGTTTTCCGCCTCTTCCTCGCTTTCCTTCTTCGTCTCCTGATAGACGGCGGTAAATCCGGGGAATTTAAGCGTTTTGCCGCTCGCCTTGAAACCGTAGCCGCTGTTTTCGATCTTGATCTGCACGCTGTTGTACTGCGCTTCGCTCATCTGCGACGCGATAAAGCGCTCGTATATGATCTTATAGACGTTGTAATGCTTTTTGTCCAACGAGCCTTTCAGGCTTTCCGGCGTGCGCGCAAGGTCGATCGGGCGGATACATTCGTGGGCGTCCTGCGCGTCCTTTTTCGATTTATAAAAGTTCGGTTTTTCGGGAACGTACTCTCTGCCGTATTTTTCCGCAATGAATTCGCGCGCCTTCGCCTGCGCTTCGGCGGATACGCGCACCGAATCTGTACGGATATACGTGACGAGCGCGATGTGCCCTTCCGTCTCCGTATCGACGCCCTCGTAAAGGTGCTGGGCCACGAGCATGACTTCGGGCGAGGTCATGCCGAATTTATTGGATGCGTCCTGCTGCAGGGTGCTCGTGGTAAACGGAGCGGGCGCATGCGATTTGGCAAGGCTCTTTTTGACGTCTTTGACGATGAAGGGGTTCCCCTCGATCGCGCGCAGCACTTCGTCCGCCTCTTCCTTATCGGAGGGCTTGTATTTTTTGCCCGCCCGTTCGCCGAGCAGCGCCTTGAACGGAGAATACGCCTTGGGCTTGTCCTGCAATTCCGCATTGATATTCCAGTATTCTTCCGGCACGAACGCCTGGATTTCGCGCTCTCTGTCTACGATCAGGCGAAGCGCGACAGACTGCACGCGCCCCGCGGACAAACCGGACCGGATGCGCTTGCAAAGAAGCGGAGAAAGTTTGTAACCGACCAGCCTGTCGAGTACTCTGCGGGCCTGCTGCGCGTCGACGAGATTATAATTGATCTCGCGCGGGTTTTTCAGCGCGTTCGTGACGGCCGCGGGGGATATTTCGTTGAACTCGATCCGGTTTTTCCCCTCTTTGAGTTTGAGCACGTTCTGAAGGTGCCAAGAGATCGCCTCTCCTTCGCGGTCCGGGTCGGTCGCGAGATATACGTTGTCCGCCTTGGCGACTTCCCCTTCCAGCCGCTTGATGACCGCCTTTTTTTCAGGCGTGATGGTGTAAGTGGGTTCAAAATTGTGTTCGATATCCACGCCCAGCCGCTTTTCGGGGAGGTCGCACACGTGCCCGCCCGATGCGTCTACGCGGTATTTTCCTTTGAGATATTTCGAGATTGTTTTCGCCTTGGAAGGCGATTCTACGATGATCAGATCCATAATTCCCTTTTCGCCCCGCAAAAGCGGGCAAGTCTTTTCATACTGAGCGCCGCCCGCCCCTATCTTTTCAGGGCGGACCAGCGGTTGCCGCCGCAGGGAGACGCAAGTTTTTTCATCTCCAACAAGGTCAGAAGGGGCGGCAGTTCGTACGGCTTCAGCCCCGTCTTTGCGGCGATTTCGGAAATATGACGCTCCCCTTCCGCCAGCGCTTCCAGCACGGCGCGCTCTGCCGAGGTGAGAGAAATTTCTTCCTTTTCGGTCAAGTTTATACCAAAAGCGGAGGTAATGTCAACTAAATTATCGGTCAATTTTGCGTATTCTTTTATAATATGGTTGCACCCTTCTCCCGACGCGGTGCCTATAGAATAGGGAAACGCGAACACGTCGCGCCCGAAATTGTAGGCAAAATCCGCCGTGATCCGCGTGCCGCTCTTTTTGCCGCCCGATACCACGAGCAACCCTTCGGACAGCCCCGCAATGATCCTGTTGCGTTCGGGGAACAGATGTTTTTTCGGCGCGACGGAGGGGATATATTCCGTGATCGCCAGCCCTTTTTCTTCAATTTTTTCCAAAAGTCCGCGGTTGCATTCGGGGTAAACGTGATCGAACCCGAATGCAAGCACGGAAATGATGCGGCCGCTCTCCAGCGCGCCCGTCGCCGCGGCGGTATCTCCGCCGTCCGCAAGGCCGGTGACGATGACGAAATATTCGCTCAGCGCTTCCGAAAAGGATTCCGTCTCTTTCAGAATGTGCGGCAGCGTCCTGCGCGAACCGACGACGGAAAATTTACGTTCTTTCAAAAGTTCCGCATTCCCCTTGCAATACAGCACGAAGGGAGGATTGTCGATCTCTTTCAACGCTTCGGGATACAGGTCGGAATACCAGGTCACGGGCAGGATCCCGCGGGCGGAATAGCGCGAAAACAGGTCGGACAGATATTCCGGCGTGCGCGCCGCCTCCAGTTTAGCACAGTCTTCCTCTCCGACCGCCGACGCGATCTTTTCGCGGAAATCGGCAAAGCCGGAAACCGTTTCGGCGATATTTTCCGAAATTTTCATGAACGCCGCTTTCCGCGCGTATTCGAGCCCGAAACTGTCCAGCCAGACGAGCGATTTTTCTTCTTTCGTAAACCGCATAGTTCCCTCTCTTTTGCCTTTTCGGCAAATATTTTGTCAGGGCGATTCCCTGCCCCTTTTCCGTCACCTGCAATCGGCAGGCGTAGAACGGATCAGCCGAAATTGTCGTATTTTCTGTACGAAACCGCTTCGAGCACGTGTTCGGGGCGAATGTCTTCGGACAGGTCCATATCCGCGACGGTACGCGCCACTTTCAGGATGCGCGACCTGGCGCGGGCGGAAAGTTTCAGTCTTTCGAAAGACATTTTCAGGATGTTTTCGCTCTCGCGGCCGAGGGCGCAGAATTGCCGGATCTCTCCCTCGCCCATATCCGCGTTCGTGCGCGCGTCGCCGAAACGGGTCCTCTGTATGCGGCGGGTACGCTCCACGCGCTTTTTTACTTCCGCCGAACTTTCCTCTTCCGAAGCGCTCGCAAGGTCGTCGTATCCGACGGAGTCCACTTCGACCTGCAGATCGATGCGGTCGAGCAGCGGCCCGCTCACGCGGGAACGGTATTTCTGGATCGCGGCGGGGGTGCAGGTACACACTTTGTCCGCAGAGCCGTAATTGCCGCACGGGCAGGGATTCATGCTCGCACAGAGCATGAAATTTGCGGGGAACGTAACCGCGCCGCCCGCTCGGGTAACGGTGATCTCGCCGTCTTCAAGGGGCTGACGGAGCGCCTCGAGGACAGAGCGGTGATATTCGGGCATTTCGTCGAGAAAGAGCACGCCGCGGTGCGCCAGACTGATCTCGCCCGGCCGGATCCAGCGGTTGCCGCCCCCGCAGAGGGAAGCGGTCGTGGCCGTATGATGCGGACTGCGGAACGGCCGAAGCGTGACGATGCCGTTCCCGCCCAGAATTCCCGCGACCGAATGGATCTTCGTGACCTCGAGCGCCTCGTCGAAGGTCATATCCGGCATAATGGTGGGAATACAGCGCGCCAGCATGGTCTTGCCCGTTCCGGGCGGCCCGACAAACAGGATGTTGTGCCCGCCGCTGACCGCGACTTCGAGCGCGCGTTTTGCCGCCGCCTGACCGCGGACATATTTCAGATCGTCCGCGTATTCCGAACGGCCGCTCTCGTACTTTGCCGCGGCGACGGGGCGCGCGGGCGCAAGGCCGCTCAGATGATCGATCACTTCCGTCAGATTTTTCAGCGCGAAGGTCTCTGCGCCTTCGATATATGCCGCCTCTTTTGCATTGGCCGCGGGAATGACGAATTTTCCGTAACCCGCCGCTTTCGCCGACACGATGATGGGAAGGATCCCCGCGACGGGGCGGAGGCTCCCGTCCAGAGCGAGTTCGCCCAAAAACACCGTGCCCGAGCAATCGGCGCCGACAAGTTGCTCCGTCGCTTTCAGAATCCCCACGGCGATCGCAAGATCGAAACAGGATCCTTCCTTTTTCAGATCTGCGGGGGCAAGGTTGACGGTGATCTTCTGCGGCGGAAATTTTCTGCCGCTGTTTTTGAGTGCGGAGCGCACGCGTTCTTTGCTCTCCTTTACGGCGGTATCTCCGAGCCCCACCAATTCGTAGGAAGGGATCCCGTTGTTGATGTCGACCTCCACTTCCACGGGAACGCCTTCCAGCCCCGCCAGCGCGAAACTGATCACTTTTGACAGCATAATTCTCCCTCTCTTTCCGAATAAATGAAAAAAACCGCTTAAAAGCGGATTTTTTCAGAACGATCAGATCCTGTAATAGCCGTTGTTCACGAACGTCGTCCAGCCGAAGCAATACTTCGCGGCCGTCGCGTTGAGCGGAATACAGAACTGCATTGCGAGCGTTAAAACAAAGACTGCGGCGACAACCGCGCACACGATGATGAGCACTTTCATCGTCGTATTCAGTTTCACGGCAGCCACGGCATTTTTGCCGCCCGCCGGGTCGCTGCCGCTCTTGTCATGCACGAAAGCGGTATAAAACGCCAGCGGGATAAAGCCGATATAGAACACGTTGAAGAGCATACCCGAAGCCGCGCCGGTATCCCCCGCAAAGGCAAACGCCAGCAAAGAAGACAGCAGGCCGAGCGCCATGACGAGATAAGCGTTGAGTATGCGCCCCGAATGCTCGGTGGCATACGGGCCCTTTTTGCCGCCCGTGACAAAATACAGCACCGCGTAGGTTGTCATAAACAGCAGGCCGATCAGCGAAACGAGCATCAGAACGGGGTTCATCTGCGCGTTCATGGCGATATACGTGCTCCCCTCGGAGGCGGACCAGAGCGTCGCGCCCTTGAGGGCGATGAGCCAACCGAAGGCGTTGGACGCATTTGCGGCCGTAAATTCCGTAAGGTTTCCGACGGTGAAATTGTCTTTGAGGTGACGCCCGATCAGCGCAAACAGGCCGAGCGCGGGATTTTCCGGATCCGCTTCGTAAAATTTAACGTAACTGAAGTAAGAGGGCAGCGCGGAAAGAACGGTCACGAGCAGCGTGCCCACGACGAACGCCACGATAAAAAACAGATAGATCAGTCTGTTTTTATATGCGTATTCGGAGAAAAGGGCCGCCTCTCTTTCCTCGCAGGCATCGATATTGGCCTGCATTCTTTCTTCGGACGTTTCGACTGCGTTTTTGTCGCTCATCTCTTTACGGACGGCGCGCGCCGCCGCCGCATGCGCTCTGTGCTGGCGCACGGCGCCGAGCACGAACAGCACGACGATCCCGATCGCGGCGATGACCGCCTTGGCATCGATCGCGAACGCAAACGCGAAACTCAGGCCGGAGATCAGCACGTTCAGCGCCGATTTTACGGGTTTTTCGGAGGAGATGCCCTGTTCGTAGAACCGATACATCAGGTAATAGGACAACACGGTGAAGAATGCGAAAAGCGGAATGGCCAGCCCCAGCCGCCCCGCCGTGAGGGCGATGCCGCCGCCCGCGAACAGGCAGGCAAACAGGAAGCCGAAGCCGTCGCTCTTAAACAGTCTCTTCGCAAAAAGATACGCGACGGCGACGAGCGCCGCGGTAAAGATCACGGGCACGATGCGAAGGCCGAACAGGCTCTTGCCGAAAACCAGGGTGCCGAGCATGAGGAACAGCGTCGCAAGCGATCCGGAATCGGCGTCGATGGGATAGGAACTCTCTTCGTATACCTCTCCGCCGAGGAACACGTTGTCGATCTGCATGAGCGAATACGCTTCGTCCTGCGTGAAATTCGTATAGGTCGTCTCGCCGTAGCGGAGGCTGTCCTGCGCGTCCAGAAGATTGACGACGTCAGGCGTATAGTTCTCGTTGTGACGGAATGCGTCGTCGAGAAGGCTGTTCCAACTGCTTGCGGCGGACTTGGCGCCCTCCCTTGTGACGTAGGCGGGAATGCGGTCTCCGTCGACGTCGACAAAGATCACTTCGTTGATGAGCATTTCCGTATCGACGGTGAGGCGGATGAGTTTATAATTCGTTTCGAGCGGATTGGGGTCGCGATTGCCCTCTCTGACGGTCAGATCGCGGAATTTCAGCCAGTTGTAATTTGCGCCCGAAACGCCCTCTCCGTCCGCAGAATAGACGTTGCCGACCGTGCGGCTGCCGATCCTGTTCGAGGAAGACCAGTTGATCGAAGAGGAAGAAGACCCCGGCACGGAAGCATAGTTAAAGGTGATTTGGGCATTCTGCCCCGCGTCCGTATAGACGGAACCGATATTCAGATAGATCTGGCCGAGATAATCTCCTTTTGAAGAACCGTTATACTTCAGATAAAAAACCACCTCGTCGTCCGGCGTGATGCGCATGGCCTTGCCGGGGGTATCGAAACCGCCGATCGTGCAGGCGCACAGGACGAAAAACGCGAGCACGAGTATGAAAGCCGCCTTTGCGAACTTGGAATACCGGCCCAAAAAATGCCTCATTTTTTCTGAAAAACTTTTCCTTTCCTTAATAATCATATATCGTACATCCGTTGAAACTTCGTATAGTCTATTATAACCCAAAAACGGCAAGATGTAAATAGTTTTTCCGGAAGAATGGCAAATTTTCATCCGGAAAAAGACAAATCCGCCGCGCAAGTTGCTTTTGCGCGGCGGATTGAATGCCGTTTTTTTGTTATCTTACTTCTTTAATCTTAGCGGCTTTGCCCGTACGGCCTCTCAGATAGTAGAGTTTCGCCCTGCGGACCTTACCCTTGCGGATGACTTTGATGTCCGCAATTTTGGGGGAATGCACGGGGAACGTCCTCTCTACGCCTACGCCGTAGGAAAGCCTTCTCACCGTAAAGGTCTCGCGGATACCGCCGTTCTTCTTTGCGATCACGACGCCTTCGAACGCCTGCAATCTCTCTCTCGTTCCTTCGATGACTTTTACGCTGACTTTCACCGTGTCGCCCACGTTGAATTCGGGAACGCTGTCTTTGAGATTTTCTTTCTCGATCGCTTCGATCAACCCTTTCATCGACTTTTACCTCCATAGTTACTAAGCGTTCGTTGCGCCTTGCGCAAGAGGACCGCCCGAAGTCTTTTGCTATTTTATCATATTTGCGGCCGCATGGCAACCGTTTTTTATGCGGGAACGGCAAAAAAACAACTTTTTTGCCCGTTTTTCGGGGCGATCACCCTTCAAAGGCCCCTATAATGTGATTGATCCCCTGTTCGGTCACTTCCAAAACGTCGAAACGGACGGGCAGATCTTCGCCGGCGCGCATCAGATAATATCCCGCGATTTTTACGTACGTCTGCCGTTTTTTCCGCCCCACCGCATCGGCGGGCGTTCCGAACAGATCGCCCGTGCGCGTCTTGACCTCGCAGAAAACGACCGTTTCACCGTCTTTTGCGACGACGTCCGCTTCGCCGAACGGCGTCCTGTAATTGGCCGCAAGGATCCTGTACCCCGCGCGTTTGAGATATTTTACCGCCCGTTTCTCTCCGATTTTACCGAGAGTTTTGTTGTGAACGTCCTGCGGTGAATTTCGCATAAACCGTACTCCCCGATCGCGCGGATATGTGCCTGCGTGCCGTAGCCCTTGTGCGCCGCGAAACCGTATTCGGGATATTTTTTGTCGTATTCGCGCATGAGCGCGTCTCTGTAGACCTTTGCAAGGATGCTCGCCGCGCCGATGCTGTACGAAAGCGCGTCGCCCCTGACGATATTCTGCTGGGGGATGTCGATATCCAAACGAAAATTTCCGTCCGTCAGCACCACGTCGGGCGGAACGGACAGCCCCTCCACCGCGCGCTTCATGCAAAGTTTCGTCGCCTCTAAGATATTGATGCGGTCGATCTCCGCGTTGGAAACCTCGCAGATCTTGTATGCGACGGCGCGCTCTTTGATCTGCCCGGCCAGGCGTTCCCGATCCCCTTCTTTTATCTTTTTGCTGTCGTCCACGCCGAGGATGAGCGACTCTTCTTCGAGCGGCAGGATGACCGCGGCGCATACGACGGGGCCCGCGAGCGGCCCTCTGCCGACTTCGTCCGCGCCCGCAACGTATTCCGCGCCGGCGGAAAGCATTTCCCGTTCATAAGCAAGTTTTTCGATGATTTTTTCCAGCGTACCTTTCATCATCCGCCTCTACTTTATAAAAGCGCCGTATTCTTCGGGGGCTTCGAGGGTGATCTTGCCCAGCCTGCCCTTTCTGAAATCGTCGAGCAGGGCGCGCGCGCCGCGCTCGCCGTCCGTTTCGCCCCCGCGCAGGAGAAACCCTCTTCTGCGGCAGACGCATTCGAGCATCTTTTCGGGAGAAGAAAAATCTTCGATCCCGTAGCGCTGCGTCAGATACTGCGGATAATCCTGCGCCGTCTCTTTGAGAAATTCGACAGCAAGTTCGGAAAAGTCGAGAATGTCGTCGTTGATGCTGCCGATATAGGCGAGATGGCGCGCAAGCGTCTGGTTATCGAAGGCGGGCGGCATCGTGCCCGGCGTGTCGAGCAGTTCGAAATCGGGCAGGCGGATCCACTGTTTGCCGCGCGTGACCCCCGCCTTGTCGCCCGTAACCGCGCGGCGGGAACCGCACAGAGCGTTGATGACCGTGCTTTTGCCCGCATTGGGGATGCCCGAAACCATCAGCCGCAGAGGGCGCACGATGCCCTTTGCCGCATCCTTTTCCCGTTTTTCGCGCAAAAGGTCGCGAATTTTTGCGGAAAGCGCTTTGCCGGCCGCCGACGAAGTGGCCGAGCATTTTACGCAGAAAAATCCGTTCTTTTCTATCGCCGAAAGAAAGGCGTCCGTCCTTGCTCCGTCCGCAAGATCTGCCTTGTTGAGCACGTATAAGACGGGTTTTGCGCCGAAAATTTCCGTGATTTTGCGATTGAACGTCGCCGCGGGCGCGCGTGCGTCCAACACGACGACGGCGCCGTCGACGAGCGCGGCGCTTTCGCGCATCATGCGCATCGCCTTGGTCATGTGTCCCGGAAACCATTGGATATGTTTCATTCTTTCTCCTTCGCACGACTCTCTAAAAATTTATGGCGTATAATCAAACAATAAGTACGGCAACCAATCGACGGGCTCTCCCTGCCCTTGGATAAATGCGGCGAATGTACGCATTTCCTCGTAACTGTTTTCGATAAGCCCCCAACTGTTCCACCGCATAGCAAACTTTTTCCGCAAATCCTGATCCAATCCGTTGCAGAGGTAACTGTGCAACCCGCCATCAAAGCCGAGAATTTCTCCGCCCAACAACATTTTCGGCTCCAAATTCTCCCCGCACAGACAAATCGGATTTTCTTTCAAAATAGACTTCTCGGCTATGTCTTTTGCCGCAAACTGCGCCACAATACGCAGTCCGTCCGCCCTTTCCGAAAACCCCTTATAAAACGCAAGAGCGTCTTTTAAGCGCGCAAACCGCCTTTCGGCGGGAGAAAACCTCGCCTCTTCCGCCAATTTCAGCATCTGCGGAGATAAACTCTCCGCCTGCCGCGGATAGATATTTGCGATACAATCGCTCAAAGAAAGCAGCCGTTTGCACGACAAATCAAAGCATGCGGGTGGCGTTATCGGTTCTACCAGATAATATCCGATATTTTGGAATCCCTTCGGCACAATGCTCATATCCCCCCTACAAAAATTCCTTTACCATTACAAATTATTTTCCGAATCCAATAAATCCGGCCTCTTCTCCCGCGTGATCTTTTCCGATTGGGCGCGCCGCCATTTGTCGATCTCCGCATGGTTGCCGCTGCGAAGCACTTCGGGCACCGCAAGCCCCCTGTACTCGACCGGACGGGTATACTGCGGATATTCGAGCATGTTTTCGGAAAAACTTTCCTGGACGAGAGAAGACGTATTGATCACACCGTCCACGTAGCGGCAGATACAGTCGGTAAGCACCATCGCGGGCAGTTCTCCGCCCGTCAGGACATAATCGCCGATGCTGATCTCTTCGTCGATAAACAAATCGATCGCGCGCTGATCTACCCCTTCGTAATGTCCGCAGAGCAGAATGAGGTGTTCGTATCCTAAAAGTTCGAACACCTTCTGCTGGCGGAACGTCTCTCCTTTGGGCGACATATAGATGCGCCGCGCCCTATGCCCGGGGTCGAGCGCCTCGATCGCAGAGCCGATGGGCTGGGCGGTCATCACCATGCCCGCGCCGCCGCCGAAGGGATAATCGTCGCATTTAAGATGCTTGTCCTCGGTGTAGTCGCGGATATTGATAACGTTGATCTCGATTTTCTTTTCCTTCTGCGCCCGCCCCAAAATGCTCTCGCGCATGGGCGCGAACATCTCGGGGAACAGCGTCAAAATGTCTATTTTCATGATGTATTCCCGCTTGTTTACTGTTCTTCAGTGATTTGCGTACGGCAAAGCAACTTATCTGTCAATGTCCGGCAATACTCTTCTCCCCACTTATGCAGACCGAACAAAACCTTATCTCCGTTTTTTCAATAAATACAGACCGTATCGACCTCATCCGAAAGAAATCCATGATATATGATGGCCTCTATATGCTTCCCTTTCTTTTGCCCCTTTATTGCTCCACCAATACCTCGCCGATACGCTTTTTGCTCACCGTCACGATTTTCTTTTCGACGTCGACATCCAAAAGAACGCCCTCCGCCGCGGGAAACATGTATTCTTTGTCCCCCCCTTTCAATACGTATATATCGGTATGCGCGGAGAGAACGTCTGCAATTTCTCCGAGGCGTTCGCCCTTTTCCGTGACCACGGCGCAGCCGATCACGTCTACGATATAATACCGCCCCTCTTCGAGCGGGGGAGCGTCCTCCCGCAGCGCTTCGACCTCGGCGCCCCGCAAAAGTTCCGCGGCGTTTCTGTCCGCAACGCCGGCAAGGGCAAGATACGCCGCCGCGGCATCCGTGCGGCAGCGGAGCACCTTATATTCCGTGCCCTTGATAAAAACCTTTTTGAACAGGCGGATGTCCTCCGCGTCGTCCAGAAGGGGTTTGACCTTGATCTCTCCGCGGATCCCCTGCGGACGGAGCACTTCTGCGATCACGATGCAAGACTGCATGTTCCGATCTCCTCAATGAAGAAAAAGCCGAAAAATTATTCGGCTTTTTCTTTTTCTTTGATTTCGATGTTATATTTTTTGCCCTCTTTCGACGCCGCACAGCGCACAAGCGTGCGCAGGGCCTTGGCGATTTTGCCCTGTTTGCCGATGACTTTGCCCATATCCGACTCTTCCAAAAGAACGGTGATCGTGACCCCCGTGCCCTCTTCCGAAACCTGATATTCGACCTCGTCTTTATGTTCGGCGAACTGATTTACGATATATTTGACTAATTCCAACATTTCCGCTCACGCTCCGATTATTTCTTTTTCCTCGTCTTGGTCCTGGGGGCGGAAAGTTTTGCGGGTTTTTCAAGAATACCCTGACCGACCAGAAGGCCGCGCACCGTTTCCGTCGGCTGAACGCCCTTTGCGAGCCAGTCTTTCGCCTTATCGGCGTCGATCACGATCTCAGCGGGCTGAGAGGTGGGGTTGTAATACCCGACTTTTTCGATATACTCGCCGTCGCGCGCCTTTCTGCTGTCTACGACCACGATACGATAGAAGGGAGATTTTTTGTCGCCCATTCTCGTAAGTCTCATTTTAACTGCCATGCTTGTTGCTCCTTTTACGGTAAAATTGATTTGCTTTGTGCATTTACCGCTCTATTATAGCGGAACAAATAAGACCTGTCAAGCATTTTTACTTGACAGGCGGAATAATTTATAAATTCAAAAGCCGTTTTTTCTTTAACTCATATTCTTCCTGCGTGATCAACCCGCTGTCGAGCATTTCTTTCAATTCCAGCATCTGCTCTTTCAGCGGCTTTTCCTCTTTAGTTGTTTGCGGTTCAGTTTTTTCTACAGCCGACTGCTCCAAGGTTTTCGCATTCATAATATACTCTAACGCGGAACAGACCAATTGTAAATTTTCTTTCATTGTCCGATATGTAAAACCTGCCTTATCCCAAGCGACGTTATCAACATAAGTAATCACGATTTGCGGACAATTCAAATCGTTCAAGCGTATTATCAATTTAAGCTGATTGCATTTATCTTCGACTTTACGGCTCATGCTACTGCCGACAATCAACCCCGTAAGCCCGAAAAACGCACCGCCGATGAGAGCGGAACCGGCCCTCCCTTTTACTTTGCTTTGACCGTTTTCGTACACCTCATAGTTGATTAAATCGGAAAATTTATACATTTTGATAAAATTTATATCTTTCTGATAAACAAATAGTTTGTGTTGATTATCAATAAAAAGTTTAGATAATATCCCCCCATTTGTAACAATATTGAACGATTTCGAGACAACAAATTTTCCGTTTGTTGCTTTGGTCCAATTTTCATTTTGCAATAATTCCTTCTCTTGTTGAATAATCTTTGAAAATACTTTTCTGATTTCTCTCTTGACTTCTAATAGGGCTAATTCTTCATGCGGCTTTTTACTGATAACATAAATGCGAACGAGAGGAGCAATTATTACCGTTCCATATATCAACAACATTAGCACAAACTGCATAATCGGTAAAGGTTCTTCAAATTTTAATACTTCCATAACTGTTGGTATCACGCCAATAAAAAATAATACAGAAAAAATTGAGTGCGTTATGATAATAAATTTTTTATACTTTCCAGCCTTATCTTCGATTTCTTCTTTACTCAGTTTTTCAAATTTCATTTTCGCCTTTTTTTCAATTTCCTGTTTTTTCCAATTCCGACTATTGTTATCCATGATTTTTCTTCACCTTGGTCTTTATATAGCCCATATTGTATCATATATAGCCCACTTTTGTCAATAAAAAAGTGTATCATAAAAGAAAAGGGATACACTATGAACACTTATCAGGCAGTAAAAGAACGGCTGTTGCAACTATTGGAAATCAAAAAGTTGTCCATTCACAAATTGGCAATCGAGTCGGGCGTATCGCCCTCGACGATCAAAAATATCCTTTACGGCAAAAGCATAAATCCGGGAATTGTAACGCTGAAAATGCTGTGCGACGGCATGAAGATCACCCTCCTTGAATTTTTTGACACCCCCGTTTTCCAAAATCTCGAAGATGAATTGAAATAGAAAAAGGGCAACCCATGAAAAGGGCCTGCCCTTTGCAAAGCATATCCTGAATACATTATCTGAATTTGGCGCCGTCGTGAAATGCGTTGCCCACCTTTCCGCCCACTTTCAGATAGGCGCTGTTTACGGGGTCGAAGGCGATCGGCCGGAGTTTTTCCGGATCGATCTTTCCGTTTTTGTCCAAAACCGATTCGTCCGCACATACGTTGACGATCTCTCCCAGCATGCATTCGCTCTCTTCATTGTAAGAGAGCAGTTTGCACTCGAGCGCCACGGGAAACTCCTCGATGAGCGGCGCGTCTACAAAACTGCTCTTCACCGCATGCAGGCCCGCTCTTTTCAATTTGTCCGGAACCGAATTCGCGGAAACGATCCCCACATAATCCGCCTCCGCAACGTGCGCTTCGTCCGCAAAACTGACGGTAAACGCCCCTCTTGCGCGAATATTTTTGACCGTTTTGTGCGATGCGGACAGGCAGAGCGCCACCTTGTTCTGATCCGCTATCCCGCCCCATGCGGCATTCATCGCGTCGGGCGTGCCGTCTTCGCCGTACGAGGCGATGATCAGCACTGGCTGCGGATACATGTACGGCTTTGCGCCGAAATTCTTTCTCATAACGTCCATTCCTCCTGTATTTTTATAACGCAAAGGGCGGAAAGCAGAAATGCTTTCCGCCTTAAGTCCTTATTTGCGAAGTCCGCGTCATTCGATCTCGATGCGGTGCTCCTCTTCCTTCCTGGGCGTTTCCTTGGGGATCGTGACGTTCAGGATGCCGTTTTCATATCTGGCCTTGATGTCTTCCTTGCGGATATCCCCTACATAATAATTTCTCTGGCAGGAAAAACTGCGCTCGCGGTGGATGTAGTTGTCTTTTTTGCCGCCATCCTCTTTTTCGCTCTTTTTGACGGAAATATTCAGATACCCGTCCTTCAGATCGATGTGGATGTCCTTTTTATCCATGCCGGGAAGTTCAACTTCCATTACGTATTCGTTGTCCGTTTCCTTGATATCGGTACGCATGTATTTCTGGCCATGATTCTTGCCGCCGTAAAAAGCGGGAAAGAAATCGTGCATCGCCTCGTCAAAGAAATCGTAATCGGGATAAAAATTATTCCTTCTGCTCAATTCATTTTTCATAAGAATCATCTCCTTTTTAATTTTTTGTTAGCACTTTATATGATTAAGTGTTAGCACTCTCTTTCATAGATTGCTAATATTATACCACTTCCATTGCAGAAGTCAAGCATTTCACGCAAAATTTTTGAAACATTTTTAAATTTTTTTATGAAAAAGGCGCCCGCATCGTGCGGACGCCCGTCAAGGTTCGGTTCAGCCGGCTTCATGGAGTAAAAGCCTGCAAAGATAATATACGGGAATGGCGGACCAGCCGTGGCAGAGGCTGCCCGCGCCGCCGAAATCCTCCCAGCCCTTTTCCGTCTCCCAAAAAGTGGTCGCACCGGCGGCGAGCATTGCGGAATATCTGGTTTTGATATCTTCCAGAATCATATTTTTGTATTTGTCGCCGAACAGCAGGAGCGCATCGTAGACGAAAGCGGTCATGGAAAGCGTGACGGGGATCATTCCCTTCCCTTCGGCGACTTTTTCGGCCAATTCTTCGCCGCCGAGGCCGATCAGAAGTGCAAAGGCGTTGCCCAGGCGGCTGAAGTGTTTTTCCTTCGTGCTCAGCCGGTACAATCCCTCCTCTTTACAGTAAAAGGTCTTTTCGATCGCCTGAACGGAAGCGGAAGTATCGACCGACAGGCCGAACAACGCCGCATAGATCCTGCGCACGTAGACGTACATGCAGTTCAGGATCAGATCGTAGCAATCGGGCTGATTTTCGCGCGACCAATAGTCGTTTCCGCTGCTGTATTCGCTCCACTCGTAAAAATTCCAGAAGCCCACAGGATTCGGAACGAGCCCGTTCCGTTCCCACGAGGCAAACGTCGCGAGAATGCGGTCCATGGCGGGGCGGACGGAAGGGATCACGGATACGTCGCCCGTATAGCGCACATATTCGGATACCTGCATGATATACACGAGTGAAAAGAAGGGAATGGAATGATCCCTTCCGCCAGGGAAACAGAGGCTCAAAAGCCCGTGCGGCCGCACTCCCTGCGCGATGGTTATAAGATTTTCCCTCTGATAGCGGTGGCCGCGGAACGCATGATACCCGCACAGCATCTGATTGCGGCTGTCCATCGTATAAAACGCCTGTTCGCGCCATGGGCAGTCTTCATAATGTTCGTGCATGCACTGCCGCAGCGTATAGACGCTCACGTCATAAATTTTCTGAAAAACCGGATCATCGAATTTTTTTTCTTGTTTCCGTACGGGGTAATCGACGGGACGGATCCCCGCATAGCGCAGGCGCGTGCCCTTTTCCGCAAATATTTCGAGATACCTGCCCGCAAGGCGGCGGAAGGTATTGACGTATTCGTTTTCTCCCTCTGCGGCAACATATTCCACGCTGAAATCCCTGTCCCCGATCAAGCGGGGAACCTTTCCCTCCCGCAGGTGCTCCCCGTATACGATCACGATTTTCTGGCGGCGGGGACTTTCGACGGCAAGATCGAGAAAACCAGCCGTTTCTTTGCCCATGTCTACGAGAAAGCCCTGTTCCGTCGGGGTGATCTTCACGCGCGGACGGGCGCGCATTTTTAATTGTGCGAGCCTGCGCGGCTCTATTTTCGCATCGCAGCGGACGGGCACGCTCGGAAGAAAGGGCCGTTCGTTTTTTTCCGTAGCGTCGTAGAGAAAACTGTAGCCGAGTTGCGAGGTGATCTGTTTGCAGTACCCGTTCCGATAGTGCGTTTCCCTGCGGGAAAGGATGTGTTCTCCGCTGGAAAGCAGCACTTTTTCTCCCTGCACGATCTCGAAAATGAGTTTTGCGTCGCTGTTGATATACGTCTGGCTGTCCTCGCCGTAATGCCAGACGACGATCTTCAGTTGATTGCTCTTCCCGCAAAGATCCGTAAGATCTATTTTGTCGTACAGTTTGCGGTGCGGAAAATCCGCGCATTGCCCGAATCCGGCCAATTTTCCGTTGACCCACGCGGAATAATTGCTGTCGCACGACAGATACAGGCGGACGGGCAGCCCTGCATCGGCGCCGAATTCTGAAACAAACTCCGCGTAACTGTCCTTTCCGGACACATCCTGCGCCCAGATCCACTTTGCCTCTTCAAACATCAAAATACCTCCGTAAGATTTACAAATTTCGGTATAAATAAATCATAGCACAATCCCGCCCGAAATACAAGCGCGCACACGGATTTGTCAGAATAAAATTCAATCGGTGCGGCACATGCGTACGCACGCGCCAAAAACGAAAAGCGCAGATCTTTTGTTGTAACGATTGACATTACAAATAAAATACTTTATAATATAGAAAAAGGAGAAATACCATGCAGATCACATCTCGGTTTACGGTAGCCGTGCACACACTGCTCGCCATCGTCTATTTCGGAAAAGAACACAAGACGACGTCGGAATTTATCGCTTCGAGCGTGAACGTAAACCCCGTCGTTATCCGCAGAACGATGTCCAGCCTGAAAAATGCGGGGATCATCGACGTAAAAGCGGGCAGCGGCGGCGCGTCCCTCGCGAAAGACCTGAACCAAATTACGCTGTTCGATATTTATAATGCGGTCGACTGCGTGGAGGGAAGTCTGTTTCATTTTCACGAAAATCCCAATCCCGCCTGCCCCGTCGGCAAAAATATACATGCCGTTTTGGACGGGTACCTGATCGCCGCACAGAACGCGTTCGAAAACGAACTGAAAAAGACCACGCTCGGCGATCTGACGGCGGAATTGGAACGGAACGCAAGGTCCTGAAAAAACACGGCAGCCGACCGTATTTTACGATCTTGCCCCTTCCCCTTTCGGGAAAGGGGCTTTTAAATTTTTTTATTTTACCGTTGTAATTGTTGAAATTACATTAAAAACGATCTATAATATAATTGTAATCAAAATAATTACAACAAAAAATCAAAGGACAATAAAAAATGTTATCGGATTACGGCGAAAGGATGGGCAAGTTCAAAAAATTGTTTGCCGAAGCGGAAAAAATCGTGATCGGCGGCGGCGCGGGGCTTTCCTCCGCCGCGGGGCTGACCTATGCGGGAAAACGATTTACGGACAATTTTTCCGACTTTATCGAAAAATACGGCATGACGGATATGTATTCCGCAGGGTTTTACCCTTTTGAAACGCCGGAAGAAAAGTGGGCGTACTGGTCCAGACATATCTGCCTGAACCGCTGGGACCCGCCTGCGGCGGATCTCTACAAAAAACTGTATTCGCTCGTCAAAGACAGAGATTATTTCGTCATCACGACGAACGTGGACGGACAGTTTGAAAAGGCGGGATTCGACGCGCGGCGCATTTTTGCCGTGCAGGGAGATTACGGCAAACTGCAATGCAGCCGGGGCTGTCACGACCGGCTGTACGACGACGAAAAACTTGTCAGAGAGATGGTTGCCGAACAAAGGGACTGCCGCATCCCCTCGCGCCTGTTGCCCAAATGCCCCGTATGCGGCGAGGACATGGAGGTGCACGTGCGCAAGGACCCCTATTTCGTGCAGAACAAAGAATGGTACGGCGCCGAAAGGCGTTACGACGATTTTATGCGCGGATGCGAAGGGAAACAGACGCTGCTGATCGAACTGGGCGTCGGATACAATACGCCGACGATCATACGGTTTCCCTTCGAACAGCGGGCCGCGGAGCATAAAGAATGCGCGCTTTGCCGCATCAACAGAGAGGACTGCCGTGCCCTGTTCGATCTCGGCGGACGGTATATCTGTTTCGACGAACCGATCGGAAAAATCCTTTCCGAAATACGATAAAACAGCCACGGAGATTCCGGGGCTGTTTTCTGTAACGGGCTTTCCCGTCTTTATGGTCATCTTTCGATCTTATACGTCGTGCCGGAAGGCGTATCGACGAGGGAGACGCCCTTCTGCGCAAGCAGATCGCGGATCCTGTCCGCCTCGGCATAATTTTTTTCCTTTTTTGCAAGGGCACGCGAAGCGATATACGCCTCGATCTCTTGGGCGGAGAGTTCGGAAGTTGCGGGAGCCTCCTCTTTTTCCTCCCGTTTGAGCAGGTCGAGGGAAAGCACCCGATCGAATTCGCCGATGAGGGCGCGCTTTGCGCTGCCGCTCAGATCCTTTGCTTTGAGCACGTCGTAGACCGCCGTGACGGCGAGGGAAGTATTCAGATCGTTCCCCAGCGCGTCGGCAAAATTTTTGCGATAGCGCGCCGCCGCCTCTGCGTCCGCTTCCCCTTCGTCGGAAAGCGCAAGGACTTTCGCCTTCAGTTTTCTGTATGCGACGGCCGCATTTTCGAGATTCTCTTCCGAAAAAACGAGAGATTTGCGATAATGGGACTGCAGGCAGAAAAAGCGGTATTCCATGGGAGAGAAGCCGAGTTCCTTCAGGCGATTCAGCGTAAGAAACCCGCCGGAAGATTTGCTCATCTTTCCGCTCTGCGTATTCAAATGGAGAACGTGGAACCAATAATTGCACCACTTATGGCCGAGATACGCCTCGCTCTGCGCGATCTCGTTCGTATGATGCGGAAATACGTTATCGATGCCGCCGCAGTGGATATCCACCCTCTCGCCGAGATATTTCATCGCGATGCAGGAGCACTCGATATGCCACCCGGGATAGCCGACGCCCCACGGACTGTCCCATTTGAGCGCCTGATCTTCGAACTTCGACTTTGTGAACCACAAAACGAAATCGTTTTTGTTGCGCTTGTTCGCATCCTCGCCGACCCCTTCGCGCACGCCCACTTCGAGGTCCTCTTCCTTAAAATTGAAAAACACGTGATACTCTTTGAGCCGCGAGGTATCAAAATATACGTTCCCGCCCGCAAAATAGGCATACCCCTTTTCCATGAGGGCGGAAATGACCCGGATAAAATCTTCCACGCATCCCGTGGCAGGCTGCACGACGTCCGGCTTTTTGATGTTGAGGGCGGCACAGTCGGCAAAAAAAGCGTCGGTATAATATTTAGCCAGTTCCAGAACCGTCTTGTGCTCGCGCTTTGCGCCCAAAAGCATTTTATCCTCGCCGCTGTCGGCATCGGAAGAGAGGTGCCCTATATCCGTGATGTTCATCACCCTCATCACGTCATAACCTGCGTAACGGAGCGATTTTTCCAGAACGTCTTCCATCAGATAGGTGCGCAGATTGCCGATATGCGCGAAATTATATACGGTCGGGCCGCAGGTATACATTTTTACCTTGCCCTCTTCGTTGGGAACGAATTCTTCCACCCTGCGGGTGAGCGTGTTGTAAATTTTCATAAGATCTCCCCGCGCCCGTCAGGCGCGATTGACGATGCGGCATATTTCTGTCCGCGTTTCGTCAATTATACAATATCCGGAAATTTATGTCAATCTTTCGCCCGATGCCCGCATGCAAAAAGGGGCGTGAAATGCGCGTTTATTTTTTCACAATCGACAAAATACAGCCGAATACGACCCGCCGTACGGTATATAATGATTGCACCCGCGCAACAGGGAATAAAATCGCTTCGGTGAATGTATGAATCGGAAATTTACTTTGAAATACGGATACGGGACCGCACTTTTATATTTTGCCATGTTTTTCGGCATGCTTTGCCTGAACTTTACGATGGACGGGTTCGAACCCTTTTCCCTCGCCCTCTACGCCGCCATGCTCGTCTGCGGCATGAACGTGTTCGCATCGGCGGGGCTTTTCCTGTTGGCAGGAGGGCTGGGCTTTACGCAGGGGTGGGTCCCCTTCGTCGTATGCGCGGCACAGGGGATCCTGCTGGCGGCCGTTTTTTTATTTTACGCGCGCGCGGGCAAGGGCATGCGCGCGGAGATCGCCCTGTATCTTCTGGCGGCCGTCGGGATATACGTCTGGCTGTTCGGGGCCTGCTTTTACGGCGATTACATTCGCGCGCTCATCGCCGGCGCGGCGATGTACGTGCTCTGTTTTGCCGTATGCGGCGCCCTGCGCTGTGTGCTGTTCAAAGCGGGACGGTGCCGCCTGTCCGCAGATGAGATCGTATTTTGCGCAGCCGCCTTCGCCGCGGTCGGCATCGGTTTTTTCCGCCTTGCCGGCGAATACGCTTTCGAGGCGGCGGCGATCTTTCTGCTCCTTTTGTCCGCCGCCACGCTCAGAAACGCAAACGCAGTCTGCATCGCGCTCGTACTTTCCCTTCCCGAAGTCATCGTAAAGAGCGCGGAAGCGGGGCGGGCGGATCTTTCCGCCGCGGCAGTGCTCTGTTTCTGTTCCGCACTGGCGCTGGCATTTCTTCGGACGGGAAAACTGCCGGCCGCGCTGGCGGTATTTCTTGCGGACCTGATCGCCCGATACTTTCTCGACTTTTACGGCGCGGAAGGGCTGGGAACAGGATTTTATCTTTCCCTGCTCGTGCCGCTGATCCCCTGTTTTCTGTTCGCGCTGCTGCCCGAAAAGTTGCTTTCCAAATGGTCAGAAAAACTGAAACGCTACGGAGACAAACAACTGACCCGGCTGACTATACAGACGGAACGCGCCCTTGCCGGAGAAAGGCTGTTCGACATGGCGGCCGTATTCAAAGAAATAGAAAACACATTTCTGACCCTGGAAGACGATGCGGAAAATGAAAGCGGCGCGGAAGCCGCCATCGGCGACGGCGTGATCGCGGAAGTCTGCGCCTCGTGCGCATACCGCGAACGGTGCGAGAGCGAGGGCGTGCTCTCCGCCATCCCGAAACTCGTATCGGTGGGGTGCGGCAAGGGAAAGGCGAACCTTATCGATATGCCGGCAGGGCTTGCGGGGCGATGCGCGAACCCTTCGGGCCTGCTGTTCTGCCTGAACAAACTGCTTGCCGAATACAGGCGGCACGCGGTGGACATAGAAAATGCGGAGGCAGCAAGAAAACTGCTCGCGGATCAGGCGCGGGCGGTGAGCGAGATGCTCAAAGAACTCGCCGTCGAGCGGAGCGCACCGCTGAACGCGCGGGCGCCTCTGGAACGCAAGATCGGCGCCGCGCTCGGCCGTTCGGGCGTGATCTGCCAGGAGATCATGGTGCTGGGCGAAGATCCCGCCGTCTCTCTGACGGCGACGGGTAAATATGACGGTGCGAAGATCGCAAAGACGGTCGCCGAGGCGATGGGCACGGATATGGTCCTTTCCTCAAAGACAGCGCTTGCCGCAGACAAATTCTGTTACGTTTTCCGAAGGCGCCCCGCCTTCGACGCGGCTTTCGGCGTATCTTGTGCCAAAAAAGAGGGCGAAAGCGCGAGCGGAGATACCCATTCCGTCATCAAAATCGACGAACGGACCTTTCTGATGGCACTCTCCGACGGCATGGGGAGCGGTGAATACGCCCGCAAAATATCGGAAAGCGCGGTGTCGCTCGTGGAAAGTTTTTACCGCGCAAAACTGCCGCCAGACCTCATTCTGACGACGGTGAACAGGCTTCTTTCCTTCAATAAAGAGGAAAGTTTCGCCTGTATCGACGTGGCGACGGTCGATCTGGACAGCGGGCGGGCGGACGTGGTGAAAATCGGGTCTCCGCTCGGTTTTTTGCTGACGCCTGCGAAAATCGAAATCCTCGAAAGCGAATCTCTGCCGCTCGGCATTCTCGACGGCGTGCGCCCCACGACGCTGAGCAAGACCCTTTCCGACGGAGACACCCTGCTCTTTATCAGCGACGGCATCACGGCGGCCTTCGGCTCAAGCGCCGATCTTGCGGAATACCTGTGCACCCTTTCGCCTCTCAATCCGCAGTCTTTGACCGATTCTCTGCTCGACGAAGCGCTCAGGCGCGCGGGCGGGCGGCCGACGGACGACATGACCGCCGTGGCGACGCGCCTGTTCTCCGTTCAGGAAGATCGCTGAGCGCGTTTTTGCTATGCCCTTCTGTTTTGCAAGGCGCCGCAACGACAGAAAACAGATAAAAAGACTGATCCGCCCGGGAAAAGCGCGGCTTTCCCCGGGCGGATCTTTTAAAAAACGGGCAGGCACGCTGTACCCGGCGCCCGAATTTGGCTTATAATATGCGTGCGGCGGGAATAAACGGACAGGAGGCGAAAAGTTTTGCCGATCCGATTTCACTTCAGATATGCCGACGAACGGGAAAATATTCCGGCTTCGGTAAACAGCCTTTTCGCTCTGTCAAAGGCGGACGAAACATGGAAATATCGGAAATTTTCGGGCTCATACGCCAATACGGGGCGGACGTGCTCGTCATCGGAGGGATCGTGTTCGCGCTTACGGCCCTGCTCAAAAGAACGCTCCTGAAAAAAATGGAGAGAAAGTACATAACTTTTCTCCCCTTCGTTTTGGGGATCGCGATCTATCTTGCATACGGCGCGGCGGCCGCGGGCGATTTTGCGGAAAATGCGGGCATGTTTATACAGAAAGGCTTTTCCTGCGGATCGCTTGCGACCGTGATCCACGTGCTGATCAAGCAGTTCTCGTATTCGGGCTCTCTGCCCGACAGGGGCGCGCTGCGCGCCGCCTGCGCGGAGGAGATGCTTTCCGCTTTCGCGGACGTTCCGGCGGGATACTCGCAAAAAATAGCGGAGACGGCGGAAACGGACGAGGAGGAAGCGCGCGCGCTGATCGAAGCGCTCGGAGAAGAGGCCGCGCATGCGGCGAACGCGCTTCTTACGGCGCTCAGGCACATCTGAATTTCCCGCAAAGGGGTATCCGCGCGCGGTTGCGCGCGGATATTTTTATGCGCTTTGCATATACTTTTGCCGATATGAAAAAATTGAGCGAAAACTGCAAGGAAAACGTAAAATCGCTGAAAAGCATCCTTACGTCGGAAGACATACTCGTTTATCAGTTCGAGACAAAAGATAAAAAGGCCTGCGCCGCAGTCTATGCGGACGGCATAACGGACAAAATGCTGCTCGGCGAACAGGTCGCCAAACCCCTTTCCGAAAAAACCGCACCGAAAACGGCGGAGGAAGCGGCGAAACTTCTGCAGTCGCCCGAAAACAAGCGGGAAAAGGATCTTACAAAAATTTCGGACGAAGTGCTCGCCGGCAATACCGCGCTGTTTATCGACGGCATAGCGGAAGCGGTGATCGTAGGCGTAAAAAAACTGAGCATGCGGGCCGTGATGGAACCGCCCACTTCCGTTGCCGTAAAGGGGCCGCGGGAGGGCTTTATCGAGGATATCAAGACGAATATGTCGCTCATCCGCAACCGCCTGAGAACGCCGAAACTGAACTTTATCACCATGCAGGTGGGCAAACAGAGCAAAACCAACGTGTGCGTGGGGTATTTAGAGGGAATTGCGGACAAAAAGATCGTCGAAAAAATAGAAAGCAAAATCAAGAGCATCGAGATCGACGGGATCCCCGATTCCTCTTATATCGGCAAATTTTTGGCGGAACACCACTATTCTCTGTTCAAACAGGCGGGTACCACGGAAAAGCCGGACGTACTTGCCGCAAAGATGCTGGAAGGAAGAATTGCCGTACTGGTAGACGGTTCCCCCATCGCCGTAACGCTGCCCTATCTGCTGGCGGAAGATTTTCAGGGCCCGCAGGATTACTTCGTGTCCCCTTATCGGGCGAGCGTTTCGCGCCTGCTGCGCTTTCTGGCCGTGTTCGTTTCCATATTTCTGCCCGCGTTTTACGTAGCGGCGCAACTTTTCAAACTGCAACTTCTGCCTTTCGGTTTTCTGCTGACCATTTCGGGCAGCATTCAGGATATTCCCCTTTCGCCGAGCCTTGAACTTTTTTTCCTTCTGCTCGTGCTGGAAATCCTGATCGAGGCGAGCGTGCGCATGCCCAAATACGTGGCGCTCGCCCTTTCCGTCATCGGCGCGCTCGTATTGGGCGATACCGCGGTGAAAGCGGGCATCGTATCCTCCTCTGCGATCATCATCATGGCGCTGTCGGGCATATCCGCCTATACGGTGCCGGATCTCGTGGGGACCATCTCGATATTACGGCTCGTTTTCGTGGTGGTCGCAGGCAGTATCGGCACGTACGGCATCCTGCTGATGACCGCGCTCCTCCTCTTTTATATGATCACGGCGGACGCATACGGCACTCCGATGCTGGCACCCTTTTCGCCGATCGTCAGAAAAGACCTGAAAGATTCTCTGTTCAAAGTGACCATGACGGACCTGAAAACCAGGCCCGCCGTTTTCAAAACAAAAAACAAAACGCGCCTGAAAATCAACGAGGAGGCAAAAGATGGACAAGATTAAAATCCGCCAGATCTGTTTCCTTTTTGCGGTCATGATGCCCGTGACGAAAATGCTCATCTATCCGACGACAATCGCCTACACGGCAAAAAACGACCTGCTCTTTTCCGCATTGATCAACCTTGCGATCGAGGGCGTCGTGATCGGACTTCTGATGCTGCTCGCAAAAAAGACCCGGCTCTCTTTTTTCGGGCTCGTCAAAAACACTTTCGGGAAAGTCGCCGCAAAGATCGTTTACGGGATTTTCGCCCTGTTTTTCTTCATTTCCGCATTGCTGCCGCTGACCGAGCAAAAAGTTTTCGTCATGCAGGTGTTTTATGAAAACGTGCCCTCCATCATTTCGTTCGCGCCCTTCTTTTTCGTCAGTTTTTACGCCTGCGTGAAGGGATTCAAATGTATCGGAAGGGCGGCGGATATAGCCATGCCCGTCTTTGCGGTCGCATTTACGGTCATCATGCTTCTGTCTGTGCCGCACGCAGATTTCGGCGCCCTGCTGCCCGTAGAGGCCGTGCCTTTCAAAAGCATCGTAAAGGGCAGCCTCTCCTCTTTCAACTGGTTTACCGACTGCGCGTTCCTCCTGTTTTTTATGGGAAATTTCGAGTACGAAAAAAATTCCGCAAAAAGAGTGATCGGATCGTTTGCGATCGGAGGCGCAGCCGTTCTTTTGTTTTTGGCAACTTTTTACGGCATTTTTGCAGATATCGCGGTGCGCCAGCAAAATACGATCGCGCAGATCGCGAAATACACGACTTCGTTCACTTCCCTGGGCAGGATCGACCTTCTGTTTATCTTTGCCCTGACGCTCGTCATGATCTTTTATCTGTGCGTACCTTTGCAGATGTGCGTACACTGCGTGCGCAAAGTATTCAACGACTGCAGGCCAGCCATCCCCTCCGCCGCCGTCAATGCGCTCATGCTGGGCATGATGATCTTACTCAATTACTTTTTCAACGAAATGCAGCAGATCATGCTGCGCGGATGGTATTTTTATGCGCTGTTCGCCTACGCGGTACCCCTGCTTGCACTGCTTCTGAAAAAGGAGGCCGCCCATGAATAAATTCTGGATGCGCGTTTTTCTTATCGGCACGGCCGTTTTGCTTTTGTTGTTTTTTTCCAACGATTTCGGGCTGATCGATATTCAGGAAACGGCCATCGTGATCGCGATCGGCGTAGACAAATCGCAGGAAGAGGGAAAATACGACGTGACCGCGCAGATCGCCGTGCCCGCCAGTACGGGAAGCGGCACTGCGGGCAACGTGACCGTAGAGGGCGCCTCTACCGTGGGCGAAGCGGTGACCGAACTGAATCATAAAACGGGATGGTACCCTACCCTCGTACACTGTAAACTTATCCTTCTCGGCATGGACGTTGCCGACGAGAATGTTTTCGACCCCATCGACTTTTTTCTGAGAAGCGGAACGGTGGAAGATACCTGTCTCGTGGCCATGTGCGAAAAGACCGCAAAAGAGACCTTTCAGGCGACCTCTCCCGTCAAAGACATCTCCTCGTCCGCGATCGCCAAAGTGCTTTCGTCTGAGGCGCAGAAAACGGGGCTCGTTTCCGTAACCAACCTGAAAAATTTTGCAAAAAATTATTATTCGGTCAGCAGAAGCGGCTTCCTGCCGGTCGTTTCCGTAAAGCAGGAAGCCGAAAGCCAGGGAAGCGAATCGCAGCAGCCCGTATCCTACCAACGGAATGAGGAAGAACTTGCCGCAAGCGGGCCCTTTCTTTCCAGAAACAAGTGGTGGAAACCGAAGCGCGATCCCCTTCCGCTTGCGGCGGAAACGGCCGCCGAGGGAGACAGCGGCCAAAGCGGCGGCAAAAGTTCGGGCGGCGGAGAGGAAAAAGCGGACGTTTTCGATGCGACGAAAACGCTGATGCTCTATGAAGGCAAAAGCGTCGCCATGCTTACGCCCGACGAAACGCTCGCCTTCAACATGGCGGGAACGGATACCCATTACGCTTTCGGCAGCGTGACGCTTGAAGAAAACGAAGGGCCTGTAACGTACGATCTGAAAATGAGAATCAACCATAAAACACAGAAACTTTCTTTCGAAAACGGGAAACCCGTATTTACCTTTCATATACGGGCAAGCGCGAAGATCGTAGATTCGAGCAAAGCGGATTCCATCCTGAACATCACGAAAACAGACCTCGTACCCGATAAGGTGCTCCGCGCCGCCGAGGTGAAGTTTGAAGAACAACTCACTTCCATCATCGAAAAATCCGCCGAAACGGACTGCGATATTTTCAATATAAAACAGAAACTGTACCGGTCGCACTATAAACAATTTGCCCGCTACAAAAATTCCATTTTGACCGATGCCGTCGTCAGATACGATATACGCTTTTCGTCCATGAAATGACCGATACTGCAATTTTTTGAAAAATTTTCACAATTTTTTTCAAAAAGGGTATTGACAAACAAAAAAATCGTGGTATAATGAAATCGACCAAAGGGAAAAAATACATGCAAAATTTTCCCGCGGTACACCAGACTTGCGAAGCACGCAAAACTCTCTCAAATCAATTGCACCGCTGTTCCGTTGATCAGCGCTGAACGGGGCAGGCGGCAAAGGAAAAGAAAGGAGCAGATGATCAAATTTTGTTTCGGAGAGAGAAGGCGGAGCGGCGGAGATTCTCCCCTCACACATCGGCTGTCGGAAAAGATCGCTTGCAAAAATCGGAGAAACGCGCGCTCGGCTTCAGAGGAAGGAGGTACTGTTATGTACAGATCCGACTTAAGGAAACTTACCTGACGGGAGGGCGGTCCAATGTACGAGGTTACTTCAGAGACGTAAATAAGACAGTGTTCCTTTTTCGCGGAGGTTTGTGCGCTCTGCAGGCAGATAAAACTCCGTACCGATTATGAGTTTACGGAACAGAATGTCTTTTCTGTCTCTTAAAACTGAATAAGATCACTGAAAAATACCCGCGGGGCAGAATATGCCGTGCGGGTTTGTTTTTTTATCGGTCCGCCCTTCCGGGCACGGAAAAACAACGGATAAAACGCTGAAAAGCCGATGCCCTCTTTCCATTTCGGGGGCCGAAAGGGAAAGAGGGCATCGGGGATCTGAGGGGAAGGCCGACGCTGCCGGCCGTCAGCCGCGGACCAGCCTTTTGCCTGTAAATTCGGTAACGTCGACGCGCACGACTTCCGCAAGGGCAAGCGGGCGTTCGAGAAAACTTTCGTCGGAAAAACCTTCTTCCGTATAGTGCGCCATAAGCACTTTCAGCCCATGCAGGCGCTCTGCCCTGTCGGACAGGACCGAAGCGACGCCCCTGCCGCACACGCTCTCGTAGTCGGCCGTAAAACCGCACGGCGCCGTACCGTTATTGAATACGCGGAACTGCCGCGCGGCGCAAAAACCCACGTTCGGATCTTTGCGGAGAAGGTCGAGTTTTTTGCCCTCTTTCGCGCAATGAAAATAGAGTATCAGTTTGCCTTCCCTCTCCTCTGCGCCGAAATCGAGCGGGACGAGATAGGGCGCACTTTCTCCGCCGACGGCGAGCGTAAGAAAACCGCATGCGAGCAACGCGGCCTTCTTTTCCTGAAAATCGGATATTTCTCTTTGTGATTTACGCATAATCTCTCCGGATTTTGTTTTATTCTTTCTCCCCCGCATAGTCGCGCAGGCGCCCGACAAGGGTTTTTAACGTGTCGGCCGCATAATCGGCGTCTTCCGCGGTATTGTCTTTGCCGAACGTGAAGCGGAGCGAACTTTTCGCATCCTCCGCCGAAAGCCCCATCGCCAGCAGTACGTGCGACGGCTCGGGCGATCCGGAAGTACAGGCCGACCCTGCCGACGCCGCGATCCCCTTCAGATCGAGCGCGGCGAGCAGTTGTTCCGCCCCAACCCCGTGAAAGCACAGATTCGCATTTCCCGGAAGCCGCTCTGCAGGATGGCCGTTGAGGGTAACGCGGGGGATCTCTTTGAGAACACGGTCCAAAAACCGATCGCGCACGGCTTTGACCCGAAGCGCGTTTTCTTCCCTTTCCTCCACGGCGAGCGCGAGCGCTTCCGCCATGCCCGCAACGCCCGCGACGTTGGTGGTGCCGCCGCGCAGTCCCCGTTCCTGATGACCGCCCGCAACGAACCGCCCCAATCGGGTACCCGTACGGACGAATAAAACGCCCGCCCCTTTCGGCCCGTAAAACTTATGCGACGAAAAGGCGAGCATATCCGCCCCCCATTCGTTTACGTCGACGGGGAGCACGCCCGCCGCCTGAACGGCGTCGGTAAAGAACGCTGCGCCGCAGGCATGCGCGAGCGCGGCGATCTGCTTTACAGGCTGTACCGTGCCCGTCTCGTTGTTTGCAGCCATGACCGCCACGAGAACGGTATCTTCCCGTATAAGCCCCCGCAGCGCCGAAACGTCTGTCCGTCCGAATGCGTCTACGCCCGCGACGGAGCAGGAAAAGCCCTCCCGTTCCAGATCCTTTGCCGTTTCCAATACGGCGGGATGCTCTGCCGCGCTCACGATAAAGTGTCTGCCCCGCTCCGCATTTGCGCGCATATACCCGCGCAGGGCCCAGTTGCACGACTCCGTACCGCCCGACGTAAAGTAAATTTCGGAAGATCTTGCGCCGATCGCCTTTGCGATCGTATCCCGTGCGGCATCCGCGGCATCCGCTGCCGCCCTTCCGAAAGAATGCTGCGATTCGGGATTGGCAAAACATTCGCTAAAACAGGGCAGCATTTTTTTAAGTACGCGCGGATCGACGGGGGTCGTCGCCGCGTGATCGAGATAGACGCGCCGCATCAGACGGCGTCCTTTGCGGCGCTGCAATTTTCTCCGCAAATGCAAACGCCGTGACTGCCGTGCTCGTCGAGCATGGTTTGCAGCGTCATCGAATCGAGCACCTCGTTGATGCCCTCGTACAGCCTGCGCCATACGTCTCCGGAGGCGCAGCGCGGACAACAGGAAGAAATGCAGTCGACGATCTCCATATTGTCTTCAAGGGAACGCGCGATGTCGCCCACCGTGATTCTGGAGGGCTCGCGCGTGAGTTTATAACCGCCCGATACCCCGCGCACGGCCGTGACGATCCCGCTGCCCGAAAGCATGCGCATGATCTTTTCGATATATTTCCCCGAAACGGCGATCTCGCGCTCCAGCGCGGACGCGCTCACGCACTTGTCGGGATAATTGCAGGCGAGAATATAACACGCCTTCAATCCGTATTGCGACTTTGATGAAAGTCTCATGATCCTACCTCTTTGCACTCTAATTGCAACTTTTTAAGTTGCAATTAGATTATACCTGCTTTTTTGCCGCCCGTCAACCGTTTGCGCGGAACAAATGAAAAAAACCGCCTTTTCGGCGGCTCATTCTTCAATTTTATTCTTTCTCCAATCGGAAAAAACGCATCCGCAATAATTCTGGCGGTAAAGGCCGTACGCTTTTGCGAGTTCTACGGAGCGCAGATAGCCGTTTTCCTTTTTGAAATCGGAATACAGCCAGCGCACCCCGTATTTTTGCTGTGCCCGCGCTCCCAACTCGTTGATCCAACCGGCGTTCTTATGCGGACTGACCGAAAGGGTGGTACAAAACCAATCGTATCCGTTCTCTTTCGCCGCCTGCGCCGTCCTGTCGAGGCGCAGTTGGTAGCATATTTTACAGCGGGCGCCGCCTTCGGGTTCCCCTTCCAGCCCACGGACCGCCCGAAAAAAATCCCTGCTTTGGTAGTCGCAGTCGAGAAAATCCGCCCATCCCGTCTCTTTCAGGAGCCGGATCTGCTCCCCTTTGCGGTGCAGATACTCCTCCTCTTCGGTTATGTTCGGATTATAATAATACACGGTCACGCGGAATACGTCTTTGAGCGTTTCCAGACAGCGCGACGAGCACGGCCCGCAGCAACTGTGCAGCAAAAGCCGCGCGCCCGCAGGCACCTGCTGCAGCGTCTCGCGCATGATTTTGTTGTAATCTATCCTGTTCATACGCACATTGTACCACAAATCTGCCGAAAAACAAACAGCGCGGCGGCCCGTTCTGAAAAAATCCGCAAAAAAAGCGGACCGGCTTTTATTTTTTCCGCACCGGACAAAACTCTCCCGAAAGCCTTTCGCTTTCGGGAGAGTGCGTTCAGACGATATTTCAATATTCTACGGTCACGGCGACGCTGTCCTTTCCCGTTTGCGGAGGAAGGATGTCCCCCTGTATCTCGCTGCCTTCGACGGCGATCCGTTTACGGCCCGTCCTCCGATATGAAATTTGATACAGGACGCCGCGGAAGAGCCTCTCCGCATACGCCTCGTTCCAGCAAGACGGGAAAACGGGAGAAATGCGCAATCCGTCAAATTCCGCTTTGATACCGAAAATTTCTTCCGTAAGATCGCGGTAAAGCCAGCCGGCACTGCCCGTGACCCAACTCATGGGAGCGTCGCCCGCGCGATAAGGATTGTCCGGCCCGATAAACATGTTCGTCACCGCGTACGGCTCCACGCCCGATGCCTGTACCTTCGGATTCGTGCACAGCACCGACCGAAGGGTGTCAAAAGCGAGATCTCCCCTGCCCAAGCGGCAGTCCGCGGCGATTTTGAACGCCACGCCATGCACGTAGACGGACGCATTTTCCACCATGCCCGGCACGAAATAGGAGACGCGGCCGAGCCTGTCCGACCCCTTCGTATAGGGCGGCGCGCACAATTCATAACCGAACGCGCATTTCAGTTTTTCCTCGACGAGGTCCATGACGGCGTTCTGCGTATCCCGATCTCCCACGTCCGCAAGCACGGCCCACGTCTGCGGGTTGAGATAAAATTTTCCCTCTTCGCTTTCTTCTCCGCCGATCACGCCGCCCCAATCGTCGTAAGCATATATGAAATGCCCGCCGCTCATGCCTTTTTTGAGGATGTTTTCCGACAATCGGCCGGCCAAACCGAGAATTCGCTCTTTTTCCTCTTTCTTCCCGAGTTTTTCAAGGATTTCGGCGCACTCTTTGGCGGCCTTGACGGTCGCAAGAGACAGCCAGACGCTTTCCCCTTTGTTCAGATTTCCCGCTCCGTTGAGCGAATCGTTCCAATCTCCCCCGCGAAGGAGCACCAGACCATGGCTTCCCAGATCGCCGAGAAGATACTCTACGCCCCGCACCATATGCCCTAAAACGGAATCCTCTCCCCCGTCGAGATAAGGAACAATCTCTTCCAGGATGCCGAAATCTCCGCTCTCTTTCAAAAACGCCGAGATCGTAGCGGGGATCCACGCCGCGCCGTCGTTATACGGAAGAAGCAGATCCGGCTCGAACATGCGGATCGTATTGCCGTTCCCGTACTGTTTGGCAAGCGCATACAGGATACGCGTCCGCGCGAGCGGAATATCCAAAGATACGAACGCCGCAATGTCCTGCATGACGTCGCGGAATCCCTTTCCGTAAATCCTGCCCCACGTTTTGCCCAGAGAAAGTTGCCTTTTCAGCCAGGTATTGCCAAGGGAACGAAGCAAAGGATCGGGGATCTCCGCACGGAATACGCGCTGATATGAAGCGTTCTTTTCCTTCTGCAATGCAAGTTGACTATAAAAAACGGACGTCTTTGCAAGCGAGGATGCCAGCGCACCGCTCTCCGCCGCGCTTCTTCCGGCCGCAAGCGCAAAGGCAAAACTCTTTTTTTCGCGCGGGCCGAGGCGGAGGGGCAGAGAGACGGCGGCGACGTAATCGTCCTCAAAAGTCGTGCCGCGCGAGGGCAGCGCTTGCGCCGCAACCCCGTCGGGATGTTCCCAACTGCCGTACGTGCCGCAAAAATCCCCTTTCGATACGCAATAGGAAGTAAATCCGTGTTCGGAAGCAAAATAGAGACAGCCGTAATCCGTCTCTGCCTGATAGGAAAAGTGCGGATAGCACAGCCCTCCGAATTCTTTGTCGCGATCGGCGCTGCCGTAGGAGGTGTGTACGGTGAGATTCGCCTGCGGGCGCAGCGCAAAGTACAGGTCAAGATCTCTCTCTTTGCCTGCAAGTTCCTCCGCTTCCGCCAGATAGAGCATCGCATATCCCGCATCGGGGACGAGAAGGGTGAACGTAACTTTTAACCCGTTATATACGGAAACGATCTTCTGATACCCCAGCCCGACGTGACAGCGGAATTGTTCGAAGGGCAGTCTGCCGTAATTTCTGTTCGGGCTGTACAACTCTCCGCTCTTTCTGTCTTTGATATATACGAGGCGTTCGCCGCAGTCGAGGCCGCGCCTGAAACTGCCTATCCCCGCCAAAGATTTTCCGAAGCCGAACTGGTCCGCATCCGCGACCGCGTCTTCGCTCCACAAATAATTGACGAGCGGCCGTTTCGGAAACATGTCCGTGATCACGAACTCGCACAGATCGTCGTCAAAATATCCCCTTGCGTCGGAATACCTCTCTTTTCCCACAGCGGCTTTGCCCCTTGCTGACTCTTTCATTATACAATACCTCTCGATTCTTTCGGTTACGGGCAGATTTACACCGATGCGTATATTATAAACGGAAAATTCCGCGTTTTCTATCATTTATGTATTGTAAAGTATCGTTTTTGTACGATCTGCAGACAGCACGCCCTTTCAAATTATCCGTAAATCCCGCAGCGCCCGTTTTAGGCGAGATACGCATTGATTATTCCGCGTTTTTCTTTTTAACGCCGCCGTCGGATAAAACGCGCCATTTGAGAGAACTTGCGATAATGTATGAATCGGCAGGCTCTTCCAGACTTTCGCCGACGGATTTCGGATCGAACTCGCTATTCGACCACACGATCACGCGGGGAGGGGCAAAATGTTCGCACGGCAAAATCCCGTCGAAAAATTTGATGAACGCCTCGAAAATTATATTCGCATAATTGTCTTGCATGCCGATCAGCCGAAAACGGCGCACGCCCTCGAAATACAGTTCGAGGTAATACGGCTCCCATTGGCTGTGAAAAAGCACCGACAGGCGCTGCTCGCCGGGGCCGAACCACATCGCGCCGTCCTCTGCGACATGCGTGCCGCTCACATACTGCGCGGAAAC
>ERZ1106952.177-NODE-177-length-39812-cov-5.820384_pt1 | contig 39812 bp, 19 predicted proteins | sample MGYA00403677_ERZ1106952 | MGnify/ENA primary metagenome ERZ1106952 (study PRJEB35170, sample SAMEA104062415) | human gut metagenome | biome: human gut; feature: human-associated habitat; material: faeces | place: Denmark | collected 2012-05-14 ...
ACGAAAAAGCTACAACACACAAAAAGCACAAGATATTGCGTATCTTGTGCTTTTTTGTTGCTATATCTTGTGCTTTTGCTGTCGGACAAAATCTTTAAAATTAACAGCTGCATTTTGGCGCTTTTTCGAAAAACAGGTCTTGAACTGACGTCATATCTTTTTTGTTTGATAAGGAGACCACAAAATGTTTTTTTGAGAGGACAAGTTTTTAAGTTCTCTCTTTTTTACTGTTACGAGAGAAGATAAAGTCCTCAAAAGACATAAACCTGTGAGTGGCGTAGAGATATTCGTTGTCCTTGCGGTGAGAACGTTCTACTTTGCCGTTGTGCCTTGGAGTAATCCTACAGTTGCTTCATAGAAAATTTTGAAGTCGTCTTGACATTTGCGGAAAAATGCGTTATACTTTCTTTGAGGTGAGAAATGAACGATCAATTTTTTCAGCAGAAAAACGAAAGAAAGTATATACGGCTTACGCAGTGCTACGATCAGCTATACGACGAACTTTTCCGAATGGAAGCCCACGCGCACGAGGGGATCGAGTTGATGTTTGTAAGAGAAGGACGTATCAACTTCTTTTTTTCCGTTGGCGGAATGGTGAAACAATATTCTATCGCGGCGGACGAATTTGTTATATTCGACAGTACGATTCCCCATCGCCTCGAAGTAGAAAAATGCGCGCATATTCTTAACTTTCAGATTAAACTTTTCGACGAAGGGTCCTATCGATATCAACCGCCGTTGGGCGCTTTGATTGCTTCCGCTCCGGAATACCAACTTTTTTCTATGGACGAATATCCCTGTTTCAAGGAATACGATGACGCGGATATACTGCCCACGCTTGATAAAATGGTACGCATTTCCGCAGAGTACGTGGACGTAAAATACGTTCTGATAGAACATTATCTATCGGCGCTTCTGTTCGAGGTCGGCGTATTGCATCATAAACACGTCATGCGGTATAAAGGCTATTCTTACGTCAGGCGAGCGGTGGAATATATAGAAAACAGCAACGAACGGATAGGGGCGGAAAAGCTTGCGGAATTATCCGGTATTAGTTACGTGTATTTACATAAACTGTTTAAAAAATGCTTCGATAAAGGAATCAGCGGGTATATCAACGAATTTTATATTAACCGCGCCGCTTCAATGATTGGGAAGTACCCTTATAAGAGTATTGAACAGATCTGCGAGATGTGCGGTTTTACAAGTGCGCGGGCGTTTGAACGGCAATTTAAAAAAATAAAAGGCGTTTCTCCCGCAAAGTACAAAGCGATGGCTCACGAAAGTAAAAGATTTTATCTTCGCGACGAATCCTGAAACTTAAAGGGGCTGTCGCGTTAAACATTTTTTATGCAATATGATATAAAAAACGGCTTAAAACACTATAGTTTAAAGCCGTTTTTTTTGCATAATTATTTATTTTTTTAGATATTTATGCGCTTAACGCGACAGCCCATTTTTGTACTTTTGTATAGAAAACGTCGTATGATTGACTAAAAAATATCAAAAAATTAAAATTTGGTATTGACAAACAGGCAGAAATATGGTAATGTAAAGAAAAAATCGGGACAGAGGTTTTGCGCAGGAGGAAAAATATGTTTTTTCAGCCGAAACGCTTTTCCCGCCCGATAAATTCACTGAACGACGGAAAAATTATGTCGGGCGTCGCCGGTGGTTTGAGGGGCAGCCGTTTATAGAAAAGGAGGAAAAGACTTTGAGAAAAACAGCAAGTATTTTATGTGCGTTTGCACTTGTTGCGGCAACGGCAGGGGCGAACGAAAATGTGACCGCGAAAGCCGCCGAGGATACCTATAACGTGCCGAGCGCGCCTATATGCGTTGGCGCGGCTATAAACGATCGCGACAGTTTATTTCTCTTGGATGAAGAGCCGGCAGACAATGCCCTTATCCGCGCAGAATACCGCGACGGAAGTCTTTTCGTTGTGGACGGCGAAGGCGTCGAACTTTTTCTTCTTTCTCAGGTTATAGAAGCGTTTGAGGTGGCGGACGTAGTGCCTGTGATTCGATTCGACAATGCGGAAACGGGCGGGGCGCTTGCGGATTTTCTCGTTGAAAAAAACGTTTCGGATGCAGTGGTTTTATCCGAGGACGCCGCTCTTTTGAAAGAATTGCGGAGCGAGGCGAAAAAGGTGTCGGGAGCGTTAATATACGAAAGTGTCTCCGCTGAAAACGAAAGCGCATTTAAAGAAATCTGTGCGGAAATCAATTCCTCTTGGGCGAGAGTCGCCCTGCTTCCCAACGACGTGCCCGAAGATCTGGTTGATTATTTATACGAGCGCGCGGTGACGGTGTGGATTTGTTCAGACGGAACGCCGGAAGAAAATTACAGGGCGATTCTGAAAGGCGCGCACGGCGTAATCAGCGAGGACTGGGCGCAGACGAAGGCAGATCTGGCGACGTTTACGACCCCTACGCTTACGAGAACGCCTTTTGTGGTGGGGCACGGCGGAATGCCCGTGAATTATCAACCCAATTCGCTGAGAGGGTTTATCGACGCCTACGAAGCGGGTGCGGACGCGTTGGAAAACGATTTGCATATGACGAAGGACGGCGTAGTGGTTCTTATGCACGGCACGGGCGTTTACGGGCAGGAGGCGAACGGAGATTTTATCGATGACATTGCGGCACAGACGACGGGTACGGGGAAAATTCACGAATTGACGTGGGCGCAGCTTCAGCAATATAGGATAGACGGCTATAAAAATCTGCCAACAGAACCTATTCTCGATCTCGACACCTATTTACGGGAGTTTGCGGATAAACCCATAAAGCATTATATGGAGCTGAAACGTCAGAGGCAGACGGATATGGTTGCGCCCGTTGTGGAACTCGTGAAAAAATACGGCATGCAGGACCGCATGGTGTTCATCACCTATTGGGATAACGTCGCCGCCGAGCTGAGAAAACAGATGCCGCAATGCAGCGTGGAATTGCTCGTGGATAACGGCAGCGTAATCGTGAACGATCAGGGCTTTGAGGGACTGCTTGAAAAACTCAACCCCGATAATCTTGCCTATTCCCCCAATTACCGGACGTTTGATACCGACCAGATAGCGGAACTTGCCAAAAGGGGAATTCTTACCTATTCGTGGACGTACGGAACGCCCGGGGAATTTGCGAGCGCTTACGCCGCCAACCGATATTCGCTTACGACGGACTACGCGCTTTGGGCTAAGGAATTGGAAAACGAAATTACCTTTTCCAAACGCTCGGTGACTATGGGGACAAGCGTGGACGAAAGCGTGTATTTTAAGGGCGCGGTGAGCACCCGTTCGGGGCAGACGCGTAACAACGAGATTTTTTCCGTACGGATTATAGAAGGCGATATAAAACTGATACGCACGGCAAACGGGAAATATTACGCCGACCGCCCCGGCAAGGCGAAAGCAGTGGTGTATTACGACAGCGAAAACCGATTTGACTACTCCACAGACGCGGGTAGCGGCGTGCAATCCCTTTCTTATCGGTTATATTCTTCCGAAATTGTCGAGATAGAGGTGCAGGGCGTAACGCCCGCGCTTCCCGGAGGCGGTTCGTCGGCGGGGAAAAGCGATCTCCCTGCTTCGCAAGGGGAAGCAGGCGAAAAAACGGGCGGGTGCGGCGCATTCGTCGAAAGAAGAACTCTGTTGTGTTTCGCGACGTGCGCGATTGTTTTATGGACGATCGGACGTAAAAAGGAGATGCGACGCAAATGATAGGCAAAGGTTTTTTCTCGAATCCGAAAAAAATGAAAGACACGGGGTTCATCCTGTTGTTTCTGGCGGTTCCCGTCGCTAATTTTCTCGTATTCTGGCTGTACGTGAATTTCGATTCTATTTTATTGGCGTTTCAGATACCGCAGTCAAATGGATCGATTGAATGGGGATTAGACAATTTCAGAAGATTTTTTTCCGAGTTTTCGGGCGAAAATGCCGTAATGCTGACGGCGCTGAAAAACACGATGATTTTTTTCTTTTCGAATCTCTTCGTAGTGCTTCCCGTTTCGCTTTTGCTGTGTTATTTTCTTTATAAAAAAGTGACGGGATATAAAGCGTTCCGGTTCATCTTTTATCTTCCTTCGATAGTCAGCGCTTCCGTTTACGTTGTGCTGTTCAAGTATATCATCGCGTCCAACGGTTCCGTCGGAATTATATTCGATGCATTCGGCTGGGATAAGATCCCGTATCTTACAGACAGCAGGTACGCGCTTTCCACAATTTTGTTTTATACGATTTTTACGGGCTTCGGGGGAAATATCGTGCTTCTTTCGGGGGCAATGAGCCATATCGACGAAAGTATTCTTGAAGCTGGAAAGATAGACGGCGTGACGATGTGGCGGGAACTTATATCGCTGGTTCTTCCGTTGGTTTGGCCGACGTTGAGCACGCTTATCATCTTTTCTTTTGTCGGTATCTTTTCCGCCTCCGGGCCGATTCTGCTCTTTACGGAGGGCGCGTACGGGACGATGACTATCTCCTATTGGCTTTACGAACAGGTGCAGAGATATTCGGTTTATTATTATCCTTCTGCGGTGGGGCTTTTCTTTACGCTGATAGGAACGCCCATCGCGCTTATCATGCGCCGCGTGCTTTCCCGCGGAACGGACATTGCCGATTAAAGGAGGAAAGAAATTATGAATGAATCTCGCTTTTCCTCCGCCGTACGCGCGGCAAAAAAACGAAAAACGGCGAAAAGCCGCAGCGAACGTATCGTGTTTGTCGTGGTATTCGTGTTGTTTTTCTTTTATGCGGCAGCGCTTGTTTATCCTTTCTTATATTGCCTGAACGCCTCTTTAATAGACGGAGGCAGAGCGTTTATGCGAGATCCCGTGGGAATGGCGAAGCCGCCGAAATTTGCAAACTACCTGTCGGCGTTTTCTCAACTTGACGTAAACGGAAATAATTTTTTCGCCATGACTCTCAATTCCGTTTGGTTCTCGTTCGGCGGCACGATTTTACAAATGCTGTTTACCTCCATGGCGGCTTACGTGGTTTGCAAATACCGCTTTCGCGGCAGGGAATTTATTTATTCCATGGTTATCGTTATCATGATGATTCCCGTTTACGGTTCTTTGCCCGCGCAGTACAGGCTGTATTCGCGGCTGGGAATGGTGGATTCGCCGCTGATTCTGTTGGCGTATTGTTCGGGATTCGGCATGAATTTTCTTGTCATCTATTCGTTTTTTAAAGGAATTTCGTGGAGTTATGCCGAAGCGGCTTTTATCGACGGCGCGGGAAATATCAAAGTGTTCTTTTCCATCATGCTTCCCATGGCTTTGCCGGCGGTTTCCGCGATGGGAATTATGGGGTTTGTCGGCATGTGGAACGATTATCTGACCCCGATTTTATACATGAGCAGAACGTTCCCTACGCTGGCTTCGGGAATTTTTCTCTACGAGAAAAAAATTGCGTATACGGCGAATCAACCGTATATTTTGCCGGCGTGATCTTGTCGCTTGTTCCCGTAATGGCTATCTTTCTGGCGTTTCAGAATAAAATTATGTCGAATATTTATGCCGGAGGACTGAAAGGGTAAGAGGGAGTTATTCCGATCCTTCGGAACAGGGAGGTATTTATGAGAAAACTATTGACGGCCGTTCTTTCGGCAACGTTGCTCGCCGGGGCGGCGGCGTGCGGAGATAACGGCAAAGCCGGAAATTCGCGGCTCCTCTTTGACGTGCATCCGCAGGCGGTGTACGAGATCGGGGAAGATATGAAGACGTTCTCTCTTGCATTGCGGGAGGGCAACGACGTAAAGATCGTTTCCTGCGACGATAAAGACGTCCGGATCGTAGGATTCGATACTTCGACGGCGGGCGAAAAGCAGATGACGATTACGTATAAGGGGCACGTAAAGACTTTCGGGTATACCGTACTGTTGCCGGAAGATCAGCGCCCCGTCGAACCCGGTGAAATCACCGTATATTCTTTAAAGGAACTGAACGACGCTTTCGCGGAATATTCCCGTATAGACGTAGCTGCGGATCTGCTTCTGGCGGAAGGAGAATCGTTTACCGTTCCCAGAGGGAAACAGGTGAGGATTACGGACGGGTTTACGCTGACAAACCGCGGGTATCTTTTCAACGAGGGAAGAATTCTCGGCAGCGTGAAAGGAGTATTTCCGCTCAAATCCGTCGTGCCCGTCGGGCGCCCCAATCAGACGGACGCCAAAGATTGCCTCTTTTCCGTTTCTACGGCGGAAGAACTCGCCTGGATCGCTTACGCGGCGAATCATACCGTTTACGTAAACGGATGGGAACTCGACGGATTCACGCATTGTACGATTGAAATCACGAAAGACATCGATCTTTCCGGCTATGAATGGATTCCCGTCGGTACGTGGGAATACGAAGGCAACCCCGAATATATCGGCGACGTCTGGACGCCCGGCGCGGCGCATACGTTTAAAGGAACGATTGAAGGGAAAGGGCATACGATTGCCGGTCTGCATACAGCTGAAGACGGCGCAAAGGATAACGTCGGGTTTATCGGCGCCGCCGATTACGAGGCGAGCGTGAGGAACCTGAACTTTACCGATCTGTACGTAGAAGGCGGAAGCCGCGTCGGGGCCGTCGTAGGGTATTATAATTCCCACAGTTGGGCGGACGGATTCATTGAAAACGTGTCGGTGGAAAATGCCGAGGTCGTTGGCAAAAACATGGTTGGCGGGCTGATCGGAAAATCGGAAAACGTCATTCAGTATTTTAAGGTAAATGTTAGAAACTGTACGTTTTCGGGAAACGTTTCCTGCGAGGGGAACGGCTATTCGGGCGGACTTGTCGGGTATGCGTCGGGCGGATTACTGCTATCGGGAAATACCGTTTCGGCGGTTCTTAAAGGTGCGGAAGCCAGAGCGGGTACCGCGTTGGGCGTGCGCGAGGCGTATTCCGGGTTGGGCGGAAGCGCGGGAAGAAAGGAAAGCGCGGAAATTTCCGGCAACGATCTTTCGAGGGTTGCGCGTGAGGACGGAAAAACCGTCGGCGAAATATATGAAGATATTTGAAGGGAGGATTTATTATGAACGTTTTTAAAAAATTAACGGCTTTGTTGCTTAGTTCTGCGGCGGTGTTCGGTTGTCTTGCGGGGTGCAGGGCATCGAACGACCCCAATACATTATACATAGACGCTTTCGAGGGCGGATATGGCGTTAAATGGTTGTACGCGCTGGGAGAAGAATTCGAAAAGAAAAACGAGGGGATTACGGTTAAGATCAACGAAACGAGCGACGATTCCACCTTTTCCACCATGCTCACGTCCGGCCGTTCCACGGCGGACATCGTATTCGAGCGGTATCCTTTTTGGGACAGAATTTTTCGCCCTACCGTTGTAGGAAACACGACGTACGATCCTATTCTGGAAGATCTGACGGATATTTATAACGCGAAAATTCCCGGAGAGGACGTTACCATCGCCGAAAAACTTCCAGAAGACGTGCGCGCTTATTACGAAACGGACGGAAAATATTATCATTTTAATTGGGCGGCAGGTATGATGGGGCTGCTGTATAATAAAAATGTCTGGAGTCCTTCATGGAAACTTCCGCGCACGACGGACGAGCTGATTTCTTTGGCAGACACTATCAAAAAAGCGGGGAAAGTTCCTTTCGTCTATTCGCTGAAAGATTCTTATTGGGGAATTTACGTCGTCTGGGCGGCGCAGTACGAAGGGTTGGAGGCGATGGCGGCTTACGACGAGGGGTACGCGCCGAACGGCAAAAGATACGTTCCGGAACTTGCCCTCTATCCGGGGTTCGAGAAAGCATTGAAAGTTCTGGAAGTATTATTGAAGGATGAAAACGGTTACTGTCATTCCCGAAGCAAAGAAGTGGACTTTACGATGGCACAAAATATGTTCCTTGAAGGTGACGCTGTTATGCAGGCAAACGGAGATTGGATAGAAAGCGAAATGCGCGCTAATTTTGCGGAGGGAGAAACGGACATCGAATTTATGAAAATGCCCGTCATCAGCAGCATCGTCGATAAGTGCCCGTCCATCACCGGTACGGTAGAAGAAAAGGAAGCGAAACTTTGCGCGGTGGTCGATTATGTGGACGGCGCGGACGGGGCAACTCTTCCCGATGGGGTGACGCAGCAGGACTTAGAATATATCCGTTCGGCGCGATCGATGATGCAGACGATCGGACAAGATCACACCGCTTATATCCCCGTTTATTCCACGAAAAAGGATATAGCGAAAAAGTTCTTTCAATTTATGGCGAGCGACGAGGGAATCGAAATTTACGTAAAAGCTTCGGGCGGATACAGAACGATGTTTAAATACGATTATTCGAAGAGCGAATTACAGAACGGAATATCTTCGTTCATGAAATCGACGAACGCGTTATTCGAACAATCCTCACACTATTTTATGCCGATGAAAAATAAGATTTTCTCATTGACGGGGATGCAGTTCATGGAAAACGGTCTTGTTGACGTAGAGGTTTATTTATCCGCTTCCAATCCGAAAGATTACAAGTCCGCAAGCGAGATTTTCCTTGCTAATTACAAGAATCTTGAAAAGGAATGGACGAATTATCTCAACACCGCGCAGATCGGCAAATAAACGTGAAAGATCGGAGGAGAATTATGCGGCATATCAATGGCAGGGCGATCGTTTCGGCGGGATTTTTATCCGTGGTTTTCGTACTCGGCGCGTCATGCGATAAAACGGAAACAACGGGGAACGCCGAGATCTGGTCGACTTATAATACGACGAAAGTAATGAAAGAGAAACACGATTATGAGAAGTTTGCGCCGAAAATCGAAGTTTCGATGGCAAAGAGCGAGGTAGAAGGCGCGCAACTTGTAATCACGCCCGATTACGACGTAAAAAGTTATACGCTTACCGCGTCCGACCTTGTCAGCGGCGAGAATGTATTTCCGGCAGAAAACGTGCGCGTGTATAAACAGGGTTACGTGAACGTAACGAGCAAGACGCCCAACCAGACGAATGAAGCCTATCCCACCGGGTGGACGCCGGATATGCTCCTTCCTATGGAAAAAGCGGTGGAATACAGGGAAAACACCATAGAAAAGGGGTGCAATCAAAGCCTCACCGTTGAATTTTCTTCCACGGTTTCTACTCCGGCAGGAACTTATACGGGGACTTTCGCTTTAGACGTAGACGGTAAGAAGACGGATATTCCCGTTTCCGTGAACGTCTGGAATATCGACGTGAGCAAAACGTACGGCAAAAGTTGCTTTGCATACGGGGATTTCGACGATAATCTTCTTCCCGGCGAACTTTCCAATACGGCAGAGTTAAGAGCGGCGTATTACGAGTTTTTACTTGATAACCGTATTTCTCCCGCCAATTTTCCCGAGGGATCGGAACAACTTCCCGAAGCGTTCGTGGAACAATTTCTTAAATATAAAGATCATCCGTATTTCAACAGCTTCGGTTTCCCCATTCGCAGAGGACGTAGCGCTTACGACGTAAATACGGAGAGTCTGCGACAATACGTGGAGCCGATCGTGCGGCTTTGCACGCCCGGAAACGTTTACGTCGATATGGCGTACTACTATCTCGTGCCTATCGACGAACCCTCTTCGGAGGCAGCCTTTAACGCGGTGGATACCTATCGCGTAAAAATAGACGAGATGGAAGAAAAAATTCTTGAAGCGCTCGACGAGGACGGATTCTTCGATTCATTCAAAAAGGATTACACGGAAGAGGAAATCGCGGCGTTCCGCACGACACTGTGCGAAAGCGTACGCAATATTCCGCAAATTGTAACCACGCCTTATAACGATACGCTTAAAGATAGAATTAACACGTATTGCCCGACCATTCAGTATTACAACACGGAATATGAACGCGCATTGTATGCGCAGAACGCGGAAACGACGGGCGGAGAACAGTGGTTTTATACCTGTATGCAACCCGTTTATCCGTATCCGAGCTTTCATATCGACGATTATCTGATCGGCGCGCGCATACAGAAGTGGATGCAGGCGGCGTACGGCGTGGAGGGATACCTTTATTGGGAAAGTTCCTCTTACAAGAACGTATCTCAGGACAGACTGACAGATCCGTATACCGATCCTAACCGTTTTTACTACGGTTCTCAGCCGTTCCCCGGAGACGGATACCTCACCTATCCCGGTTATAAATACGGGGAAAGAGGACCTATTTCCTCCCTTCGTCTGGCGGCGTACCGGGACGGGCAGGAAGACATGGATATGATCTGTGCGTTCGGGGAACTTCTGGAAAAATACGGGGCGTATTACGGCACGGAATTTTCGGCAAACGACGTGCTTGAAACGCTGTACGGAGAGATTTTCACGGGCAGCGTATACAACTCGCAGGACGCGGTTTTTTATGCCGTAAGAGAGAATCTTGCCAAATTGTATCTCTCGGCGGCGAGCGAAGGGAAAATCGTTGTCTGTTCTCCCGTAATAAACGGCACGCACAGCGTGACGGACGTTTACGTAGCCGCAGGATACAACGCGGAGATCAACGGGGTTGCCGCTTCGGCGGAAAATGCGGGGGAAGGAAAAAGATATCGCGTTATCAACGATTTGCAACAGGGCAGGACGACGCTCCGCATCGTTGTAAAAGACGAAAAAGGCAACGTTGCCATCGAATACGATATGTTCGTTTCAGACAGACTCAACGAAGCAAAACTCTCCCAAAATACGGTGTTTGTCAGCGCGGATTCTTCGTTTGCTCTCACAGAGGAGGGGGCGTCGTTCTCGATTGTTTCTCTGAAAGAGGGAAGTTTAATCGATCTTGTTTCGTTCGTTCCGTATGCGTCTTTCTCCGCTTCTCTTTTCGGAGGATTCGATCGGATAAAGGATATTAAGTTCACGATAGTAAACACGGGGGAAGTCGATCTTGAATTGACCGTGCGCCTTGCGTTTGGCGCAAGTAAGTTCGATTATATGCAAGCGGTGATTTCCGCGGGGGAAAGCGCGGAAATTACGTTGAAAAACGTCTACGATTGCCGTTGGAGCGATTTGAAGAACGCCGATTCGTTGCGGTTAGAATTCAAAAATCGAAACGGAAAAGACGAACCGTTTGCAGACAGACGCTTTACGATAGGTAAAATTTATTATACCGGCGTGGATTAAGGAGGAGAAGATGAAAAAAACATGGTGCGCGTTTTTAGCGGCATTGTTTTGTATGCCTGCAGGCGCCTGCTCGAAAAAAAATGCAGACAGCAATTTCGTTCTGTTAAACGGATTTGAAAATTACGAGTCTGCGACGCGGGCGGCATACAAGGCGATATACGGTAGCATCGATCTGACGAACGAACATGCTACCGAAGGGACGGGTGCGATAAAATTGAACATACTCCATTCGAGGCAGGAAAACTGGTCGAACACGGAGAGTATTCTGTATGCGCCTAAGCTGGTTTTCGATGCGGTGGACGCACGGGCGGGGTACGACCTTCTCGACGTGAGGCATGTTTCCTCTTTCGGCGTAGACGTTTTTAACGACAACGATTACGACGCGGTGCTGCTCTTCTATATCGAAGGGAACAACAGGATCTTATACGACGGATACGCCGAACTGCCCGCAAAGAAGCAGACAAATGCGGTGTTCTCCTTGAACCGTCTCGCTTTGAAAGACAAAGGAGAAGGATGCGATTCGTTCAAACTTGCCATACTCGATCCGCATATCAACGAAGCGGGTGAGCACGTTTATTACGTCGATAACTTTTACGCGCTTCGTACTTCGGAGCCGATTCCCGAAGCGGAAAAAATTTGCGAGGACGATGAAATCCTGTCTTTTTCAGACGCGGGAGATCTTGACTACGTTTCAGGGTACGCGCCGAAAGGTCAGTACGGCGTGCCCGAAGTGCCTGAGGGAGGAGTATCCTTTTCCGCTCGATCCCCGATCGGCAGCGCGCTCCGTCTGACGGCGTTCGGGAAAAACGGGTTTGAAAATTACGATTTCTCTTATTTTGACGATAATATGCAAAAGTACGGCGTTGAGGTGAATACCGAACTCGTTTCCAAAATCGATTTTACAAGGCTGCTCCGGGGCGACGCGATCGTCGCTTCGGTATTCAACGCCCATTCGTCGCTCAGCCGCACCGTTTATCTGGAAATAGAAGATAAAAACGGTTATACGGTTCGTAGTGGCAGGCGAATCGCGCCCGGCGAATCTGCCGAACTTACGCTGTACGACAAAGGTTCCGTTGATTTACGCAGTATTGCCGCCGTGCGGGTTCTGTACGATACTTTCGACGTTTTTGAACGGGCGGATTTATATCTCAACGGTCTGGGCTTCAGAAGGGGGGCGAATGATGAATAAAATCAGGCGTTTGATATTGAGCGCGACGATACTTGCGGCGGCTTTCGGCGCGTTGGGCGTTCTGCATGCCTGCGCGGGAAAAACGGTGGAGAAAGAATATACGGCGTATTACGGAGAGATTTTTACGTTGCCCGGCATCAGCGGCGCAACCTACGCGCTTTCGGACAGCGACGGTAACGCCGTAGACGTATCTTCCGGAAACTTTTTGCCTACAGACCTTGACGGCTATACGTTACGCGTGAACGAAAAAGGAAAAAAATATTCGATAAAAATCAACGTTGCTGAAAGAAACGCTCCGTTTATTTCCGTAGACAGAAAGACGGTGTATGCTACGGTGGGAAAACAGACCGCGCTCCCCGTTTTTCGGGCGACGGACGGTGTAACGGGGAAAGAATTGCCCGTGACGGTGCAAGTAACCTCGCCCGACGGAAAAGTGGAGGTGGCGGGGGAGAGTTTTGTGCCGGAGCGCGCGGGCGAATACGTTGTGACGGCAAGCGCCGCGGGTGAAAACGGCGTCGGGGCGGAGCGTACGGCAATCGTCATGGCGAAAGAGGGGCTTAATTACGCTAACGTTCTCGCGCCTATGGCGGAGGAACGGGGGACGGAGACAATTGCCGACACTTTCGGCGTAATGCCTGCGTATAACACCGACGAGAATTTTACCTACGGAAGCGAAGAGGGATCTTTGAAATTGGTCTCCAATATGGAGGGAAACGTGTACTTCGGATTCCGTTTGAAAAATCTGGTGAGAAGCGACATTACCGGGTTCAAAGGGTTTTATTTCTATCTGTTCAACGATTCGCCGATAAACTTTACCCTCTGCATCAACTGGGGCTGGGAAGTAACCTGTACTGCGGGGGAATGGACGCGCGTTTCCGTTACGGATTATGACAGCATCTGCGAAAATTCAGGAAATTCCGTAATAAAAGAGTACTTTTCTTCGGAAAATATCAACGGCATGACGTTCAGTTGCTATTATTCGGCAAACGGCGCATGGCAGGGACTTCCTTCCGTTGAGATGTATCTTTCCAACGTGTATCTGCTTCCCAACGTTACGCCGGATTATCTCAACGAATACGCCGACGAATTCCCCGACGTTTCCGAACTTTCGCTTAAAGACGAAGAAAGTCTGCGCCTGCAGATCGAGGAATTCGAAACTTTGTACGATTCGCTTAGCGAATACGAAAGGTGTTTGGTGAATTACGGAAAGGTTGCCGCCGTCAGGACGGGGTTACTTAAACTTAGGCATCCCGATACGGAAACGGATCGCGATACGGTTGTTTATTTCAACAGCGAAATGGGGCTGGATCAGGCGGAATTTTCTTTCAACCCGAAAGGGGATAAAGTGGAAGCCTCTCTTTCAACCGATATGTATTACGGAGACGAGGGAGCAAGCACGAAAATCAGTTGGAAAAAAGCGGGCAGTATCGAAAGGTGGGATCTGAACGTAAAATTTACCGATCCTTTTGTGTATAATTTCATGACGGATTACGATACATGGTACGTTTATATCTATAACGCTTCCGATGAGGATTACGGATATTACGCATGGGCGGATAACGGCGTCGGTTGGACGCAACCGCTTAAAAAAGGAAAGTGGAATCTTGTGTATCTTACCGATTGGTCCACGGTATTCGGCGGCGAAAACGGGGCGTTCAGAGGAAATATTTCGGACAGCATGTTGAAGTTTGCAATTAATCCGTGGTCGGCAAACGAGGGCGGCGCGTTTTATTTGTCCTGCGTAAAAGGGCTGAATGCGTCCACCGTAGACGATATGCTTGCCGATGACGACGCAACGGGGACGAATCTTGCCCGCATCGTTTCGTTGTACGACGTTCTCTCTCCCAAATCGCAGCGTGCCGTGAATAATTACGAGGCGGCGCTCGCCTCGAAGTTCAACGCCGTCTGCGACAGTATCGGCTCGCGGCTGGCAGTAGCGGACGAATCGGCTTTGCCTGCGCTCTGGGAAGAGATTGAGGCGATTAAGAACGTTTACGTATTCTCTTCTTCGGCGGTGCAGAAAGCCGTTGCGGAAAAATACGTCGCGGTGATCCCCGCTTATATCAATCGCTGCGTTGAAGTTACGGACGTAGCCAACGCCGATCTCGGATTTCTTTCCGACGTTCTTTTCGCTTATGCGTTGCTCGGCGGTGCGGAAAGACAAAACGTGAATGTGCAATTCGAAAACTTTTACGCTTCGACGAAAAACCGCTTTGGCGTGACGGGCGGTTCGGTAGCCGCATTCGGGGAAGCGTGCGGACGGTATCAGGCGGCGTTCCGCGAACAGTACGATACGGGAGAGGTGGATGAGGATTGGAATAAGATCTTCGAGTTGAGCCCGTTTGACGGAACGTTTGAATTTACGGATAAGAGGTCGTACGCAGGTCAATCGGGCTCCACCGCGTTGACGATAGCAAAACGGGACGGCTGGAATACGCTTAATATGTATCTCGTGCTGCCTTCCGTTTCCGACGCGGGAAGTTCGGATTACGACGCGGTATTTTTCTACGTGTACAACGAGTCGGCGGAAGATTATCGGCTGGAAGTGGGAAATTCGCTGTATTTTACCTTAAAAGCGAACGCATGGACGAAAGTTTATATCAACGAATGGGCGAAGGTGTACGACGGAATTTCCCGCGGCGATATTCGCGGGCTTCGGTTGAATATTCACTGCGAAGCCGATTGGAATCTGGCGACGGACGCCGTGCTGTATTTCAGCTCGCTGTTACCTGCGAACGCGGACACGGTGAACGAAATGATCGAATCGCTCGGCGGAAATCCGACGCTTGAAGAACTTTCACGGATACGCGGCATATACGAGATGCTCTCCGAAAATCAGAAATCGCAGACTGCGTACGAAAGCGTGGCGCTGCGCATTATGCAAAAACTCGCCGATGCGTACGGAACAGAGATTGACGAAAAAGAAAAGGCGGAGATTATCAGCGTTTACGCGGCGCTTTCCGCCGGGCAACAATCGGGAGACGTGAAAGCGTGGTACGACGAATTTTATGCCCGCGAGATTCTCGGCGTGATTGCTCCCGGCGATACGAACGTGACCTATTACGGCAAAGCGCTGGGTATGGAACAGGTATCGTTAAGATTCGGTACGGACAACGGAACGAGCGCGACAAACGTTATTCCGGAAGTTTCTTTCGGAGACAAGACGGTTTACGGCGAAGATACGATCCGCATTACTTCTGCGGCAACGTACGTGCAGTGGGAGCATGTGTATCTCACGGTAAAGAATCCGACGATAAAAGATATTTCGGGGTCGCAGGGGATCTATACGTATATTTACAATAACATGAACTTCGATATTTTCGTACAGATGTGGCCTAACCGCTGGACGTTGAAGGCGAAGTCATGGAATATGCTGATGCTCGATAAAGATTCGCTGCCTTGGGTGAACGCCGCATTGGGCGCGGGGGCAAAAATAGATCCGACATCGATAGACGACAAACTTACGTTCAAGTTTTTCTATTACGTAGGCGTAACCGTGCAGATGACGAGCGGGCTGGATATTTACGTGTCTCCTTTCAAAACGGTAACGGCTGAGGAGATCAACGGCATGATCGGGGCTTTGGACGCGATTACTTCCGAAAGCGAAGCCATGGCGGCAGGCGTGGTGGAGATGTACGAAAATTCGGACGCAGCCGAGCGTGAAAAAATCGTGGGGTACGAAGCGTTCAGAACGCGTTATGCACAATATCTGAAAAATCGCTACGGCTTTAAGGAAAACGTTTTGGTGCATTTGGGCGAAAATGGCGGTAGCGCTCAGATCTTTACAAGCATAGACGGAGGCGCCGGGAGCGACGTGGCGATGAGCGAAAAGCCCGTTTATACAACCGCAGTGGCATACGGAAACGAAAAGGGAAGCACTGTGATTAAACAGGGCGAATTTACCGCCAGCTCGAAAAACGTTTGGTACAATCTTACCCTTTCCGTCCCCGACGAAAACGTTTATGCCTATCGGAAAATTTATTTCTACGTATACAACGACAGTAATTACGATTATACCGTTACCTATAACGGGCAGACGGTGCATGCCAAAGCGAAAACGTGGGTGCGGGTGGAATTCGAGATTGACGCTTCTTCATCGGAGAATATTACTATGCAGATCTCGTTCGGCAAACAATTAGAGAGAACGGCAATATATTTCTCGTCGATTTACGGCGAAAAATAATAAAAAAAATTTTTTTGGGGAGGAAGGAAAATGAAAAGCAAAAAAGTTATTTTGGCAACGCTTTGTCTGGGTGCCGGGTTTGCTTTCGCCGCGTGCGGAACAGACCCTGCGTCCGGCGGCGAACAACCGCGGTTGACGCTTACGCTCGACCGAACGGAAGTCACGATGACGGCAGATTCCACGTTGACTTTAACGGCGATGCCGGGCGGATACGGGGAATCGAAGTACTTGTTGACTTACGCTTCTTCTGACGAGAGCGTCGTATCCGTGGAGAACGGAGAACTTGTGGCGCATAAGAAAGGCGTTGCGTCGATTACGGTGAAACTGACGGCGGGGGGCGAGGAAACGACGGCGGTATGCGAAGTTACCGTAACGGGAAAAACGCCTATCGTCGACGTAACAACGACGTATAGCGTCACTTATGAAGCGGGGCTTACGCTGGCGGACGTGGCGGAACTCGACGAGGGATATTCGTGGAAAGAGAGCGGCTCTACAACGTTGCATGCGGGCGAAAATCAAAGTTTTACCCTTGTTTATACGCCTGAAAATCCCGATAAGTACGATACGGTTGAGATTCCCGTAACGGTAAACGTCGAAAAAGGATCGTGGAATCTAAGAACGTCGGAAAAAGTTAGCGGAGGGAGCTTTACATATTATTACGAAGCGGCAGCCGTAGATTTTTCCGCGCTAGGACTCTTCGAATACGTTGACGGAGCGGACGTGAGCTATCAACTCAGCAAGAACGGGGCTGTGGTAACGGAAACAATCGTGCCCGTGGGCGTTTACGGGTTGACGGCGTCGATAGCGGGTACGGACGATTATAATCCCGCAGAAAAAACAATCGAATTTCGCATAGAACTGACGGCGATGCAGGCGTTTATTGCCGCTGTAGACGATTTGGATGAGAATGCGGCGAACGTTTCGGAAAAAGAAAAGTTGACGGTTGCCAACGCCTATAAAAACCTTTCTGCCGAGGAGAAAAATCAGATTGTGGAAAGTTGGGGCGTTACCGTTTCCGCTAAGTATGGTTCCTTTGTGGAGCAGTACGTGAACTCCGTCGCTGTTCAAAACGGCGGGAAAGTCGCCTATTACGGCGCGTTATACGGCGAAAACCAAATCGACGCGAAGACGGATATAGGCGGAACGGCGGCAAACGTAGGATTCACGGTGGAAAAATCGTACGCCGAAGAGGAAGGCAGTCTTCACGTGACGACTTCTGCGGACACGACGACGAAACAGATGCTGGTTTTATCGGTAAAAAATCCTTCGGCAACCGATCTTAGCGGAAAAGACGGCGTATTTACTTATATTTATAACAATACAAGCGTAGATCTCACGATGTCCTCGTGGCCGACGGGCGTAGTTTTGGAAAGCGGTAAATGGACGCTTGTATCCATTCCGGCGGAATGTTTCGGCATAGCCAACAAAGGGCTTCCCGCGAAGGATAATCTCGGAGCGCTGTCATTTAAGGTAACGTTCTATAACGGTTCGCTAGACAATCTCGCTTACGGCGCGGATCTTTATATCGGTTCTTGGACCTTTGCTACGCCCGAATACGTCAACGGCTTGATTTCCGCACTCGATAAGTCGAATCCCGATCAGGAACTTGTCGCGAAAATCGTGGACGTATACAGAATCCTTTCGGCGGCGAGTCGAGAACTCGTAACGGGTTATGAAGAGGTAGAAGCGCTGTACAAAGCGGCTCTGTTCGACGGAGTGACAAAGAACGACGCTACGCTTGTGTATTTTTCAAGCAAAGCGGGATTGGGGCAAATTACCTCCGGCGTGCAATATCAGGCAATGGACGGCGCCAAAAAGTCGCTTGTTCCCGAATCGCCCGAAGAAGCGGGGGGATATTCCACAAAATTCGTACAATATATAGGCAGTCTGTATTCTTATTATTGCTATGAAATAAGAATGGTGATGCCGGAAAACGTGGATTTATACGGGTACGACGCGGTGGAATTTTACGTAAAGGCGGTTTCTTCCTATGCGACGGCAAACGCAAACGGCATGTATTACCTCGATTACGCCGGAGCGACGAAAGTAGGATTTACAACGGGAGAATGGGTAAAGATACGCATTCCTACTTCGGCGGCGCAAGGGGAATTCGTTCTGCGGTTTTATACGTGGAATACGCCGCAGGATCGTGCCGCTATCGGCTTCCGCGATGAATTGTATCTGACGGATATTAAAGCGGTTCGCATCGATTATAAAGCGGAATTTATTGCCATGGTCGACGCGCTCGGAACCGACTATACGGCGGCGAAAGTAGCGGAGGTATCCGCGTATTACGAATCGATGCCCGCGTCGGCGAAGGAAGATTCTGAGGTGGCGGCGAAATATGCATCATTCCGCGAAACTTATATAAGGAAACCTGCGCTTGCTACGCTCAAAGCGCTTATTTCCGCAGCAGGCGACGCCCCGGCAAGAGAAGACATGGAGGCGGTGGTTGTCTATTACGGAAGTCTGGAAGAATCGCTTCAGAACGATACGGAGATAAAAGCCGCGTACGACGCGTTCTATGAAAACGCTTATCGTTCGATCGTCAAAGCGGATTTCCTCGCGAAAATCAACGCGATAACTAAGGATTCCGACGACGAAGAAAAAATAGACGTTATTCGTGCATATCGTTCGCTGACGCAAGATTTGCAAACGGACGCGGAAATAAAAACGGCGTATGAAAGTTTTGTAAAAACGTATATCACCGATCGTCTGGACAAAGATTGTTTCATACAGTTTTCCGATCCCGTTATAGCGTACTATCAGAACATATATACGGTATTGAACGCAACGGAAAAACAGACAATAACGCTGGGCGAGGGCGAGAGTCATCTCGGCGAAGCGTCGTTGAACGTTAAAGTGAGCGAGAACTGGACGGCGAATTCCGCGTTTCGGGTGATGCCGCAAATCAAGAACGAAACGGGCAAAGCGATAAAAGTATTCTTCTACTTCAAAGCGGATACACAGGCAAGAAGATGTACGGTGTATTCCTCTACGACTTCGTCGGCGGCATGGGAAGGAAAGATCGGAAGCAACCATAACGTAGAAGCGGGACAATGGCAGTTCGTATCGTTCGAACTTCCCGCAGACAGATATTTCTATCTGGATATGCAGTGGTGGAAAGACGCGAACGGAAACACGAAATACATGATCGGCTATGCGATGGATATAATGATGACGTCGGTGACGTACGCCACGCCGGAATACGTAAGCGGATTGATAGAGAAATACAACGCATTGACGGATGAAACGGCGAAAGCGGAGTTGAAACAGAAGATTAACGACGTATACGGCATACTGTCCGAAACGGAAAAAACGGCGGTTGTGGGGTACGCGGCGTGGAACGCCGTAGCGAACGCATAAAAATATTAAAATAACGGTTTGAAAGGCGCGCGCTCGGCCTTTGTCGGGCGCGTGACTTTTTCGGACAATCGGTTGAAGAATGGCAAAATTATATCATAACACTTTGATAACACAAGTAAACGCTTTACCTGCGCGAGCATTTTACGTTCCTTTCCCTTCTGAGGAGTGCGATATCCTATCGGATAAATCGCCTGCAGTCAGATACATAACGGAATGGGAGTTTTCCTATTTCCCGAAATACGACGAAGCGATTTGGTCTTGTAAAGGAGAAAGGAAAATTTCCACTCCTTCCAATTGGCAAGTACTGGGATACGACGCTCATCAATACACGAATATCAATTACCCTTTTCCGTACGCGCCGCCCTATATACTTAAAGACAACCCTGCGGGCGTATATATCGCGAGTCTTTCGTTGCCGGAGCGAAAGGGTAGGTATTATCTGAATTTCGACGGTGCCGACAGTTGTTTATATCTGTATATAAACGACGTTTTCGTCGGATATTCCAGCGCGTCTCATTGCATCGCGGAATTTGACGTTACGGATTTTTTAAACGACGAAAACGAGATCCGCGTCGTTGTATTCAAGTGGTGTGCGGGCAGCTATCTTGAAGATCAGGATAAATTGCGCATGAGCGGACTCTTCCGCGACGTATACTTATTAAACCGCCCGGAAGGACATTTGTTCGACTATAAAATATCAACGGAGATTTCGCCTGACGGTAAGAGGGGCAAAATCGTGTTCGAAGGGGACAGGGTTTCATCTCTGATACTGTGCCGCAAAGGCGCTGTGATTACAAGCGCGCAAGGGAAAAACGCTGAACTTGTCGTTGAAAATCCGGAACTTTGGAACGGAGAAAAGCCTGAATTGTACGAACTGACGATTTCTTGCGCGGGAGAATATATACTTGAACGGGTAGGTTTCCGCAAAATAGAAGTGAAAAAAAATACCGTTCTGCTGAATAAAAAACCTCTGAAATTCAAAGGTGTGAACCGACATTCCATGACGGTTAACGGATACGTCGAATCGGCAGAGGACGTGCTGAAAGACATTCGTCTGATGAAGACGCACAATATCAATGCGGTGCGCACAAGCCATTATCCGCCTCATCCGCTTTTTCCCGTTTTGTGCGACGTGTACGGAATTTATTTGATGGTGGAAGCGGACGTGGAAAGCCACGGTTCCGTAACGCAGAACATGGAAACGGAAAAGTGGCTGTGCCTTGATTTATGCCGGGATCCCGCATGGAAAGAGCAATTTGTATCGCGTGTGATGCGTATGTACGAACGGGATAAAAACCGCACTTCCGTTGTTTCGTGGTCTTTGGGAAACGAATCGGGATTCGGAGAAAATATCCTGACGGCGGGGGAAATCCTGAAAAAGAAAGATTCTTCGCGGCTGGTGCATTACGAGCGGACAACCGTGGGCGATGAAAAGATGATATTTTATCCGGAGACCGTTACCGATCTTTACAGCTGTATGTATCCCGATACGGATTGGATTAAGGAATTTCTGAAAAAGAAATTTCCCAAGCCTTTGGTACTGTGCGAATATACGCATGCCATGGGTAATAGCTGCGGCGACGTTGAATTGTATTGGAATCTGATTTACAAACATCGCAATCTTTGCGGCGGATTTGTTTGGGAGTGGTGCAGCCATTCCGTTATAGACGAAAAGGACGGGAAAAGAAGAGTGCGTTACGGCGGGGATTTCGGCGATTATCCGAACGACGGAAATTTTTGCGTGGACGGCCTCGTTTCCACCGACAGGCTTGTTAATCCCTCGCTTTACGAGGTGCGGGAGGCATACGCCCCCGTAGACGTTGCCGAAAAGAAAGGCGGATACGAGATATTTTCCCGCGACGCTTTTTTCGATTTCAGCGGAGCGGAGTGCGTCTTTTCCGTTGAAGTTAACGGCGAAAAAAAGTATTCCGAAGAGGTGGATCTGAGTCCTTTGGACAGGGGAGAACGCATTGTCTTTTCGCTTGCCGACAAATTTAGAACAACGGAGGGATACGCGTACGCCCGATTCGATTTCCGTGCGCGGTATCTGGGTGAAAGTTACGCCCTTGCGACGAGACAGTTCGTTTTGTCGGAAAAGGCAAGTTCGGTCAGACAAAAACGCTTTTGCCCGGAATTTCTGTTTAAGGGAGGAAGGATTGAAGCGAAAGGCGAAAATTGGCGGTTTATATTGTTGGATAAAGGGCTGCCGCAAGAGTACATCGTCAACGGGCGGAAGATCATCGACGGCGAGAGCCGAATCGTCGTTTGGCGAGCGCCTATCGATAACGACAGATATCGCGTAATATGGTGGAAACAGCAGCAACTGGATCGGGCGAATTTTTATCCTGTGTCCGTGCAGACGTATTCCGGGAAAATCGTCGTAAAAGGTAAGATTGTTTCCGACTACGTCAGTCCCGTGGCGGACGCGGCGATAGAATATCGTTTCACCGCTTCGGGCGAAGTGCACGTCCGCTTGCGCGCGGAACTCGGCGCGCGCGTCTGGTGGTTGCCGCGTTTTGGAATTTGTCTGCCCGTATGTCCGCTGTTTGAAGAGCTGACTTATTTCGGGCGAGGACCCGGAGAGGCGTACTGCGATAGAAAAGCCGCCGCGCCGGTAGGGCTCTATCGCTGCCCGTGGGACGAGGCGTTTTATATGTACGATGTGCCGCAGGAAAGCGGATCGCATTGCGACAGCCGGTTCGTGTGTTTGGAAGGAGAGAATGTTTATCTTGGGGTGAGCACCGATACGGCGTTTTCCTTCACGGCTTCCCGTTGGCTGCCGGAAGAGTATACGCCCCATGCCTGCGATATGCCGGAAACGGGAAAGAAATATTTGTTTCTCGATTACCGCATGTCGGGAATCGGTTCTTCCTCCTGCGGTCCGGAATTGGCGGCGGAATATAGAATGACGGACAGAAAGATCGATTTTTCTTTCGTATTAAGGCCGGAAAAAGACGATATGTTTGAACGGCATACGTTGGAAAAATAAGTTAAGAAAACTATTATTTCGGCAGAGGAATATGCGATGAAAAAGGGAATTCATTAAATCGAAACAGAACTATGGAAAGAAAAGATTTTGAAATAAAACTTGTCTCTTCCCTCGATAAAGTGTTTCCTAACGGCGAACCTGCGCTGCTGGAAAACGAGGGATCTTGTCTGAAAAACGAACGCTTTCATTTTCAGGTGTGTATCCGTTCGGAATACGCCTTGCGGCTGGATTGCAAGGTTTCGGCGGAAAGTGCGTTCGGCGATAAAGTATTCGTGCGAACGGTAGAGTGTATACCGGGCAGGTATACCAGACGTCCGGACGGCGACGACTGGGTGATCTTTCAGGAAAACAAAGCCGCTGCATATCCCGATCTGTTAATGCCGATTCACGAAAACGGCATACGGCTTTGTCCGCAACAATGGCAGTCTCTCTGGGTGACGGTAGACGGCGGAAGCGAAGCCTTGCCCGCGGGGAAATACCCTATCCGTATTACTGTGTCCGACGGGAATGGTCTTTTTCTTTCCGCGGTGTATACGCTGACGGTTGTCGACGCGCTGCTGCCCCCGTCCGATTTGATTTATACGAATTGGTTTCATTACGATTGCCTTTGCGAGCGGTATGATTGCGAACCGTTTTCGGAAAAATTTTATACCGTTCTTGGCAGTTATCTGTCTGAAGCGGTCGGGCACGGGATGAATATGCTGTACGTCCCTTTGTTTACGCCGCCGCTTGATACGGAGGTGGGTAGGGAAAGAAAAACCGTTCAGTTGGTACGCGTTTATAAAAACGGCGAAAGTTTTAGTTTCGATTTCGGCGAACTGAAAAAATTTCTGTCTTTTGCCTTTAAAAAAGGAATCCGATATTTTGAAATGAGCCATCTGGCGACGCAATGGGGCGGGAAATACTGCCCGAAAATCGTCGCGTCCGAGGACGGAAACGAGAGAAAAATTTTCGGCTGGGAGACTTCTTCCTGCGGACGGGAGTACGAAGCGTTTTTGCGGCGTTTTTTGCCCGAATTAGATAACTTTCTGAAAAGAGAAGGGTATGCGGAACGGGTGTATTTCCATATTTCCGACGAACCTTCCGAAGAAAATGACGAAGGTTATGCCGCTGCGGCAAAGATAATTCGTCAGTTGCTTCCCGGGTATCGGTTTATGGACGCCATGAGCGAGCCTGTCTATTACAGAAAAGGACTTGTGGACGTGCCCGTGGTGGCGACGAACGCGTTTTCTGCCTTCAAACCTTCTCCCGAATGGGCGTATTATTGTTGCGGTCAATTCGGGCACTACGAATCCAACCGATTTTTCAATATGCCCTCGATACGCAACCGTATTTTGGGCGCGCAACTGTACGAAACGGGAACGAAAGGTTTTCTGCATTGGGGATTTAATTTCTATAATTCTCAGTATTCGCGCTATCCCGTCGATCCGTATTTTCAATCGGACGCCGACGGCGGATTTCAGAGCGGAGATTCTTTTATCGTTTATCCGGGGAGGCAGGGCGCGTTGGCGTCGTTGCGGCTGGAAGTTTTTTTCGACGGGTTGCAGGACGTTTGCGCCTTGCGGGCGGCGGAAAAAAAGATCGGGCGGGAAGAACTGCTCCGCCGTTTGCATAAAATCGGCGTATCGGGCTTCACGGGGCGGATTGACGCGGAGAGGTGGCTTAAATTCCGCAAAGAAATCAACGCGCTTCTCGCCTGAACGCTTGCTGTCGGTTGCGAACCAAGATTTTAGAAACAATTCATTTTTGCACCTTTTTAGAAACTGTTTTGGGAACTTAAAGTTATCTGAGCAGTCTCTTTTCAAAAACTTATTTATCCGGCAAATGACAGAAACGAACTTTGCAAATTAAATATTTTTTTGATTATATGATAAGGTAATGCAGATGAAGTTATAAAAAATGCTACTTGGTTCGAACTGAATCAAGTGGAATCGGCGAAGAAATAATACGAAAAAGCGGCTACAAAACGTAGTCGCTTGACTGCTTTTCGGCAAAATTCTCTGTTATTTTTCAAAAAGTGGTTTTATAACCCGCCATAACCCCTTGACAAATTTCAATAAAGGGGTTATAATGGGGTTACGACAAATAAATGTGGGAGATCATACAGTATTTGACGGAGGGCGCAATGAATAATCAAGAAATTCAAAATGAGCTTTTACAGGTTCAAAAAGAAATAGCCGAATTACCGGCGGGGTATATCTCGAAGAAAAATATAAACGGCAAAACAAGATATTATCTGCAATGGTCGGAGGACGGCAAAAAGAAAAGCAAATATGTCGATGATGCGATTGTAGACGATTTGCGCGCGAAGATAGAGAGAAGAAGAGAGCTTCAAAAGAAAGAAAAAGAACTTACTTTTATGCTTCCCAAACCGCAGAAAACAGAGAAGCAGGTAAAAGAAAAGCACGTTTTCAAAACCGACGTAATGCTCGGAGAAAACTTGAAAAGTTACGTTCAGACAGTCGCAAATTACAAAAAAAGAAGTCTTTATAAGAATATTTGCGATTATGTTTACGGAGATGTTCGAGACAGGGTTTTTATTCTTTACGGATTAAGGCGCACGGGTAAAACGACGCTCATACGCCAGGTTATAGCCGAGATGAACGACGAAGATTTTTCAAAAACGGCATTTATTCAGGTCGGCGCGGGAATCGGTTTAAGCGATATCAATCAGGACTTAAAATACCTGATGAACAGCGGATACAAATATGTGTTTATCGACGAAGTAACGCTTATCGAAGATTTTATCGAAGGCGCTGCGCTTTTTTCGGATATATTTGCCGCTTGCGGAATGAAAATCGTTTTGTCTGGTACAGATTCGCTCGGATTCTTTTTTTCCGAAGACGAGCAGTTATATGACCGTTGTATTTTCCTTCATACCACGTTTATTCCGTACAGAGAGTTTGAAGAAGTTCTCGGCATAAAGGGAATCGACGAATATATTTGCTACGGCGGAACGATGAGTCTCGGCGGCGTTCATTATAACGAAAAATCCACGTTTGCGAATAAGAAAAGCGTTGACGAATACGTCGACAGCGCAATCGCAAAGAACATTCAACACTCTTTGAAGTGTTATCAATACGGCGGGCATTTCCGCGCGCTTTATGATTTATACGAGAAAGGCGAACTAACAAGCGCGATTAACAGAGTTGTCGAAGACGTCAACCATCGTTTCACTTTAGACGTTCTGACGAAAGATTTTATGTCTCATGATTTGGGGATTTCGGCAAGGAATTTGCGAAACGACAGGCAGAATCAAAACGATATTCTTGATAGAATCGACAAAGAAGAATTTACAAAGCGGCTTAAGAATCTGCTCGAAATCAGAAATAAAGAAGAACAAATCGTAACGATTTCGGAAGATCATAGAAGAGAAATAAAAGAGTATCTCGACGCTTTGGATTTAACGGTTGATATCGATATTCAGACGTTGCCTGTCGGTCGTGAAAAGAACTACAAAACCGTTTTTACTCAACCGGGAATGAGATATTCGCAAGCAAAAGAACTCGTGCAATCGTTGCTTGAAGACGGTGAGTTTCAGGAGCTTTCGATAGACGAAAGAAATGCGGTTATCGAACGGATTTTAAGCGATATAAAGGGTAGAATGATGGAAGACATCGTGTTGCTTGAAACAAAGATTGCGAATCCGAAAAAGCAAGTTTTTCAGCTTCAGTTTTCCGTCGGCGAATTCGATATGGTTGTTGCGGATAATGCGAATGCGACTTGTGAAATTTACGAAGTCAAGCACAGCAAGGAGCAGGCGAAAGAGCAATTCAGGCATTTGATTGACGAAGAAAAACTGAAAAACACGGAATTCAGATACGGGAAAATCACGAAGAGAACGGTCATCTATCGCGGAGAAAATGCAACTCTCGAAAACGGAATAGAATACAGAAACGTAGAAGATTATTTGAAATCTCTTCTTTGAAATCGCGAAGTGTGTGGTTCGAAAACGGAACGGAAAAAGCGAGAAAACAGAGAAATGAACACTCAAAACGGCTGATAAAATCAGCTATTTGGGGCAACGCAGACATATCAGGAATACAAAAAAGATATTTCTGCGAAAAAGTCCGATTTTATCGGGCTTTTTTCGTGTCCGAAAGTCGGTAAATTTTTTTGCAAAATCATAGATATTTTTTAATAACCTGTCAGGTTTGAACTGCCGAACTTCAATTATTATATGTTTCTTGCATGATTTACATAAAAATTCAGGCGTATATTACAATAAAATATGAAAAGGGGAATTTAAGAAAAAAATAATCAATTTTTATTTGAATATAATGCGAAGACAAATAACTACGTACGAAAAAAATTTTAGTTCGTCGCTAATTTTCAATTGACTTTTATATTTTTTTTGAGTATATATAATATTATACGTTCCTTAATAGGAATGTATTTTTTTGACAGTGAGTTAGCATAGGCTAACTAAAATAAAATGCCGTGTATCCCGATCTGGAAGGCGCGATAAATTCCGGTGGCGTATGCTTCGGAAGTGAGAGTGGATACAGAAACGAGAGATGAACGTGCGGAGAATTTAATTCGGGCATGAAAGGAGTACGTCATGAGCAAAGAATATAAGCATTGGAATACGGAAAAGAAACTGATTCCCGTGATGATACGAACGTATTGTCGCGGTAATCACAAAACGGAAAGGAAAGCGGAGGGCGTAAAAGGAAAGGAACTTTGTTCAAAATGCAAAGAACTGGCTGAATACGCAGCGTTCAGATTGGAAAAATGTCCGTTCAAGAGAAACAAGGGATTCTGCTCTTATTGCAAAATTCATTGCTACAAACCAGAATATCGTGCGGAGATGAAAGAAGTGATGAAATATTCCGGTCCGAAAATGCTTTTTTCTCATCCGATATTCGCGATGTCGCACGTAACGGCAATGATAAAATACAAAAAGCAATTAAAAAAACAGGCAAAGAGGCAGTCGGACAAAAACGCGGGAGCGGAAAAGGTTCGGTCTGCGCAGACAAACGATCAAAAGAAGGACAAGGAGTAAGCAAATGATAGATAAAGAACTATTCAGACTGATCGGCGGCAATAAAAAATACATATTTATCGCCGTAGCGTTACAGGTACTCGGGCTCATCGCAAACGTTTCGATCACGGCAAGCGTATGTTATGCCGTGTATCTGTTATCGAAAAACGCGGAAGCGGTGCTATTTATTTATCCGCTGATCGGCGCGGTAAAAAGAAAGAGGACGTCAGCGGACTGATCGTTGAGATGAACGCGGAAGATTATGCGGCGATGTTCGCGGGGGAAGAAACGTCGGTGCAGAGCGCGCTGTATTACGCGAGCGACGGCGACGCGAAAGCAGCCGTTAAAAATCTGCCGGGCGGATATATGGGAATGCTTTCCGATTCAGACGTGTACGTGCAGAACGCAGGCGACGTATTTACGAACAATATATTGTGGTATCTTGCTCTGATTGCCGCAAGTTTGTTGTTCGCAATGCTGATTTCCGTAATCTTTATGCGTTCCGTAAAAATCTTTCAGGCGGATTTCGCCGTGTACAGAACGCTCGGAATTTCAAGAAAAATTTCTTCGCGGTCGTTGTACGTGCAGATGGCGCTCATATTTCTGCCTACGCTTGTCCTTCTGCCCGCTGTCAGCCTGATTGCCACGCTTATGCCGTTCAGTTCGTTGCCGTTTATTTCTGCGGGAAATTATTTCTTTGTGGAATTCATGCTGCTGCTTATCGTGGAATGTGTGGCGTTCGGCTTCAACAGAAACATCAACGGACAATCTATTCGTAAATCTTTAAGAAGGGGGTCTAAATAATGATTCGCGTGGAAAATATCAAAAAGACGTTCAACCCCCATTCTTCGGCGAGAAATCAGGTGCTGAAAGGCGTTTCGTTCGATTTGCCCGATAAAGGGCTGGTGGCGATATTCGGGAAATCGGGCAGCGGCAAAACAACGCTTCTCAATATTTTGGGCGGGCTGGAAAAAGCCGACAGCGGTAAAATCACCATAGACGGAGAAACGATGAGCGGAAACGTGGATCGTATCCGCAACCAGAAGATAGGCTTTATCTTCCAGAATTATTATCTCGAACGCGGCTATACGATCGCCGAAATCATGCGCAACGCGATGCTGCTTGCGGGCTTTAAAGACGAACAGGAAATCGAACGCCGCAGCGAAGAAGTGCTGAAACTTGTGGATATGGAGCGCTTCAAAAACAAGCAGGGCGACGCGCTTTCGGGCGGACAGAAGCAAAGAGTCGCAATCGCCCGCGCGCTGATCAAAGGCGCCGACGTGATTCTTGCGGACGAACCCACGGGAAATCTCGACGCGCAGAATACCTATAAAGTAATGGATATTCTGAAAGAAATATCCAAAACAAAACTCGTTGTTCTGGTGACGCACGAAGTGACGCTGATCAAAAAATACGCCGACAGCCATATCAAACTGGTGGACGGACAACTTGTGGACGACGCGGAAATCGACGAGGCGGAACTTGCCGAAATCACCTACGGAAACGTGAAAGCAGCGCCCGTAAACGCCGCGGATCTTACCGATTTTCATAAGAGTACGGCAAAGAAAAACGGCAAACTGTTTACATTGAAAAACGTTCTTCGTTCGCTGCGCGCGGATAAAGATAAATCGGGCTCGGGCGGAAACATATTCAAGCAGATTTTCATATTCGCGATGTCGGTAGCCGTTTGTTTCTTCTCGTTTTTCGCGTTCGAGGCGTTATCGGTAAAAGCGGATAACAAACCGCTCGACGATAACAGCGTGTACGTGAGCATGAATAACTATCCCGAGGTGAGAAAACTCAATCCGTCGCTCTACGAAACGATCGACTTTTTCGAGATGGATTACGCGGAGGGGAGTTTTTCTTACAACAATCTGCAATCTCTTTCGGGAATCACCGCAAGTTATGCGCCGAAAGCGCTGAAAAAAGATGATACCGCGGAGAGTATGAAACTGGAATTCGGCGAAATGCCGGGAAGCAAACAGGTGCTGATTACCCGCGCGCTCGCCGAAACGCTGAAAAACAAACTGCGTATTGAGGAACTGGAAAACGACAGATCGCTTTCGCTGATTCTCTTTGAAAAGGATTATGCGGTGAGCGGAATCGCGGAGGGGGAAAACCCTTACGTGTATTTCAACCGCGCAGACTATGTAAACTTTTTAAGCGTATATCAGGAAATTCGTTTTACGGATAACACGAATCTTTTCTTCAAATCGGATTTCATCGATTCGGAAACGTATAAAACGATTAACAGTTATTCCGCGGAAATATGCGTGTATACGGGCGAAACGCTGGATTTAAACGACAATCAGTGTGTTGTGGAAATCAATCGTAACGCCGTTTACAAAATGATGAGCGACACGGCGCAGGCCGATTACCGCATGGAAATCGCGAACGCCACGTTGCTGAAATCTCCCGAATTTATTTCGCTTACCGATAGTTACCCGATGTATATCCGTAAATTTCAACTTACGCGTACGGTGATGACGACGGATATCCGCATTTACGTGACGGAATCCGCGCTCGATAATATTTTCGTGTACATATCGCCAAATCTCGACGCGCTGGGCAGCGGATCGAATTATTATTTCGATATTTCCACGGGCGGCGGAAATCAACTTTCTTCTCTGGAACAGCGCCTTACCGACAGAGGCGTGGTGAAAGCGGATCTTTCCGCTTTGCAACAGGCGGAAAACAAAGAAGAACTGGATACCGCGCTGAAAAGCCTGTACGTGTTTATCGCCGTGGCCGTGCTGATGTATCTAATCTATTTCTTTATCGAAAAATCGGGCAGCGTTAAAAACAGTAAAGAATACGGCGTTTACCGCGCGATCGGCGTAAACAAGGGCAATCTTCTGTTTAAAGAAACGATGGCGGCGGTGTTCGGAAACCTCGTGACGTATCTGATAGGTTTTGTGATCGTAACGGCGTTGTTCTGCGCGAGATATGCGGTGATGAACGTGGCGTTCGGTGCGTTTATCGGGCTTGTGGCGGCGGCGTTCGCGGCGAGCGCGCTGATCATGGCGGGCATTTCGTTGATCCCGTATCTGTTCGTACTTACGCAGAGCCCTTCGGAGATTCTTTCTCGCTATGATATTTAACGTTAATTATCCGGGAAACCGGTGATTATACAATAAAAATTTTTTACAAGGAGCAAAATTATGACAGCAGTAAGAAAGAAGTTGGTTGCCATACTTCTTTGTATGGTGACGTTACTTGCAGGAATCGCTCTGCTTACGTCGTGTGAAAAAAACGACAAAGCGGACGATCTCAAAGTTACTTTCATGGTGGAAGACGACGAATCTTCCGAATGGAAGCAGACCGCGGAGTATACCGCAGAAAACGGAGAGGTGGAACTTCCCACGGTTTCCAGGCAGTATTACACCTTTGCGAACTGGTATGAAAACAAAGAATTTTCCGGCGCGCCCTTCACGGGCAAAAACGTTACGAAGAGCCTCACCGTTTACGCGCGGTTTATTCCCGTGGAAGTGAACGTGCACATCAACGGCGTAGATCAGGGCACGCAGAATCTCATCGACGTGGTGAAAGGAACGTACAATCCGGGCGAAGGACTGGAATTCGACGGCTGGTACACCAACGCGAATTACACCACGAAATGGGATAACAAAGCGGAAACCAACGATCTTTATGCAAAGAGCGTTGCGCGCATTACGTTCAACGACGGCTATCAGGACGTATACACCACTACGGTGAACCCGGGCGCGGTGTATGAAAGCCCCGTTACGCACGAAGCGAAAACGGAAGACGGCGCCGCTTCCACCGTGGAAAAGGCGTTGATTTGGAAAAACTATATGTCCGCATACGATATTTCTTACGTAAACGCGGACGGAACCGCTTTCGATTTCGGCGCGCCGATCGAAAAGAGCACCGTTATCACAGTGAAATGGCGTTCGCCTTTCCTCAAATATCAATTGAACGAACTGACGGGAAATCTTTGCGTTACCATGTACGGCAACGACGCGCTTTACGACGATACCGAAAACGTTGCCAAAGCGGGCGACGTTCCCGTGATGTCCGTGCTCGGGAAAATCACGTTCGATAAAGACGGCGACGGCGTGGCTGAAACCTATACGGTGGAAGCGGTGCGCCTCGAGAGCGAGATTTTAAACAGCGCGGCGATCAAAAAGATGATTATCGGCGAGGGGATCGTATCCGTACAGAGCCTCATTGCCACTTCGGCTTCTTCCGTGGAAGAAATCGCGCTTCCTTCTTCTTTGAAAGTGATTCAGAATTGCTTCAACAATCTCAACAAATTGAAGAGCGTTACGATTCCCGAAGGCGTGGAAGTGATTATCGGATCTTTCTGGGCGAATACCTACGCATCCCACAACGGCTACGGGCAATACAACAAAGGCGAAGAATATCCTTTCGACATCGCTATCCCGGACAGCGTAAAAAATCTTTCCATGGTGCCGAACAATCTTACGTTCAGCCACAGCAAGGCAAACGCCGGAGCGGGCGATTTCTACAAAGAAGGCAACTATATTTATAAAATAGACGATAAAGACGGACATCGCGGCGATCTGATTCTTGTATCCGACGTAACGAACGATTCTTCGATCGTTGTTCCCGAAGGCGTGAACGGGATTCAGGCGGGTACGTATTTCAATCGCTCGCTTGAATATCTCACCCTGCCTTCCACGTTCTCTTATATAAACTACAACGAAGATATTTCCTCGTATCTTGCGGCGGCGTTCCAGTATTCGAGCAAATCTTTCCTGTTCAACGCGCAGTATGCCAACGATTTAAAGGATAATATCGCGCCTACGGGCTATGCGATTTTCAGCGGTATGGAAAGCATCACGCTTCTCAATTTCAGACAGGCGGAATATCCCGAATCTCTTCCCGCTTCCGCGTTCATCGGAGATCCTACGGGTTGGGCTATCCTTTCCGAAACGATGTACGAATTCTGCGATGCGACCAGCATTAAAGATAAAGTGGTGTATTCCGGGGATAGCGCGACGCCCGTCGTCACCGTGAATTACGAAAATACGCTTACGGGCGAAACCTATCAGGCGACGATCGGTAAAACAAAAGGACAAAATCTCACGGCGGAAGAACTTCTTGCCGCGATCGACGAAAAACACGGCACCGCGCTGAAAAACGCTTATGCGGAAAAGAAACTTACGCTTGTTTCCGTGAAAAACTTCGGGCGGGATTACGATCTTTCGGCTACCCTCGAAACAAACGTATATCTCGACGTAGCCTTCAATTATTCCGTAGACTGCGGATACGTCGCAACGGATAACGGCGACGGCACGGCTACGATCACGGGCTACGACGCGGAAACCGCTTATGTGGCGGGCGACGGATTGAAAATGGCGGTGATTCCCGAAAACGTAACCGTAAACGGAAAGAGCCTTAAAGCCACGAAAATCGCCGCGAACGCGTTTGCGAATCGGGCGGATCTCGGCTACGTATTGCTTTCCTCCGCGATGAAAGAAATCGGCGAAAAGGCGTTCTACAACTGCGCGGCTCTGAAAGTGGCGGATCTTTCCGCCTGCAAATTGGAAAAGATCGGCGCGAGCGCGTTTGAAGGGACCGCCGTTTCCACCGTTACTCTTGCGCTTTCCGAATTGAAAGAAGTGGGAGCGTACGCTTTCAAAACGCAGACGATGATGTATTTCACCGTTGCGGCGGGCGAAGAAAACAGAGCGATGATCGCCAAAGAAGATCTGAAAGAAGGAGAATTCTTCTTCGTATACGGAAATATCGTTGAATCCTATACGAAGCAGTATTCCGCGCCGATCGGCATTTATCGTTACGTTTCAAAATCGATGGCGGGAGAAGGCGATTCCGCTTACACCGTATGGGACGTGCAGTTTGTATCCTCGGCGGGCGGATATAATGCGAATCAGATGTCCTGTTCGATTTATCTCGGAGATATTTCCGATAAGGCAAATATCGTTCGTTATGAAGTGATGGAAGGCGCGTACTATTATTTCAGCGGAGAAACCAATCTTTACATTCAGAGCGTTTCAAAAATTCACGCGAATGCGTTTACGGCTTGCGAAGAGGAAAGACTTTCTTCTATCAGATATTCTCCCGTTTACATGGGAAGCGCGATCAGCAAAAGACAAAAACTCAGCGCGCTGGTGAACGACGAAAATTGCGGTAAGGTATTCGAGGAAGGCTGGTATGCCGGATATACCGACGACGGGCTCGGCAGCATGAGAATGAGTGCGCTGTAAATCCGGAAAAATAAGTTCATAAAAAAAGCGGAAGCAGCCGTTTTCAAAAGCGACTGCTTTCCGCCGATAATACAAAGATGTATGCTATCAGGAGGTGTTACCTTTGAAAAAGAAAGTTATTGTGCGTCTGACGGCGGGGTTGGCGGCATTGTTTTGTGTGTTCGGCGCGGCAGGGTGTGCCGCGGCGGTTATTCCGTCCGATCCGAAAGACGCCATCATCGACAAATACGGTAACACGCAATTTAAAATCACGTTCGACTCGAAAGATCTTGCTTCGCCGCTTTCCGATATGTATTATTCGGCGAACAGCATGCCCGTGCTTCCAACGCCCGAAAAGGTGGGGTACGTTTTTGCGGGGTGGTATTTCGACTCCGCTTTAACGAAAGTGTGCGACGTAGAAAACGGCGATCTGTACTGGCAGATGAAGAACGTCACTTTATACCCGAAATGGGAAAAGGAAGCGATCGTAAACAACGGTACGTATGAAATCGATTACGATGCGCATATCGTGGAAGACAGCGTTGTGAAAGGCATACTTGCCGATAAATACGGCTGGTATAATCTTGCCGAAGACATTATCGCGAATGAAACGTATATCGAAAAGAACGATCAGGGAACGTATTTGCGCATTCAGTACGACAGCCACGAACGCGGACCGATTTTTGCCGAAGGCGGCGGCGGGGAATTCGAGGTGCAGACGTACACCGTAACCGATCCCGGAAACAGGATCAGCGAAAGCCTCAGTATTCTCGATCGCACCAGCGTGATTCAAACGATTTATTACGATATTTCGGGGCTGGATCTCGCCGACGAAATCATGCTGAACGTTGCCTATTACAATTGGGGCGCAAAACTTTCGGGAAACGAAACGAGGGAGCAGTGCTCCGTTTCGTATAAGGTGAGTTTCAGAATTACCCGTTTTATAGGTTTTTCCAAATCGTTCGTGAATACGGAAGGAAAACTGGATAACGGCGTGTATCTCGTGCCCACGCATTATACGGGGCTGAATAAAAATCCGGGTATGCTGGATTATTTCCATCCCGTATACGCGTATCTTGTGGCTGAAAACGGGCATTATACGCTTGTGAAGCCTTTAAGCGCGTACAATTCGGATATTCTGGGCAATCTTTCGGGCGACGATTTCTTCAATCGCACAACGGGCTATTGCCGCGATTTCGCTTATTTCCTCACGGATCAGAAAAACGTCGTGGATATTGCGGACGACGATCCGAATTACAATAGTTATTATCGGCCCGCAATGCTGAACGCAAAAACATGGGGCTCGCTCACCTACGAATTTCATGCGGATACGGGCGCGTATTATTACACGTTCGATCTCGGCGATTCGCTTACGAACGACATAATTTTATATGGCGGTTCGACGGGCGCGATGGAGCAGATGTTCAGTTTCCCGTTCTCTTACCGAAGGCTTACGATTTCGTACGACAGCATGGTGCGGATTACGGACTGGAATTATACGCCCGTTTCGGGGGATAGTTTCACTTATAAAAAGCCTGCCGCGATTTATGCGGGATCGGTGGCGGAAGACTTTGCCGATAACAACGCGGCGTTCGATTTATTGAAAAATTACAGCCTTTCCGTGCGGATGATCAATATGTTTTTCGCTTCTACCGACGGCGGAAACACAGGAGATAAAAATTTCGACTGCAAAATGACCATCGCGCCCACGGCGCAGACGGCGGCGGGAAATCTTTCGGAAATGCGTTACGCGTTTTCGTATTTCGATTTAACCTACGACGTTTACGGGTACGATCCGAAAACGGACGGGGAACTTTATTCCGCGGCAACGAATTTCTTAACGCTGATCGATGTTTCGGCAACGAATTTTACGATTGAAAAAACGGATATAGGAAAGACGGTGAGAATCGGCGAAACGGTGGATCTGATTTCTCTGTATACCGAAAAGGCGTACCCTTCCGTAAAGGCGGCGGATCTTTCGTGGCAGGCATATTCGCTTGATAAAAACGGAAACGCGGATTTCTCAAAACCCGTTACGCTTGCCCGTACGTTTACGATGACGGAAAGCGGCACGGCGATTCTTTTCGCCGAAAAGGCGAACGATAAAACGCGCACCTGCCTTATCACCCTGATGCCCGAAGAAGAACCGCGGTATAAAATTTTGTCCGACGCCTGGACGTACAACGAAGCGGAGGGCGTATACGTGACGAACGCGCGGTACAAAATCGGGAATTACGTGCCCGTACCCGAAATCACGTGGGAATGGCTCGGCGTGAAATATTCGTCGCATAATCTGAAAAAGAATGACGACGACGAGCCGAGAACGGACTTTTTGCGCGTGGCGGTGTACGGATATACCGACGGGATTTACGTGCATACGTACGATCAATTTTCCGACGGATACTCACAGACAAACGTATTTCAGATGTCCGTGCCGAAAATGCGCGTGGAATTCCGCCTGGTGAACAGATTCGGCGAGTTCCGTTCGGTGTGGCTGGAATACAGAGCGGAAGCGGTGGGCGATTACGCGTTTATTTCTGACGGCGAAACGGTGAGCGGCGGCGATCTGAAATACGAAAAGCAGGAGGACGGATCGGAGATCCGCGCGAAAGTTTCCTATCAGGAATTGCAATCGGCCGTTATAAGCGGCGAAGAACAATTTATGGCTTTGCCCTCCGCCTATTCGTTGCGCGTTACCGACAGCGACATTACGAATAAATACGAATTGCCGCTTGTTTCCTGCAACGTATATCTTAAAAATTCCACGATGACGGCGAACAGCCTTACGCAAGCGTGGGATCTCGTGAAAGACGAGCGTTATGCGATCGTGCAACTTACTTATGCCGACGATTACGGCGACACCGTTACGTTGAAAGCGATGTGTAATTTTACGATCGACGGAAGACCTCTTTCCGATTATACTTTTGTGAGCGGAGACGCCGCGCTCTTTACGGGCGAAACGCTGACAATGGAAAAGCCGAAGATCGCTTCGGGCGATTATCTGCCGCTGAATCGGCCGTATTTGCATATCTACAAACAGTCCGGCGTGAATTTCGTGCGGGTGGAAGACAGCGATTTATCCGATAATTCCGGTACGTACGGCGCGGAATTCACTTTCCTCAGAGAAGGCACGTATCTGCTCGTCTGGGATTTCTGGTTCGGGCTGGATTTCGACGGCAACGCTATTTTCGATTGCTATTACAATCCGCCCGTGGAAACCGCTAACGGTACCTATCCGATCGAAGCGACTTTTGCGCAGAAAGTGGTGGTGTACGACAGAAATTGCGATATCACCGTCACCTATGTCACCGATACGGAGCACCCGTTCGATTCCTCGAAAGTCGATTACACGGAACGGGACGGATATCAGTATTACACTGCGACGGTGAGCATGGCAAAGGCGAACGCGTCGCCCGATTACAATATGTTCGCGGCAAGCGCCGATCGGCTGTGGGGATGGAGTTCTTCGTGGAGCGGAGACGATCGTTTATTCACGGCGGGATCCGCTATCGGGCGGCTCGGCATTACGCTGAAAACCGTGAACCCCGTAATTTACGCACTGTGGGATAAGGGTATCAAGGTGAGCGCGACGATCGAGGTGGACGGAAAAGAAATGCCGCTCGGCGAAATGACCTACTATCGCCCCGTCACAGGCGGAATTTATACGATGAGTTTATTTGATTTCCGCCAATGGTACGAATTCAATACGTATAAGGATTACGAAGCGGCGGAATGGCATGCGAGCAAGGCGATTTTTCAGGATTCCGTCGCCGCGGGATTCGTTTACAAAGACGTGCTTGTTGTGGGAACGACGGACAAGGCGTTTACAAACGGCTACCGTGTGACGGAAGGATTTACCTTGAAACTGATTCTGAAACGAAAACTGAACGTTTCGTATCAGGCTATCGACGAAAACGGCAATAAACTGACATTCCGCAGTCAGCCCGGCGCAGACGGCAAATGTCTCGAAGGATATACGCTTGCGGACAAGATCACCGAATCGAAACTGAATATGCTGAAAAACGTACAGTGCACGGATTCCTCGAAAGTATTCAGATACTGGGCGGTGATGGCGGACGGCGTTCTGATGCGGATCGACCCCGAAAGCACGCTTTTGGAACAGAGATTTTCGGGCAAAAACGAGCAGACGGGAAAATATAACGGATCCGTTGTGTTATACGCCGTATTCGGGGCGAAGGAGAACGCATAATGAACAAACTGAAAAGACTGTTATTGATAGCGTTAGGCGCCGTATTAAGCGTTTTCGGGGCGTTGCTTTTCACTGCGGCGAACGTAACGGCGCATGCGGAGTCCCCGATCGACGGAGCGGACGGAAAGTACGAAATGAGTTACGATTTCGGCGGACAATCGGGGATCGGAAAGCAGATGCTTGAAAAATACTTCGATAAAACCGCCGTGGTGGAAAAAATAAACGACAGATATTATTTTTCGTTTACGCAACTCTCCTCTTCGATGGAAAATCTGTCGCTGAATCTCGAAAGCGGCAAGCAAATCGGCTATCGCGTAACGGAAGATAACGGAAACAGAAAGACGTATTCTTACACGTTATCGGAAGAAAACCTGCAAAAAGAACTGCCGTTTTCCGTCTTTGTATCCGTACGGGGCGAAACGTTTCCCTTCACCATCACGCTGAATCTTTCTTCGGCGAGAAGGGTGGGAGAAGCGGAAGATACCTCTGCGGAACGCCCCGCGGAGTTCGTTCCCGTAATCGTTACGAGTTCGGGCAGCGAATACGAAGCGACGAAAGGGCAGACTTTCGTGATTCGCGAAGCGGCGGCAAGCCTCGGCGAGGAAACTCTTGACGTAGAGGTGAAGGCGTATTATATCCGCGGTGAAGAAAAAACCGAAGTGGCTTTGGACGGGAATAAACTTGTGCTTGACAACGCGGGCGAATATCACGTTATATATCGTGCGGAATCTACGCGGTATACAACGTCTTTCGGCAACCCTACTTATGCGGAAAAGGACGTGAAGATCATTTCCTGTATCGGCGGCGGAGACAGTCTTGCGAAGTTGTACGATACGAACGGCGCGTTGCCTGAAGGCACGATGCTGCTGGCTTCCAGAATAGAATCGGACAGCACCGTTTACAAGGCGGCTGCCGAAAAAATGGCGACGATCGCAGACAGATTTCAGGTGTTCGGCGTGGAACTTGTGACGGCGGACGGAAGCGAAGCGAAAGCGAACGGAAGCGTAACGATAGGCATTAAAGCGGATTTTACTTATAACAGAAATCAGGTGGCGGCGTACCTTCTTGACGAAGACGGAGGGCTGACGAAACTGAACGTATCGAACGGCGGAAGTTACGTGAACGTGGAAACGGATAAAAGCGGAACGATTATTCTGTGTATTCCGGGCGTGGCGTTTCATATGCCGATTTGGGGATATATTCTGATTCTTGTCGGCTGCCTGATCGTGGCGGCGGGCGTTACCGTAGCCGTTGTGTTTGCGGTGAAACGCAGAAAAAAGAAGAGCGGAGGCGCGGAGCTTTGAAATTCGCGATCGGATCGCGGGCATACGGAAAAAACAGTCCTTTCTTAGCGGAAAGCGACTGTTTTTTTGATTGCTTGCGTAAAAAAGAAGCCGAGTATGAGATCATCGCGCGAAAAAGAGAGGGTAAATTCAGCGAAATCGGGCGATTAAAATACGAAATTCCGCGATTTTTTTAATGACGGGCGAAACGTGCGGAAATCGCAGTTGCGCATTGAAAAAAAGTGTGCTATAGTTTGTTGCGAGTTGCCGCCTATTGCCGAGTCAGCACGGGTAGCGAAGATCAGCTTGAAAGTTACAAAGCGCAGGTGGCGTATTATACCGACGCA